>Ga0074193_1000183_pt1 | contig 116468 bp, 109 predicted proteins | sample EPASupsiteHSE605_FD_64523 | JGI IMG/M metagenome (GOLD analysis project Ga0074193, IMG submission 64523) | Bioremediated contaminated groundwater from EPA Superfund site, New Mexico - Sample HSE6-05 | ecosystem: Environmental > Aquatic > Deep subsurface > Groundwater > Contaminated ... | reverse complement strand
GAAATCTTGATAGACAAGAAGCAGCCTACAAAAATTCTTAGCCGTACAAGAACGAGTTAGAGCCTCTAATGCCGGCTCAACGCCGCCATTTCGGCTCGTCACTCCCGCTTCGCACCGCCTTCGCGTCACCGAAGAATTTTTTCCGCTGTCCTTATAGCAGTTCTTTTATGAAGTTTATTGCTTCTGTTTTAGAGATTTTTTGCTGTTCATTTGTTGAACGGATTTTTATTTCCAGATAACCTTCACTAAGAGCTTTACCGACGGTTACCCTAACAGGAAATCCTATTAGATCAGCATCCTTAAATTTAACTCCTGCTCTTTCGTCTCTGTCATCAAGAACAACTTCAATATTTTCTTTCTTTAATGTTTCATAAAGCTCATTAGCTGTATCCCACTGTTCTTTATCCTGTACATTAACAGGAATTATTACAACATGATAAGGAGCTATAGCCATAGGCCATTGTATACCATCTTTATCATGGTATCTTTCAATTGCAGCAGCAGCAGTTCTTGAAATACCGATTCCGTAACATCCCATTATAAAAGGATTTTGTTTTCCGCTTTCGTCAGTAAACGTTGCATTCATTTTTTTAGAATATTTTGTTCCCAGCTGAAAAATATTTCCAACTTCAATTCCTTTGGTAATTTCAAGTTTTCCGTTGCATTTTGGACAAATTTCTCCTGGTTTTGCAAGTCTGATGTCAGTAATAGTTTTAGGCAGGTCAATATCTTTGCCAAAGTTTGCACCAACAAGATGTTTGTCTGTTTTGTTTATGCCAACAACAAAGTTTTTAAGTTCCGTAATGCTGCTATCTCCAACCACCTGAACTTTGATTCCCGTTGGACCGATAAAGCCTGATTCTGTATTAAATCCAAATTTTGCAGTCAATTCTTTTATTTCTTCCTGTGTCGCTGGTCTTATATCATTGGCTGTAACTGCATTTTTAAGCTTGGTTTCTTCTACGGTCAGATCTCCTCTTATTACAGCAAGAATAGGTCTGTTATCTACAATATAAACAAGTGTTTTGCAGATTGTCGATTCTGGTATGCCGAAGAATTTTGCCAGATCTTCAATAGTTTTTACATTAGGTGTATCAATTTCTTTGGCTTCGTTAAATCCTCCGTCTGTAACAGCAGGAAGAAGCCTTGATTCTGCTCTATTTGAATTTGCCGCATAATCACAGCTATCACAGTAAAGAACATCGTTTTCACCACTGTCTGTTTTTGTCAGCACCATAAATTCATGACTGATATTTCCTCCTATTGCGCCACTGTCACTTTGAACCATTCTCGTTTCAAGTCCGCACCTTATAAATATTTTTGTGTAAGTATCAGCCATTTTTTTATACGAAATGTCGAGTCCTGCCTGATCTATATCAAAGCTGTAGGCATCTTTCATTATGAATTCTCTGCCTCTTAAAAGCCCGAATCTTGGCCTGATTTCATCCCTGAATTTGTTCTGAATCTGGTAAAGATTAACAGGAAGCTGTCTGTAAGATTTTATTTCTTCTCTTGCAAGAAATGTAATTATTTCCTCATGTGTAGGACCAAGAGCAAGCGTTCTTTCATGCCTGTCTTTTAATCGCATTAATTCTTTGCCGTATGCTTCCCATCTTCCTGATTCCTGCCAGAGTTCTTCCGGTTGAAGAATTGGCATAAGAAGTTCCTGTGCGCCAGAAGCATCCATTTCTTCTCTAACAATACTTTCAATTTTTTTAAGTACTTTCCACATAAGCGGCATGTAAGCATAAATACCACTTGCAACTTTTTTTATATATCCTGCTCTTACAAGCAGCTGATGACTGACAACTTCTGCGTCAGCCGGATTGTCTCTTAACGTCGTGACAAATAACGTTGACATTTTCATAGGATAAAACCTCTTTATAGTGACATTTCAAATCTATAAAATAATAACATAAAGTATTTATCTGAGAGTAATTCTTTGAATTTGCCACTAGAGACATAATAAGGTAATAAAAACTTTAATATTAATCAACTATTCCGCCAGCAAGAACTTTTGCTGCACATCCTCTGCCACTATATGAATGTGAATTATCTTTATTACAGAAAACATCCCTGTTAGAGTAATAATCATTGGTTATTCCATTAGGATATATTCCTGATTTTGTTATCCAAAACCGAAAAATATCTCGTCCCATTACATTTGGCTGCTTAAAACCATTTACATCTACATCTATCCACCCACAAGTATGTTCAGCAGGGTCCTTTGTTCCATATTTAGTACTACAATCAGAAGTTGATAAAGCAAATCTTATTAATCCCCCATTATTCATTATAGCAGTTGGGTAATCTGTAAAATCAAACCATCCATAATCACCATGAAGATTTTTCCATGCCTTTGTACCTGAGTAAAAACATCCATGAACGTATGCATCGCATTTTTTAGTAAAAACTAAATAATTTCCAAATTTATTTTGCATATCATTAGGATTATTAAAAAATCCATCAAAAGTTCCACCATTATCCAGAATCATTCTTTTAGTAGCATCACTTAAAGCACTAAAATTTTTTTTCATCAAAACATAATATTCCTGATTTTGCGTATCATTGATTATCTCAGGAATAACTAGGGATGTAATAATTCCAATTATCAATATAGTTATAAGTACCTCTGCAAGAGTAAAAGCTATTTTTGATTTGTTAAATATCCTATACATACTAGATAAATTTCCATTTTTTTAATTAAGTAGTGCAATAACTTTTAAATATGTACTGACCACTTGCTTATAAGTTGGCCAGTGATAAAAAGTACATACTCTTGATAAATGAATTTTTTTCTTTAAGGACAGCGGAAAAAATTCTTCGGCGACGCGAAGGCGGTGCGAAGCGGGAGTGACGAGCCGAAATGGCGGCGTTGAGCCGGCACTAGAGGATCTAACTCGTTCTTGTACGGCTAAGAATTTTTGTAGGCTGCTTCTTGTCTATCAAGATTTCACTAGTAATAAAAAATACTTACGCACTTTTTATTACTTCTTTATTGCATTTTTAAATTATATTATAGACCATTTTGTAGGGGCAATTTTGATTTATGATCTGTAATATTTGGTGTCTTAAATTGATTTTACCCTATACTTAATGACCGAAATTATTTTATGTAAAATTATTGAATTTGTTTATTATAAAAAACTATTAAAATACCGTTTCCGATAACTTTCTGGAAACGGTATTTTCTGTTGTCAAAATTTCTTACATATGAGTATTATATTGTGTAAGAAGGAAAAAACAATTTGATTAATGTTAATAAAAGGAGAAATTATGAGATTTTTAAAATATTTTTTGCTTTTACCGTTATTTTTTATTGCTTTAGCAGTCTTATTACCGGCAAATGCGGCAATAAGACTGTCTACAGAAAAATTTGAATTTAACGTAAAACCTAATGACCAATATATTACAGGATCATTTACTGTACAAAATGACGATAATGAAGAAATTCGTTTTAAGGCTTATCCTGAATATTTTGAAATTTCTGACGAAGGAACTATCCGGACAGGATTAAACAAAGAAAGTTCTGAGATTATTACAAAAAATATTCGTTTTAACCCTACAGAATTTACTTTAGCACCTAATGGTTCACAAAAGATCAGGTTTACAATAGCAAATGTGCAAAATCTTCCTGATGGAGAATCCAGAGCAGCTTTATTTTTAGAAAATTTAAAAACAAAAGCACAGGCATTACCGACAAATAACGCAAAGACATCTGCCAATCTTGTGATTAAAACACGTATTGCTGTTCCTATTTATGTAGAAAAGGGGAAAGTTATTAAATCAGGCATAATTAGCAGCGTTGATCTTAAAAAATTCAAAAACAAGTATACTTATGCCTTTAATGTAAAATCAACAGGCAACAGCATTATAAGAGTGGGCGGAGTTGGACAGATTGTAAAAGACGGTCAGCTTGTTAATGAATTTCCTGTCAATGAACGTCCTGTCCAGGGCGGATCAACCGGTAAATTCAAGGATATTTTTACCACAAAAGGCTTGCATACTGACCAGCAGTACGATCTAAAGTTAACACTCAGATATAAGGATCAAGATAACAGGGAAGTAGTTTTAAAAGATGAAAAACCCTTTAAGTTAAGTGAAATTAATTAGCATATTTTGATGGGCAGGTATGCCCATACTACGTGAAGGAGGAATTTAGATGAGAAAAACATTACCCGTCTTAGCTATAGCAGCATTAATAATGAGTTATACTGTTGCTGCCAATGCAGCTACTTCGGCCAGCCAGACAATTACCGGTACATTAAATCCGTTTGTATCTGTTTCTACAGTGGAAGGTACATCTACAGCCGTTAGTATAAACCAGGACGGCAGTTTATCAACAAATCTCAATCCAGGATTCAAATTTACTTCAAACAATCAAAGTGGTGCTAGTGCCACATTTACTATCAAAGTCAATACTTCCGATGGAAGTCAGGTTGATGCAATATCAGGAGTTAATGGCAGCACCAGCGGGCAAATAGTCCTCGGCAATAACAGTAATTTGCCAACTAAAGCCTCGGTGCAGGATGCATTGAGTAGCAGTCCTGCCAGTGCAAACAATGCCAATGCAATTTCTTATGCAGTGAATTTTAATGTTGATAACACTACAAATGGCAGTACTCCTGTATTTGATACAACAGGAAATGCAGTAAGCGGAAATGTTTTGATAAAAAACGGAACAAGTCAGGTTACAATGAATATTGATAAAAATTCACTCAGAGCAAACACCTACAGTACTGACGACGTTGCAGGAAGTTATCAGGCAACTATTTACTGTACATCCGCAACTCTTTAATATTCTTAGGGCAGGTATTGTACCCATATTAATTTAATTTCTACGTCGCAAGGTGCGCAATGCGCACCTTGCTGATAACAGGCATATGTTTAATTCAGGCATTTTTTGTAAAAAATTTAAAAAATTATCCAGGCAAATATTAAGTTTGTTGCTTGTTTGCTCTTTTATAATGCCAATATATACGGGTATTTTGCCATGCAAAGCAGCAGTTAAGCAGACTGTGAACAGAAATTATAAAGTTACACCGCAAAATTCGATAATCGGACTGGATATTAACAAAGAGTTAAATTATGATTACGAAGTCTACATTAATTCAGACGGATCGTTCAGCCTTCCGTTCAAGCAGATCTCCGAACTTCTTGATATTCCTGTTGAGCAGGACAGCCAGACTTACAGTATTTCTTTTACATCTCCACAGGGCATGTCAGGCTTAATTGATTATAAAAATCAACGTATCACCTATGGCAACAAGGACTACACATTTAGCAAGTCTGCTCCGGCAAAATTAGTTTATTTAAAACAGGGATTAAAGGCTGAAACTAAAGATGAAATATTTGTTCCGGTAAAAATTTTGAATGAAATTCTGGAAACAGAAGTAACTGCTGACCAGACAAATTATTCTGTGTCGGTTAAAACCAACCGCCTGCTTAAAGCCATAGTTGATTACAATGCCGGAGAAAATAATTCGTCCGATAAAACTGCTGACACTGAGGATGTTATACAGCCGGATAAAAAAGGGGCTTTGACTCTGGATACTGTAAATATCAATAGTCAGTTGAGGTATGATGCCACAAAAACAGACTCGCCAGATCAGAGTTATAAATCAAATTCTACCAGCAATCTTTCCCAGATAGATTTTCATGGAACTTTACTGGGTGGAAATTATGAAATAGATACAGACATACATAATGGAAAACATCCTGTCTCTTTTGGAGGAATGAGCGTTAAGTATAATAAAGAGTTTAACGATAAAAATCTTGAGCTTGGTAATGTTACAGGACTTAAATCCAATGAATTATCTATTGGGGAAGGTTTATTGGGAGCTGGTTTTGGCAATTTAAAAGAAAAAGAGCCTGATTACAGAGATATTTCAGGACAAGTTGAACCGGGCAGCAAGGTTAATGTTTATATAAATGATAAACTTTCTTACAATATACCTACGCAGGGCGGATATTATACACTGAGAAGCTTACCGGCTATAGGAGAGAAAGTTTACAAGTTAAAAATTGAAGAAATAACCCAGACAGGGCAAATAAAAGTAATTAAAGAAAAATCTTACCCTGTCTCTTCAGCATTGTTACCGAAAGGAAAAACTAAATTTGCTGTAATAAGTGGAATAACAGGTTATAATAACAGATTTCTCGGTGATGACAACGAACTAAATGATTCTTATTCTAAAAAACTGGCGGCTGGGGTTAAAGTTTCTCATGGTATTACTGACAAACTTACAGTGAGTGGTATAGCAATAGGAGACAGAATTTTATCAAACGCTAAAAACCGGCAAATACAGGAAGATTCTTTGTATAATGAAAGTTTATTGCTTGCGCCTTATACGGATTCCAATTCTGTATCAGGACAAACCGGCATTGTTTCTTTGAATTACGCATTGAATGATAACATTAATATTTATTCGGATTTTGGCTTGAGCAGGGCAAATAGTCAGCTTGATAACGACATTTTTAGTAAAAATCCGGCAGGATATTCGGCGGTAATTGGAGCAAATTATACAAAACCTCATTACGGTCTTTCCGGAAAAATATTTGATTATTCTCCGGGCTTTTATCTTGCGGGATCTTCAGGATATATTAACGATTCAACCAACAAAAGAGGGGCAGAGCTTGCAGGCAATGTTTCGATCAAACAGCTTTCACTGAATGGAAATATAAGCAGATATACATCAGACATTGTAAATCAGTTTATAGAAGGTAAATATACCTTTAACGAATACAATATCAATGCCGGTTTGCCACTAAGAGACGGTTCCAGCATAAGTTTTCTTCATTCAAACAGAACCGGAAAAAGTCCGGCAGGAATTATTGCCAATAAAAACTATACAGTAAACTACAGTAAAAAATTAACTGAAAATCTGGATTTTTCATTAACAGGCAGGTCAGATACGTTTAACAACGATTATTTCTCTTCTGACAAGGCAATAGACAATAATTATTCAAGGTACAAGGTACTTGATGCAAAACTTGACTATAATTTACCGAAAAATCTGGGTAAATTATCTATAATGCATGATATAGTAAAAGCCGCTACAAACAGTTTTAACAGTGATTACAATGCTATAAGGCTGGGATATACTTTACCTACGTTTAAAAATATTTCGACAGCGTTTTCTGTTGGTTATCACTATACCGGACTTAACAAAGGATTTGATTTTTCATCCACAATCGGTTATCAGTTTGCATCCGGCAGAAAAATTGAATTTACCTACAGTTTTAACCGTTTGATCGGATCATTCATTAACAATATATTTATTCCTTCTTCTTCCAGATCATCCTTCACATTTAATATGTTCGATGCCGTTTCTCTCATAGCAGGAGGAATAAGGTCTATTGGTTTTTCAAATGATGACAGCGGTTACATACAAACAATCAGTTATCTTGATGTTAATCAGAACGGCATTAAAGACAAAGATGAACCTGTTATACCCAATATTCCCATAAATATCCTCGGATACCCGACAAGTTCAACAAATAAAAAGGGTGAATATCTGGCAAAAGGACTTTCAGAAGGCGTTTATCAGGTCAGGCTTGATATGGACAATCTCCCCGGCGTACTCGCTGTATCTACAGGCGCAAAAGATAAATACTGGGTAAAGGTGGATAAAAAACAGAAATCCAGAGTGTTTTTCGGTCTTATAAGCTCAATAGGCAGTGTGGCCGGAAAAGTTCATATCTTTGATGAATTTAAGCGAAATGTTAACATAAAAGACCTGATAGTCAGTATTTTTAACGATAAAGGAGAGGAAGTCAAATATACTTCTGTTGATGATGAAGGAAACTACTTCATTTCAGGTCTTGCCCCCGGTAAATATACAATGAAACTGGATAAAAACTTTACCGAAGCTTATCACCTAAGACCAAAGAATACAGAAAAAGAAATAGTGATTCCTCCATCATACAAAGATTATGTAGATTTGAAGGATGTTGACATTGAATATGTGCAGACGTAGTCTTTGAATAAATTCGAAATAATTTGTAGTTATTAAAGAATGTAAATATTTTATCGACAATTTGCTTTTTAAAGGCAAATATGATTGTTTTTTAAACTTTATAAATATATATGTTTTACACGTTTATAAAGTAATAAAATTATGATAATTAATGAAAATAGCTTAAGTTTATTGGAAACAACCGGTAAAAATCTGGGATCTAAAGCAACTGGAAAATTGCCGGAAATAATTGAAGAGAGAACAGGATTATGTTCAAGTGCTGCATCAAAAGCTTCAAGAGCCTATGCTATGATCAAACCGGTAACAAAAACAATAACTGAACCATTTAGTGAAAAATACAATGCACTTGCTAGAGATTTAGATCCCACAATAATAAAAAAATTTTCAGAAAATGGGATTTTAGAAGAATTATGTAAAAGAGAAGATTTAACAATAGATGATTGTAAAGAGATTATTGGGTTTTGTCCTGACGAATATATAGAAACAATTCAAAAAAATAATGTTCTGGATACCATATTAAACTTATTAAATGCCAAAGATGATGATACAAAAGGTATGAAATTTATAAAATTACTGTACAGTCTTCCATGTGAGAGATTGGCCGAACTTCAAAAATACAATGTTCCGAATACATTATTAAAAGCCAGAGATGGCAAGTTAAGTCTTGGTGCTATCACAGAAATAATGAAAAATTTTCGTCTTGACTGCGTTGATTCAGTTATGAAATATAATATTTTAGATAAATTATTGACTGCAAGAGATGGAAATCTGGAAGTAAGCCATATTTCAAATATTATTAATTCAATCCAATCAGAAAATGTAGATTACATCGAAAAAACTAATTTACTTAACAATTTGTTGATTAATAAAAAATATAGTTGTAGGAATATTTCAGAAATTATTCATTCAATTGATTCTGTCAATAGCAAGTTTTTAGATGAAAAGTTTATTAATCGGGTTTGGAATTATGAAAAACTTTCTGAAGATTCAAAATTGGATGTAATTAAAAGTATATGCTCAAAGCAAAAATATAATGATATGACAAAATTACTGAAATTACACTCTGACGGAAAAATTTCCGATTACATATTTGGAGATTTATCAAGAACAGGAGAAATCAGACCAATTGTAGTGTCCGATGCAGATAAGCTTCTTAGAGGTGAATCTGTTGTACCCAGGTTTAGTTCTGATGTCTCCGCTGATAAAATATTAAAGAGTACTAAAATAGGTGATGCTGTTTCAGTTAATGGAACAATATATTTTAATGAAGGTAAAAAACTTTCCAAATCATCATTGACAGAGGAAACGTTTGCAAAGTTATTTCCTCTGTTAGAAAGTCATGCGCTTAGACAGGGAGGAATTCCAAATTGCTATTTTATTTCAGGTGGTTTAACCGATTTTATGGGAAATCCTGAAACAAGAATTAAGCTTTATAATATGATTAAACAGGACGGAAATGATATTGTAGTTACTATTCCTTTATATGACAAGTTTCCGACTCGTTATAAAAATGGAGAAATAAAACTTTGTGGCGCAAAGTATACTAGTGGAGCTCCAGGGTTACAAATGATTGAACAAGCTTATGCCAGAGCAAGATATCAAGTCGAAAAACTTGGAAAAGAAATATCATTTGATGATCCAACAGATATTTCCAAGGCAATGGAACATATATCTTATGGACACTCATCCAGAGTTTACAATGAAATGCTGGGAACACATGAGTCAAATATGTTTTTAAAATATAATAATCCTGAAAATAAAAAAAATCTTATTCAAAAAAGACAAGAATATGCAGATAATATGCTGGCTAAAAATCTCAAAAAAGTTTGTATTACAAATAGATTTAATAATATATTAGACAAATATTCAAATAAAAAAAATCTTTTAATGTCTGCATGTACTAGAAGTATAGATAAACATAGAGAAAAGACTGCTTCTATAGCTGATGCTCTTGGAATACTAACTAACCATGCATATAGTATTGAAAAAATAGATCCTGACGAAAAAGCTGTATGGATTATTAATCCTTATAATACTATAGAATCTGTCAAACTTAGTTACGACCAATTTAATGATTGGTTTAGCCGTATTTATACAACTAAACTTAATAATATATAATCAAAGTTGTTACATAATATACAAATTTAAAGCCAAATAATAGATATAAGAATATGAAAAAATTTATTAAGTTCGATAAATAGCAGCCATACGTTATTGAGTATAGTTATACCAGTTCTACATGCTCAGATCTCCACAATTATACCACTAAAAATTGGGTAGATTTAAAGAATGTTGATATTGAATATATATAGAATTAAAAATGTAAGTTTTTATTCAGGCGATAAAAATCTGTGCTATAATTTTTCTTTGAAAACAATTGTAATAAGAAAATATAGTTTGAATGAAAAATAGGTTCTCGGGATTTACCCTTGCAGAAGTACTAATGACGTTATTGATAATAGGAATAGTTGCTTCTATTGTAATACCTGCATTAATTAATGAAACAAATAAAGTTGAACTTAAAATTGCTGCTAAAAAAGCAGTTGGTGCTGCTCAGAGTTCCTATAATTTAGCTGCTGCTGAAAATAGTGGAGGTTTTGGCGGATATACAGCCAGTACAATAACTTCATATGCAAAGTTTAATGCAATAAAATCAAAGATGAATGTTATTAAAACTTGTGCGTATGGAACAGGAAGTTTTGGTAATTGCTGGGCTAAGGATGGAGTGGGACAACCTGTAACATATGTAGATCATTGCGTCAAATGGACAAATCGTGCAAGCGGACAAGGAAGCAATGAATCATTTGTAGCAGGAGACGGTTCATTCTGGATGCTTTATAATTATGATGGGGAAGTTGGTGCAGATTTAGTAGCTGTAGATATTAACGGTAACAAAGGTCCTAATGACTGGGGTGAAGATGCTTTTGTCTTTATAATGTATGATAGAAAGCTGGTATTGGGAAGTATGGGTTGTTCATTTGTAAAACGGGATGGCAGCATTATACATGATTTTAGATATTTACTGAAATAATGTTTAATGATTATTTTTAGAATATATAAGATGTTTAATCAATGATACAATTTTCAAAAATAATTATAGTAAGAGAATATAGATTGAATGAAAAATAAATTTAAAGGCTTTACTCTTGCCGAAATATTAATAACATTGCTAATAATAGGAACGGTTGCTTCTATTACAGTACCTGCATTAATTAATGAAACAAATAAAACAGAGCTCAAGGTTGCGATAAAAAAAGAATATGGGGTTGCCCAAAATGCATATAACTTGGCAGCAACTGAAAATGGTGCTGGTTTTGGCGTATATACATATGGTACAACTACTTCATATACAAAATTTAATGCAATAAAATTGAAAATGAATGCTATTAAAACTTGTACATATGGAACTAAAAGCTTTGGTAATTGTTGGGCTATCAATGGGGTGGGACAGCCGGGGGCATCTATTGATGGTTGCTCAGAATTTAATAATAAGGCTAATGGGCAAGGTCAAAATGTATCATTCGTTGCTGCTGATGGTTCGTTTTGGATGCTATATACTTATGATGAAACAAGAGGGGCGGATCTTCTTGCAGTAGATGTAAATGGTAATAAAGGTCCTAATGACTGGGGAGAAGATGTTTTTGTAGTTCAAATGAAAGATAGAAAGTTAGATATGTATGCAAATTGTCCATTTGTAAAACGGGATGGAAGTATTGTACTCGAATTCAGATATTTACTGAAATAAACACAAATAGGGATTTTGTATAAAGACATGAACCAAAATATTTCAAAACAATCAGCACTAAAATTTGTAATCTTGCTTGGACTTGTCAGCCTTTTTGCCGATATGACTTATGAAGCGGCAAGAAGTATAACAGGACCCTATCTGGCTGTTTTGGGGGCAAGTGGGGCAATTGTTGGTTTTATTGCCGGATTCGGCGAATTAATTGGTTATACATTGCGTTTGTTTTCAGGATATTTAAGTGATAAAACAAAACAGTATTGGGGATTAACAATATTTGGCTATGTAATTAATTTATTTGCCGTTCCATTGCTGGCATTAGCCGGGCACTGGTGGGTCGCAGCAGGTTTTATTGTTACAGAAAGAATAGGAAAGGCTTTAAGAGTTCCTCCAAGAGATGCAATGTTGTCGTATGCTACTCATGAAATGGGTAGAGGATGGGGATTTGGTATTCATGAAGCTATGGATCAAATAGGAGCACTACTTGGCCCTATTATTGTCACCGTAGTAATTCTCTTAAAAGGTGGTTATAAAACAGGTTTTGCTGTTTTATTAATTCCTGCAATTCTTGCTATTAGCATACTCCTTATTGCAAGGCTGCTGTATCCAAGTCCCCACGATCTTGAACCCAAAACTATAAAACTGAAAACGAGAGGATTCTCAAAAGTTTTCTGGTTATATCTTTTGGCTATTGGTTTTATTGCTGCGGGCTATGCAGACTTTTCACTTATTTCTTTCCATTTTGAAAAACTTTCAAGTGTGCCTGATGTATGGATTCCAATATTCTATGCTGTTGCAATGGGAGTTGATGCAATTGCTGCATTAGTTTTAGGAAGATTATTTGATAAAATCGGTATTCTGGCAATGGTTATTGCTACTTTAATATCTTCTTTCTTTGCACCTTTCGTTTTTCTTGGAAGCTTCTATTATGCACTTGCTGGTATGGCGTTATGGGGAATTGGCATGGGTGCTCAGGAATCAATAATGAGAGCATCTGTTGCAAATCTTGTTTCATCAGAAAAGCGAGGGACAGCTTATGGCGTTTTTAGCACAAATTACGGAATTTTCTGGTTTTTAGGCAGTGTATTCATGGGTATACTTTATGATAAATCAATACCTGCATTAATTGTCTTTTCTGTACTTATTCAGCTTGTTTCCATTCCTATAATGTTACTGATATTTAAGAAAAGCAAATATACATTGTAATAAAATTTTGCTAAAACGAATGTTAAATTATACAATATATAAAATAAGGACAGCGGAAAAAATTCTTCGGCGACGCGAAGGTGGCGGCTAAGAATTTTTGTAGGCTGCTTCTTGTCTATCAAGATTTCACTAGTAATAAAAAATGCGTAAGTATTTTTTATTACGTCCTTACTTTATTGTCAGGGGAAGAGAATTATGAACAGACAGCCATTTTTCTATGATGTAACTTTAAGAGACGGTAATCAGGCATTAAAAAAACCTTGGAATACAAAACAAAAAGAAATAATATTTAACCAACTTGTAAAACTGGGTGTGCAAGGTATAGAAGTTGGGTTTTCCGGTTCAAGCGATATGGATTTTGAAGCATGCCAGCATCTTGCCAACATTGCACCTGACAATGTTGTTATATCAGGACTTGCAAGGGCAGTTGAGAGAGATATTACAAAAGTAGCAGAAGCAATTAAAAATGCGAACAAACCGAGAATTCATACTTTTATTGCAATGAGCCCGTTTAATATGGAATATGTACTCAGGAAAGATCCCAAAGATGTTAGAAAAATTGCAGTTAATGCAGTTAAATATGCAAAATCTCTTATGGGCGATAAGGGAGAAGTACAGTTTTCGGCAGAACATTTTGGCGACTGCACCGAAAATCTGAGTTTTGTTATTGATTCACTTCAGGAAATAGCTGCAGCAGGAGCAACAATATTTAATCTTCCAAATACTGTTGAACGCACCCGCCCGCTCGAGTTTATCAAGATGGTTAAAGAAGTGGTGAATGCCCTTCCGAAAGATGTTACTATTGCTGTTCATTGTCATAATGATCTTGGTATGGCAACAGCTACAACTGTAGAAAGCTACTTTGCAGGGGCTATTCAGCTTGAATGCAGTCTTAACGGTTTAGGAGAAAGGGCGGGCAACACAAACATATTTGAAGTAGCTACAAGCCTTTATAATTGCGGAGTTGATGTGCCGCTCAATATGTCAAAAATATACGAAAGTGCTGTAATGGTAGCTGAAATGGCTAATGTGCCTATTTACGAAAAAAGTCCTCTGATCGGGCCGGATGCACTGGCGCACAGAAGCGGTATTCATCAGGACGGCGCAATGAAAACCAAAGACATGGAAAAGGGTGCATACAGACCAATTCACCCTTCATTAATCGGCAGGGATGATGACGAACGTCTTGGATTTACAAGCCAGTCAGGTAAAACTGCTGTTTATGAAATTATTACAAGAGCCGGTTACCCAATTACAATTGATGAAGCTGTTAGAATTACGCCGGCAATTAAAGAAAAGGCTGAGAAAATCGGAGAACTGCCGCTTCAAACCATACTTGACATTTACTTCAGAGATATTTTTGATGTTAAAGGTATATTTAAATTTCTTGAGTTTACAAAAATTGAAAATGGAACAAAAGAGAACTATAAACTTCGTTTTAGCTATAATGGAAAAGAATTTGAAGAAATCGGACAAGGTGATGGTCCTCTTGAATCTTGTCTCTCTGCACTTTCATTGGCAGGATTCCCTCAAAAACTCGCACATTATGAGCAGTTAGCACTTTGTGAAGATATAAAAGGTGTATCAGCTGATGCTATGACAATTATTCACCTTGTAGCACCGGATGGTGAAGTTGTTATATGCAGAGGCATAGACCCAAGTACTGCAAAAGCAAACGTAAAAGCTATATTTAATGGATTAAACCTTATTTATAGTTCCAAACAATCTGAAATTGTCAAAAATTAAACATTTTAGACAGATTTATTTATGATAAGGCTCGTTATTAATTATTTTGAAAGCCCTGTATATTTGTTCAAGCAAAAATAATCTGGCTAACTGATGAGGCAGTGTCATTTTGGAGAGGCTTAAAAATAAATCAGCTTTTTCCTTTACCTTTTGATCCAGGCCAAAAGCTCCTCCAATAATAAAAATAATCTGGTTAACTCCTTGAATGTTAATATCTTGAATTTTAGATGCAAATTCCTCGGAGCAAAACTGCTTTCCAGGTATATCCATAACAATTATATATGCATTATCCGCAAGATTATTTAGGATTTTTTCTCCTTCAACAGATATAGATTTTTTTATTTGAGAGTCATTTTTTACTAATTCAGCTTCAATTTCTGTGATTTTTACAGATGAATACGGCCTGCATCTTTTTAAAAATTCTTCAATTCCTGATTTTATGTATTGTTCTCTAATTTTTCCGACAGCAATAATATTAATGTTCATAGCGCCAATTATACCACTCCCAAAATAAATTTCATGAATAAAATACCTGTTACTTTTGTGAACAGGCTTTAAATTTAATGATTTATGCTTTTCCTTGACGCAAGTTGAAACACTTACGAAACTTTCGCAGGGAGACTTCAAAGACAAATTCATTCCGTATTTATATATAAGCTTTATAGGAACTCCTTGCAAAAGGGGAAGAAATAACTCTCATAAAACCAAGCTTTTCTGCATATGCTTTATATAGTTGGAACTTTTCAGGATGAATATACTCTGTTACCGGAACTTGCTTGTCTGTTGGTCTCAAATACTGGCCTATCACAACTATATCAACTTTATATTCCTTTAAATCACTTAAAATTTTCTTAATCTCTGTTTCAGTTTCTCCAAAACCAAGCTGAATGGCAGATTTTGTTATTATTTCGGGATTTATTTCCTTTATATTTTTCAAAACATTTAATGATTTTTTATAGTCAGCTCTTTTATCTCTTAAAACACGGGTCAATCGTTCAACTGTTTCTATATTATGTCCTATAGTATGAGGTTTTGCAGAAATTAAGTTTTCAAGAAAGCTCTTTTTGAAATCTGGTATTAAAGTTTCTACCATAATATCAGGATTAATTCTTTTTATTTCCTTTACTGTTTGTGCAAAATGACTCGCGCCGCAGTCTTCCAAATCATCCCTATCAACGGAAGTAAGCACAAGATATTTAAGTTCCAGTTCATTTGCAGCTTTTGCAATATTAAGAGGTTCGTCCCGATCAGTATAACCATTTGGATCACCCGTTTTGACCGAACAGAACCTGCAATTTCTTGTACATATATTTCCCATCAAAAGAAAAGTTGCTGTTTTTAATGACCAGCATTCGTTAATATTAGGACAAAGTGCTTCCTGACAAACAGTATGGAGATTATATCTGTTTGAAACAGATGTTATAGCCGAAAAAGCTTCTTCTGAAAGAGCCTTTACTTTTATCCAGTCAGGTTTTTTGTCCATAGATAACCTTTTGATTTTACCTGAATGATTAATAAAAAAACATAAGAACCTTTTTATCACTAACCTGTACAAAGATAACTTACTCTATTTAATATAAAATAGGGTATTTATACGAACGAACGTTAAAAAAGTGAAACGGTCAGTTTTACTTTTTTAACGCTCCCGCGCTGCACATGAATGAGTTACGCGAGCCAAATCGAAAGCTCATCGCTTCCGCTGTGGCTCGCTGCACTCCCGCTCCGCACATACCAATTTCAGATTTTTTGCTATTTTACTTCATTAATTGTAACTTGGTATTAGCCGTCGCCTTCGTGTCGCCGAAGAATTTTTTCCGCTGTCCTTAATGGCCGTGAATTTTGTTATCATGAAAAAATCAATCAGTAACTTGGAACAAAATCATATTTTTGCAAGCCATATCACACTTGGGAAAGAGGAAAACACCAAATGAAATATATAACGAATTAATTCCAAATTTACAAAGAGTTTCTATTGCTTCTTGAATTCAGAAGGCAAAAATTATCTAAAAATTATAAAGAAATGTAACGTCGCTTTCTTAAAACATAAAAAACGAAATAATCATTGAAAATATTGATTCTTGGTCATATAAGAACAAATCCCTATATTTTTAAAAATTATTTCAGGTCAATTTTTAAACTTTGTTTGTTTTTATATATATAGTATATAAAAAATTTAATTTATAAAGGGGGGGGGTACTACATTATGACCATTATAGCTGGAAGCTCAAGCTCAAGTTCAAGATCTAGATCAAGCTCAAGCTCTGTTTCTAGTAAATCAGTGAATTCGTCACCTTCTATATTTTCTTACGATTCAAATGGAGAACGTAAGCAACATGGACTGACGATTCATAGTGCATCTTATAGTAATGCCGAAATTAGTAGTAAAAAAACAGATTCAAAAGATAAAGATTCAGAAGATAAAAATTCAGAAGATAAGGTTAAAATAACATCTTCAAAAGAAGAAATGTCAAGTGCGGATAAAAATGACATTATGAGCTATGCAAACAGTCATCCTCTTGAAAGAAAGCAGATTCTTAGAAAAATAGAAGATGATGTTGTTAATAAAAATCTTAACGCAGATGAAATAAAGTCTGATTTAACAAGTACATATGGTGGCAGTATAAATGATAATTCTCCAAAAGAGTCTGAACCTGGACCTGATGAGGATGACTTAAGGGATGTTAACATAGATTTTCAGGTTAATGACTTTAAACAAGGCAGTGAAACAGACAATTCAACATTAGCTCGATTAAAAGCGTTTGCGAGTACTGAAAATGGAGCTAAAGCATTAGGCAACTGTATTACTGAGGATTTAATGACAAATAAAGTTAATGTTAAACTTGGAGATAAAACATACAGTTATACTCCGCAACAAATCAAAGAAGCTCAAAAAACATTATCATCAGGGGATGATGACGTTACAGTAGTTGAGATGGCTTATCAGGATTATTTAAAAGCAAATGGAATGAGTGATGCAGACTTTTTAGGAACAAGTGATGGCAGTAATTTGATAGATCTTATATCAGACAAAACCAAAACCACTACTGAGTCTTTACAAAATAAAGACTATTATGGGAATTCCAATATATTCAAACAATATGAATTTTTGAATAATAAAAGTAAAAATCCTGATAAATCTAGTGGTACAGTAACTTTTAATGAAGATGACAGTGATAATGGTATTACAGCAGATCGTACCTATATTATTGCTCGAGTTGATAAAGGAAATGTAATATTGCAGGACACATCCGATACTTCCAAAGAGGTCTCTATTAACAGTCAAAATTTTATTAAAAGAGATAAGACTTTGAATATATATTCTGATAATGATGTTTCAGATAGTTCTGCAACAGATAGCACAAGTAGTAAATCATCTTCAGATACCACGTTAACTAAAGAAAAAGTGGAAAATCATAAAAAATTAACGATATTTGATATTTTATTTGGTCGTTCTTAAAGGATGTTTGAAAAGTAATAAAATACAAGACCGTTGCATAACTTTAAAAAAGCAGCATTTTGTGTAATCCAGTGTCAAGGCACTGTCGCCGGCATGAACGAGATATGCGAGCCAAACCGAAAACTTATTGCTTCCGTTATGGCTCGCTTGCACTCCCGCTGCTGCACTCATATCCACCGTCACTGCCCTTCACCTTTTCAATGGGCGACCATTGCATAACAAGAAAAAACAAATTTTCACTCGTTATGAAACAGGTCTCTATATTGCTATTTTAAAATTCCAATACAAACTTAAAACCCCCCGAAATTTTATATGTCGTGTGGCATCAGGCTTTTTTTTAATTAAAATAAAAAAATTCTTAATTTTTTTCTAAAGTAAGCTTTCCGGCAGATTTATCTATGGTAACTTTAAAGTTTTTTAGAAAACTCATCCCAAGAAGTCCGGGTAATTCTTTACTCGTTCCCATATCAGCAATTGCAACTTCAACATTTTTAACAGTTAATCCGCCAACTTCTATGCTTTTTACGTAAGTTTTACTTGCTTTAATAAGGCCATTACCGGTCATTAATTTAACAGTCTGAGCATTATTAAGATTTAATCCTAATTTTTTAGCAAGTGCAGTATTAATTATTGTAAATGTCGCGCCTGTATCAACTATAAAGTTTGTTTTAACTGTATCATTAATTATGACATTTTTAACTACCATTACAGAACTGTGCTCTTCTACATCAAGAGTAACTTTTGTTAGAGAAGCCTTTATATGGCTATTTAACGTGCTTAAGCCAAAACGTGCATAGTGTGCAGCCTGAGAATTTGGAGATTTAGCCATAATATACTGATAATTACTTTTAGCTTCCGTAAATTTTCCCTGTTGAGCCTGAGAAATTGCTAAATAATACCTGACATTTACATTTCCTGGTTCACTTTTTAGAATACTTTTAAATTTTGATTCTGCCAGTGAATATTTTCCATAATTATATGCATTAATACCATCCTGAAGAGTAGAAGCAAAACATACACCTGTTGACATAATAAAAGCTGATATGGATATTACAATTAAAAAGTACTTATACATTATATTTCTCACTCTTTATAAATCAAAAAAACTTAATTTTTATATCGGTCATAATAAAAAAATCTTGAATTAAATTAGGTAAACCCATTAAATCAGGTTGCTATAAGCAAACTGATTTAATAATAACATATTACATATTTTCTTTAACAATAGAATTTTTTAAGATATTAATTTTAAAAATATCATTTCCTATTCTGTTAGGTTTGTTAAAACCGTTTACATCAACGTAAATTTGCCCGCAAATTCTGTTAGTACAACTTGTATCAACATTATTAAACAGAACAAATACGCCATTATTTAAAATTAATCCTGAAGCCAGATCAATATTTTCAGTAGAAGGAGTTCTATTACTTAAAAACCATTCTCCGTCATTATGCCAGCACCTGCCTTTTACATTATCAGGACAGGAATTCATTGCACTTAATACTTTAAAATACTGCTCCATCATGCATTTATTCTGCAAATTACCGCTGCACAAATTTTCAAGAGTATTACTGTTTGACACCAGAATCATATTTGTTGCCTGGTTAAGTTTCTGAAATTCTCCATCCCACAGCGTATTGTATGCATATTCTTTAATTGTTTGCGAGGTGATTACGTTATTTTTAGTTTCTTTCTGATAATTAGCAACAACATTTAACGCAATTGTACTTGCAAATCCTAATACCAGAAAACCTATAATAAAATCTACAAACGAAAATCCTGATTTATATTTCAGCCGGAACATAATTACCTCCTGATTTAAATTAAATATTCCTTAATCTTAGAGATAGAATAATCAAGGGATCCTTTGTTAGCCTCAAAAATATTAATACATGCTTCACTCATATCTTGATATTTGTAAGTATTATTAAGTAAATCATAAATTATTTCATACAATTCGCTTTCATTTTTTACAATGACAGCTCCATTTAAGACCAGCATATAATTGTATATATCTTTAAAATTAAAGACTGTTGGACCTGAAATCACAGGAACACCGTACACAGCAGGTTCAAGGGGGTTATGTCCGCCGGTATTCGAAAAACTGCCGCCAATAAATGCAAGATCACATACAGAATACAATTTGCCCAATTCTCCCATTGTATCCAGCATAATAATGTCTGCTTCATCAAAGTTATTTTTCTTACTTCTTAACCCGTATGAAAAACCTGTATCTTTTATTAGCTTTAATACCTGTTCGTTACGTTCAGGATGTCTTGGAGCGACTATAAGCTTTAAATCGCTAAAATGCTGTTTCAGCTTTTTATAAGTATTTAAAATAAGTTCATCTTCGCCATTATGAGTGCTGCCTGCTATTAAAATTTTTCTATTTTCTTTTTTAAATGAATTTTTTAAATTTTCAATTTCATCAAATGTCAGCAAAGAAGTATTTTCAAATTTTAAGTTTCCCATTACAAGCGTTTTATCGGGATCAGCTCCTATATCAATAATTCTTTTCCTGTCTTCTTCAGTTTGCATAAGCAGCAAAATATAATTACTCAGAAATTTTTTAAATAAATACCTGAACTTTTTATAATTTTTACAGGAATTAGGGGAAATTCTTCCATTTACAAGAATTAAAGGAATTCCTGCTTTTTTAACCGCATGAGAAAAATTAGGCCAGATTTCTGTTTCAGCTATAATTACTATTTTAGGATCAATAGCTTTTAATGCAGCGTTTACTGAAAAATTAAAATCGTATGGAAAATATGTAATGCTGTTAACAACCTTTGACAGTTTGTTTTTAGCAACATTCTGACCTGTTCTTGTAACTGTTGTTAAAACAATATTTGAGTCAGGATATTCCAGCCTTAACCTTTTTATAAAGCTTTCTACAGCATTAACCTCTCCAACTGATACAGCATGAATCCATATTGTATTTTTTCCATTTAAATTTGAATAAAAACCTATTTTTTGCCAAAAACCTGCTCTGAATTTAGGTTTAAGTATAAATGCAATTAAAATAACCGGACTGAACACAACTGCAAAAAATAATATTAGTAAACTATAAATTAAATACATACTTTATCCCACTAAAAAATATTTTCTATCACTCAATAAAAATATTTTAGCAGTAAATCAGAATATATATTAAAGAAATTTCAGGATTTTAACGTAATAAATGTGCACAATTATCATAAATTAACTTAATAATTGATTTAGATTTATATAATAATTGTTTAAATAACTATACAAATAATATATATTAAAAATTGTAAAGACAAATTCTTTTTTCAATAAATTCACAAAACCCAGTTATATTGCTTGTTTAAGTTATTTTTTACTTTACCAAATATAAACCATCTTTTTGAAGGTGTTCACAAATTTTTGTTGATGGTTTTTATATAAGTATGGGACGTAGTTATAGATAAAAAGGGAATAGCATGGTAATGGAAAACGGCAGGCAAACTAACGTTTGCAAAAACTATGCGAAATCGCATGAAAGTTTGGATGATACAAAATCATTTAAGCTTTTATCAACAAATTCTATTTTGTCGAGCAAAGTTAGGACAATTAGCGGATTGGTGGCTTACAAATTAAGTCAACGCAGACGGCATTTTAATGTGTTAAATCTTTTTAAACCGGGAGAAATTCTTGATTCTGTGTTTTATAAAAAAGAATTAATATAATTTAATGATCGTTCTGCTAACAGCTGATTTTTAAGTTTCTTATTCTTTCTAATTTTCTTCTCTGCTTCAAGGGTTTTTAAAATACCCCAATTACTGTTAATTGGTTGAAAGTGTTTGTGTTCAGGGCATGTGATATATTCACACAAAGCCCCAAGAATACTGACACTTTCAACTTTTAAGAGGTTTTTACCTTTTAGCAGGTTACACATATTTAAACCTGCAAGCATGCCTGTTGCTATTGATTCAGTATAACCTTCCACACCTGAAACCTGTCCGGCAAAAAATAAGTCTTCTCTTGCCCTGGTTTGCAAAGTTTGTTTCAGGACTAACGGGCTATTAATAAAGGTATTTCTGTGCATAACTCCGTATTTGACGATAGAAGCATTTTCAAGTCCTGGAATACTTTGTATTAGTTCTTTTTGTGCACCCCATTTTAAGTTTGTCTGGAATCCGACAATATTATACAGGCTAGCAGCTTTATTATCCTGTCTCAGCTGGACAACAGCATAAGATTCAACATTTGTTCTGGAATCAATCAAACCTACAGGCTTCATAGGACCAAATCTTAGTGTATCCTTACCCCTTGATGCAATAACTTCAACGGGTAAACAGGATTCGAAGAATTTTGCCTTATTTTCAAGTTCAAAACTTTTTAATTCGATTTTTGGTGAATTAACAAGAATTTCATAAAACCTGTTATATTCTTCTTCATTCATGGGACAGTTAATATAAGAGGCTTCTCCTTTATTGTATCTGTTTGCATAAAAGGCCTTTTCAAAATTAATTGAATCCTTTTCCACAATTGGTGCAATTGCGTCATAAAAGTATAAATGCTCTGATCCTGTGATTTTTTTTATATTATCAGAAAGTGCTTCTGAAGTCAGAGGACCGGAAGCAACTATAACAGGAACATTTTCCTGTATTTCAACAATTTCTTTATTAATCAGATTTATATAAGGATTCGATTTTATTAATTCTGTAATTCTTGATGAGAACATTTCCCTGTCAACAGCAAGAGCATTTCCTGCAGGTACTCTGCATTCGTCAGCAACCTGAAATAAAACAGAACCTAATTTTCTAAGCTCCTCCTTTAACAGTCCGCTTGCAGAACCTATGTCATTAGATCCAAGACTGTTACTACATACCAGCTCACCAAGTTTATCCGTTTTATGTGCACCTGTGTTTTTTTCAGGACGCATTTCATATAAATCAACTTCTATTTTATTTTTTGCAAGCTGCAAAGCCGCCTCTGAACCGGCTAATCCTCCGCCAATAATAACTGCTTTCAATTCAAAATCCTTATAAAACTATGTTGGTGTTAAATCATTAAAATTTGACATATAAACAAATTTATACAAAACATTAGGAGCAAACCATCTGGATCCAATTTCCATTAGAACTTTAACAGCTTCTTTTGAATTTTTAACGGCAACAGGTCCTTTTCTTGAAGTAAGATCATCATAAACATCACATACTATGATAATTTGTGATGCAGGACTGATAAACTCTCCTGAAATTCCATATGGATAGCCGGAACCGTCATTATGTTCGTGATGCTCCAGTGCAATTTTTGCAACGTGTTCAGGAAGCTTCATTTCATCTTTTAAAATCTTGTATCCCAGAATTGTATGCATTTGCATAATTTTTGTTTCTTTGTTAGAAGGCACAATCTTATTAAAAAGTTCTGGCGGAATCCTTGTTTTTCCAATGTCACAGAGCATAGCACCAAGTGCAATATCTCTTATCATCGTTTCATCATATCCTAATTTACTTGCTAGTACTGTACTCAGCAGGCTTACGTTTATTCCATGCGCATAATTATAATCACCGTAAACTTTTAGCTCTGACTTATAAACAATATCATTAATTATAGGGAATACCTGTTCTACAATTCTGTCTCGGGCTTCCAGACATAAATTTGTTAATTTGTCAGTATCCCCTTTGACTCGCTCATTTAGTGCGGAACTAAACAAATTAGTTATATCCTTCTGAGATTTTTTATCAATACGATTTGAAGTATACCCATCAAGATTAACCAAATCTTCAAGTTCTGATTTTTCAGGTATTTTATTGAATATATTTTTGTCATCACCTGAATCAGACTTAATCTCATCAGGAGTTTCTTCTCTGTATAGAGTCTGAATATGATGTAACTGCAAGAGTTTTCCCGGTGTAAGGAACTCTCCTGCACTCATGATCTTGTCACCATCCTCGTTATAAAGATCAAATGTTAAAAGTTTCTGCATTACAAGTTCTTCGATCGAAACAGCTTTCAATTTATTCTGAATCCTTTTATAAATCTATTAATTTAATTATATAGTATCATTGCAAAATTATTGAGTACAGTCAGAATAAATTGAGATATATTTTACATAAATACATTAACTTTATATCTGTTAAAAATATTTAAATATGATTTATTACTTGTGAAATCTTGATAGACAAGAAGCAGCCTACAAAAATTCTTGATTTTAAAGGTTTTTACTCCCACTCGATTGTACTTGGGGGTTTGGAGGAAATATCATAAACAACTCTGTTTATTCCTCTAACTTCATTTATAATCCTGCTTGAAATTGTTCCAAGTATTTCATACGGTAACTGAACCCAGTCAGCAGTCATTCCGTCAACGCTTTCAACGATTCTCAGGGCGATAACGTTTTCATAAGTTCTTTCATCACCCATTACACCTACAGATTTTACAGGCAGTAAAACCGCAAAAGACTGCCATACTTTGTTATAAAGTCCGGCTTTTTTAATCTCATCAACTACTATTGTGTCAGCTTTTCTGAGAATATCAAGCCTTTCTTTTGTAATATCGCCAATAATTCTTATTGCAAGACCAGGCCCGGGAAACGGCTGTCTGTTTACTATCTCGTCAGGAACACCGAGTTCTTTTCCTACCAGCCTGACTTCATCCTTAAAAAGCTCTCTGAACGGTTCAACAAGTTTCAGGTTCATTTTTTCAGGTAATCCGCCAACATTATGGTGGCTCTTAATTACAGCGGAAGGTCCTTTAAACGAAACACTTTCTATTACGTCAGGATACAATGTCCCCTGAGCTAAAAATTCAACATTATCAATCTTTTTAGCTTCTTCATCAAATACTTTTATAAATTCATGCCCTATTGTCTTACGTTTTTTCTCCGGTTCATCAATATTTTCCAGCGCATTCAAAAATCTTTCTTCAGCATTTACGTATACAAGATCGATTTTAAAATTGTCCCTGAAGATTTTAATGACCTTTTCAGCTTCGTTTTCCCTTAAAACCCCATTATTGACAAAAATACATTTAAGCTGATTTCCAACAGCCTTATGCAGCAATACAGCAGCAACAGATGAATCAACTCCGCCCGACAGTCCGCATATTATGTTTTTATTTCCAACTTTCCTTCTGATTTCCTGAATCTGTGATTCGATAAAGTTTTTCATATTCCAGTTTGCGCTGCATTTGCATACAGAAAATAAAAAATTGCCGAGTATTTTGCTTCCGTTAACTGTATGTACGACTTCAGGATGGAACTGTACTCCGTAAATATTTCTGTTAAAATCTGCTATAGCAGCAAATGAAGTATTATTACTTGATGCAATCTGCTTAAAGCCTGACGGGATTGCGTCAACTTTATCGCCATGGCTCATCCAAACATCAAATTCCTGTGAAGAACCCAACCCTTCAAATAAGCCTGTCTGGTCTGATATACTTAAACCTGCCCGCCCGAATTCTCTTTTTGAGGACTTAACCACCTTACCACCCAATAAATAAGAGGTTAATTGCATGCCATAGCATATTCCCAGTATTGGAATATTTAGATCAAAAATCTTTTCACTGCATATAGGTGCACCATCGTCATAAACGCTTGAAGGGCCGCCGGAAAGTATTATCCCTTTTGCATCAAATTGTTTTATTTTATCAAGGCCATAATTATACGGATGAATTTCACAGTAAACATTCTGTTCCCTAACTCTTCTTGCAATAAGCTGAGTGTATTGTGATCCAAAATCAAGAATTAACACTTTTTCTAAATTATTAATCTGCTGCATTATATATCCTCACTAAATAAAGTCTGTCTATGCCTTTATTTCAATTATTCAACCCTGTAATTTGGCGCTTCTTTTGTGATTATTACGTCATGAACGTGGCTTTCTTTTAAACCGGCAGAAGATATTCTGACAAATTTTGCTTTTGCTCTTAGTTCATCAATAGTAGCTGCACCAATGTAGCCCATTCCTGATCTCAAACCGCCTATAAGCTGGTAAATGCTGGATGATACTGTTCCTCTGTATGGAACTTTGCCTTCTATTCCTTCTGGTACAAGCTTCAGGTCATTATCAACATCGCTCTGGAAATACCTGTCCTTGCTGCCCTTTTTCATAGCACCGATAGAACCCATTCCCCTGTATAATTTGTATGTTCTTCCCTGATAAAGTATCGTTTCTCCCGGACTTTCTTCTGTTCCTGCAAAAAGGCTGCCTATCATTATTGAATGCGCCCCTGATGCAAGAGCCTTTACAACATCACCGGAGTATTTAATTCCGCCGTCTGCAATAACAGGAATATCGTATTTTCTGGCAACGCTGCTGCAATCCATAATTGCTGTAATTTGGGGAACGCCGATTCCTGCAACTATTCTGGTAGTGCAAATTGATCCGGGGCCAATACCTACTTTTATTGCATCAGCACCGGCTTTTATTAATGTTTCTGCCGCTTCGGCAGTAGCAATATTACCGGCAATAAGCTGTATCCCGGGAAATATTTTTTTAATTTCCCTAACAGATTCAATTACATTTCTTGAATGGCCATGTGCAGTATCAACGCTGATAACATCAACTCCGGCATTAACCAGAGCCTGAATTCTTTCATCTCTGTCTGCTGTAACTCCTATTGCAGCACCGACTCTTAACCTGCCTCTTTCATCCTTACAGGAATTAGGATATTTAATAGCTTTCTCGATGTCTTTTATTGTAATTAAACCTTTTAATTCATAATCATCGTTTACAACAAGCAGTTTTTCTATCCTGTTTTTATGAAGAAGTTTTTTCGATTCTTCAAGTGTAATTCCAACAGGAGCAGTTACAAGGTTATCTTTTGTCATTAGATCCTGTATTTTTTGATTTAAATTTGTCTCAAATCTCAGGTCACGATTTGTCAAAATACCAACCAACTTACCATTTTGAGTAATAGGGACACCGGATATCCTGTATCTGTTCATAAGTTCGAGTGCTTCATAAATTTTTTGTTCCGGGTCCATTGTTATAGGATTAACAATCATACCGCTTTCAGATTTTTTAACAATATCAACTTCAAGAGCCTGATCTTCTATTGACATGTTTTTATGAATAATACCGATCCCACCTTCTCTTGCGACTGCTATAGCAAGCCTTGATTCTGTAACTGTATCCATTGCAGCGCTAAGTACAGGAATATTTAATTTGATTGAATTTGTTAATTTCGAGGCTAATTTTACGTCTTTTGGGAGAATATCCGATTCCTGCGGCAAAAGCAGCACATCATCAAATGTTATACCGTCTTTTAAAGTTAATTTTTCGTTTATTCCTGATTGTATATCCATTTTATCGCCTCCTGATTTTATATTGTTATTGATACAAAAAATCCTCTTTGCGCAAGAGGATTCTAATTATTTTCATCATTTTTATTCTGCATATCGTTAATAATAAAATTGCAATTTACTTCAAGTCGTTTGTCTTCCATCAATTCAATCAGTTCTTCTATCCGCTTTATTTTGCCGAGTGCAAAACTTGTTTCCGCAAGAAGAACACAGTCATTGCATAACAAATTTTCTCCATAAGGCAGTGCACCCGCCATTTCTTTTTCTTCACCGCAACAAAAACACTGAAAGGTTTCTAAAGCTGCTTCTGGAGATTCTTCCAGATCATCTATTTTCATTTGCTCAACTGCTGCCTGAAGAGATTTAACTGTTTCAAGAGCCTTTTCTTTATTCATAAAATAACCTTATTTCGTATTTATAATAATAGTATCGACTAAAATTATAATTGTGTAAAGTTTAGGAGAATACAAAAAATTTTTCAAGTATCAATTTTTTATATTCTTGTGTCAAATAGTAACAATCTATTTACCATATCTAGTAAATACTGATGATATATGATAATATGGTTAATATATAAAAACAATCATTTGCGTATTAAATCTTTACTTAATGAAAAAACCCGAGTTAATAGAGACTGCTATACAATTATATTTTTACAAAAATGCGATCTTCGGCAGAAAAAGTGAACACTGAGCAGAACGGGCTTTGCCCGTTAGTAGTAGTCTGACACTGGATTTCATCAAAAGCTGATTTTTTGGAGTTATATAACGGTCTTTAATGAGAGGATTGTTCATGAGTGACAAATATCTTGTATACGGCGGAATAGCAGGCATTTTAAATTCACTTGAATCAGAACAGGAAATTAAACTTTTCCTGACAAAGTACAGAAAATGGTACATCAAAGAACGCAACCTAAACAGATTTGAAGCGGCAGAACACGTTAAACACGATATTGCGTTCTTTATCAGAAATTTTATTAAGAGTCCAGAATTAATTCTTAAAATCAATTCAGCGTTATAAAGTTATTTAAAATTCCCGATTAAATTCTGAAATCTTTCGTTATCCTTGAATTTCTCAAAACATTTATCCATTGAGGCAATTTCTTTAATTGCCTCATTAAACTGGATTGCAACGCTAAGTTCTTTAATTGCTTCTTCTTCCTTACCGAGATCAGCATAACTACATGCTCTTTTGTATATAAAAAGTGCATCAACAGCGTTAAAGCTTAAAGCTTCATCAAAAAATTTAATTGCATTTTCTGCATTTCCCTGAGAAAGATATAAATCACCTATCCTGTAATAAAGAACAGGATCTTCAAGGTTTAAAGACAGGGCTTTTTTATAAAGGCTAAGGGCAATATTTTCCTGTCCGGTTGTAACAAAGCACTGTGCCATATATTCGTAGCATTTACTTTCTTTCGGATTGAGTTCAATAGCTCTCTGAAAATGCGTAATAGCATCTTTGTATCGTTTTACCTCATAGTATATGATACCAAGATCCCTGTGGCATGAGTAATCATCAGGATTCATTTTTAAGGACTTTAAATATGAATCTATTGATTCATCAAATCTTTCCAGTTTGCAGAATGCAACGCCCATATTATAGTAAGCCAGAGCCAGGTTTGGTTCGATCTGAAGGGCTTTTTGATAATAATTAATAGCTTCTTCATATTCCTGAATATCAATAAGAAAATTTGCAAAATTATAGTAAATTACATAGTTTTTGGAATCCAGTTCAACCGCTTTTTGATAAAACTGCTTTGCTGTTTTCCTATGATTTAATTGAAATTCTGCATTTGCAAGTTTTACCCAGCCAAGTGCAGCAAATTCAGGAATTTCCGTAAGCTTTTTAAAACTTTCTACTGCTCTTTCAAACTCTCCGACTTTTAAATAAAGTTCACCTATTTCTAAATAATGAATATATGGTTGATATTGATCCACTTTTAATACTCCATCTCTTAATGTGCACAAATTTTAAAATCTTTTCCAAGTATTTTTTCTCTTAATTTAATCAGATCTTTGCCGTATACCTTGTTTAAATTATCACCAAGCTCATTTTCCACATCCAGCAAAAAGATGTCATGGACGACAACTTCTTTAATAATAAAGACTATACCAAGGTTTCTTGTCCATAAGACTTGTGGAATCTTTTCTTTATCTGATAAAGTGCCGACTATTCCTTCTTCTCCATCAACAGCTAGTATAACCCAGCGTCCACCAAGGGCACTTTCAAGGTTATTACCAAGACCATGCTGATAAATAGATCCAAAATCAAGTTTAACGTTATTATATCCTACTATATGAATCTTAACATTTCTATCATGTGCTTTTTTAAGAGATTCTTTAATAAGATTGATATCTTCATTCCAGATTTCAAGGAATATTTCTTTTTTTGCATTATTTATAAGCTCAATAACTCTATCAACAATAACATTTTCTCCCCTGATATTATGGACAGGTTCTACAAAATCATCTGATACAGTTGGCAAATTATCTTTTAAATATTGCAGAGAAGCCTTAAATGATCTCTCACAGCGATTTAGCAGTTCCTGCGGGTTGATAGGAATATATGTAACTGGCTTTGTGCCCGACACAACTACAATTTGACGATTTTCCAGAACTTTTAAAGTATCATAAGCTCTTGCCTGTGGAACTCCTGATTCTTTGCTTACTTCGTATCCTGTTGCCGGCTGATGCTTTAAAAGTGAAAGATAAACTTTTGCCTCATAACTGTTAAATCCTAGTTCTTTTAAACGTTCTAACAAATCTTCCATTATTTTTCCAATTTTTTATAAATGTTAATTTTACTACTTACATTAAATAGTAGTATATCATATTTGCAGGCTTTTTCTGAGTTGAAAATAAAAGTTATATAGTAAACAAACCCAAAAATTATATAGCTGTTAACTCTGTTTTACCATTTTTTAATGCCTGATCAATCCAGAGAACCATTTTTTCGCATTTATAATTAATATTAGTAAAGAATTTTTGTTCAACTTCAATATTAAAGATTATTTCCTGTATATCAGGAATAGGCGATATTTTGTAGGATTTGGTATAATTCCAGATATCGGTCTGTACATAGCAGGAAACATATGCGTTAGAAATAATCTCGTTTCTAAGGTCAACTGTTTCATTTTTTATTAAATCAAAATTCTGGAGTGCTTCTGCTGAAGTGTCCTTGTTCTTAACTGCTATAATAATATTTTGCAATTCTTCTGCAAACTTTTTAGATTTAGCAGAAAATTCCATTACTTTATCATGCAAACTGCGCAATTCTTCTATTGCTTCGCCCGAATATTTATTCCAGATATCTCCGGTACTACTATAAACTTCTGATAAAATTTGCTTGACATTGATATTTTCTAATTCAAGAGATTTTATCAGCTCTTCAAAGTCTATATATTCCATGCCTTCAACATACGCACCTGATAGAGAGGTGTTAACAATTCTTGGATGCACTTCATTTCTGCAAATATCTTCAAATTGTCTGATAAATAGTGCATAATCATCTCTGGATGGTATCATCTGTCCGTTTCGATCTTTTACATAGGTTAGATTTTTATTAAAATCCGGAGCATCCGTACCAATACAGGCAGCGTTTATCTTGCCGTCATTGGCTGATACGAGTTCTCTTCCATCCGCATACATTTTATTGCCGATAAAAGCCAGATCCAATCCTACACACACAACGGGATTACACCCGAGCGCTTTTGCAAAGTAGTAACTTAAAATAGAAACTGTTCCGCCTGATTTGTAAAGACCTATTTTATCGTCAAATTTCTTTTGCAGCGATATGGCAATAGGATCTATATCTGCAAAATAAAGCAGCTTTGAGGCTGTTTTATTTTTAAAAATCTCATTATCAGCTCTTGTTCCCATTACAACATTAACATTTTCAAGAGTTTCTTCAACATCTGACACTTGTTTTGCAAAATTTACAGAATCAGCGTATGTTACAAAATCGGGATTAATTCCGGCTTCAACAAGAACCTTGTATGCAGAGGCAACTGCTATAGTAACAAATTTATCTTTATACTTTTTAATTTTTTCAAGATTATCTTTCAGGGATGGTCCGGCTGAAATCAGCAGGCAGGGCTTATTAAGAAATTTATTTTCGTAAAAACCTACTGGCCTTGTCTCTGCAAATTTAGCCATATTTAAAACAGAATTTCTTGTCCATGCTTCGCATAAGTGATGGATGGTATTTTGATCAGATATTTTTGATTCGCAAACGTGCAGGGTTCTTTCAACCAGTTCTGACAGTATGTCTTTTGAAAGAAGTGCATGAGAATTTAAAAATAAAAATTCAACCCTGTCACCCGAAAGATAACCCGATTCTATTCTTGAAATTATATCCTGTATATTATCAGTTACATAAATTCTATCTTCTGCAAATTCTTTTGAAAAATCAACGTACTCAAGGACATACCTTAAGACATCGAGCAATGGCTCTACTAAAAATATCTTGGAATTACAGCTTATGTAAGCCCTCTTGAATAAGTATCCCAGTCCAAGTCCAAAAACTACAATTATATCATTTTTTAATGGTTCTCTTGTTATAGTCCTGTTCCATACTGCTTTAGCTTCTCTAATCGGATCAATTGCACTATGCAGCAGGTTTTTTTTGTAACTTAAAATTAAATCCTTACATTCTGCCTCTAAAACTTCAATATCTTTAACATTATCCAGGCTGTATTTTTCTAATTTATCAGCCAGAACTGGATTTTTTAACTTTATAGCTGCTATATTTTTCTGAAACATTTCTGTACCTTTCCGATTAGTCAATTAACAAATCTACAATTTCTCTAAAAGCTCCATTTCCTGCATTTGCTTTTGTTACATAAATATTGGGAACAGCTTTTACTTTATAATTACAATCTGGAACAGTCACTGCAAACCCGACTCTTTCCAGTATGGAAATATCATTTATGTCATCACCAAGATAACATATTTCATCCATTGAGAAAGAGTATTTTTCAGAAATAGACAGCAGCACAGGAAGTTTATCTCTAATGCCCTGATGAACATCTTCAAGATTGAATTTACTTGCAACTTTATCTATAATGCCGTTTTTTTCACCGGATATAACAGCTATTTTAAAGCCATGTTTTATTGCAAGTGACATACCCATTATATCTTTAAAGCTGACCTTTTTATGCTCATCTGAATCGACTGATGAAAAATAGACAAATCCGTCAGTTATAATTCCATCAAAGTCTGTTGCTATTAATTTAATCTTTTTCTTTTTATCAAACATTAGCTGAACTTTTGACTCTCCTGAGTTTCTTTATTATTGGTATTTCTCGATCATATACAACTTTTTGTCCATCACCCAACCACTTATTAACCTGGCGAATGTCTCTTAAAAGCCTGAACAAACCTTCCGGTTCAAGACTTGCAGCCTGATCACTACCCCACATTGTTCTGTCAAGAGTAACATGACGTTCAATAGAAACAGCACCAAGAGCTACAGCAAGCGTCGTTGGAGTCAAACCTCTTTCATGACCGCTATAACCAATAGGAAAATCATATTTTTCTCTGTATTTAGTTATTACTGATAGATTTATTTCATGAGATTCTGTCGGGTATGTAGAAGTACAATGGTATAAAACAATATCATCTCCCAAAATTTCTATTGCATGGTCAATTTCTTCCTGACAGCTCATTCCTGTTGAAAGTAAAATAGGCTTGCCTTTTGACTTTGTATATTTTAAAAGATTATCATCAGTTAAAGTTGCAGAGGCAATCTTGTAACACGGAGGATTAAACTGGTCTATAAAATCGACCGAATCTTCATCCCAGCAAGATGCAAACCATATTATTCCACTACGTTTACAGTATTTGTCTATTTCTACATAATCATCATAACTGAGCTCCAAAGCTCTTTTTAAATCACCGTTTGTATCTCCGAAAGGATTGATTCTATAGGCTTCTAATTCTGCCTGAGTATAAACGATTTCAACGGTTCTTTTCTGAAATTTGACTGCATCACAACCACTTGCAACTGCAACATCGATTAATTTTTTAGCAATATCTATGCTTCCATTATGGTTTATCCCAATTTCCCCAATTACAAAACATGGTTCCCCATCACCGATTAATTTGTTACCAACCTTAATTTTCTTTCTCATACACATCTTTCCAACTATCAACTCATCCCACTTATACATTATTATAGATTATTTTATAAAAAACATGCTGTAGGTATATGATTTAAAAGTGTTAGAATGACAATTATCAAGACATTTAGAAATATGCCCTATAAATCATTATTATCCTGATTTGACTTTGTATCCTTGTCTTTTAGGTATTCTTTGTATATTTCATCATAACCTAAGCCATCATTATCATATTCTTTAAGTTCGTCGTTATCTTCTTTCTTGCTATTTGAAGAATTATCCTGATCCACATTTTTATTAACCGGATCTATTTCCGCCAGAAAGCTTATATTATTTATGGTACTACCTATTACCAGGTGTTTACCGTTAATTTCAACTAAATGGATATTTTTTCCCTGTCCCAAACTTGCTGTTGATAATATATTAAACCTGTTTACACTTTTTTCTCCAAATTTTCCCGCTAACAACATGGCTGGATCTGTATTTTTTAACCTGTTAAAAAGTTGCCCTATGAAAACTATTATTGCTAATACAATAAACAGGGCAAAAAGTGTCCATACAAAATTAATTCCACTAGATGGCTTTTCTTTTTGAATGTTTTCTAAAGTATCTTGAGAGTCTTTTTTGCCGGAAAAATCTGATATATCAAGCTGTTTTTTGCTTTTGTCAGTTTTAGTTTGCCGGGGTACAGCATTCTTAACAACCTTATTGCTATGCTTTACCTGATTATATTTGTTTACCTGATTTTGAGCATATGCGCAACTGCCATATTCATAAGTATAACTATTACTGCAATAAAATACGAATTGCAGTACCAAAAGAAATATTACGTAAAATAGCCAGTATTTATTTTTATGAATTACCAAATTACTCCTCCCGGGAGCTTAAGTTAAATTATTTACTAATTTACTAACCCAGTACTTTTTTAATGGATTCAAGAACTCTGGGCGGCTGGAACGGTTTTACAATAAAATCTTTTGCACCTGCCTGAATTGATTCAATTACCATTGCCTGCTGTCCCATAGCTGAACACATAATAACTTTTGCTGACGGGTTTTTTCCTATGATCTGTTTTAACGCACTTATGCCGTCACATTGCGGCATTGTTATATCCATGGTAACTAGGTCAGGAGAAAGCTGTTCATATTTTTCAACAGCTTCGTTACCATTTGAAGCTTCGCCCACTACTTCATACCCGTTGTTTGAGAGAATGTCTTTTAACATCATTCTCATAAAGGCTGCATCATCTACTATTAGAACTTTTGACATATATCCTCCTAAAGTTCACCTTCTGGTTGACCAATTGATTTCACATATGCTTTTCCGGTAGAAATTTCTATTCTTAACGTTCTTCCTGTATTTCCTCCTGTATCAGAAGATTTCACATTTAATTTCTCTTTTGATAAAGCTGCTTTCACTGCTATCACATTTCTCATTCCAATATTTAAAATATTACTACCTTTATCAAGATTAAACATTTGTGCACCGCCAGCCATTATTACCATTATATTACTTTTTTTGGCTCCAATCTTTAACAAACTGTTTAAAAGCCCCGGTATAGCTGTATCAGCATACTTTCCAAGCAAGACGTTATTTGATTTTGCGTTAGCACTGTCTGGTAAAACTACATGTGCCATTCCGCCGATTTTAGCTATCGGATCATACATTATTAATCCTATGCATGAACCTAATCCCGGGGCAATAAGTACTACATCCGGCGACTTTGATACATGAAGTTCTCCCATTCCAACATTTATATTAGTCATAATCATTATTTTTTACTATCGAATTAAAATAATCTAACATATTATCCAGTGATTCCTCTTCCAGCAAGAGTATATAGAAGCCTGATATTTTTTCGTTATCAATGGTAAGAGTTGTACTTATGATAACAGTTTTATCTGCATAACTGCAAACACAAGCTACAAGTCCATCTATTAATGAACCCACCATATCCTGACCAACTTCAGGCGGAGTCAAGTCAATTTTGTTATCTATCATTGTAGCTAATGCCCCGATATAAGCACCGGAGATAATATTAGCCACCTCTGACACAACAGAATTTACGTCGATATCATATTTACCTGCTACAGTATTTTTTATCTTTTGCGCATCTTCACCATTTATCATAAACAGAACATATCCATTTAGAGCATTACTAACTCCAAAGAATACACCTGTTCTGATTTCTTCAGCGCCACCTAACGTTTCAGGGATTTCCTGAATTTCACAAAGCTTTATTTTGGGGACAGTTAATAAAACCGGTCTGTTTAATATTTCTGAAAGTGCCGTTGCCGCATTTCCGGAACCGATATTGCCGATTTCTCCCAAAATGTCCAAATCTAATTTTGATATTACTCTGTTAGCCATCTACACTTCCAATCATCGTATCTATTTCAGACTTTAATTCTACCATTTCAGAGATCAGTTTTTCAATATTACCTACTTGCTTTGAAATGTTTAAGAATTCTAAAGCCTTTAACTCTATATTATACATCATTCCATCATTACCAATACCAGCTCCCAGCATCATTGTTGCTGCGTCGGCAATATGTACTATAGATACAAGTTTAATATCTTTACATCCGTCAAGTACTGCCTGCCGTATATTATGATGATATTTTATTGCATCTACAAGGACAGATGGGAAATTCCACTTATTTGCAACAGCAGAACCAATCATGCAATGGTCAAATCCGATAACTTTTTCTTCAGCTTCCGAAAACGAAATCATCTCAGAATTAACTATTTTAACAATTGCATTATAATTAATTCCAACGTATTCATGGATCATTAACTTGCCGATATCTCGTAACAATCCAGCAGTAAATGCCGTTTCTGGATCTGAATACTGGGAAATTTTGGCAATGTACCGAGAATAAACAGCACAGGTAATTGAATTTTTCCACAACTCTCCTTTATCCAGATAATAACCCTTTACAGCGTTATTTAAAATCCCATGAGAAATTGCTACAAAAACTAAACTTTTAATAGTTTTAAAACCAAGCTTGGATACTGCATCATTAATAGTTACAATTTTTCTTGAAAAACCATAATGAGCAGAATTGCACAATTTCAATAATTGAGTTGTCAAAGCCTGGTCAAGTGAGATAATGTTTGATAATTGATTTATATCAACATCTAAATCATCAAGCATTTTTGCTACCCTTACTGCTACATAAAACAACTCGGGAAGTTTCTCTATTCTATCCAGAACTTCTCTGATATCTTCAGCCATGAAATCTTTCTCTTACCAGCTTTAACTTGCTACTTCATCTTTTTTTGCCACTTTTTCTTTTGAATCAGGCTTCTCATTTGTACAGCCTGACTGTTTTATCATTTCTGACACTTTTGAAAGACTCTTTAAACTTTTTGTTTCAGAGAAATTCAGAAATTTTAAAGGATTAATAAGAATTAAAAGCCTGTCCTGAGTCTTGCCAACGCCCCACAGGAAGTCTGAATCTTCTGATGTATCTATCGGTGGCGGTTCAATATCATCCACATTCAAATGAATAACTTCATAAACAGCATCAACGATTAAACCGATTGTATCAGATTCAACTTCAATTATCATTATTCTTGATTCATTTGTACTTTCTTTTACTTCCAGTTGAAACTTCTTTCTTCCGTCAATAATTGGAATAATGTGGCCTCTCAGATTTATAACACCTTCCACAAAGGTCGGAGCCTTAGGAATTCTGGTTGGAGTCTGAAGCATTATAATTTCCTGAACACTGGTAATAGGAATGGCATACTCTTCAGAACCCAGTTTGAAAACAATTAATTGTAGCTCTTTCTGGCCTGCTTCCAAAAAGTCATTTATCATATTAAAACTCCTTAAACATTAACTATTAGAGCATTTACATTTAATATTAGAGCAACCTGACCATTTCCAAGTGTTATTGCCCCTGAAATATAATCTTCTGCACATAATTTCTTGCTTATTGGCTTGATAACAACTTCCTGTTGACCTATAAGTTCTGATACAATCAATCCTGAACATCTGCCCTGGGATTTTATTACAACAACAGTAAGTGGCTTATCTTCATCATCTACGAAATCAGGTACATCTAAAAGCTTATGTAATCTAACAAGCGGTAACGTTTTGCCTCTAAGTACAATAACTTCCCTGTTTTGTATTCTCTTAACCTGATCTCTTGGAACATCAATAACTTCACTAATGTAGTTTAAAGGAGTTCCGTATGTTTCATTACCTATTTTGATTAACAATGCCTGAACAATGGCCATATTGGAGGGAAGACTGATAGTTATAGTAGTACCTTCTCCTACTCGAGATAATATACCTACTGTACCTCCGAGAGAAGTAACTTTCGATTTTACTACGTCCATACCTACGCCACGACCGGATAAATCTGTTGCAACTTTGGCAGTTGAAAAGCCAGGTGCAAAAATCAAGTCGAGTACATCTTTTTCGGGCATAGACTTGGCCTGTTCGGCAGTTATCATCCCTTTACTAATTGCTACTGACCTAATTTTTTCAGGATCAATACCACGTCCATCATCACAAACTTTAATTAAAATATTATCACCTTCGTTAAATGCCAAAAGTTCAAGTGTACCTTTTGCCGCTTTTCCTGCTTTAATTCTTTCTTCCGGTATTTCAAGACCATGATCAAGCGAATTTCTGATCAAATGAACCATTGGATCACCAATTTCATCAACAACTACTCTGTCAATTTCGGTATCTTTACCAATAATTTTCAGGTTAATATCTTTGCCCAGTTCTTTTGAAATATCTCTGACAAGGCGGGGAAATCTGTTAAATACCTGTTCAATAGGCACCATTCTAAGTTTCATAACGATTTCTTGAATGTCTGAAGTAATATTCCCCATTAATCCAACAAGACTGGAAAGTTCATTTGATCTAAGCTCATTTGAGAACTGGACAATACGAGTTCTGCTAATAACAAGCTCACCAACAAGATTCATTAATTTATCCATCTTGTTGGCATTAACTCTTATTGTTTGTTGTACATTCTTCGATGAAAACTGCTGTTTAACTACATTATCAACAGCAGATGAAGATTTTGATTCTTCTGGCGGCTGGGTTTTAACTTTTTCTTCATTTTCCTTTTGATGAGTATTGGCTTCCTGTAAACTGTTTGAATCTACATCAATTATATTAACTTCATTTATTTCAGATATTTTGTTTACTACCTCTGACAGATTTTCATTTGTATTGTTTGTTAGCAGGTAAATTTCAAATGTTTTTTGAAAATCTCCATTTTCGAGTTCTTCAACTGCGGGGTAGGTTTTAATAAGTTCTCCTTCGCATTCAAGAGCTTTTAAAGCCATATAAGCTCTAACCCCCGGCAAAACACAATCTTCAACAAGAGATACTGAAATTTCGACTGCCCTGAGCCCCTTATCTTTAGCATTATCTATTAGAGACAGTTCATATTCATTAAATGTTACTTTCTTTTCTTCTGGCTTGGCAGCATCTGCCCCGGATTCACAGGTCAGTGATTTTTTTAACTCTTCAACAAGCTCTGTTATTGCAGACTCTTTGTCCTCATAGACACCATCAACAATATTTCCGATCAATTCATCAAGCTTATCAAGACATTTGAACAGGACACCAATAATGTTTTCATTTGTTTTAACCGTACCACTTCTTAGCGGGGTCAGGACGTTTTCCATATTATGTGTAAGGTCACCAATATTGTTAAAACCCATTGTTTTTGACATACCTTTTAAAGTATGTGCTACTCTAAAAATATCATTTAAAATTTCTAAATCATCAGGATTTGTTTCAAGTTTTAACAAACTTTCATTAAGTTTTTGCAGGTTTTCTTTCGATTCATCAATGAATAAACCAAGGTATTGATCCAGTTCCACTATTCGCTCCTCAGGTTAAATAATCACTACACAGGAACTCTAAATGTTATAAACATTTAAATACCTATTAATATGTAAAAAATATATTATACCCAGATATCAACTGCTATTTCCTACTTATAAACTGTGTATACTTAACAAATTCTATTCCAATGTATCTTAACCAAATTAATATTTATATCTTACCATTAATTTAAAAAAAATACTACTTGGGTTTAAATAATTATAAATAAATCACCTTTGAATGCTATTAATTAAGCTATTCCACACATTTATTGTTTCCGGATCTATAATCAGTTTTCTGTCTAAAAGACTTCTGATTGTGACATCATAACATATTAATAATGCTTCATCTATATTGTTTGTCCGATCAAGGACTTTGTCGATTTTTGCTTTAAAACTTTTATCCCTTGTATTGGGTTCTATTTTATCTGCGAGAAATACTATTTTCTCAAGTAATGACATATTTACTCTGCCGATCGTATGGTATCTAATCGCATCAAGTATTTCCTGATCGGTAATACCCAGTTCTGCTTTAGCAATAAATGCACTTACCGGTGCATGTAGCGGTTTACGACTTTTAATTTCCATTTCGGAAACTTCAATATTATTTTCTTCAATAATTTTAATTAATTCAGCATTTGACAATGATTTTGCAGAATCATGAATTAGCGCTGCAAGTGCAGCTTTATTAACATCAGCGTTAAATCTTTTTGCCAATTCCTTTGCTTCAATTTCAGATCCCAAAAGGTGTTCATACCTTTCTCCTGAGACCTTGCCTTTTAACCATTCCTTTATATCTATATCAACTGGCATTTTAACCTCTATTTTGGTGGGTTAAAACCCACCCTACCCTACTACTGGCATTCCAACCTCTTAAATTAAACAAACAATCTAATCTATTTTAGTATAAAGATTATTATCTGATATATATTTTTCTACGCAATCCGGCACTAAATATTTTATAGATTTATTTTCTCTAATATTATTTCTTATGTATGTAGATGATATTTCGATAAGCGGCACTTCTACAATTTTATAGTTAAAGTTTTTTAATTTAACAGAATCAACCATTTCTTTTACATCTGTTGTTTCAATTCTTTTTATAATAATAAAATTAACAAGTTCCGCCAGCTTTTCTGCTTCATACCAGCTGTCTATCAGTTTAAAAGCATCAGTTCCTATTATAAAATTTATTTTTTCCGTCAAATCTGGATAAATTTCGTATAATTTTTTTACAGTCAAATATGAATAGGATTTTCCTCCTAATACATATTCAATATCAGAAACTTCAAAATATTTATTACTTTGAATTGCCAGTTTAACCATATTAAACCTGTTTTCAGGAGTCTCCAGCGATATATTCCTGTGTGGAGGTTTATAAGCAGGGATAAATATAATTTTATCCAGATTGAGTTCCACCCTGACAGTCTCTGCTATTATTAAATGTGCAGTATGAACAGGGTTAAAAGTACCGGAAAAAATTGTAATATTCATTATTTATTTGCCTCTAACATATCTTGTTTCTTATGCCAGGACAAGTATTTCCAGAAGTTTATTTACGACTTTTTTATACTCTTCTCTATCAGCCATGCCGTTTACAATAATATCTGCATTTTTGGAAGTTGGTTTTACGTGGATTTCTGCCTTTTCCACAGCATTATCATAAACCTGCTTTGCAGCGTCACCAAGGCCTCTTTGGGCAGCACGTTTATAGAAACGACTCTTTTGCTCTTCGTGATCCACTTCTACATAAATACAGAAATCAAAAACGTTATTAATATTGTCTGACAGATTAAATAAACCTTCTGAAATTACTATATTATTAGGCTTAGCCAGTAAATAATTATCATGGCGTGTGGCAGTTCCACTCATATCATACTTTGGCAGCCAGACTTCCTCGCCAAGAACCAGTTGTTCAATATGTGTTTTTAACAGGTCAAGTTCAAATGCATCAGGAATATCAAAGTCATAATTTCTGGCAAATTGTGCAAATCCGCCTGCTGCAATAACTTCTTTTGACCTGTCGTAGTAGTAATCGTCAGTATTGACCCTTGTAACTATTTGTTCCAGATTATGCCTCTTTTCGAATTCCGATATTGTTTCGAGGACATCAAGGGTAAAAGTTGATTTTCCACTTGCTGTTTCACCGGCAATTCCAATTGCAACAGGTCTTTTAATAAAACCTGCCAGAAAATACGCAAGTTTAAGGGTAAATCCTTCACTAACAAAAAGAAAAACTGGATTAACCAGTTTTTTATCTTCATGAAATATTTGAATTAATTTATTTTCAATAGTTTTAACAACATTTAAATCAGCAACAGCAGAATCAAAATTGAAATTATTCTGACCGTTAGCCTGAAAGTCTTTTTTTAAAATAGTAGCAGACATTTAATACCTCTTTAAACTGAGTGCATATTTTCTACTTATATAAAGTAAAAAGCCAACAAAAATTGCCAAAATTTTTTAATAACTTATTATTGTTTATATCAAAAAACCTGCACTGATACAATTTAATAATGGCAAGAAAACTTAATATTTTAATAAAAGTTTAAATTATTGATATAATAAATTAAATGATCAAAACTTTATAAAAAGGAAATATAACTTGTTAACAGAATTAAAATTCTTATTAACGGTTGAGTTATACGTTTTGAAAAAACATATAAAAGAAAAAACAAAACAGAAATGGTATTACAAATTTTTGCCCGAAACTGTATGCGAAGCTTTTACGCTTGCAGAAGTTTTAATGACACTTTTAATTATAGGAATCGTTGCTTCACTTACTATCCCTGCATTAATTAACGATACTCAGGATGCAGAACTAAATACAGCATTAAAGAAAGTTTATGCAGAACTCTCGGCTGCTACCAAACAAATTATCTTTGATAATGGCGGTACATTTAAAGGAATTTTATCAAGTGATAATGATAATATTGGCTTAAGAAATGTATATGCAGCACACCTTAGTTACATTAAATCCTGTGATGATGCAAGATCTGAAGGATGTTGGCATCCCCTGAATACGAATGGCGGAATCTGGAAAAATTTAGGCGGTTTTCCGACGGATGGTTACACAATTCACTCTGGCTTTATATTAAATAATGGTATATTTGTTAATCTTGTTTCTATAAATAAAGCTTGTTCAAATTCAAGTTATTACACAAAACCAGCAATTTGTGCGTGGATTATTGTTGATGTAAATGGTTTTAAGAAACCTAATATAACAGGAAAAGATATTTTTTATTTTTACATACTGACAGACAGACTTGCTCCCTGGGGAACTACAGATAGTGATCATCATGAATGCGATTTAAGTGGCCTATACTGTGCAGCAACAAAATTAATGCAATAAGTTGTTAAATAATCTTAAATCTTCGCTTAACCATAGTATTCCTATGATTTATCGCATCAGTTTCAGAATTAAATATACTTATGTATCTATCAAGCTGAATTATGTAAAATATTGACAAAATTTCTGCATTAGGGGCAAATATTCTTAATTCTCCACCTCTGCTTATGCATTTTTTCTGTGCAGAAACAAGGCAGCCAAGAGCGCTGCTGTCAAGAGAATTTACCATGCCAAAATTGACAAGTATATCAATATTTTTTGATGAAATAAGATCATTTAAGGTTTTTCTGAGAATTTTTACAGAAAAGAAATCGAGATTATCGATATACATATCGATAATAGAATAATTATCCGACTTCCTTATACTAATACTCATTATTTATCCCTAATAAATATAATTCTGAACTTTACAGTATTAAATTTTACTTCATATTCAACTTAAGATTTTAAAGACGATAACATAATTTTGATAATTTACTCTATTTTAATATACAAATATTTAAATGCTAATATAATCAACATTTAATATAACTTTCCTATAACTATAGTCTTAGATTTGATCTGCAAACATAAATAAGCCTGAAACGGGTGTTTTGTCAAGCAATATATCGACAGTAAATATTATTTTATATCCAGAACCTTTAAACCATTTACTGTTGATATATTGACAAGTTCTTCTATATTGTAGTAGTGACAGCTTTCGAGAAGGAATCTTAATTCTATCCACATATTACCAAAAGTAAATGGTTTTAATATATCAGCAATATTATCTGTTCCTATACCCACTGTGATTCCTGCCGGAATAAGTTCTTCAACAGGCGCAATTGAATTGTGAACAGGTGCTAACTCTTCTGTCCTTCTTGAATCAATCCATGCCGTAGGACAAGTAATTAACATTACTCCTGCGTCTTTCATCATTTTATAAAGTTTATTACGATAAACAGACGGATGTGCGCCTACTGAAATTGAATGAATAGCGGTTACTCTGCCCTGCATGCCATGTTGAATGGTCTTTTTTACGAGATTTTCCGTTTCTTTTTCCTTTGCAGTATTAAACTGGTCAACGTGGACATGTACCGGTTTATTCAGACTCTTTGCCGTTTCCATTAATATATCAATATGTTCATTTTCAAAGCCTTTGTCTTTTGCAGGAAGTCCTCCAATAATATCCACAAACTGTGCGCCTATATCAAACCATTTTTTAGCATCCGGGTCGATAACACCTTTTAGAGCCTGATTTATATATTTAATTTTAATATCTGACTTGAATTCATCCCTGACCATTTGTGCTGCTTTAATGCATTTGTCACCGACAATATCATCGACATCAATAAATGAACCAATAGCCTGCACTCCCTGATTAAGCATTACTTCAATTCCAAAAGCCATACGGTCATATATTTGTTCAACTGTTGATTCTCTTTTAATTGTATCAACAAGAAACCATTTTTCTTTTAAAGTTGCGTTTGCCAGATGAAGTGTTTCGGGAGTAATAGTGTATGCCCTGTCAAGATGGGCATGAGTGTTAACAAATCCGCCTTTTTTCCTTATCCTGTCAAGAATATCTTCTTTTAAAAAGTTCCTGTAAGTTCCTTTTACTCTTGATTTAACAGTTGCTTCAGCCATGTTTATCTCCTTTTTTATTTTTTAATACAGATGATTTTTATCAGGCAAGGAATTGCAATTCCTTGTTGTGGTTTAAGAAAAAATAAAAAATTTATTATTCCCTTAAAATGACAGATTGAATACTTATCTATTTACAGACAAAAAAAGAGAGGAATTAAAAATCCTCTCTTTTTAATAAATATGAATTTAACGAAATAGAAAATCGTTCATTCTGTGAATAAAGCTTCTTTATGAATGTTAAACAATTTACCATTTCAATATTTCCTTTGGTCATTCATACAAATTGTAATCAGGTTACTTTAATCATACCCTACTGTCAAGAAATCGTCCGTAATGTGTTAATAAAAATTTTACAAAATAGGATTAATACGAAATAGATTTCATCATTTAAGTGAATTTATGAAATGACGTAAGGAAAAATAAGGCAGTGAGGTGGAATTTATATCCACCTCATAGAGTTTTGCTATTTATTTATACTTGAAAATTTTCAAAAACATTCCTAACAGCAGCTCCAATTTCAGTTGCAGTTTTTTCAGCAGATGCTTCATTTTTTGATTGCTTAACGATATCACCTATCCAACGTACTACATCTTTATTTAGCATATCCAAGTGTTTTGTTAGTTTACGATCAGAGTTAGGTCCTATTGAAGGGAAATGAATTCTATCATAATATTTACGATCATGATAAAAATCGCCACATCCTATTTTAATTTTTAACTCTTTATCTATAGGTTTTGACTCTTTATCTATAGGATTTTCAATCGATAAATAAGTATCAGGACCGTCGATCTTTTTAACATAGTTTTTAATTTTCTCTGCTGCATTAAGAACACGTCGAGACAAATTTTCTGATTCATTGACAGTTAAATTATTGGCTACAGCATAGTTTGTTATACATTTACGAGCATCATAAATATTAAAATTGAATTTTCCGCTCTCAAAGCTAACATCTTTAGACATTGCTCGATTTGTTGCTAAGTTTTCATGGTCTCTTGTTTGAACCGGTCTTTGTGGAATATAACCTCTGAAACTTTGAATATTCATCTAACTCTCACCTTTCTTACTTATAAAAGTTTATACATGTTTATAAAATCACTCAATATTAATATTTGCCATTTACTATGATAAATATTTACATAAATTTATAAACATAAATTTCCGTAACAGGCCAGGTCTCTTATCTTTAAAGTAAAGAAAAATATGAAATATGTTCCATACTAAAAGTATGGAAAGGGAAGAATATAAAAAATACCCTTTAATCGGATAAATAAAGTTCTATATACCTCCAAATTCAGCACTTTTTATGCAATCAAGCATCAAGGAATTGCCGCGGTCATTATCTTTCACCTTTTTAATGGTCGATCTCCACATAACCAGGAAAAAATAAATTTTCTAGGTTATGCAGGGATCTCAAATATATCGAGAGATACATGCACTCAGGCTGTATCTCTCGATATGAGTACTTTACCAGTAGCCTCTAACAGTTCCCGGGTTACCTGTTGCATCATCTGGTGATAATCCGGCAGATCCGCCTGTTTCTGGGATTTGTATATTTCTTGTGTTTCTACCACTGCTCTCAGAATTGGTTTCTGGCTGATTTATTTCTTCTGTATCCTGCCCTTGAGATTCTGGTGCTCCAATACTCGAAGTAGAACCTATACCTGTATTTGCACTGCTGTTATTCGGTGATAATGATGTTTGGGCAAAAGCAGGCTGAGATATTAATGCAAGTAAACCTAGTATAGCTAATGTATTTTTCATAGTTGATCTCCTTTAAGATTTTTAAATGAAATGATATTTTTGCGCATAAAATAAGAAGATCAAGTTACCAAATCTGGCTATAAATAAAAAATTTTAATATTAAACAACTATCTGCTCATCATTTGAGGCTAGTAGCTTCAGAATATCAAATGTGCTTACCACTCCGACAAGCTTGTTATATTCTGTAACAAGAAGCCTGTGTATCTTTTTATCGTACATAATTCTTGCCATCACAGCAGTTGTATCATCCGGACTTATTGTATAAAGGTCCTTCGACATTATGTCTGCAATAGTCCTGTCAAAAAATTTTGCATCTTCAAGAAAGTTCATCTCAAAACTTTTCATGAACGGATCATGATAGAAAGAATGTGAACTTTCATTCTTTAAAATATCTATAGAACTGACAACTCCGCAAACAAATCCTTCATCATTAATTACAGGCACTCCTAAAACGTCCTTATCCGCAAAAGTTTTAATAAGATCTCTTATTGTTGAATTTTCCTTAACTGTAATGATATCTGTCGACATAATATCTTTTACATAAAATTGCATAAACCGCCTCCAAAACTTAAAGCTTTATAAAAGATTTTTATCATACTTTACAAGTTTTAATCATTCGCTGAACGTTTAATAGCAACTGCATGGAAAGAACTTATCCGACAAAAAATATTGATCTGTCCAACCTGGGTAAACAAAGGAATACGTCATACTGAACCGTGCTGAGATAATAATAATTCAAGTCTAGGATGACATTAGTCTCCAACCCTTCCTTGTTTATTACATCATGAATAAAATTACTACTAAACAGGATGACTTGTTTATTGGAGATAAAGACGTTTTTCTTTGCTTGTACTTTCCTGAAATTTGTTATATTAAGAATTGTTAAAAAATATACATAATTTAGACACTTATTTTTTTGTTTGAATTTTATACTAGGTAAGAGAGAAATTAAGATGAGAGAGAGTTTGAGAAATGAATATTAACTTTAATAATCATTATGGATTTTCTAATCCATACAATCAACGTCGAGACAGAAAAGTTGCTTTTAAAGATGCTAAAGGTGTACTTGAACACGGAAAGAGATTATTAGAAGACAAAAGTAGTGATGATGCCTATTATTGGTTTCGAGATGCATTGCTGGATAATTTTAAAATTACGGATGAATTTAAAAAGCAACTAGAGGGTCTTTCAGATCCACAGTATATCAAAAATCTAATTATAAATCTTACTATAAAAGATAGACCTACTAAAGTAAATCAATATAAAAGAGAATTAGGAATTAAGTAATTCACTTTTTATTTGTCATATGATCAATTTCGTTTTGTACAGTTTTTGATGTAATAGCTCCTATTACAGAACCTATGCCCATTCCTAGCAGTGAAAAAGCAGGACCTTTCCCTTTTAATAAAGCGCCAACAATGGCTATACCTGCCGTAATTGATGTTACATTTACAGCAGATTTTAAAGTTTGCTTGCTTCCCACAGCTAATTTATTTTTTGTTCCGTCAGCATTTTTTATCTTCTTAACTATATTTGGAATTTCTAATAAACTTAAAGTTGCAACACTCAATACAGGAACCCTTAAAAGAGCTGTTCCGACAAGTTGAGCAAGCGGTTTTCCTTCAACTTTATATGCCAAAACTTCAATTTCTTTAAGAACAGTTTCACCTGTTTCTGGATCAACAATAGCCTTTTTGAAAAATCTACCTGTTCCTTCTGATTCAAGAAAATTTATACTAATTCCTAATTTATCTCGAATAAATTTACCAAATCTAGTATCCGATAAAATTCTATCCTGTTTACGTAAAAATAATCCTAATTTTCCTATCTTACCTAAAACCGGTTCAAGTAAAGTTCCTCTAAAAAATGAAAATCTGACTTGACAATCTTTACAATATGTTGGCACTTTGCCATGAACTACCTGATTCCATGCCGCTTTCAGGTCTCTTGTATCTTCCGGCAGGTTGACTACAGCGAGTGCGGCGAGACCGGCTGCACGTTCGTAGTTACCATCTTCAACATTATCAGGAAGAGAAGATATTCTTCTGAATGGGGTTATCGGGCTCAATGCAGTAAGAGCTGCCTGCTTAAAGTTTACATCATTACTTTTAGTAAACGTATCAAGCTTGTCAACTTCTGCTTTTACATTGTCTACATTGCTTTTAAATGACTCAAATGTGTCTTTTAATGAACCTATATCCTGTTCCAGCTTTGGACATATTTTTGCATCACTGTTAATCAGGCGTGTGTCATCTTTGCCATCATTGTCCCTCTTTAATGGCATGTTTTGAGTCCCAAAATATAGATGTAGAAGATTATTACTCAATTTTCCTCCCATTTGTTCATGTAAAATACATGAGAATATAATCCCCTATATATATAAAAACAAATTAGGTTAAAAAATTGCTGTAAAATTTAAAATAATGTAGAATTGTTTCAGAACAGAGGAAAATTCGTTAAAAATCAACTAACCTGTCATCCTGAAAAGCGAAGCAACACGAGGATCTTGCCAGTATATATAAAATTACAACTGACCCCAAAACAGCTTTTCTGGTAATGACAGAAAGGTATTTAAACTAACTTTCCTTGCGTTTTACCCGGGCAAAAACGAAAAATTACTTGTTAAAGAGACATAAAGATGAAAATACTAGTATTAAATGGTCCAAATCTTAATATGCTTGGCACAAGAGAAGTTGATAAATACGGCACAACAGATCTTGAAAGTATAAATAAAGAATTAAAAACACTTGCCGCTGCTCTTGAAGTTGAGATAGAAACTTTTCAGTCCAACAGCGAAGGCGAACTTGTGGAGAAGATTCAGAGCGCATTAAATAACTTTGACGGGATAATTATAAATCCTGCCGCTTATACTCATACGAGTGTTGCAATTAGAGATGCAATACTTGCGGTAAATATCCCGACTGTCGAAGTACATCTTTCAAATATCTACTCCAGAGAAGATTTCAGGCATCATTCCTACATCGCCCCCGTTTGTATAGGTCAGATCAGCGGTTTCAGGCAAGAAAGCTACCTTGCAGCCCTGAGAGCACTTGCCGGTTATTTAAGGAAATAAATTTTCTTAAATAGATTAATAGTTAATTATCTTATCGCACTGAGCAGTTTTTCAGGTGTTAATTGTCCGCACTCGTAGAGAAGTTCAATCTGTGCAATGTTATAATTTTTTACTGCGTTTTGATATTCAAGATTTGACTTGGTTAATTCGCTCTGTGCCTGAATTACCTCCAGATTTATTCCTATACCGTTTTTCATTCTGACAAGAGCTATTCTATAAGCCTCTTTGGCATCACTTACTTTTTCCTGCGTTATTTTAAGCTGTTCGTCAAAATATTTGCAGTCATAATAAGACTGTGCGATTGTCTTATAAATATCATTAAGTATTTTTTCCTTATTCAATATAGATTCTTTCAGTCTGGCTCTTGCAACCTTTACATCACTCCAGGCACCGAGTCCAAGATTTTTTAGAAATCCCAGATTTATATTTAACAAGCCCTGTGTTGTACCGTCAAGCGAATTTAATTGAGGTCCTATACCTCTTTTATATCCACTTAAACCAACACTTGGAAATAATTCTGCAACCAATGACCTTAACTGGTTTTTTGACTGAACAAGAGAATATGCCAGTTCCTGAATATCAGGGCGAGTTTTTGAAGAAATATCGTAAAGCTGTGGCAGGGTTAGATTTTTGTCCCACAGCGATAATGGTTCAAGATAGTTCTTCTCCGGTTCCATCTCCATTGAAGGTGGTATGCACAAAAAAGAAGCAAGACTAATTCTTGAAGAATCCTTCTTGTTTTCAGCCTGAAGCAGCAGGTTTTTGCGGTCTAAAACAAGTGTTTTGGTCTGTAATACATCTAATTTCGTTCCAAACCCTGTCCTTAAACGTGCAGTATTAGTTTTTAGCTGTGTTTCCGCTTCCTGTAGTGACTGGTCTGCAACATCCACATCAGATGCGTTTTTTAACCACTCAAAATACATTTTGCACGAATTTAGCAGAGTTTTTTGAAGGGTTGTATTGTACCCGACTTTTAACCGGCTATACTGGTTTTTTGATGCCAGTGTATCAAATATAGGTTTGCCGCCGGTATATAGCTGATAATCTCCGTAAATCGCAGGTCTGTAAGTGGTTCTGTCCAAATTTATAGGAATCGGACCGTAAAAAATTTCTCCGCCCTTGAATCTTTCAACAGGAAACTGAGGAGTTATAGAAGGTAAAAAAGATGCAAAAGACCCTTTATAATAATACTTTGCCTGCTCAATCCTTGCCCTTGCTATTTTCATATCTATATTTTTGGCAAGTGTATATTCTACAACGCTTTTTAGATTAATTATCTCAACTTTTCCCTGCAAGGTTTCAGGACTTACCTGCTGATTATTGGCCTGTATGTTCTGTTTTTTTGAATATACAGGCAGACAGCAGAAAAATAAAATAAGCATTAAGAAAATAGCTATTCTTGCAGTGTTCAAGGTTATTATTCTTTTAAAAACATTATTTACCATATATTTTAAATACATTCTTTTCCTAAAAATTATTTATTATCTGGTTGTAGGATCTCTAAACGCCCGATCCAGATGGTATTCTATCGGATCGCTAAAGAACCTTAAAATATTCTTTTTTCTTGTTATAAAGTCAACAGAAACAGTCATCCCTGACAATATAGGATATTTTTTACCGGTAAATTCAGTAAGAACTGTTTTGTCAGGTTTAACATGTACGACGTAGAAAGCTTTTCCGTCTTTATCCTGCTGAGTAGACGGGGATATAGAAATTACCTTTCCATGCAGCTTACCAAAGTGCTGATAAGGCAGTGCGTCAAGCCTCAAGGATACCATTTGCCCCGGATGAATATAGGCCATTTCCTGATTTAAAACCCTTGCTTCTATAATAAGTTTTGAATTAGCGGGAACAAGTGATATCAGAGGTTCACCTGCCGAAACAGTTTCACCAATACCATGAATTGCCTGTTCGTTAATTATTCCATCTATTGGAGCTTTTATAACCTGATGTTTCCCTGTGTAATTTGTTTTTTCCATATCTGTATGCAGCTGGGCGATATTCTTTTGATAATCGACCAGTTTACCAAGAAGCTCTTTCTGATAATTTCCTATAATTTCTATAGGCTGCTGTTTTGATTGTTCGTATTCTATCTTTCTGGCTTCAACTTCCTGACTTAAAGCCGCAAATTGTCCTCTCAAATCCAGAACTTTCTGCTCATATTCACGCAAATCCTTTTCAGGAATCCCTTCCTCCTTGTACAATTCCTGATACTGTCTCAGCATTTTTTCAGCAGCATCAAGTGAAATTTTTACCTGATGATATCTTTCAACAGATTCTCTGTATTGATAGGAAGTCTTGGCAATTTGCATTTTTGAAGATTCTATCTGCGACTGAAAGGCCTGTCTCGTTGCGTTTACCCATGCCCCCTGAATCGAATTTCCTAAGAAATTTCCTGTTTTGGAGTTGGAAAGTGCCTGAGCTAGAGCATTTGCTTCTTGTTTAAACAAAGCCAGTTGTTCCTTAACTCCGCTTTGTTCAATTTGATTTAACTGGGGATCAAGTTCCAGTAATGGCTGCCCTGCTTTTACTCTCTGGTTTTCTTCTACAAAAAGCTTGACAACTTCACCATTAATAGGAGACATAACCCTTCTTATTTTGCCTTCCGGTATAACCTGCCCTGCGCCTGGAACTGATTCCTCGAGCTGTCCGTACCAGAACCATACGCCAAGTCCAACAAAGCCGAGAAACAACAAAAATATTAATCCAAAGCTTAACCAGAAAGGCTTTTTGCTGTGTATGTGATATTTTTTTAATATATGAATATTGGGCGAAGTTTTAGGATTTTGAATAGGTATGACATTGGAATTATTTTTCATTGTATTACCTCAACAATAAATCTCTTGCATGCAAATGATAATAATATCCTCCTGCTTTTATCAGGTCATTATATTTGCCCTGCTCTACAATCTGGCCATCCTGAAGTACAACAATCTTATCTGCCTGCTGGTGCGCCGGAATGTAATCAGTTACAAAAATGCAGGTTGAGTTTCTGAATTTGTCAAAAAGTTTTGTAAATATAGCCCCCTGAAGTGACAGATCAAGCGAAGAAATAGCTTCATCAAGTACCAGAACTTTAGGATTTATAATTAAAATCCTTGACAGGGCAATCTGGGCAATTTGTCCTCCTGAAAAATTTGAGCCTGATGCAAATACAGGGGTATCTAATCCTTTAGGTAATTTTAAAATAAGTTGATCCAGCTGTGTCAGGGATGTTGCTTCAAGTATCGTTTCCATTGGTGCGTATGGATTACCTATAGTAATGTTATCTCTGATTGTACCGGAAAATATTCCCGGTCTTTGAAGAGCTACACCAACCGAACTTCTTAAATTATCAAGGCTTATATCAGCAATATTCAAACCATCAAGGACAATATAACCGGAAAACGGGTCGTATAACCTTTGAAGCATCCTGATTAAAGTTGTTTTTCCAGCCCCGCTTTTGCCGGTCAGTATTATTTTCTCTTTTGGCTTGATATCAAGGTTAATATTATTTAAAACAACAGGTAATTCGGGACTGTAGCGGAAATATACATCAACAAAATTTATATGACCGGATACTTCGCTTAAATAAATACCCTCATTATTTCTTTCTTTTTCATCCTCTATCAGGAAAAGATTTTTTAACTGTTCGGAAGAATTTGTAGCTTCCTGAAACTGTTGCAAAGAGGTAAGAAGCTTCATTATAGAACCTACAAAATTTCGTCCAAGCATATTTATTGCAAGATAAATACCGAAAGACATCTTTCCTTCCAGTACCTCATATGCGCCAAAATACAATGTTGCGAGCGAACCTACACTATTTATAAAGCCAAGTGTTGTTCCGCTACTTAGCAGATCAAATCTTGCCTTGAAATTTCTTTCAAATGATGCGTTTATTCTTTCGATAAGGTTATTTAACAGTATATGAGTAGCATTTATTGACCGGACAGTTTCATTATTTTCAAGGATTTCAATTGTTTTTGACTGGTTTTCTCTTTGCGTTCTGCTAAACTCAATAGCCCTGTTTTTCTGTCTTGGTCCCATCCAGAAAATCAAAATAGCAGTTGGAATCAGGGGCGACATTGATATTAAAGCCATTTGCCAGTGCAAATAAATCAGAAAAGCAACTACAAAAACAGAAAATATAACATCTAAAGAGGAAATAAGAAAAGTTGTAGCAAGAACCTGATTCGTTCTGACAATTTCTCCAAAACGTTCCATGAAACCTTTTATTGCATCCCTGTTTGCCATTGAAAGTGGGATGCTGAATATTTTATTAAGAGAGATTTCAATGCTGTTTTTATCAATAATTTCAGTAAAATGAGACAGAATATATGACCGCATCATTTTAATAAATAAATCAAACAGCAAAAGTCCGATCATGCCTATAGCTATGACATTTAAGGCAGATAAATTCTGTCTTCCAAACACACGGTCAAATATGACCATATAAAAAATCGGCATACCAAGTGTGAGAACCTGAACCATAATTGATGAAAGAATCATCTGGAATGTCAAAAACCAGTTATCGCAAAAAAGGCTGAAATACCATGCATTGCTGAAAGGACGTACTCTGGAGATATTTTTGTCTTTTAACGGATTTAAAGACATTACGGCAAAATTATTTTCAAAATACTTAATATCAGGTATGAAACGAGAATATTCGTTTTTAACTTTTTCTATTAAAGTATTGCCCCTTCTGCTGGTTATCCAGTGAAATATACCAGTTTCGTCTTCAAGTATTAAAGGATATCTGCTGTTTAGGAGTTGTGACCAGTTTAAAAAGTATTTTTCTGTCTTAAAACCAGCCAATTCAATATGTTTTTGAAACTCTTTTATATTACTTACTTTAAAAATATCATCATTAATATCAGGAATAGGATGTTGATAGTAAGAAAGAGCCTGAACGATGCAGTTTTCAACAGAAGCCTGAATATCTTCTACAGAACCTGTTTTCTGTATTGATTCATCCTCCTTGACTGCCGGCAGTTCTGGCTGACTGTTATAAACCGCCCTGTTAACTATATTATCTGCCTGGTCGAATATTTGTACCATACGTTCGTATCTGCTTTTTAATACATTGTCGTCGAATACTTCTTCCTGAGTTATTAGACAGATTTCTGTTTCAACAGAGGCAATAAACTTTAACATGTTAACGTTAGTATCAAAGATATCTCCATCTGTCAGCATTGCTACAGTCCTTTCTTCCTCGGAATCCAGAACTTTTAGCACTCTGATTTTGCCGCTTACAACCTGAATCAGATAATCTGGCATAATTTGGTCTTCAGGTATTCTTTCTCCTATTTCGAGAACTATATTTTCTGATGATTTTTCGGAATCTATAGAACCTTCCACAGATTCAAAAGATTCTTCTTCAATAAACTCGTTATTATCTAAATTACTTGACTCCACTTAATTTCTCCCCTAGTTAAGATAATAATTAAGATAATGATTTTGAGGCTTGAATATTGGAATGATTAAGACTTAGCTGTCTGTTTATCCATTGTTCAAACAGTTCTTCTCTTAATACATTTTCTATCTGGCTGTTTAGCGTTACTTTATCAACTCTGATTAACTTTAAAATTAAATATTGTTTACCGTCCACCGTAAAAGGTTCACTAACTTCATCTTCCTGCATTGCAACCAGCCTGCTTCTTAGTTCAGGATTTAAAGTTTGCAGTTGGATTGGTCCGACAATTCCTCCATGTTTTGCTTCTGCTCCGATAGAAAACTGTTTTGCCAGTAGTCCAAAATCAACAAAGTCGTGTTTTATCCTGTAATAAATTTCTCTTGCGACAGATTCTTTTTCAATTCGTATCAATGTAAACAGGACAGAATCCTGTCGCATTTTTCTTTCAAGAAACAGGTCGTTTACACTGTGCGAAGTTATGACTACTTTTTTCAACTGATTAAGCTGTTCTTCATAAATCAGCTTTTCTGTAAAAAAATCTTTACTCTGCCCTGTTCGCTCCAGAAAAGTGTCAAATTCCTGCGGAGTAGAGATTTTAACCTGATTACAAAACTTCTGTAACAGATCATTACGGCTTGTTTCATCATTATCAATATTGATCTGAAGTTCGTTAAAATACCGCTGTAATAAAAGCCTTTTTTCCAGTTCTTTCAAAACTGCCTGCCGAGCACTTTTATTTGTAAGACTTTCCATTATTTCATTTATATTGGAATTATCAATTGATAATTGTAAGTTTGATGAATCCATAAATAATTAACTCTTTTCAAAAAGTAACCAACTAATTTTTTGCTGCTAGCCTTGATAAAAATAACTTACTATCTGTAATAAAAAATAGATATTATTAAATTGATTAAATATCATTAGCCAGCTTACCCTATACGATTATTTAGTTTAAAAAAAGAGAAGCTGTCTAATAAAATAGACAGCTTCTCTTTTTTTATGTATTAAGCTTACGCTTTGCCGTTTGTTCCGAATACTTGAATTTTGTGTTTAACGATTTCTTTAACGGCAGATCTTGCTGGTGATAAATATTTTCTTGGGTCAAAATCAGCAGGACCTTCAACAAAGTGTTTTCTGATTGCTCCGGTGAATGCAAGACGTAGGTCTGTATCTACGTTGATTTTAGCAACACCTAATTTTGTTGCCTGTGAGAACATTTCTTCAGGAACACCTTTTGCTCCAGGAATTTCTGCACCAAAATCATTACAGATCTTAACGAGATGTTCAGGAACACTTGATGCACCATGAAGAACTAATGGATAATCACTGCCAACTTCTTGCTGAATTTCTGCTAATCTTTCAAAGTCTAATTTTGCTTCACCTTTGAATTTGTAAGCACCATGACTTGTTCCGATTGCTACAGCCAATGAATCAACACCTGTTCTTTCGATAAATTCTCTGGCTTCTTTTGGATTTGTGTAAATAGCATCTTTTTCTGAAACAGAAATATTGTCTTCAACGCCTGCTAATTTACCGAGTTCAGCTTCAACTGAAATACCTCTTGGGTGAGCATAATCAACTACTTTTTTAGTTAATTCAATATTTTCTTCGAAGGGGTGTTTTGATCCGTCGATCATTACTGAAGAAAATCCACCGTCAATACAAGCTTTACAAATTTCAAAATCTTCACCATGGTCAAGATGAAGTGCTATTGGAATGGTTGAAGTATTTAAAGCAGCTTCAACTAATTTTACTAAATATGTTTCGTTAGCATATTTTCTTGCGCCGGCAGAAACCTGTAAAATTAAAGGTGCTTTCAATTCGTTTCCTGCTTCTACAATAGCTTGAAGAAGTTCCATGTTGTTTACATTGTAAGCACCAACAGCATATTTGCCTTTTAAAGCAGCTACTAAAAGTTCTTTGGTTGGTACTAATTGTCTTGTTGCACAAAGTGTCATTAGCTATTCTCCTCTATATCGGTTTTAACTATAAAACATACCAGAACTTAATTCTGTACTTTATTATTTCCTTATCTTCGCTGTCAGTGTACAACGAAAATTTTTCTAATACAAGTCTCGTTAAAACCAAGAAGAGTAGGACAATCTATTGCGAAGTTTTTTTGACTGGTCTCAACTCTTCTTTTTATTACATCATATTTTAAATCACTAAACAGTTCTCATAAAATACTTATGTAAAACTCGTTCTTATTTATTCTTTTGATATAATTTTTATGGAAAAAGGACAATTGTAAGAAGGTGAAGAAATGTTTGATATAGTTACTATTGGCAGTGCAACCCAAGATATATTTATTGAGAGTGATTTTGGAAAAATTCAGGAATTAAGAGATAAATTCTCCAGTTATTCAATGCTTTGCTTTGAATATGGAGCAAAAATTGAAATAGATCAGCTTGCTTATGATATTGGAGGTGGAGCTGTAAACACAGGGGTTAATTTTGCTAATCTTGGATTTAAGACAGCTCCTATTATTAAACTGGGACATGATTTAAATTCCAATGCAATTTTTCAAAGACTTGAAGAAAAAAATATTGATAAATCTTTGGTACTACAAACAAATGATTATAAAACAGGATTTTCTGTAATTTTAACGAGTTTTGAAGGTGACAGGACAGTTCTTGCCCACAGAGGTGCAAACAGTAATCTTAAACTTGATGAAATGCCATGGGATAGTATAAAAAACTCCAAATGGATTTATATTGCTCCATTAAGTGGAGATTCCAATCTGGTTCTTGATAAAATAGCAGAATTTGCAGAAGAAAATGGTGTTTCTATGGCATTTAATCCAGGTACTACACAAATTAAAAGGGGGATAGAAGATCTTAAAAAAGTCATTTGTACTGCTGAAGCACTTGTTATGAATAAATCCGAAGCCGCCCGTATTACAGGAATAAATGAAACTTGCATTGAATCAAGTACACCCGATGAAACTGAAAAAAAGACATGTTATGTCGATGTTGACAAGATGTTGTATGAGTTAAAGGCATACGGACCAAAAGTTGTTGTAATAACAGATGGAAGTAAGGGCGTTTATTGTTTTGACGGCGAAAAAATTTATTTTGCCCCTCCTTTTCCTGCAAAAGTTGTTAGTACACTGGGAGCAGGAGATGCTTTTTCCAGCACTTTTGTAGGCGGATTAATCAGATATAACTGGAATATTGAAAAATCAATACAAATTGCTTCTATTAATGCTGCCCAGATAATACAAAATTTTGGTGCTCAGTCAGGGTTAAAAACTTTTTCAGAGTTGGAAGAAATTTTATCTCAAAACCCTGATTATAAAGTTTCAATAAAGTCAAAACACCTTGTATAATTACACTTTAAATATATCTTAAAAATAAATATTAAGATAAACCAATATTAGTAAATAATTGTTTAAAATTGTTTACTCAATACTATTATTTTTTTATTTTCTTGTATATTATAATATTGTTTTAAGCACATGTTCTTTGTCATTATGGGGAGTTAAATTCTAATAATTTTACTTTAAATTATAAGGGGTACAGGGATGCAAAATTTAAGAAATAAATATAAAAATCATCCTGTCATTAAACCACTTATTGATCATTGTGATAAAAACAATTTAGGATTTGAGCTTGTCAAAGATACAAGATTGGCAATTGGTTGTATAAAAAGTTTCAGGCACATTAATTCATACTATTTGAAAATAGGTGACAATCTGATTGAAACAGATAATAAAATTTGGCACTGGAATGATTTATTTAAACTTATTGTTAAAGCATATGCATATCTTGGTATAGAGTACCCTGATAACCTTACAAGGGTAGCAAAAACATTTAAAAGGCAAATATAATAAAGACAGATATATTTTTGGCTTCTACATAAGTATCTATTTATCCTTAATATTGATTAAAGAAAATCAATCAGTGGCAAGAACCTTGGAAACCTTGTTTCTGGTATAACTTCAATAACCTTGCTGATAGATTCTTTTAAGGACAGCGGAAAAAATTCTTAACCGCCTTCGCGTCGCCGAAGAATTTTTTCCGCTGCTTTTTGTGAAATCTAGTATCAAGGCAATGTCACTGGCATGAACGAGTTATGCGAGCCAAACCGAAAGCTCATTGCTCCCGCTGTCGCGCACTCCTCACCGCCACTACTGTCTTTTACCTTTTCAATGCACAACCACTGCATAACAAGAAAAAACAAATTTTCACTCGTTATACAGTGGTCTCTTTGATTAAATTTCTAATTGTTTATGTTTGTAAGGAGTTTGCAACAATATTCATCATTCCGGTATCATCCTGAACACTGGATATATCTGTAGTTTGTATACTCTGACCTGATGCAAATGATGACATACTTTGAATTATTGTATTAATATCGCTACTACTCAAGTAATTGCCATCAGAAAATTGAATTTTTTCAATGGTATTTGTAGCGATTTTTTGATTTTTAATGGTTATACTGTCTGATATAGAGTAATTAATTATCAAATCATTGCCTTTGTACAAAAAACTTGCATTTTTCTTTGCTACATTTATTTGTACAGTATCAATTCCGCTCAGATCACTAATTATGTCTTTTCCATCGCCTGCGCCAAATTGATACTGGTCATTGCCAGCTCCTCCTAAAAGTGAATCATTTCCTGTTCCACCTTTTATTATATCGTTACCTGCTCCTGCAGCGATAGTATCATTACCTGCATCACCATATAAGTAATTATTAGCAATATTTCCTTTTATTACGTTATTAAGTTCATTACCATACCCACTAATTGTATATTTACCTGCCAATGTAAGATTTTCTATAACAGCTGGCTGTAGCTTGTAAGTAATTGAAGAAATTACGGTATCATTACCTCCATCAATCCATTCATTAATAACATCACCTTTATTATCGACATAATACGTGTCGTTACCGTCTCCGCCTTCCATTGTATCAGCACCAGCTTTTCCATCTATTACGTTGTCTACATCATTTCCATATATATGATTGTTAAGGCTGTTACCTGTTGCGTTAATTTTACTGTATCCTGTAAGAAATATATCTTCTATATTGTTTCCTAAAGTATATGATACTGAAGCAAATACAGTATCAGTACCTTCTCCCGCATACTCTTTTATAACATCTTTACTGTCAGAAACTATATATGTATCGTTGCCCTTGCCGCCATACATTGTGTCAATACCAGCACCTCCGTCGATTGTATCATTACCTGCATAACCATAAATCAAATCTGCTGAAGTGGTGCCTTTTAATGAATCATCACCTGAAGTACCCCTGATTATAGCCATTTGAACCCCCTTCTCTTGAATTTTTAAAAAAGCGTAAATTAAACAATAAGAGTATATATTTTTTTTACTATCATTAAAATAGTTTGTTGCAAAATATTTACCAAATTTAATATGTGAATTCTAATAAATTTTCTTTCTATATGTGTAAAATATAACCACCTTTTTCTGCGTTTTCCAGAACATCATTTACTAATTTTTCTCTGATATTTTTTATATATTTATATACGTAATCATTTGGTAATTTTAAAATTTTCGCAAGTTCCTTAACAAATACAACTTTACCTTTATTTTGATTTAAATAATTAAATACTATTTTTTCTCTGTCTGTTAAAGCCTTTTTAAACAATACTTCAGGCACTATCTCAACGGGTGCTTTTTCTTGAGTTCTTACAATATCATATAAATCGTTAGATTCTTTTGCACTACAAAGTTTTTTGCCGCGTCTTCTTGCAAATTCCTCCAATGTTATTTTTTCTGTTGATCTTCTCCATTCCAGGATCTCATCATAACTAATTATTTCATCCATATTGTACTCCTTGTGTACTTGATTTACAGTACAACATATAATTTGCTTAATAATTAAAATAGGTTCTATATTTGTAATAAGTATTTTAATCCTAACAAATTGCCTACTTGCCACTATTTTTAAAATTTTTTTAAAAATTATACTCAATCAAAGTTTATTTACAAATCAGTCAGAATTCTTAATAATGAACGGACACAAGCTGCTCAGAATAATTAACGACTTTAAACACAGATATAATTTAAAAAGCAGAGTTTAAAAAGTCAATATATAACAATGTAAAGGATATTAAAAATTTAAAACTCCGTTAAGAAATGTTGCAAATGAGAAAAACACTAAATTTTTTGAGCTGTTTGCATAATAATAAAAACAAATTTTCCAAGTTATGTAGTAATCCTTAATAATAAAGAAAGACCGGTATTTCCCGGTCATTTTTATTTAAAATGAATATCGACAGATATTCAGGGACGTTTTTAAGCTATTTTACAAGAATTTATATATCTTACACAGGAATCAAACATTTCTTTTCTAACTTTTTCTTCAAGGACTGGCATGTCTTTTCCAAATTCCCTGTGTATTACTTTTTGAATTTTTCTTTTTTGAACTTCTTTTCTTAATTTTGTAAAGTAATATCTTAATTTTCGAATCATTTTACGATCTTCTGAATTGTATTTTGATTTATATAAATTTAATCTTCTGTAATTTGCCATTGTATAGTTTCCTTATCTTACAAATTAGCTCCAGCACATCATTCTTTTAGCAAGATCTTTGCACTAACATAGAGAAAGCTTTTTTAATATTTTAATTTTTTTCATATATTTAAAGTCAGGTTGACTGTAAAAATTGCTAGTGCTAAAAAAACGATTTACATTTCTTAATATTTTAAGGCAAAATATGCACTCCTACACCTGTATTGGTATTTATTGACCTGCTATACGAAGAATACGGATCATTATAGCCATAGTAACCATTGGGTGAATAATAATTGCCAGAGCCATAATTTCCATAACCGCTTGTCAGGAAATTGAACAGTATAGATTTAATTACGTCCCATACTGCTGCTTTTGCGCCTCCTGATGTCGAAGTAGTCGTCGTTGAATAGTTCTGGTTCATTCCGCCTAAATTAGTATTATTATTGGGATAGTATGCTGAAAAATTATTTTCTATATTCTGATTTAGTCTTGCCAGCCTGTTTTCCGGTGTTCCCTGCTGAGTTGCACCAAATACTTTACTTTCAAGTCTTGATAACCTGTTTGGAATTGCTTCCGCATCATAGCTCTGGCTAAATACTATCAGTTCAAGTGATGACAGGTTTGCAAAAAAAGTTGCTCCATTAGCATTTTGTGCTGTTCTGCTACCGTAATCTTCAGGGTTTGCTGTATTTAATGCAGATTTTAATTTATCTACCCTGTTATAAAGGCTATCCTGAGGGAAAGTCGTCCCAAATACGCTGCTCTCAAGTCTGTTTAACCTTAAATATACATTTTCCCCTTTAAAATTTTTATGAAATGCTGAATTTTCAAGCGTGGTAATAACAGGATAATCAGTACCAGAATCATCTTTTGGTACTGAGCTTTCAGGACTGGCTGCAGATCCGTTAGTTTCAGGAGGTGATTGAGGATTAACATTCTGTTGTTTTTGAGGTTGTTTTGGAGTAACCGCAAATGCAGTTACTCTTTCAAGTCTTTTACTTTCATTTTCTGCGTAAGTTTTTCCGTAAATCACCTTTTCTATTCGATCAAGCCTGTTTTTTACAGGTTCGTTCTGGAATGATTGATTAAATAACTGCATTTCTAAAGCATTTAATTTAGAAATACTGTTTTGCTGTGCAGATAATGCAGGATGACTTAATATGAAAACAGCAATTGCGAAAGCTGCAAATATTTTTAAAAAATTATATAGCATAATTCATAACCCACTCATTGAAAACTAATTTTAATCGTGGATAATATAAATCCTATTGATTACTGTTTAATTACTCAATAGTAGAATTTTTGTGGGTTATTTTATAATTTGTTTCAGAAAAAATAATCTATAAGTATAGTAATAACCTGTATATGTTTATCAATTAATTGTAATAGCTATTAGTATAGTAAACGAATTAAATTAAGGATTTATTTACTATACCATTCTCAAAATAAATTTGAGATTTTTAGACAACCTTACTTAAGTTCTCTTTTAATGATATCAGGAATTATATTAATATCTTTCCAGTCAAGAGCTGCTGACAGTGAAATTCTTAATCTTGACGTACCTTCCGGTACAGTAGGTGGTCTTATTGGAAGCAGCCAAAATCCGACTTCTCTTAATTTATCAGCAACTTTTACAGTTGTTTCGTTTTCTCCGATTACAACGGGAACTATCTGACTTTCACCGTAAGTCTCCAAGCCAAGTTTAATTAATTTATTTCTTAGATTGGCAGAAAGATCCTTAAGATGACCTCTTCTGTACTTAAATTCAGGCAATGCCTTTACGACCGTAAGAGACCAGTAAAGATTAAAAGCAGGTAAGGCAGTTGTAAATATAAACGGCCTCATTTTATTTATTAAAAAATCTTTTATTACGTTGTTAAATACGCCATATGCTCCCATAGAAGCCAGTGCCTTACCAAAGGTACCAACTATTATATCTATTTCCTGAATTACATTATCTTCTTCACAAATTCCACAGCCGTTATTTCCAAAAATACCTGTGGCATGTGCTTCGTCTATCATTAATATTGTATTGTATTTATTTTTTAATTCTACAAGTTTCCTGAGATCAGCCCTGTCTCCATCCATACTAAATATCGACTCTGAGATTAAAAGCACAGTCCTGTATTTATCACGATTTGCCTGAAGCAGATTTTCTATATGAGAGTAATCAAGATGCCTGTGGATTAAATGATCAGCTTTTGAAAGCCTGACTCCGTCTATTATGCTTGCATGGTTCAGTTTATCAGATAGTATAAGATCACCGTTTTGTGTTATAGACTGTACTATCCCTGTATTGGCATGATAGCCGCTGCAAAAGACAAGAGCAGCTTCTTTGCTGTATAACTTACAAAGTTCTTTTTCTAAACTTTCATATAATTCATGATTGCCCGTTAAAAGCCTCGAAGATGCGCTGGTCATTCCTAATTTTTTGATAAGTTTTTCTTCTGTTGCTGTTTGTGCAAATTTCTCAAGCAGTTCAGCATCATTTGCCAGCCCAAGATAATCATTGGAAGACAAATTTAAATATTTTTTACCTTGTATTGTAATATATTTACTGCTCTTATCTGAAATAGATATAAGATTTCTCAGTTGGTCTTTATCTTTTAACTTATCCAGCTCAGCTATAAAACTTTGGTATTTATTATTTTCAGACATTACCTGACTCTCTAAAGCAATTAGTCTAAAACAAAAGCGAAAAAACCGGCTCTGGCTTTGTTATTTAGCTTAATAATTATCAGTATTTTGCAAAACAACATATTCTTTATTATTAAACTTTGCAACACAGTTTTTACCGTTATTTTTAGCAAAGTATAACGCATTGTCGGCTTTTTTAATCAAATTTTCTTTATTATCTGCATCTTCTGGATATTCTGATATACCAATACTTATTGTTGGACTAATTACAGTCCCGTCTTCTACTTCCAGTGCCAAATTTTCTATCTTGTGCCTTAATCTCTCCGCAACTACACCTGCATTTTCTTTTTTTGTTTCCGGTAAAATCAGAGCAAACTCTTCTCCGCCATACCTGCTTGGAGAATCTATTTCCCTACATCCACCTGCTATCGCATTTGCAATCATTTTAAGAAGCTCATCACCTGCTTGATGACCGTAATTATCGTTTATTTCCTTAAAATTATCAATATCCATCATTAACAAAGATATTGAATGTCTATAACGCTTAGCTCTTTTAATTTCATTATCAAGCAGATAATGAAAATGCCTGTAAATAAAAAGATTTGTAAGCCCATCTGTAATTGCCAGTTCATAAAGCTGAGCGTTGTTAATTGCAATAGCTGCCTGATTTGCTAAAGCGCACATAAATTCAAGATCATCCTGATTAAAGAATTTGCCTCTTTTTTTATTTGTAATATTGATTACCCCTATAATTTCTTCCTTAACAATAAGAGGAATACATAATAAAGAAGCTACATTTGACAGTTTTGACTGTTTAAACCTCGGATCATTTGAACCCAGATTTGTAATTATTGCCTGTCTGGACTGAAAAGCTATTCCTGCTATACCTTCTCCAACCTTTATTCTGGTACATTCAATGATACCTTCGTTAATTTTGTCTTCAACTTCTTTATCAGCAAGGCCATAGACAACTTTGATAACAAGTTCCTGTGACAACGAATCAAAAAGCATCAATGAGCCTTTTTCTGCTCCTATTGTGTCTATTGCCTGAGACAAAATTACTTTTAATAATCTTTTCAAGTCGTCTATAAAGTTTAAAGCCTGTCCAACGTTGTATAAAATAGAAATATTATGGAGAGTCTTCTGTAACCTGTTCATTCTTTTCATTTCTTCTTTTTTGGAGATATGATCGTTTATTCCCTGCGCAATATTATTGGATATTCTCTCCAAAATATTGAAATCTGCTTTATTATAAGGCTTGTTATTAGATTTACTGCCAAGTGAAATAATAGCAAGTACCTGCTTATCAAAAATAACAGGTATCCAAATGTGCGCCTTCATTTCATCAATAGAAAAACTTTGAAAGAATCTGGAGTAGATATTTCTTCCTTTTTCATCAATAATTGAAAACGGTTTACCTTCTTCAATTACTGCCCATATAGGATCTCCGTTATTTTCAAACTCAAATAATTCCTGATCTTCGCATTTTGGATCTGTCAGAGACTTATATACATCATCTTCCGCCAAAAGAAAGAAAGCATTTTTAATTTTTAATTCTCTTTTTATAAACTCTATAAAGTTAAGCGCCAGATCATCAAGATCATGTGCATAATTAACTATTTTGCCTAATTCAACAAGGTACTTAAGCTCCAGTAATTCTTGCTGAAGCTTCACCACAGTGGTTTCAATCGTTTGCACAGGAACAGTATCAGCCATTTGTTTAACTCTTTCTGTTTGTTTGTAACTGTAATTTAAAAATAGCATAAAATCAGCAATTTTTTTATGCAGTAGTAGTAAAACATAATCGATTGATTTTTTAAATATATTTATCTAATCAAAGTAAATTCAATATTTAAAATTAAAATAGCACTTATCAAATTTATAATTTAGTTACTTATATAATATTTCAAGAGGTTTTGATCTTATGTTAGTAATAGTCTTCCTTATATCATCTATATGTCCTGGTCCTACAAAAATTTGCCCCCAGATACCATATCCATTATTTTTGAGTTTATTTGCAAATGCGCTTATAGAATAAGCGATTGTATCAAGAATTTTAGTATCAACTTCATCTATTTCGTGTAATATTCCATTATCGAAATTGCTTTCGTAAGTAGTTAAATGTTCTTTAATAACTTTTAACGGGGCAGAAAGCTTTTTAAAATCTGTAGTATCAGGATTTGCTTGGAGTCCTAAATTTTTTAATGTACTTAATGATTCTTTACAAGCTGTTTCAAGTGTTTTTCCTTGTCCTGACCCAAAAGAAACATTATAGTTATAAGTATCTTGTCTGTGCATTTGAGAAATTCGCATTATAGTGTCACCCTTATATGTTTTTCAAATCAATAACTTTTTAAAACTTATAAATCCCAAATATTGCCTTATTACCTCATAATTTTTAAATTTTATTAAATTATCAGTTTGTTTTAAAATCAATTTATTAGCAAATATTGAAAATCAGAGGATATATGAGAAATATAGAAGAAATCAGGGCAAATTTTCCTGTTGTGCAAAATTTGATTTATCTGGATCATTCCGCAGTTGCGCCGCTTCACAATGAATCCAAAAAAGTACTGGACGAGTACATAAATTATATTATGAAGTTTGGAATAAAAGATTATTCGATATGGGCAGATAAAATTGAAGATATCAGGGCAAAATTTGCACGATTTATTGGCGCTGACGCTTCAGAAATTGCATTTATAAAAAATACTTCATCAGGGCTTTCGATTCTTGCAAACGGTATTAAATATAACGAAGGGGATAATGTTATTATTCCTGATATTGAGTTTCCATCAAATGTATATCCATGGATGAATCTTGAAAGACATGGGGTTGAAACCAGATTTCTTAAAACTAAAAATGGTACAGTTAACATTAATGACCTTGAAAAACTAATAGATAGCAAAACAAGAGTTGTTTCCGTAAGTTGGGTAGAATTTTCAAGTGGATTCAGAAATGATCTTGCCACAATCTCTAGAATTTGCAGGGAAAAGTCCGAGCTTTACGGTAGGAAAATATACTTTTGTGTGGATGTTATTCAAGGAATGGGAGCTTTAAAGCTTGATCTTAAGGATATAGAAATAGACTTTCTTGCGGCAGACGGACATAAATGGTTTCTATCGCTTGAAGGCGCAGGAATTTTATACTGCAATAAAAAAATTATAAAAGATGTTCATCCTGCTTATGTAGGCTGGAAAAGCGTTAAAGATCCCCTGAACTTCAGTAATATTCATTTTGAACTTCAGGAATCAGCCGCAAAATTTGAAGAAGGCAGTATGAATGTTGCAGGTATTCTTTCTATGGATGCAAGTCTTGACCTGTTTAACAGGTACGGCATTGAAAATATTGAAAAAAGAGTACTTGAACTTACAGGATACGCAGCCGATCTTTTGCTGAAAAAAAATATTGAAGTTACAAGTAATTTAGAAAAGCAGCACCGTTCAGGTATTTTGACATTTAAAACAAAAGATATTGATAAAGATTATTTAAAATTACTTGAAAACAAAGTTCAGTTATCAAAAAGAGGTGACGTTTTGAGAATTTCTCCACATTTTTATAATACAAAGGAAGAAATAGAAAGATTTGTGGAAATTATTTCTGTATAAATATCTAAAACCATTTCTTTTAATCCTGACATTTTTAAAATATAATTATTATACTTATCACATTAGGTAAAGAGTTAAATGTTATTGAAAGGCAGAACCGGTGACAAAGTATTTACTTGAAATAGGAACTGAAGAATTACCATATAAGTTTATTCCATCAGCAATGGAACAGTTAAAGGAACAATTTGGCAAAAAGCTAGAAGATAATAGAGTTGAATATAAAAATATAACAACTTATGGCGCACCGAGGAGACTTAGTGTAATTGTTGACGGTTTGTCAGAATCACAGCCTGATCTTATCAGGAAAATTAAAGGACCTCCTTCAAAAGTAGCCTTTGATGCAGAAGGAAAACTAACTCCTGCCGGATTTGGGTTCGCAAAAAAGCAGGGAATCAGTACTGATACTATTATTAAAGAAGAAGTCGGCGGAATCGAATACATATTTGCAGAAATTTGCGACAAGGGTAAAACAACAGCTGAAGTACTGCAAAACATGGTTCCTGATATTACTCTCAACCTTCAGGGATCACACTTTATGAGATGGGCTGATCTCGATGAAAAATTTTCTCGCCCTATAAGGTGGATTGTATCTTTATTAAACACAGAAGAAGTAACAATAGAGATTGCCAATATCAAGTCAACCAGATATTCAAGAGGACATAGATTTTATAAAGACAAAGAAATAAATATTTCTTCTCCTGATACTTATATTGAAGACCTGTATAATGCAAAAGTTATTGTTGATCCACAAAAAAGACATGAAGAAATTATCAAACAGGCAGAAAATATTGCAAAATCAGTAGATGGTAATGTTCATCTTGATCCTGGTCTTGTAGAAGAAGTAACTTACATTACAGAATGGCCAGTTCCTGTGATAGGCAGTTTTGATAAAAAGTATCTTGTTATCCCTAAAGAAGTTATTATCTGTGTAATGGCCTCACATCAAAGATATTTTCCTGTCTTTACTCAAGATGGCAAAGAGCTTTTAAATTATTTTATTACTATGGCTAACTATGAAGGTTCTGATTTTGATAATATTAAACGGGGTAATGAAAGAGTCATAAAAGCCAGACTTGATGACGCTATTTTCTTTTATACCGAAGATACAAAAAGGTCACTTGTATCCAGAGTTGAAGACTTAAAAGGTGTAACCTTCCAAAAAGGGCTTGGCACAATACACGACAAAACAAGCAGAATTAGAGAAACAGCTCTTTTTATAGCAGAAGAACTTGATCTTGATAAAGCAACTGTGAGTAACATAGAAAGAACTGCCCTGTTATGCAAAGCAGATCTGGTAACTTCATTAGTAAGAGAATTTACAGAATTACAGGGCGTAATAGGCGGGAATTATGCAAAATTGGACGGTGAATCTGATTTAGTTTCAGAAGGCATAAAAGAACATTATTTTCCAATTTCTGCAAACAGCGAGCTGGCAGAAACAATAACAGGACAAATTGTCGGTATTTCCGACAAAATTGATACAATAAGCGGTGTTTTTGCAATAGGAAAACCACCGACCGGATCAGCAGACCCTCTGGGCTTAAGACGTGCCGCTCTTGGGATTATTCTTACTCTTATTAAAAAGGATATAAATATTAATTTATTAAAGGTTATTGAAAATATGGTCTCTATTCAGCCTGTTAAAATTGAGGATGAAAAGAAACTAATAAACGATATCAGAGAATTTATAATTCAAAGGCTAAGAATATATTTGCAGGAATCCTACAGATACGATGTGATTGAAGCCGCTTTCAGCGCAAAAGACCCGCTTACAGATATTAAGGATCTGATGATGCGACTTGATATTATATCAGCACTTGTAAATGAAGAAAGTTATTCTTCTATTCATGAATCGGCAAATAGAATTATTCGTATACTGAAACCGGAACAGGATAAAGTACAAACACCATTGAATCCGGCAAGTTTTACCAGTAATGCAGAAAAACAGCTCTATGAATATATAAACGCCATAAAAGAAGACAGTTATGCAGAATTAATAAAAGGAATAAAGGCATGTATTCCTGCAATAGAAAACTTCTTTGATAAAGTGCTGGTTATGGACCCCGATATAAATATCCGCAACAACCGTATAGCTCTTCTGGAAATACTAAAAAGTAAATTCATTAAACTGGCTGATTTCAGTAAAATTGTTGCTTAAAGCTGTTTCAAAACTGAAAAAATTGTACTTTTAAAGTCATTTCTAAACAGTCAGACCGAGTTCAGCTGAGTTGTGCCAAACTTCCCATATCAGGTTGTAAGGACAGCGGAAAAAATTCTTCGGCGACGCGAAGGCGGCGGCTTAGAATTTTTGTAGGCTGCTTCTTACCAACTCACTTACAATTTTTTACCAACAACCGGAGCAATTATCTTCAGGTCTTCTACAAGTTTCATAAACTGTTCAGGATACAATGACTGGGCACCATCACATATAGCAGTTTCAGGTGAATGATGAACTTCAACAATTATTCCGTCAGCACCTGCTGCTATTGATGCTCTGGACATTGGTGCAACTTTATCTCTTAATCCTGTTGCGTGACTTGGATCGACAACTATCGGCAAGTGGCTTACTTTTTTGACTACAGGAATTGCAGATAAATCAAGAGTATTTCTTGTTGCCCTTTCAAAGGTTCTTATACCTCTTTCACAAAGGATAACATCTCTGTTACCTCCAGACATGATATATTCTGCTGACATTAACCATTCTTCAATTGTTGCAGAAAGTCCTCTTTTTAGCATTACAGGCCTGTCGATATATCCTAATTCTCTTAATAAATTGAAATTTTGCATATTTCTTGCGCCGACCTGAAATATATCAACGTATTTCAGGAATAATGGAAGTTGTGAGATATCCATTATTTCTGAGATCACAAGCATATTGTACTTGTCTGCTACATGTCTCATTATCTTTAAGCCTTCTTCTCCCAACCCCTGAAAAGCATAAGGTGAAGTTCTTGGCTTAAAAGCACCGCCTCTTAAAATTTTTACTCCAATTTCATTTAATTTTTCGGCTATTATTTCTATCTGTTCAAGTGATTCTACCGTACAGGGACCAGCCATCAGTGATACGTCTTCTCCACCGATTTCAACATCCTTGATTTTAATAACAGTATTTTCCGGCTGAAACATTCTGCTTGCAAGTTTATAACTTGAAGTTATTTTAATAACTTCCTGAACACAATCATACAATTCGATATTTCTGGTATCTATAGTTTTGCCGCCGACTGCACCTATAATGGTATTTATTTCGCCTTTTGAAATATGTGCATCAAATCCTTTATCTTTAATTAATGATACTATTTGATCTATTTCTTCTTCCGTAGCATTCGGCTTCATTACAATTAACATAATATTTGCTCCGCCTTTGATCTGAAAAATTTTTATAACTATTTATTAATATACTACAACCAGCTTTCAATAAATATACTTATATGTAAACATGCTCAATAATAATACAAAAAAATTGATCTTTTCTTTTTATATAGCAGTCTCTTTATTAAAAAATTAATTAATTTTTAAAAAACCGAAAATATATTAAGTTTAAATCCGGCAATTTCATTTACAATAGAACATAATAAAGATTTGGTAAATATTTTGCTAAGATATTATGCTCTATACTATATAATTTAACCTACCAGATAATTTGTCTTTCGAGTGTTGTTTGACCTTGAAAGGCATTTGTTTAGGTAACAGTTGAGGATAGGAAATGATCACAACGGATTGTTATTTATCATCTCCGATTCATATATCAGAGAAAAAATCAGGCTTAATTCCATATATTCGGTCAAAAGACCGAGTTTATATGATAAAAGAAAAATTATTTTATGAAATTTTAAATAAAATAGGACTTTATCAGGAATTTAATGCGTATGTTAGAGAAAACGGCTATAATAAAACAAGTAAATGGCTTAACAAGTATGGATTTTTAAATACAGAGTTTCTGGAAGAAGTAAGTTATTACAGTATTGAAGCCTTGAATTTTAAAAAAATCAGTAATTATTCATTTTTTCAGAAAGATTGTAATTTAAATCCGCATATTTCAGGGGAATATTTAAAACATATTTTTAAAAAAGTATTTATTTATAGATATTTAAAAGAAAGAAAAAGTGATTTTAACTGCCATGTTGAAAAAATTCTTGAAATTGCCTGTAAAGAACTAGATAGTGTAAAGGATAAGACTAATTATATTAACAGAATAAATTTTTATAGAAAAAACTTATTCAACTTAATACTTGAAAATTTTCTAATTAATAATAATGATTTTTTGCTTTCTAACTTACAGACTATAGAAAATGCCAGTATTTATACATTATCTTATTTAAATTCTGATGATCTTATTTTATATAAAGTTGGCAATCCAGTTAGTTTTTTTGATTTCAAATACAAAATTACCAATGTTACGTATCAGGAATGTCTAAGAAAAGACACTTATTTTAAGATTTTTATTGATATAAAAAATTCGGCATATGCAGTTAGTTTTTTAAATATTTTACTGGAAAATACAAAAATTCTTGCAGAAGATAAATTTTCATTTGACAAACAGTATATAAGCAAACTTTCTGATCATAATCGAAACTATCTAGCTGATGAAAACCAACCAGAATTTAAATATTTTCAGTCGTGCAGAGAACAGGTAGTATTAAAAGAAAAATATGAAAATTATCAATTACCGGATCTAATTAATTTAAATTTTAATGCAGTTAAAAATTCTAACCTGTTTTTATCTTCTTTAGAGTCAATCAACAATTTAATTACTACTTTAAATTTAAATGGAGAGAATCTGGAAAAAATAAATTTTGTAATGTCAGGTAAAAGTAAAATTGAAGCAAATTTAATAAACCTGTCCATAGAAAATAACCTGATTCCATACTATGAAATTGGTGGATACGGAAATATTTACTACAATTAATGTAGTCTTTTTATAAATTTTTTTCATTCTTTATTTACTTTATGCAATGAGCATACGATTTTTACTTTTCAAACATTTTAAAATGTTATAAAATAATTACTGTTTTTTAGCTAATTAAAATTAAGAAGGGTAAGAATATGGGGTTTTTAGATAAATTAAAAAGTTTGTTAAAGCCTGAAGAACGCAGTTATGAAGATATTATGCAAGAAAGAAGTAAAATTAAGAATGGTATAGTGAGTACTTTAAAAGATGCTGGCTTTACAACGTTAGAAATAAAAGAAGTTATTGTAATTATTGAAGAATCAGAAAGAAAAATTGAATCTTTAAAGAATGAAATAGACAGTTTATGCAAATACTTTGATGATCCAACCTCAAATATACAGGACTTAACCGCAAGGGTAAAGGAAATTAAAGAAGAAATAGCAAGTGAAACTAAAAGTATTGACCCAAAACTCAAAGATAAAGTCCAGGAAATATTGGATAGAAAGCAGACAAAAAGTTAAATTAAAGTTGTTTTTACATAGAAAATCATTAAAGTATTAAATAAATTAGCCGATTAATTAAATAATAAAAGAATCTGAAAACAGATGAAATTTTATAGAAGAAGAGAAGGGTTTAATTAGTTATGAGCAATATTGAAAGTATACTGATTCAAAGCCTCGGTTATACGACAAGTACAAGCAGTATCAGTTCTTTGCTAAAGAGTCTTGGTTATACGTCAAGTACAAGTACAAGCAGCTTTAGTGATCTTCTCAATGCTGTTGGACTTAAAACCACAACAACAGGTACAACCAGTAAAACTAAAGCTAATATTCAATTTGCGGCTATAATGGCTCAGTTAAACAGGACTTTGGACAGTGATGATACAACTACTGCATATACTCCTAAATATGTAAATACCAGTACGTTAAGTACATATCAGTCTTCAGTAAAGCCAAGTATAGCTGCTATAATTCAGAAAATAAAAGAAAACAATAATGAATCAAAAAGCATAGATGATCAGGTTTCACAGTATTTGCTGGATAATTACGGCGGAACTAAAGCTAACGTAATTTTAAGTTTATCAGGCGCTTCCAGTTTACCTTTACAGGCAACTGCGATGCAGGATTATATTTTTCAAACTATTGTCTCCAGGTTGTCTTCACAGATCCGAACCAGAGTTTACAGCGGGCAGGATACATTAACCAATACAGATTTTGATTCGACTGACACTGATATTGATGTATCATGTTCATCTGTATCAGAAACAGAGCCTGACAATATTGATATGTAAATTTTGAATTTAACAGTTTTACCGAAAAAAAAGATTTTTTTCGGTATTTTATATTACAATTTAGATCAAACATTTACACTGAGACCGAAATAATAATACATAAAAAAGGTAAATTTATGGACAAATTTGAAAAAGGAGTTCCGTTTGATCCGGGATATTCGCAGCTTTCATATTCATTTATAGATAATATTAACTATATTACCAGAGAATATAAGCAGTTAAAAACTACTCACCAGAAGGTTTTTAAACTCAGGTTAATAGAACCTGCCATTATTGACCTTATAAAAAAGTGTACGGCTTTTTATCTGGGATGTATTTTATGGGGCAGTTTTATTCATCACAGATTCAGGGATAATCCGAAAGAAATTCTGGATAATAACACGGAAGGACTGACTGAAGAAGATTTTAAAGAGAATGACTGTGCGTTTGAATCAAATTTTATAATCAAATATATCGAACAGTTTGACAGAGACTGTAAATATTTTCTTAAAAAACCTGCAAGACTGCCTGATTCTATAATTGAAATTTTAAAAAGTTATGATGAGTTTGTAAAATTGAATAATAACTTTTTAGATATAAAATTAACAAGTGAAGTAAAGCTTCCTAAGTCTGTAGATCATTTTAAAAATTTAAGTAACAAGCAATTAGATAATCTATACGCCCAAATTTCAGCAGTTATTGATTCAGGAAAGCTTGAAGATCTGCTTGAAATAGGGTTTTATAAGATTAAATAGAAATGATATTACATTGCAAATTGTGATTTTATTAGTGTATTAAAGGCAAATTTAAATTTTGCTTTTGTTAAGTACAATGGTGGATATTCTATAAAGCTTTTTAGCAGGTTTATATATAGTTTTTTCGTTGGTTTGCAGTTATTCCTGTCATAATATCTGCAGGCTACATCATAGTATATCATTGAAAAAGCCTGATTTTTAAGGTTGTTATAATGAGGATTATTGTTAAAGAAGTTATTTAGCAGTTTAAAATGATATTTTCCAGTTTCTTCAAGATCGAGAGAATTTGTAATACTTTCACTGTGTGTTAGTTTTTTAACAAGTATCCTGTCAATGTAAGCACTTTTGCCTGTTTTTGTTAATCTGAGCCACAAATCCCAGTCTTCTCCGGTTAAAAATTCAGGGTTAAAATAGCCAACTTTATCTATAGACGACTTTTTAATTAAAACTGTGCTCGGGAACGGAATACTTTTAAAAGGGTCTATTAATAATTTTTTGGTAAAACTGTTTTCATTGTGATTGTATTTGTAGACTTTTGTGCGGTCATGGTCTTCGTACAGCATTTCAAAGGCAGAATACACCATAAATATGTCATTTCTGCTGCAAATTTTGTCATACTGCATATGAAGTTTTTCCGGCAGCCAGCAGTCATCAGCATCCAAAAAAGCTACATACTCTCCTCCTGATTTTTTAAGCCCATTATTTCTTGCTGTTGCAACACCCGAATTTTCCTGATATATATAGCTGATTCGCTGATCATTAAAAGACTCAATAACCTTTCGGGTGTCATCTGTTGAGCCATCATCTATAATAATTATTTCCAAATCCTGATAGGTCTGCTCCAATACTGATTTTATTGCCGAAGAAATATACCTGTCAGAATTATAAGCAGGAATAATAACAGAAATCATGATTATTTCTCCATAACAATTCTATTTGATTTAATTCTGATGATTCTGAATGTTATTATCTATATATAAATAAAAGTTTAGACATTTTCCTGTTTACGAATGAATATGCCTGATATTTTTGGACCTATAAATTTCGTTGAGTTGTCAACAATAAACTCAAATGTATCATAAAACAATAGCCTTATAGAGGTAAAATAAATCAGTAACCCAGCAGGTCCCAGAATTATCAGTATAAAAAAGCTGGAAACATCCATAGATTTTAATAAAATTTTCATTAAGAAAAGCAAACTGCCCGTTATTGCGGAAGAAAACAGGGCTGGTTTGATTGTTGAATAAAATTCACTCAATTTCCAGTTTAAAACCCGCATGATTATACCAAGATAAATTAGTGATCCTATTACTCCAACTATAGTCGTTGCAGCAGCGATACCATACAGTCCGCCCAGTTTATATCCCAGAAAAATACAGCCAATGTATACGGGAGCATAAATTATATTCCATCTCAAAACTATATGGGGATTACCCGTTGCTTCCATTAGAGGGCTACCGCTTAGTATAATTGCTCTTAACATAGAATAAATAACTATAATTTGAAAAAGAATAACGGCAGGAGTCCATTTGCTGCCAAACAAAACATTAATAAATTCATTTCCCAGCGCCAACTGAACAAATCCAAACAAAAAGGAAACTAGAGAAATCATTTTTACAGATTTAAAGAAAGCATTTTTAAGTTTTTCCTGGTGATTCTGTAATCTTGAAAATGCAGGAAAAGAAATAGAGATGATTGGTGCAGTTATATTGTTAATAACTATCATGCTTTTATCGTATGCAAAAGAGTATAATCCAAGATAAGTAGCTCCAATCAGGCTTCCAATAAGAATATAAGTTGAGTTACCGAGCAAATAATCAATTATACTGCTAAAGAGTACATTTTTTCCATAATTCAGCATTTCACCCCAGTATTTAAAGTAAAGTTTAAACTCAGGACGCCATTTTGTCATATTCCAGAGGGTGATCACAGTAATTACAGCTATTATAACTTTGGGATAAATAAAGCTCCAGACTCTAAAACCTGCAAAAGCAAGCGCTACATAAAGAATATTGTTCAATGTGTTCATACATGCATCAAATATAGAAAGTCGTTTGTACTCAAGATTCTTACTCAATAAAGTTCGTTGAATTGCGCCCATTGATGTTATAAAAAGTCCTATAGCACTTACTCTTACTATTGGAATTAGCATAGGCTCTTTATATATATGCGCAATCAGTGGAGCTACAGACATTTGAACTATGAAAAAGAAAGTTGATGAAGCAAGGCAAAGCCAGAATGCAGCATTTAGCCTTTCTTCAATATTATCCTGAAAATACATAACCGCAGAATTTACACCAAGCGCAAGTACAAGCCAGGTAATTGTGTCCAGTGTTATTGCCATTGCCGCAAGGCCATAATCTGCTGGCGTTAATAGTCTTGCGAGAATTACACTGCAACCAAAAAAGAAAACCTTTTGAATAAATTGCAGTGAGACTACCCATTTTAATCCCTGTCTGGTTTTATCTCCGACTTTGTCCACGTCAGGAAGCTTCAGGTAATTGTTTTTCATAATAACCCTGCACCCGAAAAAGTTGATAAATCTTTATTCTTTTATCAGCTATTCTGAGTACAATGATTATCCAAAAGATCATAGTTAAGAAGACTGAAAAATTTTTAGAAACTGTCTTATACCAAGTTGCAATTAATGAAGTAAAATAGCCAAAAGTCTGAAATTGGTATGTGCGGAGCGGGAGCGTTAAAAAAGTAAAACGGTCAGTTTTACTTTTTTAAAAGCTCGTTCGTATTAAAACCAAAAAGAATTTTTTTCAATTTTGAGACAGCTTATGTACCACTCCCAGAATAAATTTGGAATTTTGAAGAAAAACCGAAGTGGTATTTATTTTTGTAAGGATCTCCAAAATTTAAACTCGTTCCAGTATAGTTAAAAATTTCCTGTTTTAATCGAACAGATACATAAGACTCATATTTTCTTCAATTGCAATTTGTGCAAATTCGTAAATGGTTTGGGTTAAATTAGACTCATCCAGCGTTAGAAAATAATCATAAATATTATCTGCTGAAGCGTCAAACGAGGCTTCCAGCATCCAGTTTGATTCTGCTTCTATATTTCCACAGTTTATTTTTGAAGGTGGATATTTTTTTAATTCTTCATGAATTTCATCAAGTTCTAATAGTAGTTCTTCACATGTTTCGGGTTCAATCTTTGCGTTTGCATCAAGACTTTCAATAAGTATAGGATATTTGCTAGCCCATTTACCATCTTCCAGAAGGGCACTAACAGTACTTAGATAACAATTAACATATTCGTATGATCCAAGCTCACATGACCTGTAGGAATCAACATCATCTTCATCACAGTCTATGTCGCATATTATAAGAGTAACATTCATTAAAGGATCTCCACACATCTTATTAAACAGTTAATACTAGCTCAACAATACCCATAAAACGATAGTTTAAAATTCAAAATTCTTAAAACAGCGTGACATAATACAATATTTATCAGTCATTAAAATAAATTTCAATAGCAAAATCAAAATTCTTAACAAAGTTCAGGTAAAAACGCTTTAAATCGTGTTTATATGGATTTTTCAACTTTATATTATTTTTTTATATTGTTTCAAAATGTAAAGATAAAATGTTATTTGATATTTATAATTTTTTATTCTCAACAAAAAACAAGTATTAAAATACTTGTTTTTTGTCAAATTTATTATTATTTTATTATGAACGTCTTTTGCGAGCGGCTTCAGCTTTACGTTTTCTTTTAACGCTTGGCTTTTCATATCTTTCGCGACGCTTGATTTCAGATAATATTCCAGCCTTCTGGATTTTTTTCTTGAAACGTTTAAGAGCGCTTTCTATACTTTCATTTTCGCCAACTTGTATCTCGGACAACTTTCTAACCTCCCTCCTTTTTGGGATGTTATGTAGTAAACATTTAATATTTGTATTGTATTGAAAAAGTATAAATTGCTCTATCTAACCAATCACTTACAAATATTTATTGTTAGATGTTATCATATCTTTTTATTATTTACAACATTAACTTGAAAAAAAGATTATGGTAGTACTGTAAACTAACCAGGTGGCCAGTTAAGGGGTCTGCCTCCAAGTATATGAATATGGATATGAAAAACTGTCTGTCCTGCTCCTTCTCCGGTATTAATAACAAGACGGTAAGCATCTTTTATATTCAGTTTCTCAGCTACATCTCTTGCCCCTGTCAGAAGTTTCCCCATTAACTCTATATCATTTGCCTGATTTAAAGAAGATATATGTTTTTTAGGGATTATCAGTGCATGACTGGGTGCTTGCGGATTTAAATCGTGAAAAGCAACGTAATCTTCGGTTTCTAAAATAAGATTTGAGTTGATTTCTTTATTTGCAATTTTACAAAAAATACAGTTTTGATCCTTCATAGATAATTCCTTGTTAAATTTGAATGATCCAATTGGCTTTATTTTAACATAAAGAGACTATAACACACTCAATAATCTATATTCATGAAAATTATTTCGGAGATTCTTTCGATAGGGTTTCCTGTTATACGAACGAGCTTTTAAAAAAGTAAAACTGACCGTTTCACTTTTTTAACGCTCCCGCTCCGCACATGAATGAGTTACACGAGCCAAATCGAAAGCTCATCGCTTCCGCTGTAGCTCGCTGCACTCCCACTCCGCACATACCAATTTCAGACTTTTTGCTATTTTACTTCATTAATTGCAACTTGGTATTATATAGTAGTCTCATTATTATAATTGAAATAATTGGAGGATTTATTATTCTATTTAAAAGGTTATGCTGTAATTAGTATAATGGTTCTTAATATTATTAATATTTTACAGTTATCTGGTTACATTTGGGTTACAATAGTTCCTATTGTGCTTTATTCAAGCAAGCTAGGATTTTAAATTTCTTGTCTACATCATTTCTTAGCTCTAAAAACTGATATTTATTCTGGAAATGATATAAAATTTAAGTGGTAGCAGTAAGAATCAAGATTGAGGATGTTGAATGCCAAAGAGAATTCTATATTTTTTAATACTTCTCTTTATCTTTGTATTTTCTGTTTCATCTGTTTTTGCGCAGGATGGCATGGTTATAAAAAATGTCATATCTGATGATGCAGGTAAATTAATACTTATAAACGGTACCAATTTAAATCATATAGAAAGCACCAAACTCTTCAAGCTATCAAATCCTGACAGGGCTGTGCTTGATTTGCCGGATTCAGTATTAATAGGTAATAAAAAATCAATAGATATAACTGATTCAGCAATAAGTAATGTAAAGGTAAGCCAGTTTTCGACTTCTCCAAATGTGGTAAGGCTTGTATTTACAGCCAGTAATAAAGAAAGCCTGAATCAGGTTAAATTTATCAAATCTGAAAATTCAGTGATATTAAAACTTGATTCTGTTGAAAGCCAGAAAAATGAGATTACACCTGTTTATCATGACAGGGACTTTGACAGTAAAACAGAAACTGAACTGAGCCATCTGGACAATAAGTCAGCAGCCAATCTGAAAAATGTTAAACCCTGCCCAATACCAGCAGTTGATGTAAATGAATTTGATCTGGTATTAAATGCAGTTAAGTTTAGAAATAATCATCTTACAATGTCAGGAACAGGAACGGTTGCTTTAAAAGAACCTTTCACACTTCAAAGTCCTTCAAGAGTCATTTTTGATCTTCCAAATGCTACTTTTTCCTATAGAAACATACCTCTGGCTTTTACTTTTAGTAATGGTGATGCTATAAAAATCGGTCAGTTCAATCCATATACTGTCAGAGTAGTTGTAACAACCAGTAATCCGGATAATTACAAGACAATTATATCTCCTGACTTGCAGACGTTAATTATTGCGCCAAAAGATAAGATAAATATTTCAGAATTACCAAACAGCAATATTTCAAGCCAGATCCAAAAAATTGATGTACGTAAGGTTAATGCTGAAACAACGGTTATAACATTAAAAGCTACAAGCCCGATAATTCACCATGTAAAACGCCTCTATTATCCTGACAGGTTCAGGATAGAGCTTTTTAACGTTAATGCGCCAAATAAAAATATTATAACTAGTCTCCCAAAAACCGGACAGTTTCAAGGTATTGGAATAAATTATATAGAAAAATATCCGACAGGCTCCAGCTGGACTTTTCCGGTTAACAACAATACAAAAGTGGACTCAAGTTTAAGTTTTGACGGCAAGCTGCTGGAACTTGTATTTACTGATGTTCCCGTTAAACAGGTAAATTCTGTATTGTCCTCTAAAGGTAAGGTTGTTATTGATGCGGGACACGGCGGCAGCGAGCCCGGTGCTCAGAGAGAAAATATTTTTGAAAAGGACATTACATTAGCTGTCGCAAAAAAAGTTAAAAATTACTTGAATCAGGCGGGTATTAATGTTGTAATGACAAGGTCTGATGATAGTACAGTTTCGTTGAAACAACGGACTGTTATTACAAATGATGAAAATCCTGAAGCTTTTGTAAGTATCCATGTAAATTCATGTAATGCTCCAACAGCAGCAGGGCTGGAAACACACTGGTATACACCACAAAGTAAAAAACTGGCGCAGGTAGTTCAAAAAAGCTTGATAAGTTCAATAAATTCTCCTGACAGAGGAATTATGAATTCAATGTTTTATGTTATTCACCATACAGAAGTTCCTGCTGTATTAGTAGAGATAGGGTTTATATCAAATGATAGTGAAAGAAACCAGTTATTAACCCCTGAAAGACAGGAATCAACGGCAAGAGCAATTGCAGAAGGAATAATTGAATTTTTAAAGCAGTAATCATCTGGCAGTAATGATAATAATGAGTAAGGATAATAAAATGGATAGGCCAATAGGCGTTTTTGATTCAGGAGTCGGTGGACTTACAGTATTAAAAAAACTTGTAGCAGAAATGCCTGAAGAAAATTATATTTATTTTGGTGATACAGCAAGGATTCCCTATGGGGAAAAATCAAAAGAACAACTGCTGGAATTTTGCAGGGAAATTCTAGACTGGTACAGGCAAAATAATGTCAAAATGGTTTTGATGGCATGTAACACAAGCTCTTCGGTAGTCCTCGATGTTGTGCAGGATGAATATGATTTTCCAATATTAGGTTTAATTAAACCTGCTGCCAGTTATCTGGCAAAACTTGATATAAAGAAAATAGGATTAATAGCTACATCTGCAACAGTAAAATCTAACGCTTACAGGAAAGCTATAAATATTCTTGATCCAAATAAAGAAGTATATCAGGTATCATGCCCCGGACTTGTTGAAATGGTTGAATCCGGTAAAGTTAATTCTAAAGAAGCAAAAGATCTAATCTCAAGCTATATAATGCCTCTCATGGATAAAAAAGTCGAAAAAATTGTTCTCGGATGCACCCATTATCCGTATTTTACCGGCATAATATCTGACCTGACCCAAAATAATAACCTGCTGATTGACCCTGGAACTTACCTTGTTGAAGCTGCGAAAGAAATGCTTGAAGAATTAAAAATAAGAAACATTTCCGGCAATGGCACAAGAAGATATTTTGTAAGTTCAGATTCTGATATGTTTGTCAGTGTTGGAAGCAAATTTTTTTCAGATTTAAAAGAAGCTGAAGAAGTAAACTTTTGTGCTAAATCACTGAAATGAGCTTTTAAACTTTATTAATAATGTGTAAATGATGAAACTTTTATTTGATTATAATATTCGTTAAACCATTTGCTAAATTTCTTTAGTCCTGACTCAATAGGTGTGGTTGGATTATAGCCAAGAAGACTTTTTGCTTTGGATATATCTGCAAAAGTAAGCGGCACATCGCCTGGTTGAAGAGGCTGTTTATTGATTATTGCCTTTTTGCCCAGATTTTCTTCCAGTAATTCAATTAAATGCCTTAATTCTATTGTTTGTGATTCACCAAGGTTAAATATTTCAAACGAAGTTTTATCATACTCAACTGCCGCTAAAATTCCCTGCAAAATGTCGTCTACGTAAGTATAATCTCTTCTGGTAGTACCATCGCCAAAAACAGGAATTGCTTTTCCTTCATTAATAAGTTTGGAAAATTTATGTATAGCGAGGTCGGGTCTTTGTCTTGGCCCGTAAACAGTAAAAAATCTCAGACAAACAGTATTTATATCAAATAAATGGCTATATGTATAACATAATTGCTCGTTTGCAGCTTTTGTTGCCGCATAAGGAGAAATCGGCCTGTCTATTTTCATTTCTTCATTAAATGGCCCGTCTTTCCTTGAACCGTATACAGAACTTGATGATCCGAATACAAATTTTTTAACGCCAAATTCTCTGGCCAATTCCAGCAAATTTGTTGTTCCAATTATATTTGTCTGAGTGTATGCTAAAGGATTTTCCAGAGATGGGCGAACTCCTGCTTTTGCAGCCAGATGAATGATATGTGTAATTTGATTGGCCTCAAATACTGTTTTTAATTGTTTAAAGTCAATTATGTTTGTTTCATAAAGCTTGTAAGCAGGTGATTTTAAATGATTTTTTATGTTGTTTCTTTTTATTGTTTCATCATAAAAATTATCAAAATTATCTACACATATTATTTCTGAATTGCTGTCAAGCAATAGCTTATCAACCAGATTACTGCCAATAAATCCTGCTGCGCCTGTTATTAAGTAAGTTCTTTTCAATTTTTGCTACCTTCGCCCAATTAAATTTTAATTTATGGTACCACAACTTTAAGCGCATTTGGAATTATGCTTATGTCTAAATCAGAATTATAAAAAGGTTCACCATCAATGTGCGCATTTTTGCTTATTGACTGAATTTTTATATTTTTTGCCTGTCTGTATATTACTTTTGAACCGAGATTATGTTTTCTTATAAGTATTTTAAGCAATACAGAAAGAAATTCCCACAAATTTTTAGCCAGAATTATCGAAATATCAAGTTTTCCATCGTTAACAGAGCCTGATGGCGATACATTGAAAAGATTTTTAAACATATTTCCAGCATTAGCAACTATAATTGAATTTGCGTTAACATTATAAACTTTGTCGTCTATAGTAACTTTATAAGATTTGCAGGTTAATTTAAAGCTGTTAATGATTCCCTGCAACAGATAAGCAAGGTATCCAACATTTTTTTTCCATGACCTTCTTGTACTATTTACTACATCAGCATCAAAACCTATACCCACTCTCAGTGCAAAGAATTTATTACCGGCTTTGCCGATATCAACTTTTCTTGTCGAGTCTTTTAATAAAATATCAAGTGCTTTTATTATGTTTGTTGGAATATACAGGCTTGCCGCAAAAAGATTTGCTGTTCCACAGGGTATAACCCCAAGTTTTACATCTGTATTTGCTAGAAATGGTATAGTTTTGAGGATAGTTCCATCTCCACCAACAGCAACCACCGCATCATAAACAGAGAAATCAATATCTTTGGAAAGTTTTCCTGTTCGGGTAACTGTATAATTACAATTATTTTTTTGCAGATATTTCTCTATAGATTCCTTTTTATTATCAGAACTTCCTTTTCCGGCTTTGTGATTAAACACAAGCAGAAAATTTTTCTTTTTAGTATCTCGACAATCCTGATTCATATGCATAATCCAACTTTATTTTACACTAACATTTTCACTCCAAAATAAAAAGTGTCAAGAGTACACATGTTAGTAATTAAAAAAAAATTAAGGCATGTTTATTGCCTTAATTTTTTAATATTTTACTTTTTTTAATGAACCAATATTTTTAAAATATTGTCGTTAGTTATCTGTGATTCTTTTCCCTTACTTTTATATTTGGCTATTAAATCCTTAAGAACATCCTGTGCCTTTTCAATTTGTTCATCATGATTCTTCTTTATATTTTCAGGCGTATTTTTAACCTCCACGTCTGGACATATTCCCACTTTGTTAATATCTGTACCGTTCGGTGTTAGGTATTTCTGTGTTGTGATATTAACACCTGAACCTCCAGGAAGTTTGTTAATTTCCTGCACAAGACCTTTTCCAAAACTCTTGGTACCAACGAGCACTGCCCTGCCATTATCTTTCAAAGCTCCGCTTAAAATTTCACTGGCACTAGCACTCCCTTCATCTATCATTATAACAAGAGGTTTGTCTGTTAAAACACCTTTACTTGCTTTTTGGGTTTCTTTGTAACCGTCCCTGTCAACTGTACTGACGATAACTCCATCATCAAGAAACATATCTGATATAGCAATGGCATTGGTTAAAAGACCGCCGGGATTTGACCTGATGTCGAGTATATAACCATCTTTAGTACTTTCTGCTTTTAATGCAGCCCTGAGTTCAGCACTTGCACTGCTGCTTATAAAAGAATTTAATCTAATATAACCTATATTTTTATCTATATTTGCAGTTTTTGGTTCTTTGATTGATACAGCTTTTACTGTTATTTTATCCCTGATAATTGTATATAATTTTTCTTCTTTTCCTCTTTTTATAAGAAGCTTGACTGCTGTCCCCTGTTCCCCCCTGATTTGGTCAGCGGCTTCTTTTACAGAAATGCCTTTTGTACTTTTTCCATTAATTTGGAGAATCTCATCATTTGCCAGCAATCCTGCTTTTGCAGCCGGTGTTTCTTCTATCGGAGCTATAACAACAAGTTTATCTTCTCTTATACCAATCTGAATTCCTATTCCAAACAGTGTTGCTTTTATCGAACTATTTTCGTCGGCAAATTCTTCCGGGTTTAGGAATCTTGTATACGGATCGTTTAAGCTTGATAGCATAGTACTGATTGCAACATAAGCGTCTTCGTCGGATTTAATCTCTTTGTCATATTTATGCCTCCAACGACTCCAGCTTTGTCCGTTTTCATTAGCATCTACATATTTTGTATAGACGAGTTTCCAGACTTCATCATAAAGTGATTGCGGTGTATATGCCAGTACTCGATTTGCAAACAAACCAAAATACATAAATACCAATAAAGAAGCTATTATTCCTAAAAATTTCCTATTAAATCCCAACAATTTCCACGACCTTTCATTATAGTTATTAAAGTCTTTTTATTTTATTCTACCCAATATTTTCTTTTATGTATACTAGTGCTCTTGCACGAATTTATCTGTAAAAGGATAGCCATTCAAAGTTTTATACAAACGAGCTTTTAAAAAAGTAAAACTGACCGTTTCACTTTTTTAACGCTCCAGCTCCGCACATGAATGAGTTACGCGAACCAAATCGAAAGCTCATCGCTTCCGCTGTGTCTCGCTGCACTCCCGCTTCGCACATACCAATTTCAGACTTTTTGCTATTTTACTTCATTAATTGCAACTTGGTATTAATTGTAATTTTTCATAAATTTTGCATATAGAAGAGTGTCTATATATAATATATGCCATAAAATTATATGTTAGGTCAAAAGAAAATATTGAAAAAATTAATATTATATAAAATTATTTAAGTCACTGTATTTAGTTAATATACCTGATTGGGGAATACAAAGTCGCCAAATATTCTGTTTTTATATAAACATGCTTTATTCATTCTCACTTAACCGTCTGTTTTTCAGCTGTAGATCGGATTAGCCCTACATCCGGTCTTTTTTATTTAGTGGCAAATCTTTCATTCAGATTTAGAGCCACTTTTTCTGTTTAAAGTAGTAGATCATTATCAATCCGATAATAATCATAGAAGATATTGCAAGTATAAGTCCGAAGTCAGAATGTAATAAAGGTATTTTCTCAAAATTCATGCCAAAAATTCCTGCAATTAAGTTTGCAGGCAGCAATATTGTAGAGATTACCGTTAAAAATTTCATTATTTCATTCAGATTCTGTGTATTAATATTCATCTGGATTCCAAGCAGACTGGATATAGATTCTTTTAAGCTCTCTATTTTATGAAGGTTTTTTTCCAGATGGTCATATATATCCCTAAAATACATTAATTTTTCTTCAGAAATTAATGTATAATGCTTCTTTACTATGTTATAGAAAATTTCGTTTTCAAGTACAATAATTTGCCTGACCGTATTTATTGATGCTCTTATACAGTTTAATTGCTTTAAACATTTAGGATTGGAAGGATCTTTGAACAGATTTTCTTCAATTTTATCCAGTAAAATATCAAAATTGTCTATTGCAGGAATATAGTTATCTATTAATTGATCAATAATTGTGTAAAATATATCAAGTGAACTTGTAAAAGTCGAGTTTTCGCATGCTTTAAAGTTATTTTTAACGTTTTCCACTTCTTCAACTTTTTCATGTATGTAAGAAATAACGTAGTTTTTACCCAGTATAAGCTCTATATCATGAAATTTCAGTCTGCTATTGTGCTTTATCCCGTACATGACAAGTAAAAGATAATTGCGGAATTCTTCAATTTTAGGGTGATGCATTTCTGCAACACAATCTTCAATACTCAGTTTATGTATATTTAAAATATCTTTTAACAGGTGTATTTCTTCCTTATCAGGCCATACATCAGGGAGTATTTCAAAATTTATCCATAAAACATTATTATCATCGGCCAATAATTCAGAAACTTTTGAAATATCGGTTTCATATACTTTTTTGTTTAATTTATCAAGGCATAGTATTTCATGCATTTAGAATACCTCATTGCTGCATATTTTGAACAATATTATCAACAGCTGCTTCCAGCAGTTCGTCAGGTCCCTGTTTTTTGAACTCTTTAAAGCAGTCCAATGCCTCTTTCTTTTTATTTTGTTCTTTATAAATTAATCCTAACATCAACCATCCAATATAATCAGATTTATCTCTTTGAACATGCCTTGTGTATCTTTTTGCAAGACGACCAAGAAGTTTTTTGCCTTTATACGCTTTTACAAGATTTGAATAATATTCCAGAAAATTGGGGCTTTTTGATATTGCCATATTAAAACAGCTAACTGCCCAGTTATAATAATGAATTTGCAAATAAGCCTGGCCGAGATTGTTATAAAAGCTTGCTGTTGATGCTGCATTAGGAGAAAGTGCTATTGCAATTTTAAATTCCTGTATTGCTGCAGGGTAATCGTGCAGCTTAAGATAAAACAAGCCATAATTATTATGTTCTACCGCATTTTCAGCAGGATTAATGAAAAAGGTAGATGACTGTATTGATAAAAATAAAATAAAACATAGAAATATTTTGAAAAGTTTTATCATATAAGACTTATTTCAAGACCTTCTCTTGCTGCAATTGTATTCTCAAAAAGTTTTTTTGTATCGTTTTCCATTGATTCAATTATATTGAAATTATACGACGGGTCCATATGGTAAAGAACAAGTTTTTTAACATTACCCTGCTTTGCAACGTCTGCCGCTATTTCCGGTGTACTGTGCCCATAACCTTTCTTGGAAGCTACAGGAGAATAGTAATCTTCTGATGTGTACTGTGCATCGTGAATTAACAGGTCTGCACCTTTAATAAAATCAACAAAACAGGCATTTTCTCCGATACATCCTTCAATATCACTTGCATATACCATATTATGATTTTTATATGTGATTTTAAAAACCAGAATGCCATCTTTCGGGTGGAATTTGCTTTTAAAACAGGATATTAATACGGCATCTTCATGTATATTTTGCATTTTTTCCGATGTTAGCTGTTTAATTTCCGGGACTGGATTATCAGGACTAAAAACAATGGTATCAGAAGAACTTATGCTGTTAATATTAATTTTGGCTGGAATTTCATCAAAATTAACAGGGAAATAGGGCGCTCTAATAAAATTTGTAATTATAGATTTAAAATATTGATTCTCGGTGTCATGCCCGAATAAATGCAGATTCGATGTGTTAATGTATGCAGGCTTAAAGAACGGTAATCCGCTGATATGGTCATAATGTGCATGACTGAAAAGTATTGTCAGATTTAATGGAGCTCTGTCAGAACCTGCATTATCAGAATATTCTTCTGTAAGTTCATTTCCAAGTTCTATTATTCCTGAGCCTGAATCAATAATTATCGTATGTCCATTAACATTTACTTCAACACAGCTTGTATTACCGCCATATTTCAGGGCATTTTCCGCATATACATTATAACTGCCTCTTACTCCGCGAAATTTAACTGTAAATTCATCTTTAATATTGGACATGCTATCTACCTGTTTACAAGTTTATATATAGAATTATTTTAAGATATATCTTAAAATAATCAAATAAAATTTTAGATTTACTCAAGTTAACAAGAACGAAAATTGATAATTCGTTCCGGTAAACCTGATAAAATTAATAATTTTTATAAATAAAGATTTTGTAATTTTAACATCAGTTTTTGATCAATTGTTTTATGTTCTTTGTATTTTTTTATAGCGTCCAGTACTAAATCACCGTCTTTGCTGTTTAATAGCAATTCTATCGAATTAATAGCTATATCAAGTTCCACAGATGTATCTAATGTTTGCATGAAAACCCTCCAACCCCAGAATGATATCAAATATCATAAATCTTAAAAAAAAACTTATCATCCTCTTAAAGATGGAGGTAAAATCGAAATGTGGTATACAAGTCAGGAGTAAAGTAAGCCACAGCAGAAGCGACGAGTTTTCAATTTGGTTTGAGTAACTCGTTCTAGCTTACTATAGGGATAAAGATAATTAATTTTCCTTAAATATTTTTTTTTGTTATCCTTATAGTAGAGTTAAAGTTTAATAATTATTTTTAATTTATTTTTTAAATTAAACCAAGTAATTAGCGTATTAACTCAATATAAATAATTAGATATAATTGTCTAAAATAGATCAAGTCTATTTTGGGTACAGGTTAAGTCACCACTTTTGAGAAGAATGAAATATGTTTCAAGAAACCAAAACGCATGAAGTCACAGTCGACATAGTGATTTTTACAATCAGAAAAAAGAAGCTGGAAGTGTTGCTTGTTCAAAGAGGTTATGAACCATTTAAAGACAAATGGGCTATACCTGGAGGATTTATCAGATTATCTGAGCCTCTGGATGATGCGGCAAAAAGGGTTTTGTACGAAAAAACAAGCGTGAAAGATGTTTATCTGGAACAGTTATATACCTTTGGTGATCCAGGAAGGTATCCTAACGCCAGGGTTATTACGGTAAGTTATTTTGCGTTAATCAGGTCTGATGACATCAACCTTTCACATGGTCCTGATACAAATATCCAGCAGGTTAGCTGGCATTCTGTGTATAATTTGCCGCAACTTGGATATGACCATAAGGAAATTATTGATCATGCCTTAAGAAGGTTAAGAAACAGGCTTGAATATACAACTATAGCTTTTCAGTTATTGCCTAAAAAATTCACTTTAACAGAACTTCAAAAGACTTATGAAATGATATTGGACAAAGACCTTGATAAAAGAAACTTTAGAAAGAAAATGATGTCGCTTAATATTCTTCAGGAATCTGACGAATTTACAAAGTTATCATCAAAGAGACCTGCAAGATTGTATTCTTTTACAGATGATTCTGCCGATATCAAGATGAGTATTATTTAATATAAGCCTTCAAGAAGAACATACCTGCCAAGTGGGACAACTTTGCAGTATAGTTCCAGAGATTTTATGAAGCATGGATTCATGCAAAATCCGCCGGACAAGTACATGATATCCGGCTGACCTGCAAATTTCCAGGTATTGTATGCTATGCCATGGATATATTTAGAAATTGCGATCTCTGTCTGTGTGCCGGATGCTATTAAATCCATAATTTTTTCCATTGCAAAAACACCGCACGTAACGGGAATTTTTTCTTTTTGAACTTCAATATTGGCAGGATCAATATCGTAAAATTTACAAAGCATTTCCACAGTAGCTCCCGTTGCGCTGCCGCAGCTTCCATTCCAGTCAAGATCCGAGTATTTCCCGCCTTTAAATTTGATCCATTTAATATCTCTACTGCCAATATCGACAATTGTTGCATCTTTTGGATTGTTAAGAATTTTCATTGCTCCGTATGCAAGCGCAATAACTTCGTTTTCATATGCACCATCAGGCTTTATATGATTTTTTACCATATGGCCAGTGGCTTTATCAAAAAGAATACTTAATTTATGCAGATATTTCGACGGGAAAAGCGTAATTCGTCCTTTAACAGCTTTTCCATCTTTATTTTTAAAGCTGCCAGTACGGTTAACTTTCTGTAAATTATCAATACAGAAATTAAAAGGACTGTTTTGAAGGCTGTTTTCGTCATCAAAAAGCTCTAAAACTTTGCTCCATGTAGTTCCTGCATCAATTAATAACTTATACATCTTTACCTCAGCCTGATAAATGCTTCTATTTTCGCTTTAACAGAGTTTGATGCGACATCATCCACGTCAACATATAGTCCGTTATACTTTTTAGCCAGATACTTTGCCAGCTGCATTTTGGCACAAAATGTCTGTGCAAAAAATACGGTAGGAACTGATTCGTTTACATACATTTCAAGATCAATATCCGCCGGTCTGTTTGCTTCTACACATCGTGTCCAGCCAAATACATGTGTATTATCCGGGAATAAATCCAGAATATTCATATCATTCGGTGGTACACCCCAGAATCCGTATTCTGGTTTACTTTTTTCAAAAGCTATACTTGCCGGAGCAATAATTGAATCCATTATTACCATTATTTTTTGCCTTAAAGGTAAATTACTTTCTGATATTGGTACATTAACAGGAGTATCAGGACATTTGCAATATTTTGTCCTGACTATATTAAAGCCCATATCAGCCAGAATTGTTGCTGCAAATCTACCGTTATCACATTTCTCTTCTCCCACAGAGGCAATAATTACATCCAGTTTGTCTTTTAAGTAAACTGCATTGTCAATTATATTTGTGATAATTCGACAATAAGCATCAGGAAGAATATTTGATGATGCATAATTATAATTGATATCTAGGTCAATAATATCATTTTCAGGATATTCAGCCTGCATTTGCCTTATTACTTCAGGATGAGGATATCCCCACATTCCTATTAATCTTTTATTTTGATCTGTCATTTTTATACTCTGATTATCTTTTTAACATGATTATACTCTATAAGAGACAGATTTAAACGGCAAGTGCCAAGACTGTCCTGTAAGTATATACTAACCTGACAAGCCTGACCTGTTTCTTAACGAACAACAGTACTTTAAAGTGATGATACAGTAGAATATTAAAATAGTTGAATAGTAAAACTTGCAATGGTAAATGCATTGTTGGCTATAAAATTTGATATTTCCCAGAATAAGTATGAAAAATTAGGAAACATCCAGAATAAGGCAAATAAAGTAAATAATCCGGCCAATCCAACATTTGAATTAAAATTTGCGAAAGAAGGGAAAAAATATTCCGCTATTTTACTTCCGTCTAATGGCGGTATTGGTATCAAATTAAAAATTACCAGCGCTGCATTTAAAGTACTGCCTAGCTTAAAGAAATACATCAGGTTATTCTTTACGTAGTATGGAATAAATGTCATGGTATGGGCTGAAAATATTATATATAAAAATGCAAAAATCAAGACAAGTAATAGGTTTGCAAACGGTCCTGCAAAACTGATAATGGCATCGCTGTAGTTATTTTTGAAATTTTTCGGATTTACAGGACAGGCACCCCAGCACAAACCAGTTAAAATAAGCATAATTATAGATATTCCACCCATATGTTTGACCGGGTCAAGAGTACAATAGCCATCATCTTTTGCTGTTGAGTCACCCTGCTGGTATGCAACCACTGCGTGAGACAATTCGTGTATGCAAACTGAAAATATAACAATTACAATTGCACTGATAAAATACTGAAAATCAGTAAATAGATATTTAATAAACATTTAAAATACCTGTTTCTATTACACGCTTGTTAGTATAGTAGAAATACTCACAGTACAAATGGTATGTTTAAAGTATTTGATATTTTAATTTAGGTAATATTTATACTGGAACGGGTTTAAATTTCGGTTCTCCCTGAGAACGAGCTTTTTAAGTGGTATAGATTCATAGTTATTATGATGCGTACTATAATAACTATGAATGTTATAGAGTATAAGTTCAAACTCTTTACTTTATAAATTATCAAATTCATGATAAAAGTGTATTAATTAAGGAATTATGGGACTTTTTTAACGATGATATTTATTTATCTTTTTACGTGGTGCATATTTATATTTCTTTTATATTACATCCTTTTTCAGCTAGTCGTTGTTAGCTGTTCTTCCAGCGGTAGAATAAAAGACATTCAAAAAAGAAATTACTTTGCACAGTATCAGCAAAATATTACAGTAATTGTATATTCCCATAATAATTCTTCTACAATAATCGAACTGATCGAAGAACTAAAAAAACAGGATTATGATAAAGATAAATATTCAATTCATGTTATTCTCGACAGTTGTACTGATAACAGCTCCAAGCTGCTTGAAATTTTAGGAGGTACAAGATTGTGGCGGGTTGGTACTACGTCAGAACCTGTGGGTAGAAGTAAATCAATTGCATGGTTGTTAGAAAGAATTTTAACAAGCGGAAATACTAATGCATTTGTTTTTTTGAATGCAGATTGTAACGTAAATTCCAATTTCTTATCAAGAGTTAATTCAGCCTTGAATGAAAATGCAGTTGTAATGGGCGAAATTATACCTACCAATCAATCATTTGACCTGATGACAGGCATAGCTTGTACTCATAATAAAATAAAATCAAGGGTTATAAAGCATGGAAGATATTACGCTTCCGTATCCAATATTCTGGATCAGGAATTATGGGCTATAAAACAGAATATTGTTGAAAAAATCAAGTATGCAATCGTTGATAACGGTTTTGAAGAATATGAATATTCAGTTAAATTAAGCAATGCAAATATTCCTGTATCATATTCATCACAATTATGCGCATATAAACAATTTTCGGAAACTTTTGCAAGTATAGTTTCAGATATGTTTAAAACAAGATACAAAAGTTTGCTGACATTGAAAAATAACATAAAACTGCTGTTATCGGGAAATCTTAAAACCAGAGAGCTGCTTTTATCTTTAATTTATCCTTCTGACATAACTTTTATCGTATTAATAACAGCATTATTTTTCTCCTATATTGGAAGCAAACTTATTTTATCTTTATTTTTAGGTTTTTTGCTTGTCAGGATGCTTTCTATGCTCGTTGCAAGATGCTCTTTTAACGATTATAAGCACGACTTAGCTGCAATTTTTATCTCACCGGCTTTTTATATACTTTCATTTATACAGGGTTTCAGGATAAAGTTTAATTTCAATGTTAAGCTGCCAAAACGGGAAAAAATTGAAAAGAAAGAAGTCAGCAGACGAGTTGTAGATGCCAGTATTACAGATGGCAGAAAAGAACTGGCATGTCAGCTTGAAATAAGAGAAAGCGTCAATAGCGCTCAGGTAATTTTCATGTTTAAAGACAAAAAATTATCTACAGCAAAGCATCTCAGGATAGATAAAGCTGTTGAAGAACTGGTGGAAAAATTAAAGTTACATGGTTTTGCATTAAAAATTTGTATGAACTGCGGATATTTTAATTTTAATGAAGGTATTGCCGCTCAATTTGACGGACAGCAAGGTTATTGCCTGTATGATAATTTAAATAACGCTTCAAAGGCTGAAGAATTTTCTTATCTTTGGAACAGCTGCTCCAATATAGTTCCTGTTCAGGCAAGAACCCATATATTGCAACAGTTAAACAAAACTAAAATTGATTAGGGCGGTTATTCATAATCACTGTTTATTTACTATAGTTAAAAACTTATACAGGAAAAAATTATGAGACAAAGGCTTCCAGAATGGATAAAAAGAGGCATAATTAATACAGAAACGACTAAAAGAGTAAGAAATATACTTACAGCGCATAAACTGAATACGGTTTGTGACAGTGCTAGATGCCCCAATAAAAATGAATGCTACTCTAACAATACAGCTACATTCCTGATAATGGGCAGTACATGTACGAGAAATTGCAGATTTTGCAGTGTAAATAGTGGTATTCCATCTCTTTTAGATCCTGATGAACCTTTTCATATAGCTCAGGCAGTTGAAGAACTTGGATTGAAGTATGTAGTGATTACTTCCGTTACAAGAGATGATCTAAAAGATGGTGGTGCAGAGCATTTTGCAAAAACAATCAGCGCTGTAAAAAATATCAGCGCTGATATTAAAGTAGAAGTGCTGACACCGGATTTTCAGGGAAATAAAGATTCTATATTAACAGTAATAAGTGCAAAGCCGGATGTTTTTAACCATAACATAGAAACTGTAAAAAATTCATACAGCAAGGTTAGACCACAGGCTGAATATACCAGATCTCTTGAATTATTACGTTTTGTAAAAGAATCAGCTCCTGATATCTATACAAAATCCGGCATAATGGTGGGGCTTGGCGAAACATTCTCGGATTTAAAAGAGACATTACAGGATTTAAAAGATAATAACTGTGATATTGTTACAATCGGCCAGTATATACAACCTACAAAACAGCATGTGGACGTTGAAAGGTACTTAACACTGGAAGAATTTGATGATTTAAAAAATCTTGGGATTAAAGCAGGGTTAAGGCATGTCGAATCAGGTCCGCTGGTAAGAAGTTCCTATAATGCAGGAAATGTTGTTAAAAATTTATCATCATGCACCTGCAGCACCATTGTTTAACAGTAATTTTTGGTGTTTACTTGTATAATATACAGAATATTTTTATTTCTCAAAATAATAAAATTTGTTAGAATTAATATAATCGACAACTATAGTTAATACTTTGTAAAGGAAAATTTTAGGCCGAAAGTTCAGTTTATGTCCAAAAAATTAGTAATTTCCCTATCTATAATAACAGCAATAACAATATTAAGTTTCTGGGCATTTTTTGTCTCTAAAAATATGACTAAAAATGTCGTAAAACAGGATGAAGTCCAGTCAATAAGCGATGAAAACCTGAATGTTAAAGAAATGGTACTGACTGAATCAAAAGACGGTAAGAAATACTGGGAGCTTTATGCCGTTTCTGGCGAATATGACAGTGCTACAAATCAGGTTCACTTAAAAAACGTTAAAGGCAATTTTTATAAAAATGATAAAGTTGTGTTAAGTTTTGATTCACCGTTTGCAACATATTATGACAGGGACAAAGATGTTAAATTATCAGGCGGTGCAAGAGCAGCGACAGAAAACAAGATTTTAGTTACAGCCAGAGAAATATACTGGAAAGGCAAAAATGATGAAATCTCTGCAAAAGGTAATGTTAAAATAAGAAGAGAAACAGGTTTGCTGGTTACTGGTGAATGTGCAGTATTTTCAACAAAATTATCAAGAATTAAAATGATTGGCAAAGTTACAACCAGATTATTAAAAAGTAGTAAGGGTATTAAATAATCAGGACAAAGGGAAGATAAGAGACGTTATGAATAAAAAGAATGTAATAATTGGATCTTTATTAGTTTTATATACTATTTTAGGTGCTCACTTCTGCCTTGCAGATAATGTTGTGATTGAGGCTGATAAACAAAGTTATAACGAAAAGGAAAATATGACGCATTTTGAAGGAAATGTTAAAGTTTCCTCTAAAGATATAACCATTAAAGGCCCAAAAGCACTGATGAAAATAAATTCAGGTAATAAGCCAGAATATGCGGTATTTTATAATAATCCTGTTGCAACAAAAGTTACTGCAACTTCAAGAAGCCAGATTAAAGCCAATATCATGAGGTTATCCCTGCTTGATAATTTAGTTAAGGCAGAAGGTAATGCAGATATGGAAATTTCAGAAGATAAGGCTACTGCTATATCAATGAAATCCAATACACAGGACTTTGATATGGTAAACAACGTTATTATTGCGAGAGGTAATGTAGAAATTAAATATAAAGACCTTAATACAAGATCATCAGAAGCAAGAATTTCGGTCGATAAATCAGGAAAACCTCAAAAAGTGGAATTACAGGGATCTGCCAGACTGGTTCAGGGCAAAAATATTGTTAATGCGGATAATTTTATTTATAATCCTGTTACTGACGAAATAATTGCTAACGGTAATACTCACTCTGTTACACTTCTCGATGACCTGACACAGGTTGCAGTCTGGGCTAATATTCAGGAATATAACAAGGCCAACGGGTCGCTTATGACAAGTGGTAATGTTAAAATTGATTATAAAGGGTATGTGGCTTTTGGACCAAAAGCCACATTAATTAAAGACAGCAGATCACCAAAGCCAAACAGGATTGTATTTCTTGGCAGGTCGAGGATCAGGGAAGGAACAAGAGAAGTTGAAGCGAATAGAATTGAGATTACATTGAATCCTAAAAACTTTTCAGCGGAAGGAAATGTAAAAACAAAATTCACTCAAATTCAGAGTTATAAATCAAAACCAAAGGACAAAAGAAAGAAAGTGAATCCAGACCAGGATAAGAGAAAGAAATCTTTGGAAGAACAGGAATTTAGAAAAAAATATCCTGTTATAGAAAAGCCCGTTGAGGATGAACCGTTAAATAACCTGGATTAAAGTAGGAAAAAATAATGACAATAAAAGCGTGTGAACTAAAAAAAGTCTATGGGGACAGAATTGTTGTAAATAATATCTCTTTTGAAGTTAATCCCGGGGAAGTTGTAGGATTACTTGGTCCAAACGGAGCCGGAAAAACAACAACATTTTACATGGTAGTTGGCTTAATCAAGGCCGGAGGCGGAAAAGTTTTACTAAATGATGTTGATTTAACCCAAAAGCCTATGCATATAAGATCCAGAGCTGGTATCGGGTATCTTCCCCAGGAAACATCAATATTCAGGAAACTGAATGTCGAAGAAAATATTAATTTAGTTCTTGAAATGAACAAAAAATTAAATAAAAAGGCTCGCAAAGAAAAGCTGGATTCCTTGCTTGAAGATTTTGGACTCACAAACTTAAGAAAAAGTGCCAGTATTCAACTATCGGGCGGAGAAAGAAGAAGAGTTGAAATAGCAAGGGCACTTGCTGCCGATCCAAAATTTATACTGCTTGATGAACCTTTTACCGGCATTGATCCTATAGCAATTCAGGATATTCAGGAACATATAAGAGAATTAACAAAAAGAGGCATCGGTATTTTGCTTACTGACCATAACCCGAAAGCAACGCTGTCAATTACTGACAGGGCGTATATTATATTTGACGGCTGTATAAAAGTGTCGGGCACCAGTACAGAAATTTCTGAAAATCCGGTTGCCAAAAAGTTTTATCTTGGTGAAAATTTTGAGCTGTAAATATGAAATTAATAGATAGATACATATTTAAACAAATTGCACTGGTTACACTTCTGGGAATTATAGTCTTTATAGTTTTATGGATTTCTCCAGAAATCCTGTTTAAAATCGTCAAAAAAGCAGTAAACGGGGATATTACTCCGATTATTGCGTTTAAATTATTTCTTTACAACATTCCAGACATACTTGGCAAAGCAATTCCTGTCGGTTTGATGATAGGAAGTCTTTTTGTTTTTGACAGGCTGAGCAGAGATTCTGAATTAATTATATTCAGATGTTCGGGAGTTAGTTTTTATCGACTGGTTTTGCCGGTAATACTCCTCGGTATAATAGGATATTTTGCATGTTTTATTACAATGGACAATTTAATTCCGGTCAGTACAACTGCAATCAAAGCAATTAAACAGGATGTTTCGCATGACTACTTCGTTTATGTTGACAAATTAAATAATGACAGGCCGAGAAATATTTTAATTATTGGAAATTATGACGGCAAAAAATGTGAAAATATTAAACTTCTGGTATTTTCTGATAAAGTTAGCTCTGATGTTCCTATAATCAGCAGTATTATTACTGCTGATGCGGCAAACTGGATGAACAGCCACTGGGCTTTAAAAAATGGCAGTGAATATCAGATTGCTCCTGATGGAGTTTATAAAAATATTATTAAATTCAAATCCAAAGATGTTTTATCAGGAGATGCAGCAGGAAAATCTTACAAATTACTTGTGAATTCAACTAAAAAATCAACAGAAATGAATATTAAAGCTATTAAATACCACTTGAATATATTAAAATCTGCCGGCATGACAGATGAGTATAATTTTATGCTGTCCAAACTGTATCAAAGGTACGCACAACCATTTAGCTGTTTACTGCTCGCTTTATGTGGCGTAATTCTCGGATTTAACAGGCCAAGAGAAAAAAGGGTTCTCGGTTTTACCATTGGTGCAGCTTTGATATTTGTATATTATATTATTGTTCCATTTCTTGACATGCTTGCCCAGAACTCAATAGTATCCCCGGCTGTCTCGGCATGGATTCCTAACTTTATTATTTTGCTGGTTATGTCAGTAATGTTAAAATATAAAAATATTTAAATATTTCAACTTTTAAGATATAACTTTTTGTAAGGACGTAATAAAAAATACTTACGCATTTTTTATTACTAGTGAAATCTTGATAGACAAGAAGCAGCCTACAAAAATTCTTAGCCGTACAAGAACGAGTGACGAGCCGAAGAATTTTTTCCGCTATCCTTAATTAAGAAAATTTAGTTAATCTAGAAATATAAAAGCTGGAAAGTAATAAAGAGGAAGAAAAATAATGCATTTAAGTATTTTTGAAATAGGAATGTTGATCTGCTTTGGAGCCAGTTGGCCTTTTGCGGTAGCAAAAACATATAAAACAAAGAATGTAAAAGGAAAAAGCATTTTATTTTTGTCGCTTATTCTTATCGGATATCTATTCGGAATGTTACACAAAATTTTCTTCAGTCCTGATCCGGTTATATATTTATATTTAGCAAATGGACTTCTGGTACTTGCTGATATGATCCTTTATTTTAGATATAAAGATAACTAAATTTATAATTACATATAAAATATTAATGTATATGCCAGATATTTTTTAAAATATCCCTAAATACTGTGAATTTATTATAATATTTCTTAAATTTATATTGTAAATTTACTGGTTTTATGATAGTCTAATTTAATATATAAATATGACTAGGCTTTGTTTTCTCTCTTAAAAATTGGAGGTTATTTTAATAACAAAAATCCGATTAAATTTTGAGTTTTACAATTAAATAAAATTATAAAAAATAATTTTTCAGGATTATTCAATATGCAATTGAATTAGTTACAGAAAAAAGGAGGTTAAAACAGAGTAATTACTTTATTAAGTCTACTATTTAATTTGGTTTGGTTAGTAAAAGTAATGGAGTTGTATTAATGAAAGCAGCAGAAAAAAATAGACAAAATCTATCCTCATCAGAAACAAGAACGGCAAATGCAAAATATTGCTCAAAAAGATGGAAAATTAACATTGTATCACTGGAAGATTATATTGATTATATGGAAAACGAAGATTCCATATATCAGGTTGAGTAGTCTGTTGCTAAAAATTGAATAATAGTTTTCTTCAGGACAAGGTGAATAAACCTTGTCCTGTTGCATAATAACACCAAAAACTTGTTCAGAGGTCTCATCTTTTGAATTGTTCAGAATGTTTTAAAATTATTTAAAAATTTTTCTCAAAAAAATGAACATTTTAATCTTTTCATGTGTATAGAAATATAAGAGTAGATTATTGGGCTTTTAGAAAACGGATTTATTTGTGAAAAAGTTTATCTCATTTCTAGATTTAGTTGCACTTGTAGCAAATATACATGTTTCCAACTTTGCAAAAACTGTTGCGAAACTGGATAACTCTACAAAATCAGCTATTCTAGAAGGGATAGCTCCAAATAAATCAACAATCTATAAAGTCAGTTGACAGAGTTAGCTCTGTTAATCCCAATATACCTCAAAAACTAATAAAAACTAATAATTCCATAAAAGCCGGAATATAGTAAATATTCTTACAAATATAAACTTTTTTCGGCTTTTATGTTATCTTTTTGTTAGTTATTTGGAGATGGACATGAGAAAAAAATGTACAAAATATCAATCTTTATTTCTTTTTCGTGATTCTGAAAAGTTTTTAGAACACCTGAAGCATTGTGAGGACTGCCAAAAAATGCATGAAGAAATGGAGAAGATTGAGAAACTTGTTAAATTTTCTAAACCGTCTTATCAAAGGACAAAAAAGGTTCAGCAGTTATTTCAAACGAATAAAATAATAGTTTGTTTTGTCGGTATATTTGTAGTTTGTTTATTATGTGGTAATATAAATGTAATCTATGATATACAGCATAGAATAAGTCATCCTGAAATAGCTGAATATACTTCAAATTCTATTTTTAATAAGTTAAATCTTCCTACAGACGAGTTTGGGTTACTAAATGCAAACAGAGAGTTCCATTATGAATGATCCTTTATTAGAGGAAAAAGATTTTAATAAACTGGTATCTTTTTATGATAAAAAAATAGATAAGGTTATTGGATATTTTGAAAAAAATAGTGAAAATGCGAAAGATATCAAACAGGATGTTTATCTAAAATTATTTTCAAAACAAATTTATCTTAATGAATGTATTAATACCTGGAACTGGTTAAAAAAGGTGGTATCCAATCACTGTAAAAACTACATCAGGGATAATTCAAGGTTTAAATTTGCTGATTGTTCAAATAACGAAAAAAATTATGACATAATAGAGAATTTAGTAGATTATAAAACATCGGGTCTTGCAAAGGTTGACATAATAGATATGCAGGATTACATTTATAAACAGGTATGTTCATTAAAACCAAAATATAAGGAAGTAATAATTCTCTTTGATTATGAGGATATGACTTACGAACAAATTGCAAAAAAATTAAATTGTCCTGTTGGTACTGTAAAATCAAGACTTTTTCAGGCAAGGGTTATGTTGAAAGAAAAACTTGGAAAACTATACAGTTAAAAAAATGAAAAAAGTTCTATTATCATTATTAATATTTCTATTCGTTATGTTCTTACTTGAACCCTGGGATTGGCAAATTCGCATGCATAACAATCATAAAACTTTAATCCAGATGTTGGATTTAAGTTCCAGACAAATAGAGTATGAAGAATTAATCAGGGAAGAAAGCCGACAGCAAGTTAAGCCTATACTGCTGGAATTAGAAAAAACTACAAAAGAATACAAAGAACTTATAAAAAATAAAGCAGATTCCAATGCAATAATTGACAAGAAGAAAAAAATCGATAAGCTTCAAAAAAAATATAACAAAATTCAGAAAGAATATATGGAAAGATTAAAAAAAATCCTAACCCCAGAACAAAATAAAAAATTTAAAATAATTAGAACACAATTATTTTTAAAATATTAATGTATATGATCCATAGAGATTATTTCAATTAACTCACTCGTGCCAGTGCTGTTGCATTAACACTGGATTATATACATAAAAATATGAACACAAAATCCTAAATGCCGGCTCAACGCCGCCATTTCGGCTCGTCACTCCCGCTTCGCACCGCCTTTGCATCGCCGAAGAATTTTTTCCGCTGTCTTAAATAGGTTTTATATTTCTTAAACTAAAAATCTAAAATACAGATAAACAGAACTTATTAAAAGAGAAATCAGTGTTATTAGAAGTCCGTATTTTAAAAATCTGAAAAATGATATAGGATGACCGGATGCCTCTGCGGTTTCGGAGATAATTACGTTTGCTGCAGCACCAATTATTGTGGCGTTACCTCCAAGACATGCACCAAGTGAAAGACTCCACCATAGAGGATGAACGTTCATACTACTGCTTAAAGACTTGATTAAAGGGGTCATAGTTACGGTATACGGAATATTATCAACAATTGCAGATAAAATTCCTGAAGCCCAGAGTACAAACATTGCTGTATATTTTAAATTTCCGTTTGTAACCTTCAGAACATAATCTGCTAAAAATTTTATTCCGCCTGTTTCAATAAACCCACCAATAATGATAAACAACCCGATAAAGAAAAATATCGTAGTCCATTCCACATCTTGAATTACCTGACGTGGAGTTTCGAACAACATAAGTATTGAAGCCCCCAAAAGAGCAATAATGTAAGCGTCAATATGAATCAAATCATAGGAAACGAATCCAAGAATTACCAGAATTAAAACTATTGACGATCTGATCATTAAAGCTCTATCTTTAATAGATTTTGAACCATCAATACTTGCTACCTGCTGCATTAATTCCGGTGTTGAAACCAAGTCTTTACGAAACAAAAACGCTAAAATAGCTACCGAAACCGTAAATATTAAAGTAATTACCGGAGTTAATTCTTTGACAAAGTCCATAAAAGAGAATCCTGCTGCACTACCTATAATAATATTAGGGGGATCACCTATTAAAGTAGCAGTTCCTCCAATATTTGATGCCAGTATTTCTGTAATTAAAAAAGGTATGGGATCAATTTTTAATTCTCGTGCTATTACCAAGGTTATTGGCAAAACAAGAATTACCGTTGTTACATTATCTAAAAATGCTGAAAAAACAGCAGTCAACAGAGCCATTGAAACAAATATTCTGACAGGATGGCCTTTTGTTAATTTTAAAATTTTTACTGCAAGCAGGTTAAATAATCCACTTCTTGCGGCTATATGAACAATAATCATCATACTGACCAGCAAAAAAATTACTTTAAAATCAATATAATTAAAAACATGTTCAGGATCTACAACTCCCAGAGCCAATGTGATGGCAGCTCCAAGCATTGCCACTGTTACTTTGGGAATTTTCTCAATAGCAATTAATATATACGCAATTAGTAGTATAGTTCCAGCTAAAAACACTTTTTCGCTCCAGTTCAACTAGTTATTTAGCAAGTGCACTTATAATAGACTTGCTCATTTCAAATACCTTTTCTCTTAACGCAATCGGATCAGGGATATCAAAATCAAGGGAATCAACTATATCAAGATCAAGTACCGGATATTTAAGTTGTTCCTGCGATATTTTATCAGCAACATATACAATACTTACAGCTGATAAATTATCCGACAAATGCGGAGTATGGTGATACCTGACACAACTACTTATTATTAAAGGAAGACGCCATTTATCAACCAATTTTTGACCAATCTCAGTATGATCATACCCAAACATCATTTTTTCTGCTGTAAGCCTGTCAGCACCAACCTTTACCAGCTTGTCTATTTCATCAACAGTTTTTTTATTGTGTATTACAAGAATAGTCTTTCCAATATCATGAAGCAATCCCATGACAAAAGCTTCATCAGATTCAGAAAGTCCCAGACTCTCAGAAAGAACCTGACATCCAACAGCACATCTGATTGAGTGTTCCCATAAGCTTGCACCATAACATGACATCATCATTGGCTGTACAGCTACGCTCATGATTAAACTTTTTATTTTATTCAGGCCTAACAATGCCATAGCCTTATTGATAGTAGTAATTTGTGATGGAAAACCATAATAAGCCGAATTTACCAGCTTCAATATCTGTGTAGTAAGTGCAATATCCTTGGAAATAGTATCAGAAAGCTGGTTAATATTTGATTTTGGATTTCCAATTATGTTCAAAGCTTCCATAACAATGGATGGCATTGTTGGTAAATTAGGCATATTCTCTATTATAGTACTCAAATCTTGTGTCATATATATATTCTGCCTTTTTATCTGCTATTCTGGAATACTTTTCTTGTTTAATTATAAAACCATTTAATATTTATTTCTAGTTAATTAAGCAAAAACTGCTACAAAAATATATCATTTTATATTTTGTTATTGTTATTCTGTTCATATCTTGAAATAATCTCGATTACTGCAGCTGCCGCATTTGACCTGACTCTGCAAAATTTATCGTTATAAGCCAGTGTTAATATATTAATATCTTCCTGACTTCCTGCATTACCCAGCATACTTGCTGCATAAGCCCTTACTCTTGAATCATCAGCATTTACAAGTATTGTTTTTAACTCTTCAATCCCCCTTTTATTGTTAATCATGGCCAGATTATAAGCACTGTTAAGTTTAACCCAGATATTATCATCTTTTAACAAATTTATCAAAACATTATCAATACAGTATTTATCAGAAATTATAACAGGCTTTCTTGTCGATAAAAATTTCCTTATAATTTTAAATCCAGAATTGTTGTTATTATCATAAAGCAAAAGAGCAGCCCTTAAACTGTTATTTTCGTTAGAATTATCAAATGCAATTACTTTTAAATTTTCTTCTTTAATATTTTTATCCTTTAAATTTGCAATGTATAAAACCGCAAAATCTTTTATTTCTTTTGTTATTTCATCATCAGTGCTGTTTATCAAACTTGTAATATATTTATCTGTATTATCCAGTTTGCTCAGCAGAATTATAGCGGAACACCGAATATTAATATCTTTGCTGTTACTGGCCAGATATTTCAATAATTTTCTTGGGGATTCCCCATAATTAATAAGGCATTTTGCAGCCTGAAGCTTTACCCGATCATTATCAAATTTTGACAATTCATAAACCGATTGTATCAAGAACTTGTTATCTATACCTAATATCAAATTTATTGTTGTAAAACTTAAACGCTTATCATCATAAATCAATGGTTTGAGAACTTTATTTATATCTTTATCCTGATAAGATGCAGTAAGCTTTAATGCAGTACTGCTAACAAGATTTGAGTTATCAAAAATATATCTTTTTAAAATTTTAATATACTGTTTTTTAGTGCAAACATGCTCATTAGTATTTTTATGCCGGTCTAAATATGAAAGTACACCTAACTTTGTTGTTGTGTCTGATTGGTAACTTAACTTTTCAATCAGTGAGAAATCAACAGGTTCGTTTAGGTCTTTTAATTTAAAAGCTAAATATCTTAAGTATCCTAGATTTTCAGAATAGCTACATTCCTGCAAAAAGCCGGAATATTTTTTATCTCCGTTGTTTATCAGAATTACAGCCAAATTTATTTTAACTTTAGTATCTTTCTCACTATTGAACAGATTTAATGCCGTATTATAAACATGTTTACTTTTAAAACAACTTAAAACATCCGTAATTAAAAGTTTTTCACTTTCAGATGCCCTGGTTAACATACTTATTAATATGTTAGCCGATTCAATTGAATTTATTCTTGCAAGCCCTTTTATTCCAATAAATCTTTCTGTAGGATCATTGCTTCTTGTCATCTCTGTAAAAACATCCAGACATTCTTTTTTATCAAGTTTTTGCAGGATGCTTCTTGAAAATTCCTTAATAATAACATCATCTGACTCTGATAAATCTTTTAGCAAATATCCGAAAACATAATTTTTATCTTTTAAATAATTCATCCTCAACTTTATATCATTGTTGGAAATCTTATCTTTATCCTGTTTAAAAAAAAGTGTCTGGACTTTGTCAGAATCAAGATTTATATCTGCACCTTCCAAATTAGCCGCATTTTCCAGTGTTTGCAATCTAAAGACAATATTATTATTGTTATTATAAATATCCTTTGCAAGAAGAAGATATGCTTCTTTTTTTTGTTCAGCTAAATTTATTGTTGATGCAAATGAATCTAAAGTGGAAAGAGAAAAAACAGATACTAACAAACAGCATATCAGCCCATTATGATTAAATCTCATTCTAATTGGATTACCTCAATTTATTTACAAGTTTAAAGTGTAAAAATACATTTGTTATAAACAAATTATATCGTAAACATATTTTTATCTTATTAAAAAAAGTTTTAAATTCCTTATCTTTTAAAAAATAATCATTCAAGTGGTCGATAACATTTAAAGAAAGATTTGAAATAATAATAATGTAACCACTTCTCTTATCTTCTTCAATAGCTCTTACTTAATGTCTCTTAAAAAGAGACATTTTTATTTTATACCCGAATACTTACTTATTTTAATAGTGGTAGAAATACTATACTTTCAAATACTTGCGTACTGAGATCATACTTCCTGCCGATCCGACAGTAATTCCCATAATTAGCAGTGAAAGTATAACTATATTAGTATTTGTAACAGGTACAGGCACATGGAAAAAGTCAAAAAGCTTGCTGAGATAGCCATGTAAAATATGTAGCGGGATTAATGAAATTAAAGCACCAGACAAACCGTAAAAAGCACCCTGAAATATGTATGGAGCTTTAATATACCAGTTACTAACACCCATTATTCTCATGATTTCAATTTCTCTTTTTCTTGCCTGAATAACAAGCTGAATAGTGTTGCTGATTATAAACAACGTCAAACCGCCCAGAAAAATAAGTACAATAACAGTTGCAACATTTGTTATATCACTCAGACTTTGTATTTTTCTTGCAAGCTGTTTTGCATACTGGACCCCTTCAACTCCTCTGATTCCTTTAATCCTGTCTACAACTTTATCTATATATCTTTGGTTGGTTACTTTTACGTGAATAGTATCAGGAAGAGGATTGCTTATGTCAGGCACATCCATCTGGTTTTTTAAATCACGCCATGCCTGTTCCTTGGTAATAATTTTTATGCTTTTTACATAGCCAATCTGTAAAATATCCCTTGAAACCCTTTGCGGACTTGCATTAGTACGCAAATAAACTGATGCTTCCAGTGTATTGCCCAACTCCTGTACAAAAGAAGCTATACCTAAACTTGTCCTGAACAGGCAGCCAAATATACTTAATATAGCGGCCATTGTTCCGATAATTACAAAATTCATCAGACCTGTCCTGCCTATACCGCCAAAGGTTTCCTTTATTATTCTAAATATTATTCTTAATTCTGTCGCAATATTGAGTGGGATTATAAATATCATTTCTGTTAAATTCCTCTAGAATACTAATTTTTTAAAGGTTTATTCATAAGTGCCTGAATAAACGTCTCTAATTAATCTTCCATTTTCTAACGTAACTACTCTCTTTTTAAAGCGGTCAACTATTGCCTGATCATGAGTTGATACAAGTATTGTTGTACCTCTTAAATTAATCTGCTCAAGAATCTCCACAATTTCAAGAGAAGTCTGGGGATCAAGGTTTCCTGTAGGTTCATCAGCAATCAATAGCGGAGGTCCATTAACAATTGCTCTTGCGATACCTATCCTTTGCTGTTCACCACCGGAAAGCTCAGTTGGTTTGGCGTCAATCTTATGCAAAAGACTTACTACTTTTAAAGCGCCTTTTACACGCAGGTCAATTTCTTTTGATCCCATTCCAAGTGCTCTTATAACATATGCTACATTATTGTAAGTACTCTGGTTTGGTAAAAGCTTATAATCCTGAAATACCATTCCCATACATCTTCTGAGCTGGGGTACCTGTGAATATTTAATTTTAGTAACATCAACACCTCCTACAAGAACTGTTCCATATGTAGGAAGATCTTCTCTATAAATTAAGCGCATTAAAGTTGATTTGCCTGCACCGCTTGAACCAACAAGAAATACAAATTCACCAACACCAATGTGTAAATTTAAATCATCAAGAGCTCTGTGCTCTCCGTATTCTTTTATAACATTAGTTAATCTGATCATGACTCTACTTTTTCTTAATTAATTCTATAACTTCATCTACAAATTTTTCTGCAATAAGACCATATTCAGCCATTAACTGAGTATCTTTTCCGCTCTGGCCAAACTGGTCATTTATACCGACTCTCTTCATTATTGTCGGATATTTTTCAGAGAGGCATTCTGCAACAGCACTTCCTAAACCTCCAATAACCGAGTGATTTTCTATAGTTAAAATTGCGCCTGTTTTCCTGACGCTGTTAATTATTGTATTTTCATCAAGCGGTTTTACAACAGGTACATTAATTACTTCTGCAATAATACCTTTATCTGCAAGTATTTTAGCACATTTTAAAGCTTCGTGAACAGTTTCGCCATTTGCTGCTAATGTAACATCTATACCTTCAACAAGCACACGGGCTTTTGTAAAATCAAAACTGTAATTGTCCTTTACAAAGATTTCAGGAACGGCAGACCTTGCCACTCTGACATATACAGGACCTTTATAATGTGCGGCAAATTTTATCACTTCTCTTGTTTCAATGCTGTCAGCAGGAACTATTACAACCATATTAGGAATACTGCGCATTATACCAATATCTTCAAGAGCCTGATGACTAGCCCCGTCTTCTCCAACTGTTATGCCGCCATGAGTTGCAACAATTTTTACGTTAAATTTGGGATATGCAACTGAATTTCTAACCTGTTCCCATGCCCTGCCTGTTGCAAACATTGCAAATGTACTAATAAACGGTATTTTTCCGCATGTGCTTAATCCTGCTGCAACACACACTGCATCCTGTTCTGCAATTCCTATATTAAAAAATCTTTCTGGAAAAGCTTTTGCAAATTTCATTGTTTGGGTAGAGCATGAAAGGTCAGCATCAAGAACAACAATATTTGGATTTTGTTGCCCCAATTCTACTAAAGTTTCACCGTAAGCTGCTCTTAATGAACTTTTAACTACTTTATCAGCTAACATATTATATATATCCTCTCTGATTTTTCTTTTGCCGGTTATATCCAGCTTCAGAAACCAATTTTTAACCTCTTAACTCATCCATTGCTATTTTAAACTGCTCGTCGTTTGTTGGTTTTCCATGCCATGAAGCATTATTTTCCATAAACGAAACGCCTTTACCCTTGACAGTATTTGCTACAATCACAACAGGCATATTATTCTGTTTGCCAATTAATTTTGCTTTCTGCAAAGCTTCATATATTTCCTGATAATCATGCCCATAAATTTCAATAGTCTGCCAGCCAAAAGCAGCCCATTTCTTTGAGATGTCTCCAAGCGACATAACACACTCTGTACTACCGTCAATTTGAAGGCAATTTCTGTCAACAATGGCTGTCAAGTTACCAAGTTTGTAATGTGCTGCTGTCATAGCAGCTTCCCAGACCTGACCTTCCTGTGTTTCTCCGTCGCCTAGTATTGTAAAAACATGAGATTCCTTTTTATCAAGCCTTAAACCGAGCACAATACCACAGGAAAGTGATAATCCCTGTCCCAGAGAACCTGTTGAAACTTCCACTCCCGGCAACAATCCATAAGAAGGGTGTCCCTGCAATCTTGTATGAAGCGCCCTGAATGTCATTAATTCTTCTTTATCGAAATATCCTGCTTCTGCAAGCACTGCATAAAATGCAGCCGAAGCATGACCTTTTGAAAGAATAAATCTGTCCCGATTTTCAAAATTGGGGCTTTTATCCCATTTTGGATCGTGTTTTAAGCATTTAAAGAATAAAACACTTAAAATATCAACAATAGACAGAGCACCGCCAAGATGACCTGATTGAGCGGTATGAACCATCTTTACGATATTTTCTCTCATTCTTCTCGATATTTCTGACAATTCATCGATTTCTTTTTCACTTAGTTTAACAATTTCACCCATTTTTAATACTCTTTTCTTGTATTTTTATTGTCAAGTGCAACTTTAATAAAAAATAGCGGCAACGTAGGAAACATCCTGCTAAATCGGGATGGCTGGCACAACAGCCTGTAAAACCATTCAAGACCCAGCTTTCTAAAAATAAAAGGCGCTCTTTTTACTTTATTTGCCCACACGTCAAAGCTCCCGCCAACTCCGACCATAAGAGTTGATTTAAAGGCGTCCCTGTATTTTAGAATCCATAATTCCTGTTTTGGTACTCCAAGCGCTACAAAAAGGACTTTGGGCTTTAAATCAGCAAGCTGCTGAATAATATCGGCTTCATCACTTTCAGTAAAATAGCCATCGCGAGCATAAATAATATTAACTGAAGGATATTTTTCTTTCATATTTCTTTGCATTGTTTCAATAACATCTTTAGATGCACCTAAAAATGCAATTGAATAACCTTTTTCCGAACATATCTTTATTAGATTTTCAGAAAATTCGATACCTGGAAGCTGTTTTATATGATTAATTCCAAGTTTTTTTAATGCCTTTATAATTCCAATCCCATCCGGTACAATCAGGTCTGCATTAAGTAATGCTGTATTTAACTGCTTGTTTTTCAATCCCTGCATTATCATTTCTGGATTTAACGTAACAACATGACCGCCGGCTGAGTTTTGTAAACAATTATCTGCAAAATTAACAGCATCTTCCATATTTACAAGATCGACCGGATACCCTAAAATACAAGCTCTTAATTTATTACGACCAACTTCCTGATTCAATTTTAATTTTTTCCAATTTGCTAACTTATAACATTTTACCCAATAATTCGAGATTTTGTCGAGATTCTTGCTGTTTTTTAACAGAAAAACTCTTTAAATCAACAATAAAATTATTTTTTTCATTAATAATTCTTAGAATTTTTTCTCTTAACTCCTCAGTTCCCATATCTCCTGCCAAAACATACGGAATACCAGCTTCTTTAGACAAACTCTCTACTTTTGGGTCGTAAGACATTGCTAAAGTAGGAATATTAAACTTCAATGATATTAGATTAGCATGAAATCTCATGGCAATAAATAGATTTAGCTGACTTATTAAGTCAGAAATTTCACAAATCGACAGATCAGAAGCTATAATTGTCTCAAAGGAACCGTTAACTTCATTCATTATTTTCTCAAAACGCTTTGTAATACCAAGATCCTGCATATCCTGCAAGGAAATTAAAATTAACTGATATTGATTACTGTCCAAAGTTGAATTAATTGCATCAGCAAGATTCCTGAGTTTGTTGTCATCAAGAGAATGCCAGCTCCTAAGCTGAACGCCAACTTTAATCTTTTCCTGTCCGGCATTTAAATTATACTTAACATCTCCACATTCAAGTCTCCAAACAGGATCAGCAGTCAAAACAGATTTTACGCCGAGTTTATTTAATAAATTCTGGCTGTCAATATCTCGCACAGAAACAAATACAAGATTTTTCAGTAATATTGAAGTTAACAGCTGTCCGATTTTGCTCCTTATAGGACCTATTCCCTGTGCGTAAATACAGGTTTTTACCCTCAATATTTTAGCCAGAAATATTAAGCCCAGATAATATAGTAAGCTTTTAAGACTCGTTACATCCTGCAAAATACTGCCGCCGCCGCTTATAAACAAGTCTGAAGATTTCATGCAGGAAATAATATTTTTAAAATCAAACCTGTATATTGATTTAATGCCGTAATTTTTTTGCGTTTTTTCAGGATTATTAGAAATTGCAATAATTTCTGCATTTTCATCACACTTTTTTATATCAGAAACCAGAACATGCAGTATTGCATCATCCCCAAAATTATCAAACCCAAAATATCCTGAAAGTAAAATTTTCTTTTGTTTCATACACCACGCAATAATAGACTAATTATGGATATATTATATATTAAAAAAATTTGTTCGTTCTCAAATTTTGTCATATCTTTAAAAAACTAAAATAAATCTAAATAAATAAGATCAGATGTTGTAATAATGTCTGATCTTATTAAAGTATATATAAGATTTTATTTGAATTTTTCTTCTATTTTTCTTCTATAAATATTCTCTTGACAGCCTGCATTATCTCTTTTGATGAAGGTTTATTTTTATCTTTTGAAATTTGTTTCAAGGCCTTTCCTTCTGGAGTTTCTCCAGCTTCAGCTATAGCTTTTCGTAGTGCTATAGCTTCCGGAGATTTTGCAATAATATCTAATCCTTCTAAAATCTGACTTTTATTAGTTTCAATTACTTCCCCAATTTTATTATATAATATTGCTGACTGTTCTCTAATTTTTCCCTTTTGTGCTGCATTTCCACGTATATTGTCTACAATAACACTGAAAGTTTCATTAATTACAGGATCAAGTTCTTTTTGAACACCTGTCAAATGGGGTTCTCTACCAGTAATATCCAAAGTATCTTCCAAAAGTCTTGGTAAACCAGCAACCTTTTGTTGTGTTTCTGGGGATAGAAATGTTTTTGTAAGAGTCCTTACTACTCTTCTTGTATTCTTTGAACATTGTCTTTCTAAAAATGGAATAATTTTGGAATTTGATCCTATTTTAATCATTATGCAATATCCTTTCTTTATTTATACACGATTAATAATTTTTCAACTCACTAAAATTAAATTACTAAAATATAAAGATTGTAAAGATAAAATATTGTCATTACTTTTTAAAAAATATTTATAAAAATATCAAACATACAATTATTATACTAATTAGTAATTTTAATATTTCTTCATATTTTAAGGGTAATGTTAAGAATAGTGATTCATTTCTGATGAATAACTAAAACTAGTTCATTACAACCAGATTTTATCTCTCATTTTAGATATATTTCTGGTTCCGTACCGGCAAACATACAGAAAAACCTTCTCTCTGTATGAACTGTCTCTATATTTTAATTTTGGAAGTTCCCAGTATTCTGTTTTATAGTTTTCCAGTTCTTCAAAATCTTGATTTTTCATTCCTCGATAAGCTTCAAACCTGTGAGCAAAGGAAAAACCTGACCTAACTTTTTGAACTTTAGTAATTGTATATTTTTTAAGATCTTTAAGTATAGGAGCATTTTCAAGCAGTACAAACCTGCCACCTGTTGAATGAGAAGTTATATTTCTGTTTTCTCTCAAAAAATGTACTGTTTCTTTGGCTTCATCAAGATTTTCTGACGGAAAACCAAACATTATAAAAAGATGATTCCATATATCAGCATCAAATGCGCTCTGTATAATCTTTTGTCTTTCAACAGGGCTGCAAAGTTCACCCTTGTTCATCAGTTTATAAACTCTCTTATTCGCAGCTTCAAAGCCCCAGAGTATAAACCTTAAGCCTGCCTGCCTTGCCAGTTTAAAAAGATCAGGAGTAAATTCTTTTTCAAGTCTTCCGTAAGCATAAAAATTGATATCCACTCCATCCTCAATAATTTTTTCTGAAAGTTTTCTAAGATAAGCAGGACTGATTGCCTCATCTACAAAATGAAAATATTTTGCATTATATCTGTTTTGAAGCTCTTTTATCTCGTTTACAATTTGTTCAACAGGTTTTACAGCATATTTACTGCCAAAATGATGTGTGCAAAAAGCACATTTCTGCCAGTAACAATTTCTGCTGGCCTGAATATTGTATATAACCTCAGGCGTGTAATAGGATTGAGCCGGAAAATCGGTATAATCAGGCGCAGGAAGCTCACTTATTTTTAAGGGGGAAGTTTCTTCATTTATTTTTACTTTGTTTTCAAAAGGATAAATAAGATTTGGAACTTCATTTATAGGAATTGTGCCTTCTAAGTACTTCATTAATTCTAATACCGGCTTTTCGCCTTCATTATAGATAATAGAATCCGCAAAAGTATTAAAAAATTCAGGATTATTAATCAAAACATCAGTATACCTTCCAAACAGGTTGCCGCCAATGTTAATATGAGATTTAGTATGTTTTTTAAGCAGCATGGCAAGAGTTAATCCAGGGATTAACTGGGTATAATCACCAAGAGATATACCTATATAGTCAAAATCTGTTTTTAATAACGCAGGTAATATAAACTCGTAAAAGTGATAAAATATGTTGCCTTCTCTGTCAGAACAGTTGAACTTCATCTCTTCAACAGTATAATAGCTTTGTGCTACAACGTTCAGGAAGTTTACCCTTGAAGGATAAAAAACGGATGACAGTATATCAGTTGCTTTGTCTGCCACTTTAAATGCCCTGTCCAGCAAATAAGGATTATAGAAATTATTTTTATCTCTTATTATTTCTATCGCTTTAGGAAGATTCTGCGCAATAACATTATATTCATTCTGTTTTGCAATTTTTTCAATTTCTCTAAATCTGATAAAAATTCTTTGAAAATCCTGAGGAAATTCTTTTAATTCCCTTTTTTGCTGCCTTATACTAGAAATTTTTTGTGCACTGTCATTATAGATTTTAAAAGCCCTTTCAAGCGAACCCAGTAAAAAGTTGGGAGTTAAAACAGTGTTATAAAATTCTGTATTTAAATCCCTAAAACTGACATCATGCCCGCTATTTCTTAAAATTCCCTGAATTGAAGCTGGTGCAAGATGAGGATTAAATGGTATCCACTGAGGTGGAAAAATAACAAGACATCTCATTATAGTTAAACCTTTTATAAATTAAATTTTAATTATACCACTCCAAAGATAAATTTAGGATATTAAAGTAAAACTGGTATGGTTATGCAGATTGTGAGCTTTTTTCCATTTCAGTCACAATTTTCCAGAATTAGATTTAAATCTTAATTTATACCTGTATATAATGTTTTTCAAGATATAATATAAAAATAGTAAACTTTTTTGTGCAAATATAGAAATATCATGAATAGCTTAAAGAATGACATCACCATAAATAACGCAAGTTTAGTTACTGTTGATAAACATACAAATCAGTCATATGAAGATGCAGTATTGTTATTAACTTCTCAGGGCAAATTTCATATTAGCCTTGGACTGGAGAGGATTAGCAAGGTACTGGATCTTCTGGGAAATCCGCAGGATGCGTTAAAAATTATACATGTCGCTGGAACGAACGGAAAAGGTTCAACATGTGCAATGCTGGCTTCTGTTTTAACAGAGGCAGGCTATAAAACAGGGCTTTATTCAAGTCCGCATCTTGTGGAATATACAGAAAGAATTAAAATTAACAAAACAGAAATTTCAAAAAATGATTTTGCAGGACTAATTTTCTCAATTGTTGAGACAGCTGATAAAGCAGGCATCCACATTACAGAATTTGAAATTTTGACAGCCGCTGCATTCCTGTATTTTAAAGAAAATGGCGTTGAATATGTACTTCTGGAAACAGGCCTAGGCGGCAGGCTTGATGCGACAAATGTTGTAAAAAAACCGGTTTTAACAATAATAACAAGTATAGACTTTGACCATGTTGACAGGCTTGGAAGTACAATCGAGCAGATCGCCTTTGAAAAAGCAGGTATTATCAAAACTAATGTGCCTGTTGTTACATTAAAAAACAATAAGGGCATGGATGTTATAAAAACTGTTTCGAAAAGCAAGTCAAGCGAGCTTGTTATTGCAGACAGTACAGGTTATTGTTTTGAGGATAATATTATTAATACAGGTACAGAAAAATATGAACTGTCTTTATCAGGCTTGTGGCAGTTATTAAATCTGTCTCTGGCACTTGAATCTGTTAAATGCCTGAATAAAGCAGGAGTATACATTTCCGGGCAGTCTTTAAAAGCTGGGTTGAAAAATGTAAGCTGGCCTGCAAGGTTTCAGTATATAAAAAAAAGAAATTTAATTATTGATGGTGCTCACAATGAATCGGGCGCATATCTCTTAAGGAAAAGTCTTGACCTGTACTTCCCCGAGGAAAAAAGAATCTGGATTTACTCAAGTTTAAATACAAAAGATTATGCTGCAGTTATAAATAATTTATTCAGGCATGGCGATACAGTAATTTGCACAAAAAGTATTTCAAACAATGCAGTGTTACCGTCAGAATTAAGTAAGAAAATTATGGAAATATATCCTGATATACATGTTTGTAACACAGACTGTGTAAAACAGGCTTACGATATATCCTTATCATCGAGTAGCAATAGTACCATTACAATTATTGCCGGATCTCTTTACACTATTGGAGAGCTTTTGGCATATTTCCCTACATTAAATGAAGTATAAATATATTCTAAAATATAGACAGTTGGGGAATATTTACGTATTTCTATATCCATTTAATTATACTAATGATATACTCGTATAAACACAAAATACAATTTTTATTTATTGTTTATACGGGATAACGATTGGCATATAATTTCATGATTATAGGAGAAAAGACTTGTATGATTAGTACTAAAACCAAGACTGTAAGGATAGTAATTATTGAGGATTACAAATTAACAAGAGTAGGTCTCAGGTCATCATTAAATGAATTTGAAGGAATTAACGTTGTAGGTGAAGCAGAAGACGCTGAAAGAGGATTAAAAGTAATTAAGGAAATTAAGCCTGATGTCGTTTTAATGGATCTTGGACTTCCTGGCATCAATGGAATTGAAGCAACCCAGCAGATAAAAGCCTTTGATGAAAGCATAAAAGTTATTATACTAACATCACACGACAGAGATGAAGAAGTTCTGGCTGCACTTGGCTCCGGTGCAAATGCCTATTGTTTAAAAGATATTGAACCGATGACCCTTGTGAACGTTATTAAAACGGTAAGTCAGGGAGCGGCATGGCTTGATCCTGCCATAGCAAAGGTAGCATTAAATTTATTCCCAAAACCTGAATCAACAAAAGTTCTTTTTGCCTCTGAAGCCCCTGATGCACGTGCTCAGTTAACAGAACGTGAACTTGAAGTCCTTAAGCTTCTTGTAAAAGGTAAAAGTAACACTGAAATTGCAAAAGACCTGATTGTTAGTGTCCATACTGCAAAAGCTCATGTATGCAGTATCCTGCAAAAATTATGTGTTGATGACAGAGTTCAGGCTGCGGTTAAAGCTATTAGAGAAAACATAATATAACTAAGAACGTACTTACGCATTTTTTATTACTTGTGAAATTTTGATATAGTAAACGCACTCAATAATTATACATAAAAATATGAACACAAAATCCTAACTGCCTGTTGACCACAGCCATTTAGGATTTTTTAAATTTATATTTATGTATAATTATTTCGGTCTCTCAGTATA
>Ga0074193_1000182_pt1 | contig 116723 bp, 111 predicted proteins | sample EPASupsiteHSE605_FD_64523 | JGI IMG/M metagenome (GOLD analysis project Ga0074193, IMG submission 64523) | Bioremediated contaminated groundwater from EPA Superfund site, New Mexico - Sample HSE6-05 | ecosystem: Environmental > Aquatic > Deep subsurface > Groundwater > Contaminated ... | reverse complement strand
TAGATGCCTAAAAGCCACGCCGTTAACGGAAGCTTGGTGCTGGCAAAGATGGTTCCCTGGATCAGGGAGGTCTGAAAATGACACTTGTGGCACTGATACACCTTGCGGCTACGGATTTCGCAAGAGCCTCCATGGCCGCACTTCGGGCATTGAAAGCCTTGGGGTGCTCCTTGTGTGGTGAATGTTAGGAGCACTATGACATAGGCGGTGGGTCAAATAGCGACCCACCACGAAAAAAATCGGCTGAATTTCAGTGGTAATCAGATTCATGAATGTTCAATAACAAGAAGGCTCGGCGTTCCCACGGCAACACCTCATCGAAACATGACTAACCGCTCTTGGTTTTGAGTTCGCTCTTTCTGCCCTCACTCACCCGGGAAGAACCCGTTTTACGAGCAACTCCTCGCCCCCAATTCACTCCTGTTCCCGCCAGACGCCGTCGATCAGCAGTTCGTGCGGGCGAAAGGCGCTCTTGTAGCTCATGCCGGCATGGCCGTCGATCCAGTAGCCGAGGTAGAGCACGTCGATATTCCGGGTCTTGCAGATATGGTTGAGGGTGAGGATATTGAGGGTGCCGGGGCTGCGCCAGCCCTGCTGCGGATCGAAGAAGAAATAGACCGCGTTCAGCCACGAGGGGCCGCCGTCAACGATGGCCACGCCGAGCAACTCATTATCGATCCGGTAGCGAATTTCAAAACAGCGGCTGATACTGGTGATGAAAAAACCGGAATAATAACTCTCGGCGTTGCTGCGGCCGGCGGGGAAACGGGTGGAAAGAAATCGCTGCAATAAGGACAGATTTTCCCGCGACATGGTCAGGGGGGCGATCTCGACCGTGACGTCCTGATTCTTTTTCCAGACGCGGCGCTGGTTGCGGTTCGGGCGGAACCGCTCCGGCCGCAGCCGTATCGGCACGCACAGAGCGCATTTCGGGCAGCGCATATTGTAGATGCAGTTGCCGTTGCGCCGGTACCCGTGGGCCAGGAAGGCGCCCATGGTCTCGTCATCGAGCCGACCGAACACCGCCTGATGGTAGACGGCGTTCTGGGCCATTCCATAGGGACATTCAGCCGCCGCATGGATAAAAAACCGCTCCAGCCCCTCGGCAATGCCGGGAATTTCGTCCTGGCCCGCATCGTTCCTTCCTGCCACCGGAGGAACCTCCCGTCCCTACACCAGCCCCTGATCAAGCATGGCGCTCGCCACCTTGATGAAGCTCGCCATATTGGCCCCGGCAAGATAATCGCCCTCCCGGCCGTAGGTCGAGGCGGCATCAAGACAGGTGCGGTGGATATTGCGGATGATCGCATGCAGGCGGGCATCCACCTCCTCCCGGGACCAGCTCAACCGCATCGAATCCTGGGCCATTTCCAGGCCGGAGACCGCGACCCCGCCGGCATTGGCCGCCTTGGACGGCCCGAAGAGGACGTTGTGATCCCGGAAGATGCCGATCGCCTCGGGGGTCGAGGGCATGTTGGCTCCTTCGCAGACCAATCGCACCCCGCCTTCGACCATATGGAGCGCGTCTTTGTTGTTGATTTCGTTCTGGGTGGCCGCCGGAACGGCACCATCGGCCTGATGCCGCCACAGCGGGTTCCAGTCAAGGGTGGGGTCGACCGGGACATGGACGGCCCGCGGATACCGCTCGCAATATTCCCCAATGCGGCCGCGGCGAACGTTTTTCAATTCCTTGACAAACGCCAACTTGGCCGCATCGATTCCTTCTTCGTCATAAATATGGCCGGACGAATCGGACATGGTCAGCACCGTACCGCCCAGATGCAGGATCTTTTCCACGGTGAACTGGGCGACGTTACCCGATCCCGACACCAGCCAGCGCTTACCGGCGACGGTCTCGCCGCGGAGGGCGAGCATCTCCGCCGCAAAATAGACCACCCCGTATCCGGTGGCCTCCGGCCGGATGAGGCTGCCCCCCCAGGCCAGCCCCTTGCCGGTCAACACGCCGGTGAACTTGTTTTGCAGTTTTTTGTACATGCCGAAGAGATAGCCGATTTCCCGCGAGCCGACTCCGATGTCGCCGGCCGGCACATCGGTGTCCTCGCCGATATGGCGGAATAACTCGGCCATGAAGGCCTGGCAGAAGCGCATGACCTCGGTATCGGAGCGCCCCTTGGGATCGAAATCAGCCCCGCCCTTGGCCCCGCCCAAGGGCATGGTGGTCAAACTGTTCTTGAATACCTGCTCAAAGGCAAGAAATTTAATGATCGACAGATTGACCGAGGGGTGAAAGCGCAACCCGCCCTTGTACGGCCCGATGGCGGAACTCATCTCCACCCGGTAGCCGCGGTTGACATGGACCTCGCCCTGATCGTCCATCCAGGGGACACGAAAGATGACCATCCGCTCCGGTTCGGCCAGCCGCTCCAACACGGCCAACTGCCGAAATTCCGGGTGATGTTCCAGCACCGGCCGGACGCTGATCAGGAACTCCCGGACCGTCTGATGGAACTCTCGTTGTTCGGGATCCCGCTCGACAATACCTGCTAAAACCTGCTCCATACCTCTGTGTTCCCAGCTTTTGTTATTATTCTTCCGTTGTCTCTTCGGGTTGCCCCGCCGGCATTTTTTCACAAGGCGCAAACCGGTTCAGATCCTGGGGCGTGTTGACATTACGCCAGGAGGTCCGCAAGAAAAGCGGCGGCTGGGGCGTGATCACGCCCTCGGCCTCCCGCAACCGGTTCATCCGCTGTTGACCGCTGACCGCCATCTCTTCCAGCAAGGGCCGACACCTGCGATCATAATAGGCCAGCAAGGGTTCGATCCGGCCATCGGCCGCCAAATCCGGCATCACCGCCAGCACACCGGGTCCACGGCAATCGAGCAGCCACTGCAGGGCAGCCGCCTCCATATCCGGCAGATCGCAGGCCGCCACCAGCCAGGAGACCTGAGGATAGCGGCGAAATGCCGCCAGGATACCGGCAAGGGGGCCGCCGAGCCCCGGGACGTCATCCACCCGCCGCTCGCCGGCAAGAGATGCCGGCACATGCCCCGCGCCGGCAATGACCACCTGCTCGACTTTTGTTCGGAGGAGGGCAACCGTCCGTTCGAGCCAGGTGCATCCCTCCTGCGGCAGCAGATGCTTTGGCCTGCCCATGCGCCGACTTTTGCCGCCGATCAGCACACACCCCCAAACCGGATCCGCTGCCCGGCGATGCTCCCCGATCATAGCAGGCCGGTTCCCCGGGGAAAAAGGCCGGCCTCCGCACCGCGGCGCAGCAGTTCGCGGACCGCATGCAGCCCCTCGTCGCCCAGCCCCTTGGAGTATTCGTTGACATAGAGCTCGATATGGCTGCGCATAACCTGCGGCGCCATCTCCTGGGCATGCGTCCGGATATAGTCCCAGCCTTCGGCGGGATGGACCTCTGCCCAGCGAATGCTGGCGATGATGGCCTGATCGATTTCTTCCCGGAGACCGGGCGCCAGCGTCTTTTTCGCGGCAATACACCCCAGAGGGATGGGAAGGCCGGTGGTCTGCTCCCACCATTCGCCCAGGTCCTGAAGACAGTGCAATCCCCATTGCCGGTAGGTGAACCGGCTCTCGTGGATAATCACACCGCCGTCGACCGTGCCTTTGGCAAGGGCCTCCAGGATGCGATCAAAGCGCATGACCACGAGCTGGCGGCAGGCGGGCTGATACAGGCGGAGCAGGAGGGCGGCTGTGGTGTAGGTGCCGGGAATGGCGATCTTCCATTCGGCCATGTCGGCCGGCTTGTTGCCGTTGCCGGTGACCAGCAGGGGACCGCACCCGCGCCCCAGGGCTGCCCCGGCCTGGAGGAGGGCATAGTGGTCCTGGACATGACCAAAGGCGTGAAAAGAGAGTTTGGTGATGTCCAGGCGTCCCTGCAAGGCCCACTCGTTGAGCGTCTCCACATCCTCAAGCTGCACGTGGGCCAGGCTGCATTGGGACAGTGCCACCTTGCCGTGGACCAGGGCATTGAAGATGTAGGTGTCATTGGGACAGGGGGAAAAACCGAGGGTCAGCGCCATGTTCTCAACCATACCGCCATCCTTTGACGACCAGCGCCGCCACCTCGCCGCAGCGGACACAGGCCTTATGCAACTGCCAGTTCTGGAGGTTGCGGTCCTCGACCAGGTTGGAAATACACCGCAACTCAAGCAGGGGCAGCCCGAATTGTCGGCACGCCCGGGCCGCGGCCGCACCTTCCATATTCTCGCACAGGGCCTGATGCTGACGAGCCAGCATCATCCCCCGCTTGCTGGTGCCGCTGACGCAACTGACAGTGGTGAAAACGCCGCGTTTGTAGGAGATGGAGGCGGCAGCGAGCGTTGATTCCGCCTGATGCAGCAAGCCGGTATCCAGATCGAAGGTGTCGAGAATTTCAAAAGCCCCTCCCCGCAACTGTTTCACCTCTTCTCCATCACAGATCCCCAAGTCACCCAGCACCTCTCGCTCCGCCAGACAGATATCGAGCAAAGCCGCATTGTCCCGGTCTGCCAGGATATACGCCCCCGCCACGCCGAAATTCATGACTCCTGCCAGCGGCAGAGGGGTCCCGGCTAGAAAAGCGGTCAACCGGACCGCCGTCTCCACCGGCCCGACCCCGGTCACCAACGAGGTGTAGGCCGCCGATGGTCCGCAGGCGCGCCGAAAGGCCTCCATTTCAGCATCGGTTGCGGCGGTCACCAGAAACATGGCTTTTCCTGTACAATGATCAGCAAGCAAGCCCCCGGCGGGCTCTCCCAATGACAACAAATTCGGTCAAGACTTTTCGCGCAATGTAAAGTAGGTTATCGTGCTTTGCAAGCAAATCACCCTGTCCCATCCATGCCTTTCGTTACCCATGACCGATCTCTCGCACCGCCTGGACGATTACGACTACGACCTACCCCCCGACCGAATCGCCCAGTTTCCGGCACCACAGCGTGACCATTCCCGCCTGCTGGTGCTCGAAACCGGGGCGCTGGCTCCGGCGCATCGTACCTTTGCCGATATCATCGACTACCTCCGCCCTGGCGACCTCTTGGTGGTCAACACCACCAAAGTGTTTCCAGCCCGGTTGCTCGGTCGCAAACAGACCGGTGGCAAGGCCGAGCTCTTCCTCCTTTCCTTTCCCCGGTCCGTGCCCGCGTCCGGTACCGGAGCCGCATGGCTGGAAGCCCCAGCCCCGGCCCTGATCAAGAGTTCAAAACGTCCTCAAGTCGGCAGTCTGCTGCTCTTCAACCCGCAGCTCCGGGCGCGAATCGATACCCTGCACCCGGATGGCAAGGCCGAGGTAACCATGCAGTACCATCCGGAGAGGGATCAGACCCTGGAAATGCTCCTGGAAGCCCACGGCCAGATGCCGCTGCCGCCCTATATCAGCCGACCGCACGGCAGCTCCGGCGAGGACCAGCATCGGTATCAAACCCGGTACGCACGTCAAACCGGTTCGGTTGCCGCCCCGACCGCCGGACTTCATTTCAGCGACGACCTGTTGGCGGCGATCCGGAACAAAGGGGTGGAGATCGCCAGCATCGTCCTCCACGTCGGGTACGGCACCTTTGCGCCGGTGCGGACAGAGGATATCCGCGACCATGTCATTCATAAGGAAACCGTGGAAATTACCCCAGAGACCGCGGCAACCGTCCAGCGGGTCAAGGAGAGGGGGGGAAGGATCTGGGCGGTGGGGACCACCACGGTCCGGACCCTCGAGTTTGCAGCCGATACCCGGGGACAGATCTGCCCCGGCACCGGCGACTGTGACCTGTTTATCTACCCCGGCTATCGATTCCGGATCGTGGACAACCTGATCACCAACTTTCACCTGCCCAAGTCGTCACTGCTTTTCCTGGTGTCAGCCCTGGCGGGTCGGCACAGGATCCTTGCAGCCTACCGGACGGCGGTTGACGCCGGCTACCGGTTTTTCTCCTATGGCGACGCCATGGCCATCATCACCAAACCCTGACGGCAACGCCACAGACCATCCGCCGGCGAAGGAGGGGGTGAGGGAAATAAAAAAAACCCGGCTCAAGGCCGGGTTGCGGGCGCTCGATGCGCTGCCTATCAGGTGGCCGCCGGACAATGGCAGCACGAACCGCCAGCGCCGGGGCAGGAGGACGCAGCGCCGGAATCCGCGCACGGGGAACCACTCTTGCCATTGCCGCCGCTGCTGTACCCGTCGGTGTACCAGCCACCGCCTTTCAACTGAAAAGAACTCATGGATATCAGCTTCCGCACAGTGCCGCCACAATCCGGGCAAACCGACACCGGCGCATCGGCAATGCGCTGCTGAACTTCAAAGACCTTCTGACACCCGTTACATTCGTACTCATACACCGGCATGACTGCACCTCACAACTCTGTATATATTCAGGTTAAAAAAAGACCGAAACATCAGGCAAGCCAACAGTAATGTTTCCCCGGCGTGCTGTCAACTCCGGTGTCGGGATAATCCGGCGCACGGAACACGGCCACCCAACTGGAAAGACGATTCTTTTTTCTACGATAACGGAGTCATCACCCGCTGATTTCAGACAAACCGCAGATCGTCCATCAACAAAACCATCAATCCCTTTTTTGTAGCCCGTAATTTTTTCTGCAACAGCACAAAAAATTTGCATTGCCAGGGTTCATGTTCTATTATTGCAGCAATAGCAGGAACAAGGGATATCACATCCGTTCAATTTTTCTACTCAGGAGAAAACGATGAGTAAATCACTCGTTGAAATGACCGCCGAAATCATCCAGTCCCAAATCAGCAGCAAGCAGATGACCACCGAAGAAATAAAGGCGGCTCTTAACGATACATTTCAAACCCTTAAGGCACTTCAAGATTCCGAGGCCATCGGGATTGAACCAGAACCGGAAGAGACAAATCCTGTTATCGATCCGAAAAAGTCGATCCAGAAGAATAAAATTGTTTGCCTGGAGTGCGGCCAGGAGTTCAAGATGCTTTCACCAAAGCACCTCAAATCACATGGACTCACCTCCAAAGAATACCGCAAAAAACATGGTTTTTCAGCACGACAGCCACTGTGTGCTAAGGCTCTTTCTGAAAAACGTTCGCAATCGGGAAAAGAACGGGGATTGCCCGACAATCTTCGCAAGGCTATTGAAATGCGAACCAAAGACAAAGGGAAAAAGAAATAATCCCGTTTCCGTCCACAGCATCAGGCGATCTGTTTCATGCAGGCGGCAGCATTCATACTGTGCGCCGCCTGCATGAATCCTCTTGAAACTGTACTGCCACCTCGACATATCATCGACTTCTATCTTGTGAAGAGAGTCCTTCCGCAGTACAGTTATTCTCACTTCAACCTACACATCTCGCGTACTGCACCTCTTCTTTAACCGGTATAGTTAGTATATGATCGGCATCTTCGACTCCGGCGTCGGCGGCATGACCGTTGCCCGCGCCATTGAGCAACTCTGTCCGGGATATCCCCTGGTGTACCTCGGTGATCTTGCCCGCACGCCTTATGGTTCCAAAAGTCCGGCCATGATTACCGAGTACTCGCATCGCAACACCGAATTTCTCCTCAGGCAGGGCGCAAAACTGATTGTCATCGCCTGCAATTCAGCGGCGAGCACGGCCTCCACCTTTCTACGCAACCATTATCAGCAAGCAATCATTGACGTTATCTATCCGGCGGTTGCCAAGGCGGCTGCCGTCAGCACGAACGGTAGAATCGGGATTATCGGCACCAGGGCGACCATCAACTCCGGCCTGTACGAACAGCGCCTCCAGGCCGCTCGACCGGAGTGCAAAGTCTTCAGTCAGGCCTGCCCGCTCCTGGTACCCCTGGTCGAAGAGGGATGGCTGGAGCGCCGGGAAACCAAAATGATTGTCAAGAAATACCTCCACCCGTTACGCGACAAACAGATCGACACCCTGATCCTCGGATGCACCCACTATCCTCTCCTAAAAAAGACGATTGCACCCCGCATCGGCCGCCGGGTCCACATTATCGACTCCTCGGTCGAGGTCGCGCTCCATCTGAAATCGATTCTTGACGCCGATGAACACCTCCGCAACGAACTCCGCTGCCCCGGCACCCCCAGCCGATTTTTCGTCTCCGACATGCCCGCGCCGGTGCATGCCCTCGCCAGCACCATCTTCGGCCGGCCCGTTCTTTTGGAGCAAACCGATGTCTAGCGTCCTGCGTCTTTTCCTGGTCGTCCTGTTCGTTGCCCTTGGCCTGGTTGCCGACACCGCCTTGGCCGCCTCCGGGCCGGAGCAGCGGGTCATGCAACTTCAGAAAAGATATCAGCTTTTGCACAGTCTGGAATTTGATTTTTCCCAATCAACCCAGACCGGTGGCAGAGTCAAACAGGGGGCCGGCAGCGCCGTGTTTTACCGCCCGACCGCCCCCGGGCATGCGGAAACGGCCAGGGGGATCATGCGCTGGAATTACACCAGCCCGACCGCGCAAACCCTCATCAACGATGGCACGACCCTCTCCATCTATACGCCCCAGGACAAACAATTGATAGTCTCGCCGGCCCAGGACATGGAATCCGACATCACCTACGCGATCTTCACCGGAACCAAAAGCCTGCTTGATGAATTTGAGGCCACCCCCGCCGACAAACTTTTCACCCTCAGCGATCCGCCGACCGGCTTTGAGGCCATCCTACTGACTCCTCGACAGCCGCACCCTCAGGTCAAGCGGGTGCAACTTTGGTTGAACGGGGATCTCACCATCCACCGGCTGCTCATGGAGGATCATTTCGGCGCCTTGACGGAACTAACCTTTACCAAGGTCCGCTTCAACACCCTCCAACAAGGGGATACGCAACAGGTCCAGACCCTGCTCAAGCTTGATTTGGTGCCCGGAACAGAAACCATCCGACAATGAATGTGCAATCGCTTTTGCCGGACTCTCCAAGCGGGCCTTTTCCGTGGTCGTAATGAGAGTGGAAAAGTCATTGCCCCTTGGCCGCAAGCCGGTTACAAATGCTCAGCTTTGTGTTGACGCCGCACTGTTCGCGCACACGCCTGCACCGGGATGACTGTGCATTGCCCATCCAACCTCGTCCATCGACCTCGACCTCATGCGCATCGCCGTTGTCTCCGACAGCCATGACCACATCCCCAATCTCCGGCGGGCGGTGCTCTGCGCCAATCAGGAAGGGGCTGAGCTGCTGATTCATTGCGGCGATCTCATCTCGCCGTTCATGCTGCCCTGCCTCGAACGATTCAATGGTCAGGCCCATGTGATCTATGGCAACAACAGTGGTGATCAGCACCTCATTGCCGCGCACTGCGCCGCTCCCGAAAGCAGGATCCTCCACCATGGCATTCACGGGACCCTTGTCGCCGGATCGGTGCGCATCGCCATCGAGCATTACCCGCGATGGGCTCGTGCGCTGGCTCGCTCCGGGGACTTTGACCTGGTCTGCTACGGCCACACCCACCTTTTTCATGCCGAACGACTGGGAGATTGCCTGCTGTTGAACCCCGGAGAACTCCTGGGCAAAGATGCGGTGCCAACCTTTGCCCTCCTTGACACCGCCGACTTTTCCGTTCGCCGGATGGAAGTCGGCGAAAAATTGATGGTAGACGATTGATCGCACCGCCCGTGCGATTGCAGTACCGGCGCCGAGCGCGAAGCCTGCCGGTTAATTCTTCCCCCCATAGAGAACCATGAGTGACGAAACCTTTGCAGATCTTTTCCAGGACAAACCCGTTTCCCGCAAAACCCTTCAGCCCGGTGACCGACTGGAAGCAACCGTGGTCGGTATCAGTGGCGAGAACATCTTTCTCGACGCCGGCGGCAAAAGCGAGGGCATCCTCAGCGCCTCGGAGCTGCGTAATCAGACAGGCGAACTGACCGTGACCGTCGGCGACCGGGTGCAGGTGTTCTTCCTGGCGGCCCGGGGTGGCGAAATGGTGTTCACCACCCGGCTCGGGTCCGGCCAGACCTCGTCCCGTGAGCTGGAGGAGGCATTCCAGTCCGGCATCCCTGTTGAAGGCAAGGTGACCGGGGAGATCAAGGGCGGCTTTTCCGTGACCGTCGCCGGACAGCGGGGGTTCTGCCCTTATTCCCAGATGGATGTCCGCAAGATCGAGAATGCCGAGGAATACCTGGACAAGACCTTTGCCTTCAAGATCATCGAATTCGGTGGCCAAGGGCGAAACATCATCCTCTCTGCCCGCGCCGTGCAAGAAGAACAGCGGCAACAGGAACGCGAACAGCTCAGGGCGCGACTCACCGAAGGGATGCAGGTCAGCGGTACCGTCACCTCGATCCGCGATTTCGGGGCCTTTGTCGACATCGGCGGGGTCGATGGCCTCATTCCCATCTCGGAACTGGCCTGGGGGCAGACCGACCGAGTGGAGGACGTGTTGAGCCGCGGCCAGCAGGTGGAAGTGATCATCAAACGGCTTGATTGGGAGAAAGATCGGATCTCGCTGAGCCTTCGGGAAACCACCGAGAATCCCTGGGACAAGGTGGCGTTGCAATACCCGGTGGGCTCGGTCCACCAGGGCCGAGTTTCGCGGCTGGCCGCTTTTGGCGCCTTTGTCACCTTGGAGCCGGGCATCGACGGCCTGCTCCACATCTCCAAGCTCGGAGCCGGACGGAGGATTCACCACCCCAGGGAGGTGCTGGAAGCCGGCCAGGAGCTGACCGTCAAGATCGAATCGATCGATGTCGATCAGAAACGTTTGGCCTTGACCCCGGAGGATTATGTCGCCAAGGAGCCGGTCGAGAAGTACATTCCGCCGCCGGCAAGCAAGGAGTCGCCTTCCATGGGCACCCTGGGCGACCTGCTGCAATCACAAATGAAAAAGAAAAAATAACCGGCCTGGCGAACATTGCAGGGGCGATGCGCCGCAGCCCCTGCAATCTCGTTCGGCAGCGGGTGGTTCAATCGAACCGCCGGGCGATTTCGAACATGATGATTGCGGCCGCAGCCGAGGCATTGAGCGAATTAAAGGCTGCCCGCATCGGGATCGTCACCAGCACATCGCACTGTTTTCTCACCAACGGCCGGATGCCCTTGCCCTCGCTGCCAATCACCAGGCAGATCGGACCGGAAAAATCGGTGGTATAGATTGAGGCAACACCGGCTTCCGCCACGGCCCCATAAACCCAAAATCCCTGTTCCTTCAAGATGTTGAGCGCATCGGACAGGTTAACGACTTGGCAGAGGTGGAGGTGGGCCACTGCTCCGGCAGAGGTCCGGGCGACCGTCCCGGTGATAGGCACGCTGCGTTCTCTGGTCATGACCACATGGAAAAAACCGGCGGCCAAGGCGGAACGGAGGATGGAACCGAGGTTGCGGGGATCCTGGATGGAATCAAGGGCCAGAATCCTCGCCGACCTCGGGCCCGGCCCTTCGGCAAGGTGCCGCAGGAGATCATCGAGCGCCAGCAGCCGGGCCGCACTCTGGCGGGCCACCACCCCCTGATGGCGGCAGTGGCGGGGAACGCGCATCCTGTCGGCATCGACAAAGCGGACCGCAATGGCCCGCTCCTTGGCCAGATCGATGATCTGTTGCAGACGCGGGCCGGCCTTGCCCTGCTGGATCAGGATCTCGCTGATCGCGACTGCATTCTGCCCCAAGGCCTCCCAGACCGCATTGATCCCCCAGATCAGCTCATCGGCAGGGTCGCTTGCCGGGGCCATCTCGCCGGCAGGGGGTTTTGCCTCTTTTCTCCTTTTCTCCATCACGCGCCCCAGTGCGCAGTTTGACCGCCAAGGCCACGGCGCTGACGGCACCGCTCGGCAATGATGATGCTGCGCAGACTTTCTACTGCCTCTTCAAGCCGATCATTGACGATCAGATAATCGTAGCCGCCGACACAGGCCAATTCCTTGCGGGCATTGTTCAGACGCACGGCGATGGTCGCCTCGCTTTCGGTTCCGCGACCGCGCAGGCGGCGTTCCAACTCCGCCAGCGACGGCGGGGCGATGAAAATGGTCGTCACCGAATTGGTCCGCTGTCGGACCTGGGCCGCGCCCTGGACGTCGATATCGAGGATGACGTCGCAGCCTGCCTGTTGATGTTTGACCACCTCATCGACACTGGTGCCATACATGTTGCCGTGGACTTCGGCCCATTCAAGAAACCCGGGGGGCTGCCGGTCGCGCATGGTTGCAAAAACCGTTTTATCGACAAAGTGATAGTGGACGCCATCAACCTCACCGGACCGCGGTTGCCGGGTGGTGTGCGACACGGAAAAAACCAGGCCGGACAGGTCGCGCATCACCCGCTTGACAATGGTCGTTTTGCCGCAGCCGGAGGGTGCGGACAGCACCAGCAGCAGACCGCTGGCCATCATTCCCCCTCGCCCTTGCCCTTGGCCAGCAGCAATTCCGGATGCCGCTGTTCCTGCTCCAGGGCCAGTAGGCGTTGGTTGATGGTTTCCGGCTGGACCGAAGACAGGATCAGATGGCCGGAATCGAGGATGAGAATCGCCCGGGTCCGTCTTCCCTCGGTGACATCGATCAGTTTCTTTTCGATCCGGGCGTCCTCCTTCAATTTTCGAATGGGCGAGGAACCGGGATTGACGACGGCGAGAATACGATTCACCTTGACGGCATTACCAAAGCCAATATTGACGAGTTTACTGTCCATGAGTTATGCGATGGGCAAAGGGAGAGGGGGCGCTGATTATTCGATGTTCTGCACCTGCTCGCGCAGTTTTTCGATTTCATTTTTCATCTCAACGCCCAGGTGGGCGATGCTGGCGTTGGCTATTTTGGAGGAAAGGGTGTTGACCTCGCGGAGAAACTCCTGCAAGAGGAAATCAAGCCGCCGCCCCACCGGTTCAGCACTGGCAAGAAAGGTGCGAAATTGGGCCATGTGACTGTCTAGCCGGGTAATTTCCTCGGTGACGTCGCTCTTGTCGGCCATGATCGCCGTTTCCTGGGCCAAACGGATGGGATCGAGATCAAGCCCTTCCAACAGCTTGCTTATCCTGATCCGGAGATCGTTCTGGCGCTGCTGCTGCAATTCGGGAATGCTATCGTCAATCTGCCGGACGATCCGTTCGAACTTGGCCAGGCGCCCGAGAAGCTCCTGCTGCAATGCTTGTCCTTCTTTTTCCCGCATGATGTCGCAGTCTTTGAGCGCGGCATCGAGGGAAGCGCTGATCAGCAGCCACTCCGTTTCCATATCCGGCCGCTGTTCTTCCAGACTGATCACATCACGCAGGGTCAGCATGTCGCGCAGGGTCACTGGGCCCTCGATGCCATACTCGTCGATCAACTGTTGCAGACATCGGTGGTACTGGCGAGCGACACTCTCATTGACCGCAAGTTGGGGCTCAACGGTGGCCAGCCCTTGCAAGCTGAAGGTAATATCGACCCGCCCCCGGTCGAGAGCAGCGGCCACCTTTTTCTTTACCGGCTCTTCGAAGGCGGCAAACAGTCGGGGCAGGATCACCCGTTGGTCAAGGAAGCGGTGGTTCACTGTCCGGATTTCAGCGACCCAGGTTCTTCCGTCCCCCGAAGCCTCGCCTCGGCCAAATCCTGTCATACTTCGTGGTCGCATCACCTCTTCGTCTCCCAGGGGATTATAATTGCTTAAGAAATGAACTTGTTGCGGCCTTAGGCGTTCGCGGCAATGACGGCCGCAGAGAGTTCGCCGGCCGAGACGCAGGCAGTCCCGATTTTGCCGACCACGATGCCGGCGGCGTGGTTGGCCAGAACCGCGGCCTCGCGCATCGTACAGCCGGCGGCGAGTCCCAGTGCCAACGTGGCCGCAACCGTGTCTCCGGCACCGGTGACGTCATAGACCTCCTTGGCCATGGTCGGGATGGTGACCAAATCATCATCGCCCTGTAGCAGGGCCATGCCGGCTTCCCCTCGGGTGATCAACACCGCCTCGCAGCCGATATCGTCACGGATCTGACGTGCGGCCGCCATCAGGCTCCGCTCGTCCTCAATCCGCATCCCCGCCATTTGCATGGCCTCGTGGTGGTTGGGCGTAATCACGGTAGCCCCAACAAACCAATGCATATTGGCCGGCTTGGGATCCACGATCAGTGGCAGATCTCGTTTTTCGCGGCTCCGGGCCGCATGCAGCAGTTGATGCAGCCGGATCATCAGTTGTTCGCTGACCACCCCTTTGGCGTAATCCGAAACCATCACCGCATCAAAGGTGTGCACATGCCCTTCGAGGTACCGGAGCAGCCCGTCCAGTGAACCTCTGGAGGGAAAACCCGTCTGCTCCCGATCGAACCGGACAACCTGCTGGCCTTGGGCCACAACCCTGGTTTTCACGGTTGTCGGGCGTTGCCCCACGACCAGCCCCTCGGTTGGCACGCCCAACTGTTCAACCAGTTCAACCGCCTTTCGCCCCATGGCATCATCCCCGATAATGCCGCACAAGGCGCCGTTTCCTCCAAGGGAAACGATATTTCTCAGGACATTGGCCCCCCCACCCAGCAGGAGCTCTTCGCGCTGGACATTGACCACCGGAACCGGCGCCTCCGGAGAAATGCGACTGGCTGTTCCCCAGAGAAAATGATCAATAATGATATCGCCGATGACCAGCACCCTGGCATCGGCGAAAAGAGAAATGCGATCTTGGAGCATTTGATTGGTCATGCTGAACACGGCAAACGAATGTTCCGTTTGTCTTACTTCATCGCCTTATTCAACTCGGTGATGACTGCATTCGATATATCGATCGATTCGGTGGCATACAACACGACATTACGGGGCAGCACCACTGCATATCCGCTGTCCGCGGCAACCTTGGACACAACCTCTTCAAGTTTTTTGAGGATTGGATTGACATGCTGCTCACGCAGTTTCTTCAGTTCCTGATTGGCTTCATCCTGCTTGGCCGCGAGCTCCTGACGTTTTTTCTGAAAAGCAGTGGCTTTTTCCTTCTTTACACTATCACTCCAGGCGGAACCTTTTTTTTCCATTTCCTTTTGCATGGCAATGAGGTCATTTTCCTCATTTTTAAAGGAAGCCTGCAAAGAATCCATTTTTTGTTTGATGATACCTTCTGCCCGCTTGCCGGCAGTAGAGGTAGACAGCACCTGCTTCATATCAATGACGGCAATTTTGGTGTCCGCTGCTCCAGCCTGGCCATTGCAAAGAACAGATGCGGCAATCAACAGGCTGCCAAGACAGCCGACCACTTTTTTTACGATATTCATTGTTATTGCTCCTTTAGAATTGTTTGCGTTCCGCCACCGTTTGCTTGTTCACCGAACAAAAACATCGAGCAGAGAAAATACAAAACCGGGCAGGGACAAGCCCCCTTACCCGGTCATCAAGCCAGTACAACATCACGTTATTTTACAATAACAAAGTCATCCCGCCGATTCTGCGCCCAGGAGATTTCATCATGCCCGAACAGTAACAACTTCTCTTCCCCAAAACTGACTGTGGACAACCGCTCGGCATTGACTCCCAAATTCATGAGATAGGATTTGGCACTTTGAGCGCGCCGTTCACCCAGAGCAAGGTTATACTCCTGAGTTCCCCGAGGATCGCAGTTTCCCTCGATTCTGATCTTTATCTGGGGATTCTTTTTCAGGAAATCGGCATTGGTTTCAATCCGCTGCACTTGCTCGCCGGTAATCTTTGAACTGTCAAACTCGAAGTAAACCGGCACCATCGGTCCGGAGGTTCTTCCTTCCATGATGCCCGAATCCGCGGTTTCCAGCGATTCCGTCGCGCCGGCGCCCTCTGCTCCACCTTGCTGTGCGGTCTCAGACGCTTTCTTGCTGCAGCCCGTCAGGCTCAAGCCAAAGACAAGGACCACTAACGTGGCCAAATGTAACATCTTCTTACTGCTCATTTCTCCCTCCCATATAGTGAAAATTAAAAAAATGCACGAAAGTACAATTTACTGTGCCGCCTAAGAAATACAACAATTTTTTAGCGAAAAATGAATTCCCTTGCAAAAGAAGAACAGCTTATCTAAAGTCATTGCGCTTGCAATGGTAGGGAGGATTTTCTCCTTTTTTTAACAAGAAAAAGAATCACTCGCATGAGTTCACCAGCCTCCAGCCCTCCCGGGACACTCGAACACCTTGTCTGTTCCAATCGCTTCGGAAATTTTTTTGGTGTGCCCCAGCCGGTTTTTGACCGCGTCTGGAACAACCTGACCCGCCCTGAGGGTGATTCCGTTGCCTATGTTTCAATGGAAATCGGTGCCGATCCCGATGTCTTCCACCCGGTCCGCGATCTGCTGGAACGGCAAGGGGTCAAGGAACACTCCAATCCGCAATTGCACGCTCTGCTGCACAGGTATTTGCACGGTCCCAGAAAAATCCCCAACTATAGCGGCGGACTCGGCGTACTTGCCGGTGACACCCTTAAAAGTTTTGCCGATATGCACATCCCGGCCCTCGCGGTCAGTCTGCTCTACCGGGAAGGGTATTTTTCCCAGATCGTTGACTCCAAGGTAGGGCAAATCGACCACGCCACCCGCTGGAGCCCCGAAATAACCCCCACCCTGTTTCAACTTCAGGACCCGCAATCATCCGGCCGGCCATTGACGATTGCAATTCCCTTTTACAACGGCCAATTAAAGCCGACGATGGTCAGGGCGCAGGTCTGGATGAAGCTGGAAATTGCCGGCGAACTCGACTATTTCGTGCCGGAGTTCCTGCTGGATTACAGCCTGCCCGAGGCCCCGGTCTGGGTCGCGGAGTCGGCCCACCAACTGTACAATGCCAAATCCGCGATCATCAAGGCCAACCAGCGGCGTATGCTGGGTTCCGCCATTCTCCCGCTCCTTGAAACCCTGGGATTCACGACTCAGACCATCCATCTCAACGAGCAACACGGGGTCACCGTTACCCTGCACCTTATCCTGCAAGAACTGCAAGCCGCCCTCGGCGACGCCTTTCTTGACCGTGTCACCGATGCCGACATCCTTGCCGCGGCAGCAAGAGTTTCACGCAAAATCGTCTATACCATCCACACCCCGGTCAAAGCGGGGCATGATCGCTTTTCCCGCGATCTCTACTCGGCGATCAGCCACAAGGCCTTCCAACGGATACTCAATCTGCTCGCCCATGACGATGAGATCAGCCATGAATACAACTTCACCGCCATGGCCATGCGGATCAACCGGGCCATTAACAGCGTCAGCCGGCTGCACCGCGATGTCACCAAAAAACAGTTTCCCGCTTTTTCCAATAAAATAAAGGCGATCACCAATGGGGTGCATCACCTGACGTGGATCAGTGCAAACCGTGCCACCTGCTTCAGCCAGATACCTTCGCTCCACAACTGGCGGACTGATCCCAGTTGTTTTAGTGCGGTTACCAGCGAGGATATGTCGCTGCTGGCGCCAGCGCTTGAAAAAGCCTGGCGCACGGATAATCGACGCTTGATCGCGTATGTCAATACCATGCTCAAAAGCCATCGCGAGCAGATGGTCGAGACCTGGATCGACCCGCCGAACCACCTTTCGAGCCTGCCCGAAACAGAATGGCTCCAGCCCGGGGTCTTCACCATCGGGTTTGCCCGAAGATTTTCCACCTACAAACGGGCCGATCTGATCTTTGACGACATCGGCCGCCTTGCCGACATTCTCATCGCACACAACTGGCCGGTCAACTTTCTCTTCGCCGGCAAAGCCCATCCCGCGGACGAGCCGGGAAAATCGGTCCTTAAACTGATCCTGGATAATCAGGAAGAGCTGTACAGACGCAGCAACGGCTTGGGCAAACTTGTTTTCATCCCGGGATACGATATGCAGGTTGCCAAATTGATGGTCAGCGGTGTACACGCCTGGCTCAACAGTCCCAAGCGCCCTCTTGAGGCCAGCGGCACCAGCGGCATGAAAGCGGCCATGAACGGGGTTCCCAACATCAGTATCATGGACGGTTGGTGGGTGGAAGGGTATCACGGGGGGCAAACGGGTTGGAAATTCGGCTATGAAGGTCCGGTCGACGAGGCTGATCTGAGCGAGGCCCCCGATACCCTGCTCTACACCGAAGATGCCGCCGCTTTTTACGAGCTTCTCCCTTCTGTGCTCGCAACGTTCTACGACCACCCCGAATCGTATATGGCGCGGGCGTTGAACAACCTGCGGCTCAACATCCCGATCTTCAACACCCACAGGATGGCGGCCGAGTACGTTGCGCAATACAATCTGCGATTTCCGCCGGAACTGGAAGACACGATCAACCGCTTTCGCCGGTTGTATCAAAGTGAAGAAAACGGAAGGCCATAGGCTTCCGTCCTCCGCTTCTTCGTCAGGAATGTTCACCCGGAGAGCGAAAGGGGCTTTTCCTGTACAAAAGCAGTGCTTATCACTCTGAGGTACAGTATAAGAACCTTCATCTCTCCCTCGACCCGTTCGGCCACCATGAATAGGGCAAACGGGTCATGCAGGGCATTGACCGCTGACCTCTAACGCGTTTTCACCATGACTTCGGCCGACACGGCAGCAAAAAGCGGGACAGAGCAGCCGCGCACCTCGCATCGTCCCACAAGATACTGACGACAGCCGCCGCAAATAAACTGACAACTGATTTGAATAGAGAGAGACTACCCAAGGAGAACCCATGGCGCGCCACATCAACCCCAGCAATTCCACCAATAAAACCATAGACGCCATTGACCGGAAAAGGGAACGGGAACGGCAATTCATGTTGAAAAAATCCCGGGAAATGGCGCCGGAGCTGGCGGTATCCCTGGTGCAGCGTCTGTTGGATCTGCATATCATCGAGACCAATTCAGTCCATGCCATCCAGGAGACCATGGCCAGACAACTGCAACAGTTAGGCGACATGGAGGAATTCGACATGCAGTTCAAGATCGCTCCGATCAGAAACCTGACTCCCGATCCCAATGTCATCAGCCTGTACCTGACCCAGTATATCGTTGAAGACCTGATCAATCATCCCAATATCCAGGATGTGTTCGGCGATGATCTGGAGATCTACCGCGCTGTGGATTCAGTGCTCTCAAAAATCCGTCCGCGCTGATCATGCCAAATCATGGCGGGTACTCACCCCACAACTCTTCCTTCTTTGCTTTTTGCCACCAGCACGGGAGAAATACTGGACTACAGTGGCTTGACCATGGCCGGCAGCGCCGCCGGCCGATTCTATAAGCCGCAACCGGAAGACCTGATCGAACTGCCTCCGGGCAGCGAACTGTTCACCCTGCCGGGCCGCCGGCCGGTTGGCATCGAGCCGGAAACCGGCGAGCCCGCCCTGCTCGCCGCTAACCCCTACACCCCTGGCGATCCCATCCAGGCCGTGGCCGCCTTCATGGCCCCTGCCCATACCGCCATTTATTCGGCTGCCTACGAAACCCATGAGCCGCAAGCCCCCATGTTGCCGCTCTTTGCCTACACGGCTGTCGGCTGGGCCGACGGCAAATTCTGGGTGGCGGGTTTTCGCAGCGATGCCGATTGCCGGCAGGATGCCGATCAATTCAATCAGCGCCTGCTGGAGCAGCGCACCAAAAAACATCTGCGCCGCCACAACGATAACCGGCTGATTCAGCACCTCGGCAAATGCTGTCTCACCTACGGCTGTCCGGCCGCCCGCAACTACTTTCTCGGCCGCTGGGAAGCGCCTCTGCCCAGCTCACCGGCCTGCAACGCCGCCTGCGCCGGCTGCATCTCCCTGCAACCCTCGGGATGCTGTCCCTCGACCCAGGATCGGATCACCTTTGTCCCCACCGAAAAGGAAATCGCCGAGGTGGCGGTCACCCATCTTGAAACCGCTCCCCGTCCTATTGTCAGCTTCGGCCAAGGTTGCGAGGGAGAGCCGCTGCTTCAGGCCGGGGTGATCGAAAAAAGTATCCGGCTGATCCGTTCACGGACCAGCCGGGGCACGATCAACCTCAACACCAACGGCAGTCTGCCCGAGGCGGTAGACCTTCTGGCCCAGGCCGGACTGGATTCGATTCGTATCTCCCTCAACAGCGCCCAGCCGGAAAAGCACCGGCTGTATTATCGTCCCAAGGGTTTTTCCCTGACTGACGTTTGCCGATCGATCGCAATCATGAAGCGCTACGGTCACCATGTCTCCCTCAACTACTTCATCCTGCCCGGCTGCACCGACGACCCGGCCGAATGGGCCGCTCTTTCAACGCTGATTACCGAATACCGTCCTGACTTCATTCAGTTGCGCAACCTGAACATGGACCCGGAATACTATCTGCGGGTGATCGAACACCGGTCAGACACGCGGCCGCTGGGGATCAGGAACTGGTTGCGGCACCTGAAGGAAACGTTCCCAGGTCTGGGTTTGGGGTACTATAATCCGCCTCTGCGGCCTTAGCGGCAAAGAGCGAACTCCCGACCTCGCCGCCGCCCTCTGGGTCATTCACCGCAAAAAAGGCCTCAGCCTGTTTGCAGGCCTCTTCCAGGGAATAACTGGCTTGAACTTTGGCCGCCAAATGGTGACCAAAGAAATAGTTCTTGGCAAAATGGTGAGTGAATTCCTTCAACCGCCCCAGGCGCCGGTCAGGCTGAAACCGCTGGACCAGCGCGGTCACGAAATCCTGATACAGTCTCGGCAGGACAACGTTCGGTGCAGGGATCTCCACCCCATAGACCTCCTGGGCAATGGTGGCAAAAATCCATGGCATCCGTGCCGCCGCCCGGCCAATCATCAGGCCATCGGCCCCGCTTTCCTCAAGACAGCATCGAGCACTTGCCGCCGAGTCGATCGAACCGTTGGCGACCACCGGAATATCCACCCAGCGCTTCACCTTGGCGACCCAGGCCCAGCGCGGCCGTCGGGCAAAGGGTTCCGAGCGCAATCGGGCATGCACTGTCAGCATATCAATCCCTTCGTCGGCCAGCATTCGGCAAAAATTTCGCAACTTCTCTTCGTCGAGGGTCTCACCGAGCCGGATCTTGGCGGTGAGCGGCAAGGAGGTATTTTTTCGGGCGCTGGCGACAATTCGGCGCACACGCTCCGGAACCTCCATCAAACTGCTCCCTCCCCCTGCCCTGCGAACCTGAGGTGCGGGGCAGCCGAGATTGAGATCGACGACGTCCGCCTGGAGGCGGTGCAGGGCATCAAAAATCCTTGAAATATTCTTTTCGTCTGTCAGCAAGAGTTGATAGGAGAGAGGGGACTCCTGCGGTGTCCGCACGAGATAGGGCGAATGATGTGCCCGCTCCGCTGGCAGTCGCGCGGCGGCGAGCATTTCCGTGCTGAGCAGCCCAACCCCACCAAAGTGGAGGATCGTTGTCCGCAAGGCTGAGTGGGTGAGCCCCGCCATAGGCGCCAGCAGGAGCGGCGGCCAAATTTCCGTCTCTCCTATACGCATTCATGCCTCCCGGCATCGCCCCCCAGAGCCATTTGCAACTTCTGGCTTGACATCAAAACCTTGAACATGGTAATTTTTATTAATTATTATTTATCATTTGTTTCACCGCCACTGATAGAGCAAAAAATGAATGCGCCCACCCCCATGATCAGGCTGACAACGCAACGGCAGATTATTCTCGAGGAACTGTCGAAAGTGAAAACACATCCGACCGCCAGTGAATTGTACGATATGGTCCGGAAACGGCTACCGCGTATCGGCTTGGGCACGGTGTACCGCAATCTGGAACTGATGGCGGAAAGCGGGATGATCCTCAAAATTGAGGTTGGGGGCACCCAGAAACGCTTTGACGCCACCACCGACGACCACTACCACATCCGCTGCTCGTCCTGCGGCAAGGTCGATGATATTGATATACCGGTGATCAAGGAACTTGTAGCTCAGGCAGCGAACACCACCTCCTACCTTATCCTTGGCCACCATGTTGAATTCACCGGCCTCTGTAGCGCCTGTCAAAAACAACAGCACCCCCAACCAGCCCGCTGACGACAAGACAGTTCTTGCCCCTCAAACATCAAGAGCGGCTCTCCATCAGGGGAGCCGCTCTTTTTTTACCACGCAACCTGATTTCAGGAGAAATTGACCCGGCAAAATCGACGTTTGCCGACCTTGAGGAGTACCGCACCTTGAGTGGGAATGGTCGCATTGATGTCGTCCACCTTCTCCCCGTCTATCGAGACCGCATGCTGCTGCATCATGCGGCGCCCATCGGAGGTCGATTTCACCAGGCCTGCATCCAGCAGCAGTTTCGGTACCCAGATCTCGGTCTCAGCGGTAACAATCCGCACCTCCTCAATTTCATCGGGTATTTCATGGCGGGCAAACACCTGTTCGAAGGCGCGTTCCGCTTCCTCGGCGGCCGCCTGACTGTGAAATCGGGCCACCATCTCCTTGGCCAGCCGCACCTTGGCGGCCTTGGGATGAAGCTGTCCGGCTGAAATTTGATCTTTCAAGGCACCAATTTCCGTCATGGAGAGATCGCTGAGCAGCTCGTAATAGCGGAACATGAGTTCGTCGCTGACCGACATGATCTTGCCGAAGATGCTGTCCGGCGATTCGGAAATACCGATGTAATTGCCCAACGACTTGCTCATCTTGTTGACGCCGTCCAGCCCTTCCAACAACGGCATGGTCAGCACTACCTGGGGCTCCTGGCCCCGGCTACGCTGCAGATCGCGTCCCATCAGCAGGTTGAACAATTGATCGGTGCCGCCCAGTTCAACATCGGCCTTCATGGCCACCGAATCATACCCCTGAATCAGGGGATAAAGAAATTCGTGAATCGAAATCGGCCGGTTCGACTCAAACCGTTTTTTAAAATCGTCCCGTTCCAGCATGCGGGCAACGGTCAGCTCCGAGGCCAGACGGATCATGTCATAGGAGGTTAATTTTCCCAGCCAGGTCGAGTTAAAGACGACGGTAGTCTTTTCCGGATCAAGGATCTTGAAGACCTGCTCCTTGTAGGTTTCGGCATTGCGTTTGACATCCTCCGGGGTCAGCGGCGGCCGGGTGTCGGATTTGCCGGTGGGATCGCCGATCAGGCCGGTAAAGTCACCGATGAGGAAATGAACATTGTGCCCAAGAAGTTGAAAATGGCGCAACTTCTGAATGAGCACCGTATGCCCGAGATGCAGATCCGGGGCGGTGGGATCAAAGCCGGCTTTGATGGTCAACGGCACCCCGGTCTCCAAGGATCGGGTGAGCTTCTTGACGAGATCCTCTCTGGAATGAAAATCTACGGCGCCCCGTTCGATCAGGGCTATCTGTTCTGCGACCGACTCCATCACACCCCCTACTTGGCGTATTCCACTGCTCTGGTTTCACGGATGACCGTCACCCGGATCTGGCCCGGATAGGTCAATTGTTCTTCAATGGCCTTGGCGATGTCGCGGCTGAGCAGCGTAGTCTCTTCGTCGCGAACCTTCTGACTGTCGACAATGATACGCAGATCGCGACCGGCCTGGATGGCATAGGACTTTTCCACCCCATTGAAACTGTTGGCGATATTCTCAAGATCCTCCAACCGCTTGACATAGCTTTGCAGCATCTCTTTTCGCGCTCCCGGCCTTGCCCCGGAAAGGGCATCCGCCGACTGCACCAAGACATCAAGCACACTCTTGGGTGGTTGGTCCTCGTGATGGGCGCCGATGGCGTAGACGATATCCTCGGCCTCGCCATATTTGCGGGCCAAATCCCGGCCGATAATGGCATGCGAGCCCTCCACTTCATGGTCCACCGCCTTGCCGATGTCATGGAGCAGCCCGGCGCGCTTGGCCTTCTTGACATCCAGGCCGAGCTCGGCCGCCATCACCCCGCAGAGGAAAGCCACCTCCAAGGAATGTTGCAAAATATTCTGGCCATAGCTGGTACGATATTTCAACCGCCCAATCAGATTGATCAATTCGACATGCATGCCATGGGCGCCGACATCAAAAGTGGCGCGCTCGCCAGACTCGCGAATGCCAATCTCCAGCTCCTCGGCAACCTTCTGCACGACCTCCTCGATCCGAGCCGGATGAATACGCCCATCGGAGATGAGCTGCTCCAGAGCCAGCCGGGCAACCTCGCGCCGAATGGGGTTGAATCCGGAAAGAATAACCGCCTCAGGGGTGTCATCAATGATGATATCAATCCCGGTCGCCGCCTCGATCGCCCTGATATTCCGCCCCTCTCTTCCGATAATCCGTCCCTTCATCTCCTCGTTGGGCAGCGGCACCATGGAAACGGTCTTATCAGCCACATAATCGCCGGCGTAACGAGCGATAGCCAAGGCCAAGATATTCTTCCCCTTGCGGTCCGCCTCCATTTTCATCTCGTTTTCAATCCGCGACAGCCGTTTGGCACAGTCCATCCGCGCTTCGCTTTCAATGGATTGCATAAGCTGGTGTTTGGCCTCTTCACGATCGATACCGGCAATCTGTTCCAGCTTGTAACGCTGCTCGTCAATCAGGTTATCCAGATGTTTATTCTTCTCAACAACCTCGGTTTCATTGACCTCAAGATTTTCCTCCCGGTATTTCAAGCTGGCCTGCTTCTCTTCGAGAATCTGAAACTCCCGTTGTATTTCGTCAAACTTGCGATTTAAACGACGCTGATCCTCCTTAATCTCCAACCGGCTGGCCTTCAATTCACGATCAGCCTCCTGTTTGATCAAAAAAGCCTCTTCCTTGGCCTGCAACAGGGCTTCTTTCTTAATCTGCTCGGCCTCACTGATAGAATTTTCAATGATCTGCCGCCCCTGCAGCGCAATATTTTTCTGGTTCCCTTCGACCAGCTTTTTACGCAGCAGAATACCAACGGCCAAACCGGCCACAAGGTTCCCTAACGCCAAAAATAATGTTATCACATTCAGTTCCATAACTGACCACCTGTCCTTCTATATAAATAATGTACCAACCGCGCGACGCGATGCCCCATGCGTACGGATTGTCGTTATGAAAAAGGAGGAATGGATTGCGGAGATGTGCCAAGGCACAAACGGCAACGAACGGAAACGCCAAGAAATCAGCGAAGAGAAGCGCCCGAGCGCTCTTCAGGACAGGCTCAGGCCATTCCAGTGGTCTTCAGCGCTGAAGAAATACACGAAAAAAAAGCTGCCGGAACAGATGTATTCGGCAAACATTTCTCTCGATAACAGCCTGCGTGGAGGGTTACTCATATATAGTAAACCTGATCGCATCAGAGTTGTCTTTCTATCACTGGACGCACTGTCCGCTCGTACCCACGCAACCATCCTCTTTCTGCAAAGAAAATGGCATCTATAAAAAAGCGGTTCATCCCGCCGATAAAGAAAAGCCCCCGCGCTGCCGTGTCAACGAAATGATTAAACCTAATTGAATTAGGTGGGCAGTGCCCCCGCTGACGGCTGGAATTCAATGAAGATTTCCATGATTCAGCTCAAAGGCTACCCTTTTTTTGCGAGTTGGCTCAATACTTCGTTGATCACCAACAGAGCAGGGGTACGGTACTTGCTTACTTACTTCCTTTCTTTTTTATTAGTATAGCAGAACTCTCTTCCCGGCTAAACGAGAATCTGCAAAAAGTCAGTCCAAACCTAAAGAGATTTTCTCGATCAGATGGCCGATCCCCCCTTCCTGTTTCTGCCGGAACTCCTTATACTCGCGATGCAAGTGAACATATTTAGCCGCCATGCGCAGACACCCCAATACCAGCATCTTGCTGGACGGCACGGAACTTCGACTGACTTTCTCACTGCTTTCCAATTCTTGACGCAACAGGGCGATGACTGATTCCACCTCTTCTTCAGGCGCATCGCTATAAAAGGTGAATTCCTGACCAAACAGGTGAAAACGTACAAGACGATCCTGCATCAGCGTCAATAATCAGTTTTAGTTGTTCTTGCTTTCAGGGTCTTCGTTAAAGAGCGATCCCTGAACGCTGCCATACGAACCGCCCTTCTCAATCGGCGTGGCCCCCTGTTCAGCCTCCCATTGTTCGATACGGTCAAGCAACCCTGCAACCCTGTTCCCGACCTCGGTCCGCTCGGTGCTCAGATGAAAAACATTGTTTTTCAGGTCTGCGCATTCAGCATCGCGTTCCCGCAAGGTTTCCTGGAGGGCGTGATAATCCGATTTCAGTTGATTGTATTTGGCCAACAGTTTGTCGACAAACTCCTCCAGACGAACCAATTCCGCATTATTTTCCATGACGCATCCTTTAATATTTTAAGTTGCCGAAAAGGCTAAAAAACTCTAACCTTTCGAAATTATAACAGAACTAAACGGGTCCTAACTATACAAATCGAGCCACCTGAACGCAAGGACTTTACTCGGAGCCGGGATGGGAACCCTCTTTTTTTCCGGCCAAGTCTACATCCGGGTGTACTCCCAGGTAACGGGCCGGCCATTTTCGTAGGGCATATACCCGTGAAAGAGACGAGGATCGGCATCAAAAACCAAGGGAAGGAAATATCGGTCTCCTTCCCACATGGGCAAGGTCGCAAGAGCCGCGATCGGGTGCCAGGCGAGATCTCCTTCTTCATTGTTTTTTTTCAGCTCACCTGTAAAAGCGGTGATCAAGAATACAAAGCCGAGCCAATTCTCGCCCTCAGGCCCGAACCCCGTCCAATTAATCGTGCCCCGCAACTGCAACTGGGTGCACTCGAATCCGGATTCCTCCCGAATCTCTCTTCTCATACAGGTAAGAACATCCTCGGTGGCCTTCATCTTTCCGCCCAAGCCGTTATACTTTCCAAGGTGCTGGTCCGACTTCCGGGCGTTTCGATGCACCAGCAAGGTCTGCTGGCCATCGGGGGAAACAATGTAACCAAGAGTGCCGATGATAGGGAGGTACATATATATCTTCCGTAACTTTAAAGAAATACAACATAATATCGCGACATGACTTGTCGCCGTAACTTCTATCGCCGGGCAGGGCGTAATGTGATACAATACCGACGTGTTAACCGGTACCATCCCCTCTAACCCGCACAAACGCATGTACCATGATTTCTCCCCTATCGGAACGCAAAGCTGCCCGAACCCTTTTCTTTTTTATTTATTTCTCCTGCTGGTCACTGGTCCTGGGCATCGCACCCGTTGCGTCCCCGGCAGCGGAACCCTTTCCTCTCTACCCGTGCCTTAAGGCAAACGTCAAATTTTGGGAAAATGTTTACAGTCGCTATTCAACTCGTCAAGGCATAGTGCATGACACCGACGATCTCAGCCGTGTGTATGCGATCATCGATCTTGTTGACTGGGACGCCCCGAATTCGGCAAAAATAAACAGCGCGCGCATCAAGGCGGCAAAAGACCGGATCACCGACACCCTCACCAACCTCGGCGCAGGCGTTCCGCCTCGTAACGCCGAGGAACGTCGTATCGCCGGTCTTTTTTCACCACAGCGCCACACCACCTATCATGAGGCCCGGGACAATATCCGCCTGCAACTCGGCCAAAGCGACCGCTTTTACGAAGGACTGCTCCGTTCCGGCAAATATCTGGCGCAATTTAAACAGATCTTCGTTTCCCAGGGACTTCCCCCGGAACTGGCCTACCTGCCCCATGTGGAATCCTCCTTCAACCCAAAGGCCTACAGCAAGGCTGGCGCTGCCGGTCTCTGGCAGTTCACCCGTTCCACCGGAAAAGAGTATCTGACCATCAACCAACTGGTGGATGAGCGCTACGACCCTTATATTGCCACGCGAGCTGCCGCCCGGTTACTCAAGGAGAATTACGAGCAGTTACAAACCTGGCCGCTGGCCCTTACCGCATACAACCACGGCCGGGCCGGTATGATGCGGGCCGCGCGAGAGATGGGGAGCTATGAAAATATTTTTATATCCTACGACCAAGGTTCGTTCAAATTTGCCTCCCGCAATTTTTATTCAGAGTTTCTTGCTGCCATGCGGGTTGCAACGCGCATGGCAGCCAATCCGAAATTTCCTTTCGAGCGGCCGGAGCCAACGGTCACCGTCCAACTCAAAAATGATGTGCCGATAGGCCGCCTGCGCTCCTCCTACCGGATCTCCGCCGACCAATTTGCCCGGCTCAACCCGGCCCTGCTGCCGCCCGTTCTCGAGGGAGAGAAAGCTGTTCCTCAAGGTTATCTGGTGCGCCTCCCTTCGACAAAACAAGGACAAACACGCCTCTTGCAGTAACCCGGCACGTTCGCGCTCCGGCCATAGCCGACCAGCAACCGGATCGGGTTCTCTCCATGTCGCCGTTCTTCCCCAAAAAACTTCTACATAACCGACAAAACGAACCCCATGGACATTTCACAAACCATTGCCGAAATGAAAAAGCGCCCCGATTTCAACGAGAAAGTCGGCATGATCCTTATCCACAACGGTACGGTGCGAGGCTGGTCCCGGAATGACCGCCAGCAAGTGACCGCGCTGGAAACAAGGGTCGATAGCGAAAAGATTGAGCGCCTCCGTCAAGAATATCTTGAATGGCCAGGTATTTATGACATAATAATTGAAGCACGATCCGGTCGCTTCGCCCCCGGCGACGATCTGCTCTTCATCATTGTTGCCGGGGATATACGAGAGAATATTAAACCGGTTCTGGCCGTGTTGCTTGATCGCATCAAAGCCGAGGCCATTCAGAAAAAAGAGATCATGTCGTAGAACCATTGCACCTGCGTCTGTCTGTGGCCAGCCAACCCAAGGAGCCATTGTATGCCTTCAGCCCAAGCGCTTATTGAAAAATTCAAAAAAATCAGGACGCTTCCTCATATCGTCACCCGGCTTGTCCAGTTGGTCAACGATGAGGAGTCGACCCTGCAGGATTTTGAAGAGGTGATCCGGCTGGACCCCGCCCTTGTCGCCCGCTTGCTGACCCTGGTGAATAGTTCGTATTTCGGCCTGACCCGGAAGGTCGATTCCATCTCCCGGGCCGTAGCGCTGCTGGGCATGAAGAATCTCCATAATATCGCGGTGACCGACGCGATCCAAGGCATGCTTCGCAGCCACTCCGGCTCCACCGAATTCTCCCCGCAACGCTTGTGGCTCCACAGCGCCGCTTCCGGCATCTGCTGTAAAATGATTGCCGAACGCATTTTCACAATCAACGGGGATGATGCCTACCTCTGTGGCATCCTCCACGATATCGGGTTGATCGTTGCAATGGAAGCTGAACTGGAAACATTTCTCCAGCTCATCGAGCAATTAACCCCTGGTGGCCCTTCCATTGTGGAACTGGAACACCAACTGTTTCACACCGACCACTGCGAAGTCGGATACATCCTGGCCAAGGATTGGCGCATCCCCGACCCGATTGCCGAAGCCATTCGCGATCACCATCAGGACGATAACGGCGCCATCGCCCCCCATTCACCCACCGGCATTCTCCAGATGAGTGAATACATCATCCAGCAGCTCCACTTCCCTGCCATTAAAGACGGCTTGGTCGCCAGCCTTGCCCCTTCCCTGGCCGCTCATATTCAAAGTAACGTGGAAGAATATAAAGTCCTTGCGGAAGATCTCCCAGAAGAGCTTGAAAAAACGCAAAAAATGTACGGCGGCTGAGGTTACGTCCATGACCCTGACACCCCTTTTTGCCGATCTTGTCGACCCGATCGGGGAATTGACCGCCCTGCGTACCCATCTGGAGCAAGAAACCGAAGAACTCGTGTTTTTCTGCCTGGATCACTCCGGTCACCATGTTGCTTCCAGCGGCTTTCCCTTGGATGCCAACCAAGCCATTGGCTACATCGAGGAAAACGAAAAAAAATCCTCGGAACTTACTTTCGCCGTTCAGGATCGGATGTTCTTTTTGTTGGCCGTCCCCGATCTCCAAGGGTATATCCTGGTGACCCCCAGCTCCTCTGGTCAGCACGAAGGCACTGCCCACTGGGTGGCGACCATCATCCGCCTTGCGGTCCGTCTTTTTCTCGCCCATCGGGAGATTACCGAGACGGTCAACCGGCTCCGCATCCAGAAGAAACAATTTGACCGGAAATCGGCAGTCCTGGAAAAAAAATTCCAGGATATCATGGCAGAAAACGAACAGAATTACAGAAAAATACAGGACCAACAGCTCAACTATTCCAACACGCTGCAAGCAGAGATCAAAAAGCAGACCGCAGAACTCCGAACCGCAAAAAAGGCAGCCGAAGCGGCCAATATTGCCAAGAGTGAATTCCTGGCCGCCATGAGTCACGAAATCCGCACCCCGATGAACGGTATCATCGGCTTCACCGATATGCTTCTCGAGACAGGCCTCGACAACGAGCAGGAGGAATTTGCCCAGACTATCAAACGCAGCGCCGACGCCCTCCTCTCGTTGATCAACGATATCCTCGATTTTTCAAAGGTCGAGGCGGGAAAACTCGATTTGGAATGCATCAGTTTTGACCCTGAAATCACGGCCCAGGATGTCTGCGACTTGATCCGGCCCAAGGTAGTCTCCCGGCCGATTGAGGTTCTCTGCCGGATTGACGACGCCCTCCCGGCCAACGTCATGGGCGATCCGGGCAGATTCCGTCAGGTCCTGGTCAACCTGATGGGCAATTCGGCCAAATTCACTAAGCAAGGCGAACTGGAACTGGCACTCATGGTGGACGAAGAAACCGAGGAGACCATTGCCCTCCACGCCACAATCCGTGACACCGGCATCGGCATCCCCGAAGACAAGCTTGAGTCGATCTTCGAGGCCTTCCGCCAGGCCGACGGCTCTACCACCAGGGAATATGGCGGTACAGGCCTAGGGCTTTCTATCTGTCGCAAAATCGCCAGCCTGATGGGCGGCCATGTCTGGGCGGAAAGCCAGCCCGGTAAAGGCAGCATCTTTCACTTCACCGCCAAGTTGCAAAAGACGCAACAGCAGCAGATGAAGACCTTCAGCAAGGTTTGCTTGGCCGATAAACGAGTGTTGATCGTCGATGACAATGCCACCAACCTCAACATCCTCAAACATATCCTTCAAGCCGCACAACTTGAGGTTCTGGCCCTCGAGGACAGCAGCGCTGTCGCAGGGATTTTGCAACAAGCCATCGATGAGCGTCGCCTGTTCGATCTCATCATCCTCGATATCCAAATGCCGGCGCCGGACGGATACGCCCTGGCCCACTTGATTCGCCAAGAACTTCCCGAAACAGCCGCCATTCCCTTGCTGGCCTATACATCGACAACGGACAGGAATGCCCAGCGCTGTAAGGTTGCCGGTTTTGATGCCTTTCTCACCAAACCGGCCCGACGAGAAATCCTCTTCAAAACCATCGAGAAACTCCTGGGAACCGATGAACCGAATGAAACCGGCCCGGCGGCCAAGGAATCGTTCATCACCCAATACAGCGTCCGCGAGGAAATCAAACAATCGATCCGCATTCTTCTGGCCGAGGACAACCCCGTCAACCAGAAGCTTGCCGTGCTGATACTCAACAAGGCCGGCTACAAGGTCGAGGTGGTCAACAATGGCCGCAAAGCGGTTGACGCCTTTGCCGGACATCCGGAAGGTTTCGATCTCATCCTTATGGACATCCAGATGCCCGAGATGGACGGGCTTGCCGCCACCAGGGAACTCAGGGCCAAAGGGTTCACCACTATCCCTATCATCGCCATGACGGCCAATGCCATGAAAGGCGACCGCGAGATCTGCCTGGAGGCAGGCATGAACGATTACATCACCAAACCGGTGAAACGGGAAATCATCTTTGAGATCATCGAGAAATGGCTGCATCGCGAACTGGGGAGATAACGGGGGCAAGAAAAACCGGTGCGCCGCTTTCCCCGGCGGCCTCTTCGGAGCCCACCCCTCCTCCCCCCAACAGATCCCGCCGGCTGCATCGATGGGCCTTTTCTTTGACGCCAGCGAAAAACAGAGGCGGTCATTTCCTTCGCATCAGTGTCCGCATCCTCCTGATCATGTGGGCGGAATTTTCGCGAACGCATCTGGCCATCAGGGCCTCTGCCCTCACCTTTGCCATCCTGCTTTCCCTGGTTCCCATTCTGGCGCTCAGCACCTCCATCCTCAAAGGACTCGGCAATGACAAGCAGTTGAAGCTGGCGGCCATACGTTTCATCGATCAGTTGGAAGCACCGGTGCTGGCGCAGCAAGGCCCGGTGGCCACGGATGTGCAGCAACTCCAATCATCTTCGCCCGGCCAACCTGATGCATCCCCCCCGCCCGGCGTCTCGGCAACCGCTCACCTCCACCGGGCCGTTGACATCATCTTTCAGTATGTTGACCGTACCAACTTTGCCGCCCTCGGCGTTTTCGGGGTCCTTGCCCTGATTATCGTCGTCCTGCTGGTCCTCTCCTCGATTGAAGAGGCGATGAACGTAATCTGGCACACCCGCAAAGGACGACCGTTTCTGCGAAAGATTATGGATTATATGGCGTTGCTGTTCCTCTTGCCCATTTCCCTGAATGTTGCCCTGGCAGCGGAAGCCATTCTCGCCAACCAAAAAATGATGGATCATTTGGCCGCACTCCTGCCGTCTCCCTGGATGTTGACGTTGGGCATCAAATTGGCGCCGTTTGTTTGTATTGTCCTGACCCTGATGACCATGTACCTGTTTTTTCCCCATGTGAAGGTGAAAACGTTCGCGGCCTTGGCTGGGGCAATCTTCGCCTCCATTTTCTGGTTCATCTTTCAGAAATTGTACATTGTCCTCCAGATAGGGGTGGCTAATTATAACGCCATCTACGGCTCCTTCGCCTCCATCCCCCTCTTTCTTATTTGGCTGCAAATTGGCTGGACTTTCATCCTCCTGGGTGCTTCTCTGGCCTATGCCATCCAGCATCATCAGCACTACGATGTGTCCGGCGGCACTCCTTCCCCCCAACACCAGCTCCAAATCGCCTTTGATGTTCTCCGGATCGTCTACGACGCTTTCGAAAAGCGGCTCCCGACAACCTTGGCCCTGCTGTACGAGCAGTTGCCGCACACCCGCTGTGCGGATATCAAGACCACAGTGACCCAGCTCATCAAAGGGCACCTCCTTCACCGCAGCCACAATCAGGACGAAGATATGTTCGTCCCGGTGACACCGGCGGACAGGCTTACTGCCGGCGAAGTGGTCCGCTTGATCCTCGGCGATGGAGACGACCATTCGACCGGCGGACATCTTGCCGCACAGGTTGTGGATGCGGCTGCAAAAACCGTGGACACACCTTTCTTTAAATGCAATCTTATGCTGAACGCCCATGAAGCGCCCGTTGCTCCCAACCATTCACCGAATCCTCGGCAGCAATAATATTCTCATTGTTGTCACCGATGGCCACAACACCTCCTCAGGTGACCAGCCGGGCAATTATCTCGCCGATATGGCCCTGACTCTAGCGACGAAGCTCTCGTCGTATGCTGTTATCAACACCAAATACAAACGGGAGATCATGGATCTCTCCGACGTTAGCGCCATCCTAACCCGTCCCAAGGTCAGAGATTCGTTCCTCCTGCCGATAAAAAAATTCAAGGATGAAATCTCCAGCAACGGCCTGCCACCGTTCCTTCTTTTCTTTCGCTGCCTCCCCAGCACCGAACAACGGGAAGAGATGTTACTTTTCGGCTATGGCCAAGGAGAGCGCGCCTCATCCGAGACGCCTCACCGACCGACTCTGTCACCGTCACTGCTCTCCAAAATCCGGGTCGCCATAGAAGATCAGCATATCCGTACGGCCATCGCTCCGGTCAACTCATCGTATTGTGGCAGGGAAAGCAACCATATCAATCAATTATTCCGGCAAAAGCAGATGGTCGAAGAGTGGTACGATCCGGAAGTCCGCTCCGCCCTCATTTCCGTTCGCCCTGATTTGGTTAATCAACAGCAGACAGCCGAATCCATCGCCCAGATGCTGGCACCTGCCTTTGCTCAGTTCAGTTTAGCCATGTCCCTAGTGCGCAATATTGACATCAACAATATCGACGCCACCAACCCCGATGATTTGCAATACATTTTCCGGTTGCCGGGTGACAAACGATATGCTGATTTGCTCCGGGAATCATACATCGAGGAGTTGGCAGGATCGATCGAACGAAATGGCCTGCTGCACCCCTTGGTTCTGTTGAAAAAAGACGATGGCCGCTACAAAATCCTGTGCGGTTTCAGGAGATTCCAAGCCCTGAAACGACTCAATCGCCCGACGGTGGAGGCCAAAGTCTACCAGGAAACGGATTTTGCACCCGAAGACTTTTTTAACATCTCGCTTGCGGAAAACACGAAGCGAAGGAACCTGAACTCGATTGAAATAGGCAATTTTCTTGAATCGGCCAGCACCTCACTGGGATTGAGCAATTCAGAACTCGCCGAACAATTCGGAGGGACGCTCGGTATCGGCAAACCCGGTCAAAAGGTATCACACTCCACCATTCATAAATACAGGAAGGTCAACCAAATTCGCCTTCGCGGCGAATCCCCGGAAATCATTTCCGATGTTATCAACGAAAAACTGCAGTTTTCGGTCGCTTCCGAAGTGCTGGCACCCATTAAAAACAGCAAGGACAGAGACAGTCTCTATCTGCAGGTCATCAAACCGTTGGCCCCAACACGACCGCAACTCACGCAAATACTCGCCCTGCTTGAACAGATGGCTCCTCAACTGAACGAAGCCATTGGACTAAAAAACGTACAGCAGGCGCTGACCAAAGCCGCCAAGTCTCAACAACCAACAGCAACCCTGCTCAAATTCCTGCAAAAAAGCAGCGACGCCCGATCAACGACGAGACATGCTGGGTTCAAAAGCAGAATAGATGATATCAGAAGGCGTTACTTTGGAGATCGAGCCAGTAAACGGGATTTCAACATTATGCCATCCTCACCATTGCATCAAAACGAACTCATTATCAATTTCCGCATTAAAAAAGGAGAAACTCACGACATCCTCCAGCGGCTGTGCCGCGCTTTGGAGCAAAACGATCTTTTTACAGAGCCAGGGGACGAGAGAGAGCAGGGTTGAGGGTGCGAAAGCGAACCTTATTTTTCGCATGCGAAAAATAAGTGCGGCCATTTTTTGAGGGCCAGGGCGGCAAAGATGCCCCCAATATCCAATTGACTTTCCGCCCCTCTCCTGGCACGCTATCGGCTTTGATTAAAGATCGCACGTTTCAACTCCTCTTCCGACAGCCTCCCTTGCAATCCCTCTACGATGGGAGCCCCGGACAGTTTAAGCCTTTTACCACCCGCTACAGGACTAAAAGCCTGACCCGCAACGAGCAGCTTTTTCTTGCCAAATATGTCGCAGTCAATGGCGAATACTGGACCGAACAGGTCCGTGTCTCCCGTAGCCTTAAGGCACCCCTTTGCAGAACATGTCCCTGCTGTACCCCTGAAACCACGCGGCCGATCGTTTTTGACGGACATTCGATACAGATAAATTGGGGGCTATTGATTTCTCCAAATGTTGATTTATATTTTAATTTAACTTTTTCTTTTCGATTCCTACTATCCGATGGAGGTTACCATGGCTGACGAGGCTAAAAAAAATGTGTGCCCTACCTGTATGGGAAAGAAAGTTATCGAAGGTATCTGTGAAACCAGCGGGGAATGGCAAGGAAAAAATGAGGACGGTCAGGTCTGCACCCCTGATCAAAAGTGTCCGACCTGCAAGGGCAAGGGATACGTCGAAGGCTAATTTTTCCTTGGCGGCGGAAGCGTGGCTAACATGTTTTCGCCCTTTCTCATTTTCTTAAAAAAAAACGGGTTATTCCATGCAAACACGTGTTTGAAGGGAATAACCCGGTCTTGCTTTCAGAGGTCGTAAAAAAAGTCAAGAACTACACCGTGGTTTTCTGCGAGCAGTTCTTTCCGGTATCATATCAAAGCCAAGCTGACTACAGAGGCTTGTTCGCCTCCATGTGCAGCACCAGATCCAGCATGCGGTTTGAATACCCCCATTCGTTATCGTACCAACTCATGATCTTCACCGAGGTACCCAGCACCTTGGTACAGAGGCCATCGACGATCGAGGAATGAGGATCCCCCTGAAAATCGATCGAAACCAACGGCTCTTCGGTATATCCCAAATAGCGATTGGCGGCGGCGGCCAAGGCCTTGTTGACTTCCGGAACCGTCGTTTCCCGCTCGACCTCGATCACGACGTCAACGAGGGAAACGTCCGGGGTAGGGACACGAACCGCCAGTCCGTCAAATTTATTTTTCAGTTCCGGGATGACCAACGCGACGGCGGCAGCAGCACCGGTCTTGGTAGGGACCATCGACATGGCGGCGGCCCGGGCCCGGCGAAGATCGGAGTGTGGGAAATCAAGCAGTCGCTGATCACCGGTATAGGAATGCACCGTTGTCATCAGCCCCCGCTTGATGCCAAAATTATCCAGGATTACCTGAGCCACCGGCGCGAGACAATTGGTCGTACAGGACGCATTTGACACCACGTGATGGACGGTGGGGTCATATTCGTCCTCGTTGACGCCCATGACAATGGTTTTGACTTCACCCTTGGCGGGCGCCGAGATGATGACCTTGGCCGCACCACCATCGATATGCGCCTTGGCGGACTCCATATCACAGAACAGCCCTGTGCACTCGAGGACATAGTCGACACCGAGGCTCGCCCAGGGTATTTCGCTGGGTTTGCGATGGCTGGTAATGGGGATGCTCTTTCCATCGACAATAATGCTGTTTTCTCCGACAGCCACCTGTTGCGCAGAACGCCCCATAACGGAATCGTATTTGACCAGATGGGCGATGGTTTTCACATCGGTAAGATCGTTGATTCCGACAATCTCAATGCCGGCAAAGGCGGGATCCTTGCCCAATGCCCTGAAAATATTTCTTCCAATCCTGCCGAATCCATTTATACCCACTCGTATCGCCATGGCATGTCACTCCTTACAGAAAAGTTGCGGATTATGCGTCTGTTTTCTTTTTCCTGCATCTCCCTGATCTTTCTCAAGGATTGCGCTGAGCTGCACTACTCGAACCAAGGCCTCATGACAGCACCGGTCACACGCCAACGCCCTTTGGTAGAACTTCAGGGCCTGTTGGTACCATTGCCCCCGGAAAAAACTCTCGCCCACCAAACAAAAACCGGCCGCCGCGCCACCCGCGAAAATACCGGCGAACAGTTCTTCGAGGGTCTCTCCCCAAAGACCGGTCAAGACGTCTTCCTCTTCCGCCAACAACCGGACTACCAAGCTGTTGTCGATCAATGCGGGCAACATCATTCGCAAATGATAATTCACCTGCCCGAAAAGAAACCCCACCCGTTCCATTTGCCGGGCAACATCCCCTGTGATCTGGCCGATCAACATCCTGACATCCTCAACAGGAACGCCACTGTCGCTATGCCGTGACCGTAATCCGCTCTGGGCCACCAAGGTATCCACGGCGGGTGTTCTCGCCCCATAATTGTTCAGGAGGTAGAGATTTTCCTTGAGTTTCATGCACTCGTGGAACAGAGAACCAATCAACCAGTCAAACAGAACCCCATGGATATGCTGCCGCTGCTGCGCATACGGCCAGATCTGGTGACAGAGATCCTTCAACAGCCAAAGCGGACCGTTGTGTTTCTCCGTCCCCACCATGGCGGTGAACTGCTGCAACAACTCGGCTTGAACCGTCGACGATCTCTGCCGGGACACGCTACCCTCATGCGCTTTTCCGTGCAGGAACCCGTCACGATACAAATCATAGAGCTGCTGAAACCAGACTATGAGAGACAGGGTGTCGTTCAGTACCTGCCGGACGAAATAATCCCTGCGGCCAATGAACCAGTCGCTGCCCATCCCCTCCGTCGGGCTCGCGTCAGCAGGTTTCCATCCCACCGTTCACTGCCTCCTGACCGGCATCTGCTGCGCTTGCCGGTACAGATGCAGATAGGCCTCCATTACCTGCTCCCAGGTATGGTTGCGGAGAATCCGGTCAACCGCGGCCATTTGCATCGACCGAAGTATATGGGGATGCAGCCTGTACAACCGCAGAGCCTCTTCAATAACCCTCGCCAGACTTGCCGCTGCATTCTCGGTATAGGAAAAGCCGGTCTCGCCGTTGATGACTTTGACCAGACCACCCACCCGGTGAACGATCGGCACATTGCCGAGCAATTGGGCAATATAATCGGTCAGGCCGCACGGCTCATAACGCGATGGAATTATAAAAAAATCTCCGGCGGCATACACTTTGTTGGCGAGGAGGGGATCATATCCTTTCAGAAAACAGACCCTGCCCAGCCCCGGACCAGACCCTGCCAACTGTTCAAGCGCCTTCTCAAATTCAGGCGCTCCGGAGCCAAAAAAAAGAAACTGAACCGACGGCTCCCGGGGCAACAATTCGTCGAGGGCCTGAATCAGGATATCCACCCCTTTTTGCGTGGTCAATCGACCAATAAAGGTGCACAGCGGCGAATTCGGTGAACAATCCAAGACCCCGTATTGTTTCACCTGCTCCCAGGGGCCGCCTGCCGCAATCGTTGTCAGCAGGGAGCGTTTGCACTGTTTTTTGCCGTCGAGTTCGCCACCGGCCACATCGTACCCCGTCGCCAGCCCCAAGGTCTCGGGACAACTCGGATCAAAGGAAGCCGGATCAATGCCGTTGGTGATACCGGCCAGGGTGATGCCCCGTTCCAGCAGGGTGTGCCCCAGCCAGCCGGTGCGGGAATCGTCCGGAGTCTGCTGTAATTCGCGGGCATACTGCTCGCTGACCGTATTGAGGACCGCGTACTCCGAAGCAGCCACAAAGGGATCGAAACTGCCGTCCAGCCGTGCCCGCATGATCACCCGGCTCGGCAGGCCGGTCACGGCTTGAGCAAAGGCCAGATCTCCGACTTCCTGATGATACCCCAGCCCCGCATTGTGAATGGTGACCACCGCCGCGGTCCGGCGAAAATAATGCCGGTAGCCGCTGTTTTCTCGCATCATCACCGGTAGAGTCGCGGCGTGCCCGTCATGGCAGTGGATGACATCGGGGTGCTCGTCGAGGAGAATCATCAGATCAAGCGCGCTCTTTTGCAGCAGGATGTTCATGGCAAAATAGTCGAAATGCCCGCCACCCTTGCGCTGCCAGGCGACCTCCTGTTCATCCTCCTCGGTGTAGGTGTACACCCCCCGTTTGGTGGCGAAGCGCTCTGCCTCCACCAGGAAAACAGTGACCCCGTTCATGTCAGCCTGCCAGATGGCGACCGATTCCCGCCGCTCCTCGACGGCGTAATTCATGTCCACTTCAAAGAGATGGTCATAGCGGCGGCCGCCAATACGACCGCTCCCCTGACCAATGGACACGAGCGAAAAGCCCAGCCGGGCGGCATCCATGAATCCATACCGCGGCAACACCACCCGAACCGCGCATTCGCCGCGCGCGGCCAGCATTTCCGCCAACTGACGGCAGACATCCTTGACACCACCCGCTCCGGCCAGCTTATCGTATTCCCGGGTGACCATCCACACCAGGCGGACCTCTCTGTTCTCGTCCGCTGCACCTGCTTCCACGTCCATGCTTTTCCTTGGTTGAGCGAACGAAGACAGACCGTTCGGTACTGGCATTGCCCTGCCGCCTTCCTACCTGCTCATCGCGTGCTGAATTTCTTCGGCCAACAGCGCCGGCGATTTGCCGTCGGTTACGATCCGAAGATCCGAACCGGCCGAATACAGGGGCCTTCGCTTCTCCAACAGTTCTTCGATCTCATCCTGAGGGGCATGGCCGGTGAGCGAGGGCCGTTGTTGGACGGAATTGGGATCATCCCGCAGCCTCTGCCTGATGGTGGCGCTATCGGCATCGAGCCAGGCAACAAAGCCGCATTGCCTCAACTCCTGCCATTCTTGCCGGTGCTCGATCGCCCCCCCACCGGTGGCCAGAACGGTTTTCTGCATGGTGGCCAGTTCCAGCAGCAACCGGCTTTCGGCCTGTCGAAAAAATGGCCAGCCATGGCGGGCAACGATGTCAGCGATGGGGGCTCCCAGCCTTTGACACAACAACTCGTCCATATCGAGGAAGGTCCACTGCAACCGGTCAGCAAGGATCCGGCCGACCGAACTCTTGCCCGTGGCGCGAAAACCGGTCAGGATAATATTGTTCATCTGTTCATTCATATCATTTTTTTTAGCATAAAGGAAACAGGACCGGCTCTTCAAGGAGAAAGCGGTAACCGTTTTTTTTTCTTTTCTTTTTAATAAGCTATTCTTACTGTTCTCTCACAGAAAACTCATAGACAGTTCCCGGTCCACGGCATGGAATACAAAGACTACTACAAAATTCTAGGCATTCCCCGCGATGCCACCCAAGATCAGATCAAACAAGCCTACCGAAAGGTTGCGCGCAAATTTCATCCCGACGTCAGCAAGGAATTCAATGCTGAGGCCAAATTCAAGGATGCCGGCGAGGCCTATGAAGTTTTGAAGGATCCTGAAAAAAGAACGGCCTACGACAAATTCGGTGCCAACTGGCGGGAAGGGCAACACTTTGAACCCCCTCCCAACTGGGATGCCGGTTTCGAGTTCCGTGGTGCGGGGTATACCGGTGGCGATTCCGGAGGGTTCAGCGATTTTTTTGAGTCCCTGTTCGGCCATGGCCAGACGGGAAGGCAACGTACCCACGTCTTCCGGATGAGGGGTGAAGATCAGCACGCCAAGATCGTGATCCCCTTGGCGGACGCCTATTGGGGCGCCCGTCAGACCATCACCCTGACCCGTCCGGTGGTCGATACCGACGGTCATGTCAGAACCAGCCCCCATACCCTGCATGTCGTCATCCCCCAAGGGATCATCGAAGGCCAGCGGATTCGCCTTGAGGGCCAAGGCCTTCCCGGTTATGGCGGCAGTCCGGCCGGTGATCTTTACCTGGAGGTCGCCTTTCAGGAAGACCGGCTATTTCACGCTGAGAAGCGTGACATTCACCTGACCCTGCCGATCACCCCCTGGGAGGCGGCCTTGGGGGCTACCCTCACGGTGCCGACTCTGGGCGGCCACGTGCAGTTAAAAATTCCACCCGGCGCGCAGGGCGGGAAGAAGCTCCGCCTCAAGGGGAAAGGGTTATGTTCAGCCAACCATCGCGGTGACCAAATCGTTACCTTGCAGATCGTCGTGCCGGAGGCAAAAACCGAGGAGCAGCGCAGCCTGTACCGAGCCATGGCGGAAAAAATGCCGTTCAATCCGCGCTCTGGACTGGAGACTTGAAGAATGACCGAACAAAGAATCTACATCCATGGCGTGGTCCTGAACGAAGAGACCCGTTGCACCCTCGCCGATCTCTGCAGACTGTGCGGCGTTCATGCCGAGATGATCCACGAGATGGTCGAAGAAGGGATCATCACCCCGGAGGGACCGTCCTCGCGGGAATGGTTCTTCACCGGGATCGCGATCAAGCGGGTGCAAACCGCTATCAGACTCCAGCGGGATCTCCGGGTCAACCTGCCCGGCTGCGCCTTGGCGCTTGATCTGCTCGACGAGCTGGAAGAACTGCGCCGCCTCGCCCGTTGCCGTTGAAGCCGCGGAACGTCTTCCTTCTCCCGTTGCCGTGAATTCGATCATAGCTTTTTTCAGCCAATCGCAGTTCAGCGTCTTCCTCCTGGGGAGCGTTGCCGGGGCAATGCTTGCAACCCTTGCCTTCCTCTTTGTTTTCAACCGCTGCCAACAGCGACAATGGACCCTTTCCCTGCGCTTGGAGCGCTTGCAGGAGCAATCCCGCGCCCATGACGTCGAGGTCGAGCGGTTACGCACCGAGCGCAACGAACTGGCCAAGGAATGCCGGCAGATCGATACCGAAAACGCCTCGCTGCGGACCGCCTGCACCGCCATGCAGCAGCAGATCCAGGAGCGGAATGCCCTTTTGGCCGAGACCCGCAATCAAATCGAGCAGGACTTCCAGTTGTTGGCCGGAAAAATTATCAATGAAAAGGGAGAGCTGCTCAACAGGCAGCACGCATCTGCCCTGACCCTGCTGCTGCGGCCGTTCCACGACCAATTGTTGGAATTCCGTAAGAAGGTGGAAGAGGTGTACGACCGAGAGGCGCGCGATCGGGTCTCGATGATCAAGGAGATCGAGCATCTCAAACAGCTCAACCGCCAAATCAGCGTCGAGGCCGCCAACCTGGCCGAAGCCCTGCGCGGCAGCAACAAACTTCAGGGGCAATGGGGAGAAATGATCCTCGCCCGGCTCCTTGAGGCCTCCGGCCTGCGCAACGGGACGGAGTTTGCCCTCCAGGTCAGCCTCAAGACCGATGACGGCACGACCTTGCAACCCGATGCACTCATCTATCTGCCGGAAAAGAGGACCGTGATCATCGACGCCAAGGTCTCGCTCAAGGCCTTTGCCGAGGCGCATGCCACCCGGGACGAAGGGCAGAGACAGCAACAGATCAAGCTGCACCTCGACTCGATCGGTCGCCAGATCAACCTCCTCGCCAGCAAGCAGTACCAGCAACTGACCGGCTCCGGCTCGCTTGACTTTGTCCTGCTGTTCATCCCGATCGAGGGCGCGTTTCAGCTCGCGGTGGAACAGGACCCGGAGATTTTGGTCAGCGCCATGCAGCGGAAAGTCATCCTCACCAGTCCTTCGACCCTGCTGGCCATCCTCCGGACGGTGCATCATCTCTGGCGCTTGGACGAACAAAACCGCAACAGTTTAGTCATTGCCAAACAAGCAGGGAATCTTTATGATAAATTTGTCGGTTTCACCGAGGCCTTCGAGGAAATCGGCCTCCGCCTCAACCAGACGCAGCAGGCTTGGCACACGGCACGAAACCGGTTGAGTTCCGGCCAAGGCAATCTCATTGCCCGATCCGAAATCTTGAAAAATTTAGGTGTGCAATCGAGCAAGCAATTGCCGGACTCCCTCAAGACCACCTCTGTTGGAGGAGAAACACCATGAAATACCTTAGCCTCATCGCCTTGCTCTTTCTATTCCTGTTACCCTCATGCGCTACCAAAGGCCAGACCGGTGCGGTTGGCGGGGCCGCGGCCGGCGCCCTCATTGGCCAAGCGATCGGCCATAATACCGGCGCGACCCTGATCGGCGCCGCAGTGGGTGGCATGCTCGGGTACATCGTCGGCAACGAGATGGACAAATACGACCGCGAGCAGCTCAACCACGCCTATGAACGGGGGGTATCCAACCAGCGTTCTTCCTGGGTAAACCCCGACAGCGGCAACCAGTATGCGGTCACTCCGCAACCTGCCTACCAGAACCCCAGCACCCATCGGGTCTGCCGGCGGGCGGAAATCGAGGCCGTCATAGACGGTAAGCCGCAGCGGACCTACAGCACGGCCTGCCGCGACGAATACGGTTCCTGGCAGTTGCAGTAATCCGGACGCAAAGGGGAAGCGATGCCTAAAGGCGAGTTGGCCGTGACCACCGGCAAGCGGCTGGAGATGATCGATCTCACCGGCCGGTTGCAACAGGTTATTTCCGCCAGCGGCATCGAGGAGGGGATTGTTGTTCTGTATAATCCCCACACCACGGCGGGAGTGCTCATCAACGAGGGGGCTGATCCGGATGTGCAACGGGATATTCTCGGTGGCCTGGGCCGGATCATTCCTGCGGATTATCCTTACCGCCACAGTGAGGGCAACTCGCCGGCCCATCTCATGACCGCCGTGACCGGTTCCTCGGTCACGGTGCTTCTCCACCAGGGACGCCTCCAACTCGGCACCTGGCAACGTATTTTTTTCTGCGAATTCGACGGACCGCGCAACCGCCAGGTCTGGTGGAAAATTCTCGCCGGGTAGAGCATCCCGCCGACGGAGACACTTATGTTTTTTGGACTCAATCGCGCCACGGACGAACAATCCCTGATCACCTTTCTTCACCAGTTCAGCAATGATCGCCTCACCCGTGAGCTTGTCCCCCGCATGAGCGAGGAGGAAATCCATCAGGTGGTTGACCTGCTGACCCTCATTATGCGCAATCATCTGAGCAGCGACGAATACCATCGCCTCTTCCTCGGCGAAGAGCATCACCAGCACTGATCGCCCAATCCTTAACATCCCTCGGCCGATATCCTCCATGCATGCATTGACCAACCTGCGCCAATTTCTCGAGTTGTTGCGCACTAACAACCAGTTGCTCACCATCGACACCCCGGTTGATCCTTATCTTGAAATTGCAGAGATCCACCGGCGAGTCATCGCCAAGGGAGGGCCGGCCCTCCTGTTCACCCGGGTCAAGAACTCACAATTTCCGGTGGTCACCAACCTGTTCGGGACCAATCACCGGCTGGAGCTGGCTTTTGGCCGCCGCCCCCTCGATTTTGTCCAGAGATTGGTCCACCTGGTGGAACACTCGATGCCGCCGTCGCTAGCCACCCTGTGGGATGCCCGTGGTCTGTTGACCCAGGGGTTGCACGTCGGCCTCAAGCAGGTCAAAAACGGCCCTGTCCTTGAATGCCGCCAACGGCCGGCACGGCTGACCGAGCTACCGATGCTCACCTCCTGGCGCTCGGACGGTGGCCCCTTTGTGACCCTGCCGTTGGTGTACACCGAACACCCCGACGGCCAGGGACATAACCTCGGGATGTACCGCATCCAGCGGTACGACGACACCACCACCGGCATCCACTGGCAGATTCACAAGGGTGGCGGCTTTCATTACTTTGCCGCTGAGCAAAAGAACCAGGCCCTGCCGATGACGCTCTATGTCGGTGGTCCGCCGGCGCTGATGCTCGCCGCCATCGCCCCGTTGCCCGAGAATATCCCGGAACTGCTTCTCGCCTCGCTCTTACAGGGGAAAAAACTGCGGATGGTTGCCGACCCCGAAGGCGGGCATCCCCTGGTCGCCGAGGCGGAATTTGCCATCAAAGGAAACGTGCCGCCTCATCTTCGTCGCCCGGAGGGGCCCTTTGGCGATCATTACGGCTACAATTCCCTGCAGCACGACTATCCTGTTTTCCAAACCACCCATCTCTACCACCGCAAGGACGCCATCTATCCGGCGACGGTGGTCGGCCGGCCGAAACAGGAAGATTATTTTATTGGCGACTTTCTCCAAGACCTTCTTTCGCCGCTCTTTCCCCTGGTGATGAAAGGGGTCATCCAGTTGAAGACCTTCGGTGAAACCGGTTTTCACTGCCTGGCTGCCGCCCGGGTGGCCGACCGTTATCCCCGGGAGGCCTTTGCCGCGGGCTTGCGCATTCTCGGTGAGGGTCAGCTCTCGCTGACCAAATTCCTCCTGGTGACCGACGGCAGCATCGATGTGGCCAATTTTCCCCGACTCTGGCAGCATATCTTGGAACGGATCGAGTGGGACCGCGATCTCTTCGTCTTTGCCAATGTCTCCCAGGATACCCTCGATTATACCGGCCCCTCGGTCAACAAGGGTTCCAAGGCCATGATGCTCGGCCTGGGACAGGAAAAATGCCGGGACCTGCCCGAGGAATTCTCCGGTTCGTTGCCGGACCGATGCAACCGCCCCAACGTATACCTGCCCGGCACCCTAGTGGTCCAGGGGGCACCCTATGCGAGCGCACCGGAACTCGCGGCCGAACTGGCCCACTTTCCCGGCGTGGCCTCCTGGCCCGTTATCCTGCTGGTCGACTCGACCGAGGCCGCAACCTGCTCCTTGCAGGAGTTTCTCTGGACCATGTTCACCCGCTTCGAACCGGCGGCGGACCTCCACGGTCGGGAACAGACCGTCCAGCGCTTCCACGTCGGTCTGCAGCCGCCCATCGTTTTCGATTGTCGGATGAAACCCTGGTACACGGAGGTTCTCGAGGTTGATCCGGCCACGAAAAGACTGGTGGACGAAAAGATCGACCAGGTGCTGCCCAGCCAATTCCGCTGATTTCCATCTGTCGCCGGCGGACACCCCTTGCCCGAGTTGAATCCATGGAAGAACGGTTGCAAAAAATCCTCGCCAAGGCCGGTATTGCCTCTCGGCGGAGTGCCGAACGCTTAATCCGTGACGGCCGGATCCGGATCAATGGAGAGGTCGTCGTGGAAATGGGATGCAAGGCCGACCCTGTGCGCGACCGGATCACCTGCGACGGCAAGCCGATCGCCTTTGAAGAGAAAGTATACGTGCTGCTCAACAAACCCGCCGGTTACGTCACCACCCTCTCCGATCCCCAAGGCAGACCCGTGGTCGCCGATCTTCTCCCCGGGATCCCCTTGCGTCTTTTTCCCGTCGGCAGATTGGATCTTGACACCGAAGGGGCGCTGCTGATGACCAATGATGGTGGCTTGGCCAATACCATCCTCCATCCCCGCTTTGAAGTGAAAAAAACCTACGAGGCCTTGGTCGCCGGTTCCCCCTCTCGTGCCACCCTCAACCTCCTGGAGCAGGGCATCGAGATCGATGGCGTCAGAACCCGGCCCGCGGCTATCCGGGTGCTCCAGCGGCACGCCGGCCAGACCCTGATCGAGATTATCATCCATGAAGGCAAGAAGCGGCAGGTTCGAAAAATGTTTCAGGCGGTTCACCACCGTGTCCTCCACTTGAAGAGAACGGCGTACGGTCAACTTGGTTTGGGGATGCTTCCCCTTGGAAAATTCAGGTTTCTCACACCGGATGATCTAAAAAAAATTTTTTCAGGAAAAAATCCCTTTACAATCAAAAACATACCTGATTAAATTCCAACAATAGCCTGGAATCAGTCAGTTTTATATTTTGCAGGTATTTTGCCAACAATTTCAGGCGAAAGAAACTGGCGTTGTGCAGTTAATCCGAAGAGGATCCTGGGGGGAGAGAAAGAATGAACAAATCGGAATTGATTGAAGCTCTGGCTGAAGCGATGAACATCCCTATCCGTGAAGCCGCCTCTATAACCAACACCATCATCGAAACCATGAGCGATGCCCTTGCCCGGGGCGAATCGATAGAAATCCGAGGATTTGGCAGCTTTGTCGTCAAGGAGTACGAATCGTACACCGGCCGGAATCCCAAGACCGGCGAAAAGATCAAAGTGAAACCGAAAAAGCTCCCCTTCTTCAAGGTGGGCAAGGATCTGCGGGAACAGGTCAATAAACGCAGCAACAAATAACCCCCCGCTCTCTTCACCCCTCCCCGTCGAGAACCTCGCCGACCAGATCGTAGGTATGCGCCTCGGTGATTCGGACCGCAACGATATCACCGGGGCTGACCTTCCCTGAGGTGATATACACACACCCATCAATTTCCGGGGCCTGAAACCGGGTCCGCCCCTCCAGCAGCAGGTCGCTCTCCCCGCTGACGCCCTCGATCAACACCGGTTCCACTCGGCCGACAAAACGCTGCTGCCGCTGCGCGCTGATAGCAGCCTGGGTTGCCATCAGCCGCTGATAGCGCACCTCTTTCTCCTCGTCCGTCACCTTATGCGGCAACCCCGCAGCCACGCTGCCCTCTTCGTCCTGATACTGAAAGACACCGACATGATCCAATTCCCAGGCCGTGAGCGAGTCGACCAGTATCGCCACGTCCTCCTCGGTCTCTCCAGGGAAGCCGACGAGCAGAGTGGTGCGGATGGCGCAGTCGGGGACATGGGTTCTGATGCGCCGGACCAGGTCATCCAGGGTGGCGCGTTGGTAATGGCGGTTCATCGCCTGAAGCACTCGGTCGCTGGCATGCTGAAAGGGGATGTCCAGGTAGGGCAGGATGCGCGGCCCGCGCGCCATCAACCGCAGGAGTTCGTCGGTCACACTCGCCGGATAGAGATAGAGCAGGCGCAACCAGGGGATGGCGGTCTTTTCCAGGAGCGATTGCAGCAGATGCACCAGGGTGACCGGCTCATCGAGATCCCGGCCGTAGGCGGTCAGATCCTGGGCGACCAGGGAAAGTTCCCGAACCCCGGCCTGCTCCAGACGGGCAGCCTCGGTAATCACGTCGGCAATCGTCCGGCTGCGCAACTGCCCCCGGATCGAGGGGATCATGCAGTAGGCGCACCGGTTGTCACACCCTTCGGTAATCTTCAGGTAGGACCGGAACAAGGGGGTGGACACCCGGCGCGGCACCCTGTGATCCATCAGATAGGAGGCGGCTCCGGGTCGGGCGATGACTCGGGGTTTGGGTCCGATATTGGCGATCAGCTCGCCGATGCGGGGAAAATCGTCGAGGCCGACAAAGAGGTCGACCTCCGGCAGCTCCGTTGCCAGCTCCTTGCCGTAGCGCTGGACCATGCAGCCGGTGACCACCAGGCGCTGGTCCGGGTTTTCCTCTTTGCAGGCGGCCAGGTCCAGGATCGCATCAATGGCCTCTTCCACGGCGGGGCGAATGAATCCGCAGGTGTTGACCAGGACCACCGAAGCCTGTTCCGCCTCCTCAACCACCGTATACCCGCACTGCTCCAACGCGGCGAGCATTACCTCGGAGTCAACAAGATTTTTGGGGCAGCCCAAACTGACCATGTACAAGGTTTTCATACGACCTCACCGGTATGGATGACGGCACAGAGCCGCTCGAGCACGCGCCTTGAATCGGCGCGAAATTGTTTGTGCTGAAACCGGGGCGCCCATTCCCGGTGAAACAGCTCGTCGGACACCAGCATGACCGCCGCGAGGCTGACTCGGCGAAAGGCGGCCACGGAACGCAAGGCCGTGTACTCCATATCGACAGCCAAGACCCCCTGCATCCGGTATCGTTCGACCTTTTCCCTGGTCTCGCGGTAGACGGCATCCGTTGTCCAGATCGGCCCCAGACTCGGCCGGAAGCCCTCTTGAGTTAAGGCGTTGATGAGCCAGGGGTGCAAGGAACGGTCATCGCGGGTATCCTCTTCCTGATAATGGCCACTCGTTCCCTCCTCGCTCAGGCCTTCTGTGGGAACAAACAGGTTGCCGACACCCAGGGACCGGTGCAGCGATCCGCACCAGCCGTAGACAATGATCCGCCGCGCCCCCAAAGCGATCAGTTTTTCCAGGCAGATCGCGGCCATGGGGGCACCGACCGCCGGGCCAGCCAGAAAAAAGGTGTTGTTGCTATACAACTGGGCATGAAAAAGGGCCTGCCGCTTGAGGCCATAGTGTCCAGCCAAACCGACAAAGCCGGAACTGTCGGCGGGATTGACCGCCAGGATGCCGGTGGGCGGCAATTCCGGCTCGCCCTTCCCCCTCTCGGGATTGATGATGCAGTCGGACATGATGCAGAATAGCAATAAAAAAGGGCTGCGGCAACACCGCAGCCCTTGATCGGGATGTCTCCCTGTTATCGGCGTAAATTACAGCCCGAGCGCAGCCTTGAAGGGGTTGGCATAGAGCAGGATGAAGGCGATAACCAGACCATAAATGGCGATGGACTCGCACAGCGCCATACCAAGAATCATGGTGGTGGTGATCGCACCCTTTGCTTCGGGATTGCGGGCAACGCCGTCGCAAGCGCCGCGCAGACCATTACCCATACCGATGCCAGCGCCAAAGCCGGCGAGGCCGATGCTGAGAGCAGCGCCGATACAAATCAGGGCAAGACTAAGTTTATCCATTGTTGTGTTCCTCCGTACTAAAAGTTATATAAAGTTGGCCTTCTTCTCCGTTGAACGGAACTCTAAAAACCGGTTAATGGGCATGCTCCATCGCTCCCGCGCAATAGAGCAGGGAGAGGAGAACAAAAACCACGGCCTGAATCACCGAAACCAGGACACCCAGGCAGAGGATGGGCAGCGGCGCGAAGAAGGCGCCGGCCAGCATGAAGAGCACGCCGAGCAGGACTTCCTTGGCGAGAATGTTACCGAAAAGACGCATGGAGAGTGAAATCAGCCGGGCAAAGTTACTGATGATCTCCAACAGGAACATGAACGGTGCCAGCACCTTGCTCGGTCCCATGAAATGTTTGTAATAATGGAGTCCGTGATATTTGAAGCCCAGCACATGGTGGGTTACCCAGACAATGATGGTCATGGCCAAGGTGATGTTGAGACTGGAGGTCGGCGACATAAAGCCGGGAATGAGCCCGATCATGTTGGAAATAATGATATAGAAGAAAAAGGTGGCCATCATCGGGAACAGCATCTTGGCGCCTTTTTCGCCCAGATTTTCGGCACAGAAATCCATCAACCCGCCAACCATCACTTCCCAAAAATTCTGGCCGCTGCCGGGGACCATCTCCAGTTTCCCCATGGTCAGCCTGGGTACGATGATGAGAAAGGCCATGACCATCCAGGTATAGGTCATGTACGGCTCGCAGATCTTCTCCAGGAGGGTGGCGCCGACCGGAGTATGAGGAACCGGCAGTCCCAATGCTTGAAGAATCAAAGAAATGAATAATATCGGATGTTCCATAACCTGCACGCTCCTCAAACTTTGCTCGGCATCCTGTGCTTTCCAGCACGTACGCCAATAATGACAACACTGACCATAACCGTGGCAAACCCCAAGGTCAGCCCGATCACATCGATCGTGACCTGTGAGGCCAGCACGAATAACAGCAACCCCAGGACAACCAGCCGGCCAAGCGACCTGAGAATAAATCGGGTTTTTTCAACATTGGGCCCCGCCCCGGCGGCGCCATCGGCCTCACTGACCCGCTGCATCAACCGGCGGGCGTCTTTTTGCAACAGCCAAAAACTGCCGTTAACCAGCAGCCCGCCGATCAAAATCGAGCAGGCAAAAGACCCGTTCCGCAGATACCATCCGCCCGTCGCAAGCACACCCAGCAGGGCGAGACTGAACATCGTCACCTGCCGAACCACAGACCCCTCATTGCCGCTGGTTCGATGGTCCGCGGTTTCACCTTGCTCATTCATCCTTTATTTTCCTGGTCAACTCCCAGAGGCCCTTGAATCCGGCCGCGATACCGAGCCCCAAGAAAATAAAAGTAAGATACGGCGCTGTTTTCCCGTTGAAAACCTTATTGTCAAGCGCCCACCCCATACCGAATCCGATCAGGATGGAAAAGACAAAGGACATGCCTGCCTGACTGTAGACCGCCAACTGCCTGAACATTTCTCTGCGGTCTTCCGACATCGCTTCCCTCACGTTGCTCACCGGGATGTGACAATCGCAGCTACTGGTAGCATGCACAACCGGCAAACGCAATAATTTTTTAATTAATCCATCAATTTTTTGAATGATGATTCAGTCATGACCAACGCTTTTTCCAAGTGTTCCCGGTCATGTGCGGCGGACAAGAACGCCGCTTCGAACTGGGATGGTGCCAGCCAGATCCCGCCGGCGAGCATCTGTCGGTAGTGCCGTCCGTAGACACCGGTATCGGCGCGCAGGGCTGACTCGAAATCAGTGACCGGCTCCGGGGTGAAAAAGCAGGTCATCATCGAACCGATGCGGTTGATGACTGCCGGCACCGAAGATGCAGCCACGATTTTCTCCATCTCTGCCCCGAACCAGGCGCTCTTCTCTTCCAGTTCCGTATAAAATCCGGGACGTTGCACGACCTGCAACATGGCCAGTCCCGCAGCCATGGCCAGGGGATTGCCGGACAGCGTCCCGGCCTGGTAGACCGGGCCGTCGGGCGCGACCAGCTCCATGATCTCCCGCTTGCCCCCGTAGGCCCCGACGGGCAAGCCCCCACCGATGATCTTGCCAAGGCAGGTCAGATCGGGCAGAATGCCGAACCGTTCCTGGGCTCCTCCCAAAGCCAGTCGGAATCCGGTGATGACCTCGTCAAAAATCAGCACAATACCCAGTTCGCGGGTCAGCTGCCGCAGCTTGCGGAGAAAATTCCGTTCCGGGACAACGACACCCATGTTGCCAGCCACGGGCTCAACAATGACACAGGCGACATCCAAGGCAGGGTCCCGCAGGGTCTGCTCGAGCACCGCTTCATTGTTATAGGGAATCGACACGGTGTTTTTGACGATGTCATCAGGAACCCCGGGACTGCCCGGTATACCAAGCGTTATAATCCCGGATCCCGCCTTCACCAAAAAGGAATCGGCATGCCCGTGGTAGCAGCCGTCGAACTTGACCACCACCTTGCGCCCGGTATATCCCCGGGCCAGCCGGATGGCGCTCATGGTTGCCTCGGTGCCGGAGTTGACAAAGCGCACCTTCTCGATCGAGGGGACCGCCGCGCAGACGTGCGCGGCCAGTTCCACTTCCAGGGGCGAGGGAGCCCCGAAGCTGGTCCCGTCCATCGCTGCCCGGCGGATGGCCTCCACCACCTCCGGGTGGGCGTGCCCGAGGATCATCGGCCCCCAGGAGCCGACAAAATCGATGAACTCGTTGCCGTCGACATCGGTGATCATGCACCCCGAGGCCTTGGCGACGAACAGTGGATCGCAGCCGACGGAGCGGCAGGCCCTGACTGGCGAATTGACACCGCCGGGAATGAGTGCTTTGGCTTGGGTAAAAAGCTGCGCTGATCGATCAGTTTTCATCGGGCTCTCTGCTGGTGGTTGCCATGGCAATGGTTGCGTGCATAGAAAATGGAGTGTCCTTTATAGCATGGGTTTTTTTCGCCTGTCAAAACCAAAACGAAAGAACGGCGGACTTGACAGCCCCCCAATGATGTCAATTTTTTCTTGTCACCATTTGGCCTGCAAGGTAGAATGGCCGACGATGCAACTCACCATCACATAACCATCGAAAATTCATTACTTTTTTACTCTTTTTTTTCGGTGGCTATCCAAAAGGAGAAGAGAGAAATGGCAAGCGACAATGTAATCCATATTTCCGACAGCGAATTCGACAATAAAATCATCGGAAATCCCCTTCCCTGTCTGGTCGATTTCTGGGCGCCGTGGTGCGGCCCCTGCAAGGCCATCGGGCCGGTTATCGATGAACTGGCCGCAGAATTCGACGGCAAGGTGATTGTCGCCAAGATGAACGTGGACGACAACCCCGCCACCCCCGGAAAATTCGGCATCCGGGCCATCCCCACTCTTATCCTGTTCAAAGGTGGCGAGGTTGTCGACCAGATTACCGGTGCCGTGGGCAAATCGCAATTGCAGGCTCTGATCAAAAAAGCCATTTGACAGCCTTTCTTTCCGGCACGGTTTTTTGCGCTCCGCAAAGAACCGTGCCTTCTTTTTGGCGGTAGCGCCCATGCAACAGGCACTGTATCAACTGATCATCGTCGGCGGCGGTCCGGCGGGCCTGACGGCAGGACTGTATGCCGCCCGCGGCCGCCTCAAGGTGCTGCTCATCGAAAAAGGGGCCACCGGCGGTCAGGTCTTGGTCACCGACTGGGTCGACAACTATCCGGGGTTCGTTGAAGGCGTGTCCGGATTCGATCTAATGGACAAAATGACCGCCCATGCCGACCGTTTTGGCCTGGAGAAAAAATTCGCCACCATCACCTCGCTGGAATTGACCGAAGACATCAAATCGGTCACCCTGGAAAATGGGGAAGTCCTTACCGCCAAAGCCATCATTCTCTGCACTGGCGCTAAACCGCGCAAGCTGGACATCCCCGGCGAATACGAATTTACCGGTCGTGGCGTTTCCTACTGCGCCATCTGCGACGGCCCCTTTTACCGCAATCAGGAAATCGCCATTGTCGGGGGGGGCAACACCGCCATCCAAGACGCCCTGCACCTAACCAAATTCGCCTCGAAGGTCACCGTCATTCACCGTCGCAGTGAATTGCGCGCCACCAAAATCCTCCAGGAAAAGGCCTTCTGCAACCAGAAGATCGATTTCCTCTGGAATACCAGGGTGATGGAAATCAGAGGCGACAAGAGCGGCGTCGACAGCCTCCGGCTCAGACACCATAACGACGACGAGTCGATCCTAAAAGTTACCGGTCTTTTCGTGCTGATCGGCATTGCCCCCAACAACGAGATCCTGCCATTGAATCACCTGCGAACAGATGACAACGGCTTTATTCTCACCGACGATGAAATGGCGACGTCCATCCCCGGCGTCTATGCCGCCGGCGATGTCCGCAGCAAACGATCCCGCCAGATCATCAATGCCGCCGGAGAAGGCGCTGTTGCCGAGTTGTCCGTCGAACATTACCTCGGCAACCAGGCCCCCGATTCACCCCTCAACTGCAGCGAATAGAGGATGCTATCATGCTTATGTCCCGCAACACATCGCCCGCCCACGGCTCTCGTCTTTTCCTGATCCTTCTCATAGTGGCCACCACCATGACAGGTTGTTCGACCTTCAACGGTATGTTCAGCAAGTTCAGCATCGGCGAGGACGACGATCCGAAATCGCAACCCCCGGAAACCTTGATCGTCCAGGGCATGGATGCCTATAACACCGGCAACTACAGCGAGGCCAACAAGAACTTTAAGATCATCCTCGACGAACACCCGTTTAGCGCCCAGGCCATGCTGGCCGAACTGAAGTCTGCCGATGCCCACTATTACAACAAACAGTACGCCGAGGCCAAAATCCTCTTCAAGGCCTTCGAGGAGCGCCACCCCACCAATGAGGCTATCCCCTATGTCCTCTTCCAGATCGGGATGTGCGACTACAGCCGCTCCGATCGCATCGACCGGGACGTCTCCGGGCCTCAGGAGGCAATCAAATCCTTCACCCGCCTGATCAACGCCTATCCCCAGTCGCCCTATGCCAAGGAAGCGAAGACAAAGATCAAGGATGCCAAGGAATTTCTCGTCAACCACGAGTATCTGGTCGCGGTTTTTTATGTGCGGACCGCCCGCTATGACGAGGCCAAACACCGGCTCAAATACCTTCTAGCCAGGTACCCCGATTCCAACCTGGCCCCTCAAGCCAAAGCCCTGCTGGATCATCTCGAGGCGGGAAACCAGCCGACCTGGGGCATGAACCGGTGGTTGCCGGAATTTATGACCAAAGCACCGTCGGACAGAAAAGAAGCAACAGAGACGGCAACAGCCGAGGAAAAAGCCGTAGAAAAACCGAAAGGGGACGATAGCCAGGCCGACACCGGCTCGAAATAACGACAACCAAACCGATGGGGCGGCTCACCCTTGCCCACAGGGCTGGGCCGCCAGCCATTGCAGCAGCGTTTCGACCGGCTGGGCCGTGTTCAGGCGGATACAATCGTCTTCAAGCTCCTCATCCGGTAGTTCAAACATTTGCTGCTGATGCAGATAGATTTCCCAGCGGCCATCGGAAACAGCTTCCGGGTCGCGGGATCGCAGCACCAGCCGTCGCCGGACCTCCTCCTCCGGGCAGGTGCAGAAAATAAAAACGCACCGCGCCCCCATCGCCGCAGCCATGGACCTGACCCGGTCCCGATCCTTTCGCCTGCCGTACGACCCGTCCAGCACCACCAGCTTTCTTCCCTGGGAAAAATCCCGCCTGGCGTGGTCAAGCATGGCCTGGTAGGTCTGTTCGGTGAACGCAGTGGTGTAGATTCCCTGCCCCACTCCATCCGGACGCTTGGCGGAGGCCTGCAATCCCGCCAACTCCTTGCGCACCCGGTCGGTATTGTAATAGGTGGCCCGGCAGTGGTTGGCCCAGGCCTTGCCGAGGGTTGACTTTCCCGAGGCGGTCATGCCGAAAAAGACCATGATGGTTTTTCCGGCGGACGGCTGACCGCCGCGATTTTCAGATGGCGGCATAGCGTTGGGCCAACTGAAAATACCGGGCGGCCTGCTCGACATTGGCGGTTCTGACCGCCGGGTCGACCGCCGGGTCGGCGGCGGTGAACAGACCGATCTTGCCGCGTACATAGGCGCGATAGCATTTGTAGAAATTGAGCACCTCCATCAGCCCCCGGTCCACGGTCGCCTGCACGAACCGATCGATGAACCTGCCAGCCAAATCATCCAATCCGGAAAACTCCAGATCCATGATCAAAAAGGCGACATCGCTGGCCACATCGCAATAACGGAAGCGCTGATTAAACTCAATGCAGTCGTAGATATAGACCTTGTCGGCCAAGCAGATATTGGCCGAGTACAGATCGCCATGGCAGTCGCGGATGTAACCGCCATCTATTCGTCGTTGAAACAGGGGCTCGTTACCAAGAAAAGCCCGGGCGTAGCCGGAGATGACATCAAACTGCCCTTGGCTCAAGGCACCCTGGCCGACAAAGCTTCGGGTCTGGTCGAAATTCTCGAGGACGTTGACTGCGACCGCAGCGGCGGTGCCGAATCGGGCGATCTCGGGACCGCCCTCGGCCCGCCGGTAAAAATCGGCCAGAACTGTGACCAGGGCATCGATATGGACTGCACAGAGTTCACCTGACCGGATCAAGTGAGCCATCATCCGCTCTTCCGGCATCCTCGCCATCTTGACCCCGTACTCGACGACCGGACCGGTGCCATTCAAGGCATAACCGCCATCCGGCTCGGCGGTGACCGCCACCAAACCAAGGTAGATATCGGGACAGAGCCGCCGGTTCAAGAGCAATTCCTGCTCGCAACAGGCCCGACGCTTCTCCAGATCGGAAAAATCGAGGAATCCGAAATTCACCGGTTTCTTGAACTTATAAACGTACGCGCCGGCCAGGATCACCGAGGAGATATGCGTCTGCACCAGCTTGAGGTCGGATGCAGGGTGATCGTAGCGTTCGGGATGCAGCAGCGCCTGTAAAAAGGGAGGAAGATGGTCGTGGCCCATAAGGTGCTCTCCGGCTGCTCTGGGCAGCGGTCTTGGTTTGATTGTGGCCGGCAATCTAACAGAACAGGGCGGCAGCGTAAACTGTTTACGCACCGCTCAGGGCATGGTAGAGTCTCCAGCGAACCAAGGAGAACAACTTTGCATGAATGAACAGGCGCTTACCGCACTTTTACAGCAGGTCCAGACTGGTTCGATCGAGGTTGGCCAGGCCCTTGACCAGCTCCGTCGCTGGCCGGTGGAGGTCTTGGAATCGGCCCGGATCGACCATCATCGCCATCTCCGAACCGGCTTGCCCGAGGCGGTGTTCGGCGAAACCAAAACCGTTGCCCAGCTCACTGAGATCCTCACCGCCATGCTGCAAACCCCGTCGGTGGCCCTGGCCACCCGGGTGAGCCCGGAAAAGGCGGAGGCCATCCTTGTTCGCCTGCCGCAACTGACCTATCACCCGGCGGCCCGCATCCTAACCGGCAACGATCAGCACATTCCGTCTGGCACCGGCAGCGGGACCGTGGTCATTGTCACCGCTGGCACCTCGGACCTGCCGGTGGCGGAGGAGGCCCGTATCACCTTGCAGTGGTTCGGCCATGCGGTCGCCACCATTTACGACGCCGGAGTTGCCGGTATTCATCGCATTCTGGCCCATTCGGCCCTGTTGCAGCAGGGCCGAGTGATCATCGTCGCGGCCGGCATGGAAGGCGCCCTGCCCTCGGTGGTAGCCGGTCTGACCGGCGCGCCGGTGATCGGCGTGCCGACCAGTATCGGCTATGGCGCCGGGGCAGGCGGCTATTCTGCCCTCCTCGGCATGCTCAACAGTTGTTCTCCCGGGCTGGCAGTGGTCAATATCGACAACGGATTCGGTGCGGCCTGTATGGCGGCGGCTATTAACCGGAAAGGTTGAGCAATCCATCGGTCCCCTCTTTTGTTTCTCCGCCCACGCTGCCATTGCCCCCGATCCTTTTTGCCGCTAAAGCTCCATCGCATCATTGCAGGAAGCGGTGTATCGTCGTATAATCTGTCCGTTTTACACAACCGGAGTCATCCGCCTTCTCTCACCCAGCCATAGGTATTTTGTCAATGAATTCCACCTTAAAGCTAAAAATCTGGCTCGTGATCTTTCTGCTGTTCTTTTCAGGGCTGGTCCTCACCCCCACCCTGTATCACGACCTGCCGGACTGGTGGAAAAAATATCTTGCCCCCGCCGGCCTGAAACTGGGCCTGGACCTTCAAGGTGGCATGCACATTGTCTTGCAGGTCGACCTGGAGAAAGCGGCGGTGAACTCGCTCGACCTTTCGGCCTCGGATTTCAAGTCGGCTTTGGCCGAAAAAAACATCAATGCCGTGCGCATGGAAACAGGGAGCCCGAACAAGATCCTGTTCACCCTGCCTAATATCGGCGCCATTGAGACCGTCAAGCAGATCCTGACCGAGCGATTTCCCAATCTTGAAAGCCAAGTACAGGCTGAAGCCGGCACCTTTCCCCGTATTACCCTGCAGCTCAAGAACGACGAGATCGATTTCATCAAAAAAAATGCAGTCAATCAATCGCTTGAAATTATTCGCAACCGAATTGATCAGTTCGGCGTGGCCGAGCCGATCGTTCTGCGCCAGGGAGAAAACCAGATTGTCGTCCAGCTCCCCGGCGTCAAGGATCCGCAACGGGCCATGGGACTTATCGGGCAGACCGCGCAGCTCGAGTTCAAGATGGTCGCCGAGGCCCCGGGAATCAACCTGCCGCAGATGATCGCCGAGGTGGTCAAAGCGGGGCAATGGCACGAAGGCGAGAGCAGAAAACAACTCAACTTTGCCTTGCAAAACCGCCTGCCCCAGGGCACTGAAATTTATTTTGAGAAGGTGGTCGACAATAAGACCAAGAAAGAGTCCCGAGTGCCTATCCTCCTGGAGAATCCGGTGCTGATGACCGGCGAGATGGTGAAAAACGCCCAGGTCCGCATCGGCGGCAACTTTAACGAACCCTATGTCAGCCTGGACCTGACCTCGCGCGGCGGCCAGGTTTTTGCTGCGCTCACCGAGAAGAGTGTCGGCAAGCGGCTGGCCATCGTCCTGGACGAAATCGTCCGTTCCGCCCCGGTGATCCGGGAAAAAATCCTCGGCGGCAGCGCCCAGATCTCCGGCAGCTTCACCCACAACGAAGCAACCGACCTGGCGATTGTGCTCCGGGTCGGCGCCCTGCCGGCCCCGGTCGACATCATCCAGAACCTGACCGTCGGCGCCAGCCTGGGCCAGGACTCCATCAACAAAGGCCTGTTCGCCGGTCTGCTCGGTACCGTCCTCGTCGTGGTGTTCATGATGGTCTATTACCGGCTTTCCGGTGTCATCGCCAACGTAGCCCTGGTTTTGAACATTCTTCTGCTTTTCGTCGGGTTGGCTTTGCTGGGGTCTACTCTGACCCTTCCCGGCATTGCCGGTATCATCCTGTCCATCGGCATGGCGGTCGATGCCAACGTGCTCATTTATGAACGCATGCGGGACGAATTCGCGCTCGGCAAATCGACCAAATCAGGGGTGGATGGCGGCTTCACCAAAGCCTTCTGGAGCGTTGTCGATGCCCAGGTGACCACCCTGATCACTGCTCTTGTCCTCTTCCTCTTCGGCACCGGGCCAATCAAGGGCTTTGCCATCACCTTGACCCTGGGTATCATATTTAATCTTTTCGCCGTGCTCTTTGGCTGCCGCCTGATCTACGACATCCTGTTCGCCTACAAAAAAGTCAAGGAAATCAAATTTTTTCGCTTGGTACACAAATCGGACTTCGACTTCATGGGCGTGCGAAAAATCTGTTTCGCTATTTCCGCTGCCCTGGCGCTCCTGGGGATCGTCGCGTTTGTCCAGATCTTACGTGGCCACGCCAACATGGGCATCGATTTCTCCGGCGGTTCGCTCTTGCTCTACAAGACCGAGAAGGCCTTTGCCCTTCAAGATGTGCGCAGCACCCTGGCGGCCAGCGGCCTTACTGATGTCGACCTCCAACAGGTGACCAGTGAAAACCGGCTGATTGTCAAAATTAAAAAATCCGAAGAAAAGGTCGGCGATCTGAGCGACAGGATTACCGCCGTCCTCAGCAAGGAACTGAGCGACAAGGGATTTTCCCTGGAAAGCAAATCAGAAATCGGCTCCTCGGTTTCCGCTGATCTGCGCACCAAGGCCCTGCTTTCCATCGCCCTGTCGATGCTGGCCGTTGTTCTCTATCTGGGGTTGCGTTTTGATTTTCAATTCGGCCTGGCCGCCACCGTGGCCACCTTCCACGATGTGCTCATCGTCCTGGGCATCTGCTGGCTGATGAACATGGAGATGACCCTGCTGATCATCACGGCCCTGCTCACCCTCGCCGGTTATTCGCTCAACGACACCGTGGTCATCTTCGACCGCATTCGCGAAAACATGGAAAAGCATGAGGACCTCGGGCTTCACGAGATCATCAATATATCCACCAACCAAGTACTGGCCCGCTCGATCATTACCGTGCTCACGGTCCTTTTCACGGTTGTCGCGCTCTTTATCTTCGGCGGCTCCATCATTCACGATTTTTCCTTCACCTTGTTGATCGGCCTGTTGACCGGAACGTATTCCTCCATTTTTATTGCTAGCCCACTTCTCGCTCTCAAATGGAAAGGGAACCAATGACCCCTCATACCTTGCCGGACCATTTCCAGCCCATCGCCGCGGACCAGGAATTGATTTTTGCCTGCCATCCTGCTGTGCCCTGTTTCACCGAGTGCTGCCGGGAACTGGATCTGGCGCTGACCCCGTACGATGTGCTTCGGCTGAAGCGGCATCTGCAGCTCACATCCAGCCGGTTTCTTGAGCAATATGTGATTGTCGAATGGGATGAAGGCCAAGTATTTCCCACCTGTTACCTGACCATGGTCGACGATGGCCGGGCGTCCTGCGTCTTTGTCGATGGCCAGGGCTGCTCGGTGTATGCCGACCGCCCGGGAAGCTGCCGCGCCTATCCGGTAGGCCGGGGGGCGGCAAGGGGCGATAACGATACCCGGATCGAATCACTGGTGCTTGTGCACGAACCGCATTGTCGGGGGTTTGCCGAGGGGTGTCGCCAGACGGTGCGGGCCTATCTGCTCGACCAGGGGCTCGAGGTCTACAACCGGTACAACGACGCCCTGCTGCCGCTGGTGCAGCACCCATCCATCCAGGATCGGACATTCCGACCCTCGCGACAGCAGCTTGACCAGTACATGCTGGCCCTGTACGACCTGGACCAGTTTCGCCGAGAGATGGCCGATGGCCGCATCGCCCTGCACCGGCCGCTGACTTCGGCGCAACTCACGGGCCTGGCCGGTAACGACGAAGAACTGTTGCTGCTCGGCATCCGCTGGCTGCTGCAGGAATTGTTCGGCGCCTAGCCGACAATGGGTACGAGATTCTGTCGATGAGCCCCCCCTTTCCCATCGCAGCCGCCCTGCTGGAACGTCTCCAGGAAATCAGCCACTCCTACTGTGTGACCGAAGGCGGCTCGCACGGTCCCGATCACAGTAAACGGGTATTGTACACCGCCCTGATCATCGGCCAGCGGCTGCAGGCCCGGCTGCCTATCCTCACGCCCGCAGCCCTGCTTCACGATATCGGCCGGAAGGAAGAAAGCCAGAGCCGGGGCCGGATCTGCCATGCCGAACGGGGGGCGGAAATGGCCGCGCCCTTGCTGCGCCAACTGGGGTATGGGGAAGCGGAAATTGAGGATATCTGCCACTGCATCCGCACCCACCGTTTCCGCGGCGGCTTGCGGCCAGCATCATTGGAGGCGGAAATCCTCTACGATGCCGACAAACTCGACTCCATCGGGGCGATCGGTATCGGCCGGGCCTTTCTCTTTGCCGGCCAGATCGGCGCCCGCCTCCACAACCCGGAACTGGACCCCGCCATCACCTCGCCCTATTCGCTGGAGGACACTGCCTACCGAGAATTCCGGATTAAGATGTCGCGGGTCCGCAGCCAGATGCTCACCCCGGTGGGACGAGAAATGGCCGAACAGCGGCACGCCTTCATGCAAATCTTTTTCGACCAACTCACCAGGGAAACCAGCGGCATATTGCTGTAACCCCGCAACCCCCTTCATCTTCCATGCTTAAACTTGTCGTTTTTGATTGTGACGGCGTCATGTTCAGCTCCCGGGAATCGAACCGGCTGTACTACAACCACCTCCTCCAGGCTTTTTCCTGTCCGCCGATGGATGAGGATGAACTCAATTACGTCCACATCCACAACGTCCACAACTCGGTCGCCCATATCTTCCGCAACCATGGCCGCATTGCCCCGGAGGCAATCGACGCCTACCGTCGCCGCCTCGACTACACCCCCTATCTGCGCTCTATGGCAATGGAACCTGACCTGATCACTTTTTTGGAGTTGATCAAACCGCGGTACCGCACCGCGATCTCCACCAACCGTACCGACACCATGGAGATTATCCTCGATACCTTTGCCCTTCGTCCCTGGTTTGACCTGGTAGTCACCGCCCTTACCGCCCCCCGCCCCAAGCCCGCCCCGGATGGACTGGAGATGATTCTGGCCCATTTCCAGGTCCGGCCGGAGGAAGCCATTTACATCGGGGATTCAGAAATTGATCGGGAACATTGCGCCGGCGTCGGGGTTGATCTGATTGCCTTCAGAAACAGGGTGCTGGACGCCCGCTACCATGTGGATGACTTTATGAGCATTGTCAGCCTGCCGCCTTTTCAGGAAAAGGCCGGCTGAGAGCCATGGGGGGTGATTGTCGTTCTCGTAAAAAGCCACGAGAGCGACGTTCCGCGCTCCGTAACGCCCTGTTTTTATGTACGCTGGTTTTGCTTTCGAGGGTTTTACGAGGGTGTGACTATTCGCCTTCGTCGAGACGGCGCAGCCCTTCCATGAGAATCATCATGAAATCGCCGATTTCTCGAGTTTTCATCAACGCGTCCGGCAGCCCGGGAATGAAATGGAAGGTGCCTTTTTTCTCGGACAGCATCGCGAAAATGGCTTCCTGATTGTCAAAATCTTCGTAGCGGGCGGCCAGCAGACCGCCTTCCCTGAAGGTGACCCGGGCCGAGCCGTTTTCGAACTCCAGAATAAGCCGTCCGGTTTTCTGGTGCATGTGAAAGACCTGCAACAATTCCGCCGGAACAATCGCTTCGATCTGGCCGCTGATCACCGATTCGGTATTTTCTTTCAAGGCGGAAGCATTTTTGCCGGCGTTGCCGGTCACCGGTTTATCCGTCAGCTTGAATTTAATCAGGCCGGTGCAACCGCCGCAGGTGAAGACCGTGGTGCGCTGATCGCCAAAGTTGGTGGCCGCATGCGGCATGAGGGCAAAAAGCACCCCTGTCAGTTCCCGTACCAAAATCAAACAGGAAGAGCGGCCCAACGGCAGTTCAACCGCCTTGTCCGTCAAAAGAAAGCACTCGTCCTGGATATAGAGCGGACAATTCCTGACGTGGGTAATTTCAAATGCGGCTTTAAAGGTCTTCATCAACCACTCGGCACAATCGTTTTTTGATGATGTGATTGCAGTGTACACGTGATTCGAGCCGCACTCAATTGAATCTTCTCCAGATGCGCGGCGCTGGAGCTTTTTCGATCGACATGTAAAGCCCGCTTGTTTCCCCCTGATAAATGCTATACAATCCTCAACAAAGTGGCTGCCGGAGCCAGTCACGGGCAGCATGTACCCCCGGTCCGAGAACGTCGCACAACAGTTCAAACACTACAGGTTATCCCTATGGCCATGGGCTCACAGCAGATTGCTGAAGATTACGAACAACTCAAAGATCTTCTTGAATTATATCCTAACATAACGATTATCAGGACCGAAGGCCAACCACCGGATAACTACGAAATCGAATATACCCTGCGCGGCTATGTCAAGGCGGAGGACAGCACCATCACCATTGCTGATAAACATCGGGTTCGAATCAGCCTGCCCTTTGGCTACCCCCATTTCGCTCCAATCGCCAAGCCCCTGACCCCGATCTTTCACCCGGACATCGACCCCGCCGCCATCCGCCTGGCCGACCGCTGGCAACAAAATCCCTCTTTGCCCGATCTCGTGCTGCATATCGGAGAGATGATCTGCGGCAACATCTACAACCTCGAGGATCCGTTCAATCAGGAAGCGGCGGACTGGTATGCCCGCCAACAGCAGCAACTGCCCCTGGACTCGATCAGTATCGCCGATATTGAAGAAACCGATGACGCACTTGAATCCCTGGTTGACGACACCTTCGCCTCCCTTGGCCTTGAAAGCGATGAGTTTCTTGCGCCCGAAAAGACAGTGGATACCAAAGATATCCAGCACATTCGCGATCTCGTCGCTCAAAACAAGGTCTTCACCGCCAACAAACTGCTTGCAGATTTGCCGGAAACCCTTCCCTTTCCGGATCGGGAGGATCTTCAACAAAGCATAGGCCGGGTGCTCCGCAAGACCGATCAACTGTTCAAACTGGCGGAACAGCTTGAGGATATGGCCAAATTTGACGAGGCGATCGAGGTTGCGGACAACCTGTTGACGATCGCTGTCGATGCCCCAGGTGCCGAGGCGCTCCGCACCCGGATTCGACAGTCGTTTCAACTGGCCCAATCTGGCAGCGCTTCTTTCACCGAAAACGAGGGCCTGGAGGTAACCGCAGAGGCAAAGGCGCCACCACCGCTTCCCCCTCCCCTCAAATCTCGGGCGACATCGTTTGGGTGGCTCAATGCCTTTCCCTTCAAGCCCATTTTGGCGGCTATTTGTCTTCTAGGCATTGTCATCGCCGCCATTTCTTTCTATTTCAAAGACCAAAACACCCTCAGCCAGTCGCAGGCGAGCCTTTTGAAAGGACAATTGCTCATTGACAAAAAACAGTTTGACAGCGCTCTGGAGACCCTGGAAGGGGCGAAGACCATCCTTTCCGGTTTGACGATCCTTCGTTTCCGCAAAAGCGCCCAGGAGCAAGCGATCAATACCCTGATCACCTCCACCGAATTGCAGGAGGGGCTCAAAGGGCGGGTGCTTTATCAAGGCGAGTATATCCCGGCGACGATCGCATCCTCCCAGGAGGAATTGAACGTCCTCACCGACCAGGCCCAGTCCCTTGCCGGACAAAATAAAATCGTCGAGGCGCTTACCCTGTATCGCCAGGCGCTGAAATTTGCCGCCGACCACGACCTCGCCAAGCAGCAGGCCGCGATCAACGAGATAATTCAATCACTGGAACTGCGCCATGCCTTGGCTGTTGCCGAACGAGCCGAGCAGGATAAAAATTGGGATGAAGCAGCGGTTGCCTATCGGAAGGCCCTGACCCTGTCGGGAAACATAAAAAATCTGGGGACAGCGAGCGACATCACCCATCGGATGACCGCAGCCACCTTCCGCCACGAACTCGATCAGTCGAAAAAGGCCTTTACCCAGTCGCAATGGCGGGAGACGATCAAGTATCTCGAACAGGCCCAGCAAGCGATCAACGCCAATCCTAACGTTGTGACCGAGAAGGAGCGCCAGTACCTGCACCGGCTTCTGGTAAATGCCCGTCTCTATTTGATGCTGTCGACCGCACGGGAGGCATATCAACAAAAAAACTGGCCGCAAGCCATCGAAGAGTACCAAAACGCTCTCGATCTGCTGGCAAGCGAGCCGGATTCCGCAGAAAACACGTTGGGAGAGTCTCTCGGCAAGATTGAAAAGACCTTGCTGATGGTCAAAATCTCACAGATTCAGGATCTGGTGCTGGTGTCGGAAGAAAAAGCAGATACAACCGCCGTGTTAGCCTATTGCAGAGAGATCCAGCGGCTCATCAAAGCAAGCAACCATCAGGCCGATCCAGCGGTTAAGACTGTGCTGCAGAAAATTAACGAAAAGATTGAAAAACAGCAGGAACTGGCCGCACAAAATGAAAAAATCTCCTGGCTGGAAGAACACTTCGAGGAGCTCTTTCGTGCCAATTATCCCACCTTCAAGGGATCAAAACTCATGCAGCCCAAGGCGGTTTTCCTGAAGAAGGTCGGGAGCAAGATGATCTTCACCCTCACCTGCCTGGAGCGAAGCCAAGGGAGTTCGTCAAAACTGGAATTGAATTACCAGTTCGACACCAGTACCGGCAAGTGGTCGGCTTCGAACGACTAACCCCCATGAGTGGGGTTTTCTCCCATTGTTTCATGCAGGAAATACATTCTAAATCAAAAATCTGAATTCCCCTTTGCCCAGAAGGTCGTGCAGATGCAGAATCCCCTCAAGCTTTCCTTGGTCATCGACCACGGCGAGCACCGTGATTTCATGCTGTTGCATGATACTCAACGCATCAGCAGCCATCAGACCATTCGAAATCGCCACTGGATTTCGTTTCATCCCTTCTACCAGGGTCAATTCTTGAATATTTTTCCCTGACGACAACATGCGCCGTATATCGCCGTCGGTGATAATGCCAAGCAACCTCCCCTCGCCGTCCCGGATAAATACCGCGCCGAGATTCTTTTGATTCAGCTCGGCGACCCCCTCAGCTAACGAGGCGTCGCTGCTGACGACCGGCACCTTCTCCCCGGTCAGCATCACCTCCCGCACCGCCACCTTGAGTCGCTCTCCCAAGCTGCCGCCGGGATGGTTGCGTCTGAAGTCCTCGGCCCGGAACTGTTTCCTGTTTAAGAGGGCCACCGCCAAGGCATCGCCCATGGCTAGGGTGGCCGTCGTTGACGTTGTCGGCGCCAGTCCGAGCGGGCAGGCCTCCCGGGGGACAGCAACATTCAGGGTGACCACCGCATGCTGGGCCAGACTTGACCGATCCCCGCCGCACAGGGCGATAATCGGAATCCGGCGCTCCTTGAGACTGCTCAAGAGCCTGTTCAACTCCGCGGTTTCCCCTGAATAGGAAATGGCAAGCACCACATCGGTAGACGCGACCATCCCGAGATCGCCATGCATGGCCTCAACGGGATGCAGAAAAACAGAGGGCGTGCCCGTGGAGTTGAGCGTCGCCGAAATTTTTTGTCCGACCAGCCCCGATTTCCCGATGCCGGTCACCACGAGTCTGCTCGGGCAGGACATTATGATATCCACGGCTTGCTCAAACTCCTTGCCGAGATTGTCACGCACCGCGAGAATACCCTCAGACTCGATCGCCAACACCTCTTTTGCCAGTTCTACACTCACGCAACTCCCTCCAAGTCAACAACCCATCTTCCCCTGCTTCGTCCGGCCAGCATAGCTTGAATTGCATCCTCCAACTGGGTGAGCTTCACGGTCCGGCTTATGCGCGACAATCCGTCGAGTTTCCATTCACGGGCCAGTTTTTCCCAGACCAACACTCGTTTTGCCATCGGGCAATTCGCGGAATAGACCCCGATCAAATGCACCCCGCGAAGGATAAAGGGATAGACGGTTAATGGAAGCCCCCCTGAGGCGACATTGCCGCAGCAGGCGACCACCCCGTCAAAACCGGTGCTTTTGATCGCGGTAGCCAGCGGTCCACCGCCCACGGTGTCGATGACACCTCCCCAACGTATGGGCAACAGTTGTTTCTCGCTGCCTCTTAGCAGCTCCTGCCGATCCAAAATGCTCGAAGCGCCAAGGGAAGATAAATACTCATGTTCCGACACCTTACCGGTTGCAGCGATGACCTCATACCCAAGTTTATGGAGCAACAGAATGGCCATTGTCCCCACCCCCCCGGTTGCCCCGGTCACCAGAATAGGCCCCTTGGAAGGGGCGAGACCGTTCTGTTCAAAATGCAATAGACATTGCGCGGCAGTAAAGCCTGCTGTCCCAAGCTGCATGCTTTCCAGCAACGAGAGCCCTTGGGGCTTGTGGACAACCCAGCTTCCCGGCACCCTGATATATTGGCCAAACCCGCCGGGCGTATTCATACCCAAATCATAGCCTGAGCAGATGACCTCATCACCGACCCGCCAAGTGGGATCAACCGATTCAACAACCGTACCGGCTGCATCAATGCCGGGGGTATGCGGATAGTCTTTTGTGACCCCGCTGTTGCCGCTGGCAGAGAGGGCATCCTTGTAATTGAGGGACGAATATTTAACCCGGATGACGACGTCACCGGCCGGTAATGCTCCAATGTTTTTTTGGACAACCCGGCGATAAAACCCTTGTTTGGCATCCTCAAAGACAACCAGCGCGGAAAATTCTCTATCTTCCATGACAATTTCTACCAGCTAAGCAATTAAAACATCCTGCGATGACGGCAGATCTCAAGTCCAGAGAGACAACAAGGGGCGAACGAACACCTTCGGTCGGGGAACAGCCTGCCCTCACTGTTGAGGACGAAGTTGGCCACCGATCACCATGTGTTCAATCCCGTTGTCATCATGAATCCGGTAGAGCCCTTGTGATGAAATACCCTGCCCAATCCCATGAAGTGTTCTGCCCTCAAGGACATGAACAACGCGTTTGTGCAAGAGAAAATCAAACTGCTGCCACTCCGCCAGCAAGGATTGGCGCTCATGCCGAAGTCGACTCACCTGGGCTGGAATGGCCTGCGTCAAGCGAGCGAGAAGCTCCTCCAGGTCAACAGGCACCCGTAACTGTTCCCAAAGGGTGGTTATAATCGGTTGCAACTCAACCGCAAAATCCTCTTTCCGGTTATTGACGTTCAGGCCCACGCCGATGATAATCCTGGCGGTTGTGCCAGACGGATGTGGGGTGCATAGATTCTCGCAAAGAATCCCCGCCACTTTTTTCCCGTCGAGGTAGATATCATTAGGCCATTTGATAAGAGGATACAGGTTGAATGCCCGATGGAGCACATTGCGGCAGGCAAGTCCGGTGGCCAAGGTGATCAAAGGAAGACTCTCGATAGGGACATCCGGTTCAAGCAACAAAGAGAAATACAGGCCACCTCGAGGAGAGTTGAAGTTTCGGCCGTATTGCCCCTTACCTGCTGATTGCGTAGCAGCGAGGACCACCGTTCCGGCCGGCTTGCCGGCAACTGCCAATTCCTTTGCAACCCGATTGGTAGAATCTATCTGGTCGTAGGTGATGATCATGGTGCGAATCAATGCATGGCAAAAGAGAGCGTATCAGAAAAAAAAAGCAGAGACCCTGAAAGGATCCCTGCTTTCCGACAAAAAAAGTGCGAAGGGAGTGCTTACTTCTCTTCGTTCTGGATACGATCCGGCCGGGCATACATGGTGGTCGATCCGGAGGACCAGAACATCAGCTCGCCCTCGGTCACCAGAGCATTGGCGACTTTTTTGATGTCCCGCGGTTTGGTATCCGGATCACATTCATAAAAGTCTTTGATGTATAACTGGGGTTTGGGTGCTTTCTTTGCCTTCTCGATAATGGCTTTTTTCAGCTCTTCTATGCTCAGTGCCATAATGCGCTCCTCGTGGTGTGTGAAAACACAAAAGATGATCGGCCCTGATTCCAGAGCCGATCATCGGTATCCTGCTGTTACTTGGTGTATGCGGCAGTATGACTGGTGAACTTGAATTGAGTGGTGGTACGCCAGGTGTCGTACGCCAGCCGATAGTCGTCGATGGATTTCTCGGTGAAGGGAATTCCTGATTTCTCAAAGAATTTCTCCCAACCGATCCGCTCTGCCCACTCGCCGACACGCTCATACTTCTTCGCATCCTTGGCATAGGCTTCCAGGATCTGGCGGACAACCGCAACAGTTTCCGGCCACCGGGGGGTGGTATTCGGCAAGAACGGCACCACCAGTTTGGAGAACTTCGGTGCAGACTTGGAATTGGAAACCTTCCCGCCAACCAGGATGGCGATACCGTCGCCTTCCGGATCGGCCAGCGGCATGGCCGGGCACATGGTGTAGCAGTTACCGCAGAACATACACCGCTCGGCGTTAACTTTAACCGATTTCACTTCCTCACCAGCAGAGTTGGTTGCCTTGGCGGGCTTAACCGCGCCGAGCGGACAGGAAGCGATGGCCAACGGAATCTCGCAGACACCGGTGATGCGGTCGTTGTCGATCATCGGCGGCTTGCGGTGAATACCAAGGATGGCGATATCAGAGGCATGAACGGCGCCGCACATGTTCAGGCAGCAGGCCAGAGCGATGCGCACCTGTGCCGGCAGCTTCATGGAACCGAAATACTCGAACAGATCATCCATGACCGCCTTAACCGGACCGGAAGCGTCGGTGGCCGGGGTATGGCAGTGAATCCAGCCCTGGGTATGAACGATGTTGGTCACACAGGCACCGGTACCGCCGATCGGGAACTTGTTGCCATAGCTCTTGATCGTGGCCTTCAACGGCTCAACTTTCTCCTGTGCATCCACCATGAACTCAACGTTGTTCCGGGTGGTAAAACGGAGATGCCCACCACAGTGCTTATCAGCGATATCACAGATATCACGGATATAGTTGACGGTAGCAAGACGAGGAGAACCGCAACGCACGGTAAACACCTTGGCGCCGGTCTCGGAGACGTGCATCAGAACACCGGGCTCCAAGATCTCATGATAAAGCCATTTGCCTTTATTCTCTTTGATGACTGGCGGCAGGAAATCTCCGTAGTACCGCGGCCCCAAGTCGGTAATCCGACCTTCCATAGGATTCTTCGGATCGTAACCCATTATATTATCTCCTTATAAAGTAGTTCCGTTAGGTTCTATCGATGAGGTTGATCAGGCGGCGTGACGTTTTCTGAACTCAACGACGTCACGCTCCCAGCCACCTGGTACTTCCTCTGCACTCCAGAAGACATAGGGGTTGGAACGCGGCTCTTTGACATGCTGCGGCAGCGCCTCAATTTCCATTGCCTTGAGGAAGGTCGGCAGTCCGATCCGCTGCATGGTTTCACCAACACGCTCACGGTTCTTGCCCACTTCCATCCACCAATCCCATACTTTCTCGATCATATCGACCAGTCCTTCAAAGTCGTTTTCTGCGCTGACTTCGACGAAGGGGACAACCAAGGTGGCGAATTGGGCGCCATCAAGGATCGGGGCCTTGGCACCGATGCAGATGGAGGCACCTTTCTGTGCGCCAGGGCGCAACGCACGGGGCATGACGTTAAGGCAGTGCATGCAACGGGTACACTCGGCGTCGTCGATCTTCAGTTCTCCGCCTTCCATCCACATGCACTGGGTGGGGCAGAGATCGATCACTTCCTTCTGAATGTCGAATTTTCCCCAGTCACGGCCCTTGTGGGCACCAGCGTTGGCCGGATACTCGGCATCGCCGGCAATGTATTTTTTCACTGCGGCCTGATCGATACGGATGTTGTCCTTCCAGGTGCCGATGACAGCAAAGTCGGAGCGGGCGATCGCGGCAACACAATCGTTCGGACAAGCAGAAAATTTGAATTTAAACTTATAAGGGAAGGCCGGGCGATGGATTTCGTCCTGATAGCGTTGGGTCAGACTGTTGCAAGCCTCCTGCGCGTCATAGCAGGCCCACTCGCAGCGGGACTCACCCAGACAACAAGAGGGGGTACGGAGGTTGGAGCCGGAGCCACCGAGATCCTGATTCAGGTCATGGGTCAGATCCCAGAACAGGGGCTCCAGATTCTCAGTACGGGTACCGAGGAAGATCAGGTCACCGGTGGAGCCATGGAAATTGGTGACACCGGAACCATATTTCTCCCACAGATCCATCAAGGCGCGCAGGTTCTCGGTAGAGTAGTAGAGACCTGACGGCTGGGCGATACGAACGGTATGAAAATGCTCTACACCGGGAAATTGTTTCGGTACATCAGAGTAACGACCGACGATACCGCCACCGTACCCGAAAACACCGACGATACCACCATGCTTCCAGTGGGTGATCCGATCTTTGTATGAAAGCTCAAGCTGGCCAAGGATGTCCCAGCACTCAGGCTTGGTTGCAGCCTGCTGTTTGAGGTCGGTGACGAAACTCGGCCATGGACCTTTTTCCAGTTCGTCCAATAGAGGCGTTTCATGCTTTGCCATCAGTGTTCCTCCTAGAGATTATGTGGTTGAAAAAATACTTGTCGATTCAAGTGACCTGAACGAAAATTGCACGTCAATACAGGCAAGAACGCACAAATCCATATTGAATGCTCATTCAGAGGGCGAGCATAAACGCCTGGAAACCCTTTGTCAACAAAAAATCATAAGCCATTGTCGCGCCAAGAAAACAGACCAAAATAACCGCAACTAGTCACAGCATCCCCGCCTGCCGCAGCATGCTTTCCTCCAGGGAACCCGCTTCCACTTGCCCTGTCCCATCGGCAAGCAGGCGCAGCAGCCGTGTCGCCAGCACCTTGCCCAACTGCACGCCTTCCTGGTCAAAGGAGTTGATGTTCCAGCAGAACCCCTGGAACACGATCCGGTGTTCGTAGATGGCCAGCAGCGCCCCCATGGTCCGGGGCGTCAGCCGGTCGGCGATTAGGACCGAGTTGGGCCGATTGCCCGGAAAGCGTCGCGCCGGATTGGCATCCTGCTTACCCAGGGCCAGGGCCAGTGACTGGGCCAGCATGTTGGCGACCAGCTTCTGCTGCGAGCTGGTCCCCTCCACCTCGAGATCGTGACCGTACTGGTTGCGGCGGAAGCCGATGAATTCCACCGGTACGACCTCGGTGCCCTGATGGATCAGTTGATAAAAGGCGTGCTGACCGTTGGTGCCCGGCTCTCCCCAGACCACCGGCCCGGTCTGCCATCCAACCTCCCCCCCTTGCCGGGTGACCGATTTGCCGTTGCTCTCCATGTCGCACTGCTGCAGATGGGCGGGAAAACGAGAGAGCGCCTGACTGTAAGGCAGCACGGCGATGGTGGCGTGGCCGAGGAAATTGTGGTTCCAGATCCCCAGCAAGGCCAGGAGCAGGGGAACGTTGGCGCGGATGTCGGGCTCCTCGGCGGCTCGATCAACCTCGTGCGCCCCCCGCAGCAGCTCCATGGCCGCATCGAACCCCAAGACGAAGCCGAGGGTCACGGCCCCGACCATAGAGGTCGCCGAGTAGCGGCCGCCGATGTAGTCCTCCATATAAAAAGAACGGAGATAGTTGGCGGCATCGTCCATGGGGCTGCCTTCGCCGGTGACCGCCACCAGATGGCAGGCCGGATCCAGCCCGGCCCGAACCAACGCCGCCCTGATCAAGCGCTCATTGGTCAGGGTTTCCAGGGTGGCGCCGCTCTTGGAGACGATGTTGAACAGGGTTCGCGATAGATCGAGCCCCTGCAGGACCTCGGCCACATCGTCGGGATCGACATTGGCGATGAACCGGGCCGAACGGCCGGGAAGACTGTAGGCCTTCAGCGCCAGACAGAGGGCGCGGGGACCCAGGTCCGAACCGCCGATCCCCACCTGGACCATGGTGGTGAACGGTTGCCCCTGTTCATTAGCAATTGTCCCCTCTGCCAGCTCCTCGAGAAACCCGCGCAGTTTGGCCAATTCCCGCCTCGCCCTGCCGCTGGCCTCCGGAGCCCTCGGCGCATCTTCGAAGACATCACGGCAGGCGGCGTGGAGAACCTGACGATTCTCCGAGGCATAACCTTCAATGCGATTGAGCACCGCTCCCTGTTGCATCGCCTTGAACTGATCGATCAGACCGGCCTCGCCGGCCAACTCCTGAAGGGCATCCAGCACGTCCGGCGTGACGCGCTGGGTGGCGTAGAGCAGGTCAAAACCGCAGAACGAGGCCTTCAATTCGCTGATCCGCCGGGCGGTCAACCCGCCCTCCGCTGTCAGGTCATGCGGCTCCCGCGCCAGGGCGGCAAGTTTGGCCACCGCCGGATACGCTGAAAAATCCCGAAACTGCATCTGAGCCTCCCTTACCGTCGTCCAGTTACTGTCGAGCCAACTCCTTCATCCTGGAGATGACCGCCCGATAATCCTTCTGTCCATACACAGCCGAACCGGCAACAAAAATGTTCGCTCCTGCGGCGGCCATTCTGGCGATGGTCGCCGGACTGATGCCACCGTCCACCTCGATGCCTGCCGTGGGGTTGACGCGGTCAAGCATCTGTCGCAGCCGCGTTGTTTTCTCCAGCGACGATTCGATGAACGACTGGCCGCCGAAGCCGGGATTGACGCTCATCAACATTACCAGGTCAAGCTCGGCCAGGACATATTCAAGGGTGGACAGGGAGGTGGCGGGATTGAGCACCGCGCCCGCCTTCTTCCCCCTCTCCCTGATCGAGGCGAGGGTGCGGTGGAGATGGGTGCAGGCCTCGACGTGCACGGTCACCCAATCGGCGCCGGCATCAATAAACTCGTCGAGATAGCGATCAGGGTCGGTGATCATCAGATGGACGTCGACCGGCAGGCTGGTGACCGCCCGCACCGCTTTGACCACCAGGGGACCGATGGTGATGTTGGGCACGAAATGACCATCCATGACATCGACATGGATGACATCGGCCCCTGCTGCTTCAACCGCCCTGACCTCGTCGCCGAGCCGTGCAAAATCGGCGGAGAGGATCGAAGGCGCAATCATTAGAGATCTCATGGCAGTATCCTGAAAGAATTCCGGGGTTCGCGGGAAGAAATGACCATTCACTTGACCGCGAATATACCAGATTGCCGGAGAAAAAAACCGGCTATTCGAAGCCAGCCGCACGGGAAACTCAGTCGAGGCGCACCCGTTCATATTGCTGCCCTGGCAACTGGCGGACCAGTCCCTTCAACTCCAGTTGGAGCAGGAGACCGTGGATTTCGATGATCGCAAGGCCGGTCCGCCGGACAAGGGCATCGATGTCACGGGGGTAGGTCTCCAGATTGTCGAGCAGCTTTTGCTCCGGCGCGGTAACGGTCACCAGGCCATCCCCCGCTGCCGGATGAGGGTCGGAGAACGACGTCCCCCTGCTCCAGGAGAGTCCCTCCAGGATATCGGCCGTGGTCTGCATCAGATGGGCCCCCTGTTGGATCAACCGGTGGGTGCCGGCGCTCTTGGGGGAATCGATCCGGCCGGGGACGGCAAACACCTCCCGCCCCTGGTCGAGCGCCAGCCGGGCGGTAATCAGCGAACCCGATTTTTCGGTGGCCTCGACCACAACCACCCCCTTGACCAAACCACTGATAATCCGGTTTCTTGCCGGAAAACGAAAGCCTTCCGGCTTGGCCCCCAGCGGATATTCGCTCAGCAGCAGACCGTTGGCGGCGATGTCGCGGAACAGGTCGCCATGCGCACGGGGATAGACCACATCAATGCCGCAACCCAGGACGGCCAGGGTGCCACCTCCGGTCGCCAGAGCCCCGCGATGGGCCGCGGCATCGATCCCATAGGCGGCTCCGGAGACGATGGTGATTCCCTGGCCCGCCAGCTCGGCGGCAAGCGCCGTGGCAACGCGTTTGCCATAATCGGTGGCGCTCCGCGAGCCGATGATGGCCACGGCCGGATGAGCCAGCCAAGCGAGGTCGCCGCGGCAGTAGAGCAGGACCGGGCTGTCGGGGATGGTGCGCAGACGAGCGGGAAAGACAGGGGCGTCGGGGGTAAGGAGGGTGATATTGCGTTTGGCGAGCTGCTCCAGCTCGGCGCGTGCGCACCGCCGGGCTTCAGCCACCTGGCGCGCATCGCGCAAAAGATCGAGCAGCCGGGGACCGACACCGGGGATTGCCTTGACACCATTCAAGTCCCGCAGCACAGCGCCCGGCGTTCCCAACTGGTGCACCAGGCGGTTGATCAGGGTGCACCCCAAACCGGGAAGAAACGACAGGGTTAGCCAGTCTTCGGCATCCGGATGTCGAGACAAGGCGGGTTAATCGATCATGAAGGCATGCAATTCTTGACTTCTGGCCGGATGACGCAATTTCTTCAACGCCTGGGCTTCAATCTGCCGGATGCGCTCCCGGGTGACGGCAAAACACTGCCCGACCTCTTCCAGGGTATGATCACAGCCGATTTCTATACCATACCGCATGCGCAGCACCTTCTCTTCCCGCGGCGTCAACGAGCCCATCACCTTGCACAGGCAACGCTTCAGACTCTCGGTGATCGAATGATCCTGGGGGTCCGGATGGGCATGGTTCTCGATAAAGTCGCTGAGCAGGGTGTCTTCTTCGTCATTGACCGGGGCGTCGAGGGAAATGGCGTCCTTGGCTGTTTTCAGAGCGATGTGCACCTTGTCCACCTCGGTGCCCAACTGGGCCGCCATCTCCTCCGGAGTCGGCTCCCGGCTTTCAACACGTTGAAAATCCTTGGAGAACCGGAGCATCCGGTTGATGGTTTCAATCATGTGCACCGGCAGGCGAATGGTTCGCCCCTGATCGGCAATACCCCTGGTCACCGCCTGCCGTATCCACCAGGTGGCATAGGTGGAAAACTTATATCCTCGCTTGTAATCGTATTTCTCCACCGCTTTCATCAACCCGATATTCCCCTCCTGAATGAGGTCGGGCAACTGCATGCCGCGATTCATGAACTTCTTGGACACCGAAATCACCAGCCGGAGATTGGCGCGCACCAGGGTGTCCTTGGCCTGTTTCGCCGTTTCCCGACCCATTTCGATCTCCTGCTGCACCTGGATGAAGGCAGGCCAGGAAATGCCGATGGTTTCCGCCAACTCGAGGGTGACGCGCTGCTCGACCTCGGCCGGGCTGATTTCGGCCGCCTTTGGCTGCATCTGATGGCGACGGGCGGCGAGCAGTAGCTCCTGCTGCCGGGCCACCACCCTAACCTTGTTGAATTTCTGGGCCAGTTCCTTGACCGCGTCGGCCACCGAGAGCAACCCCTTGGAACAGAGCCGGTACTCCCGGAAGAGATTGGCAATATCGGTACCCACGGCAAGAATTTCATCGACGAGGACCGCTTCTCTGACCCCATTCCCTGCATTGTTCTTTAACTCGAGAAACAACTCCCGCCGCCGGGCATCGAGTTCATTGGCCTTTTCCACCTGCTCGAGAAAGGCATCGCGCACCGTGGTCAGTTCCTCTTCGTCGTTATCGGACAACCCCCGAATCACCGAATTGATACGGACATTGCCCCGAAGAAGGTTCTCGGCCAGGTCGTTCAAAGCGGTGATCCCCAGCGTCAGACGCAACACCGCCTGCTGGATGCGGGTTTCCCCCTCCTCCACCATGCGAGCCAATTCCATCTCCTCCTCGTGGCTGAGTAACCGCTGGTTGCCCATTTCGCGCAGGTAGATGTTCATCGGATCGACGCTGCTGCCCGTTCCCCGGCGATCACCCTCGCGCCGGTCCTCACCGAGTCGGCGATCCAGCGGCGAACGGCGCTCTATGCCGTTGCGGATGGCCCACGCGTCCTCCTCAGGGGCCTCCTGCTGCCAGCTTTGATGCGTTCTTTCGGCAAATTCTTCGGGCTCCTGGTCATCTTCCAAAAGATAACTATCCGCTTCCATCACCCCTCCTTCAAACCGCCATCAGTTCAACGAAATAGACCCGACACGTCCCTCTTTCCGCAAAAAAGAGAAAAAGTATTTACATATCGGATACATACGAAAGAAAAATCGACCAATCCGCTTCAACTTGCCAAAATCACAGGAGATACATCAGCATCACTCTAAAATACAATTTTTTAAACTTATACGATTTGCATCTTTTTTCAACATGTTAAATTAAAGCTCTCTTCTTTTTTTGTTCCATTTCCTGTTTCCGGCGAAGCAGCTCCATCAGCAAGCCAGTGTTTCCAAGGCCTTCAGCTTCATTGATCTGTTTCTGTAGATCGGCAACGGCCCGCTTGTGCGCCATCAAAAACAGCCAGTGGACCAGCTCATCGCACATCCGCCGGGCATGATCATGTTCTTGCCCGCTCTCGTGCGGCAGCCCCTTGGTCAGCACCTGGGCAATATAAGCCCGCTCATGTTCATCCGCAGCAAGTTCGAGCAGATGCTCGGGCTGACAGGATGCGGTGCAGGCTGCCTGCTCCAACAGAGCGACGAACCGGACGGCGGCTGGTTCCCGGATGACTCGTTCCAGGCCCGCCTTTTTCAACTCGCCGAGATATTCGGGATAGAGCAGAAGGAAATCGAGCAATTGTTTTTCCTGCTTGGGCAGGCGCGCCAGCCCCTGGGGCGGCGAGGCCCCCTCCGGTACGGATGGCGCCTTCGCCGTCTGCTGTCCGGGCAAAAAATATCCGGGCGAGACGCCCAATTTTTCGCTGAAATGGGCCACCATCAGCGCCCGCTGTTCCGGATCGGCCGCTTCCTTGATCAGCCCTTTCAACTCGCCGACAATTTTGTTCTTTCCCGCCAGGGTCAAGCCGTGCGCTCTAACCAGGGCATCAAAGGCGAACTCCGCCAGGGGCCGGGCCCCGTCCACCAGGGCGGCAATCGCCGCCGGGCCTTCGGCACGGACATAGGAGTCGGGGTCATGGCCGGCGGGCAGCAGGGCCACTCTCCCCTCCACCTGCTCGGCCAAAAAATAGGGGATGCTGCGCATGGCCGCCTTCAGGCCGGCCGCATCGGCATCGAACAGCAGAACCGCCTCGTCGCCGTAGCCGCGCAGGGTGTGGATATGGTCACGGGTGAGCGCGGTGCCGAGCGGCGCCACCACGTTGTCGATGCCGTGAACCGCCAGCAGGAGCAAATCGAAATTTCCCTCCACCACCAGGGAGCGGCGCTGCTTGCGGATCGCCTCCCGGTGCTGGTACAGGCCGAAGAGAAGACGGCCCTTGTCGAAAATCGGGCTTTCCGGGGAATTCATGTACTTGGGCTTGCCCTCACCGAGAATGCGGCCGCCAAAGGCTGCCACCCGGCCGGTCATGTCCACGATGGGAAACATGATCCGCGCCCGGAAACGGTCGTAATGCCCGCCCCGCTCCTTGCCGACCGCCAGCCCCGCCTGTTCCAGGGCTTCTGCCGGCAAGCCCCGGGCCAGGAGCTGGTCGGCGAGGAAACTCCAGCCCGCCTGCTCCGGATCCGGCGCACATCCCAAGCGATAGCGCTCGACGACCTCCGCCGGCACACCACGCTGTTCGAGGTAGGCCCGCGCCACCTTCCCCAGCTTGGGATGGCGCAGACAATGCTGGTAAACAGTTACCGCCGCTTCATTGGCCTCGTACAGGGCCTCGCGCCGACGCAACTGGTGCTGCTCGGCGGGAGTCAACTGCCGTTCCGCCACCTCGATGCCGTACTTCTGCGCCAGGGTCTTCAAGGCCTCGGGGAAGTCCATGTGATGGTACTTCATCACAAAGGCGAAGACGTCGCCGTGCTCGCCGCAGCCGAAGCAATGGAAAAACTGCCCCTGGGGATTGACCGTGAAGGATGGCGTTTTTTCGCTATGAAAAGGACAAAGCCCGGTCAAACGGATCCCGGCCCGTTTCAGTTCGACAACCTCGCCGACCACCTGAACGATATCGGCAGCGTCCTTAACCGTGTTCTTGATGTGCTCACGGGCCGCTGGAACGGTCATACTCGTCTCTCGCACCGACAGTTTTCGCCACGTTGCCAGCGCAGGCGTTTGCGCTGACGGAGAGTGCGACTCAAAGAAAGGGCCACGCCTCCCTCCCCGCCACCGGCGATGATCCCGAAAGCTTTTTTTACCATTGTCATTTATGATGCCATCCTACAAGCAGGAAATGCGGGCCGCGTCCTTGCGGCTGGACCCGATTCTTCGGCTTGGCCGTGTCTCACCACGCCTTCGGCGGCGCACGCGAGGTTTTTTATGCACAACATGGAAGAGATGCTCTCTCTGGAGATCAAAAAGGAGATTGCGGACCGCTATTTCGGATTCCGCAAGATGATCGAGGACGACAGCCGCCAGTACAACCAGAACATCCAAGAGGCCTACCAACAACTGGAAAACGAGGTCGGGTTCGACCTGATCAGGCTCTATATCCTCCTGGGCCGGGAATCGCTGATCCATGACTTCTTCCGCCTGACCGGGCTGCGCGACCAAGTCTTTCTCGACCCCTACCTGCTCCGGTCACCGACCATCCGCCAGCGTCTGTTCCAGGGGCAGGGCATTCACGGCCTCACCCGCCGTTCGCGGTTTCACAACCTGTTCGTGGACATATACAACCGGTTGCGGACAGGGGTGGCCGCCTACAGCGCCACTCTCAAACGACTGGTCGAGGAAGGCAAGGCCATTGCCGATGACATCGAACTCTTTCACCGCAAAAACGACCTGGGCACCATGATGGGATTTCTACGCCGGCTGGACAACGGCTCCATGCAGCCGGAAGGGTCGATGGCAGGTGGTCTCACGCCGTGCCGGGATGAATACCTGGAAGAGAAGATGCGACTCACCGCCCCGACCGGGGCCGAAAAGCTGCTGCCGGCCTTCCCGGTCTTGCCCGCCGTCCAATCGTGCCGGAGCGTTCTCCGGGACCTGATCGACACCGCTTTCGAGGGCCAGGGCAGGCCCGAGGTGCGGGAGTGGGTCGGCTAACGTCTCTCGGCTGACCCCGCTTTCGCCGCCTCGACCAGCCGCAGGGCGAGCGATTACAGGCCGACCCAGTAGTCGAGCCGGTCGAGGTGATAGAAACACCCGCCCTGCTGGTTCCAGGAACAGACCCCATGGACATCCATCCCCTGATGAATCACCGAAACCGGCCGGTCTGAGGAAACCACCACCACGATAATATTGGGATGCTCGGCGGTAAAGCGCAGGGCTGAGTTGTATCGCGCCCCCCGGGCGAGGTCCTCACCGGCAAAAGCGCGACCGTCCAGCAGGCAGGCAAAGCCGTGCAAATGCATGTCCGCGCCGATATGGAGCGCCCCGTCCACCTTGGCCAGGGATTTGGTCAGCTTCAGCGTGTACGGTTTACGCAGATCCAGGGGCGGCGAGAGACTTTGCCCGGAAATATGCACCGGTTGTTCATTGAGATCAATGACAATGGTGCAGCCGTGTTTTTGTTTCTGAGAATGATGTACCAGGCTGACCACGATCTTAAAGATGAAAAAACTGTCGGAGCGATCCAGGTCCGACTCGAGCAACAACTCCTCCAATTGCACCAGTTTGGCCTGGTAGGTGGTGGAGCTGAAGCGGCCGTCGGCAAAACTGCACACCTTGCTGCGATTGACCTTGAGAAAGCCGTGCCGGCCACGAAAATCGGCGCAAAGGGAGAAGGCCGGCAGGGTGTCGCCGCAGATGCCAAGAATCGCCCGGCCATCGCTCACCAGGTGCCGCCCCGACCGTTCGACGGTGAGCAGCAACTTGCGCACATGTTTGTGATTGGCCAATTGCGGCCGGAACTCTTCCTGAAACTTGACCAGGAAATGCAGCTGGCCCAGCATGCAGGGGTCGACAAAGAGCAGTCGCCCCTCGGGCCAGGACCCTTCCTCCTGGGTCTCGGAAACCATCAACACGGCATCAAGCACCGGATAGATGCGCATGGAGCTATCCCAGCCGAGTTGCAGATTCATCTGATCGATGATGTAGTCGCGCACCGCATGCGTGGCGTATTCCTTGAGGAAATAGCCGGAGATGCCGGTATAGAGCTCCGCATCGTTGGCGAGATCATGGGAAAAGCGCCAGACCGCATGTTCCAGCCAGCACTCGGTCGGGCCGGTGGAGCACAGGTCGGGGTGATGCTCGGTAAACCACTGCTGAAAAAAGACCGATCCCGAGTAGCCGCCGCAGGCAAGAAGCCCGGCGAGGCCGGGATCCTTCACCGGGAGGATCTCGGCGAAGTGTTTCCGGTCAAACTGAAGTTTCTCGTTGATCCGCCACTTTTGGTTGTCCAGATACAAACTCTTGAAGATCGGCTCGTGTCCCTTGAGCAGGTTCTGCGGATCACAGAGCATCATCGGACTGTCGGGCCGCAGGGCGAAGATGACCGCCGCCCGGCTGGCCCCCGAAAAATGGGTCAAACCGTCACTGAGGCCATTGAGGATGTCGCTGACACAACGGCGGATAAAGGATTGCCGGGTTTTTTCATTCATGGACTGTATCAAGGATGGCCAAGGTGCCGTCTGTCTCTGTCGTCCGTTGTTTTTCTTCTATTCAATCTCGTTGATCGCACACGGCTTCAAAGTACCGACCGCTCCGAGAAGCGTCAAGGCGATTCCGACCGAAGGGTCTACCGGCACCGGGAGGGGCCTTGTCCAAGCCACTCAGCTTGTGCGTCCAACCTTGACTTTGCCGAGTTCATGTCGATTATAAAGAGAACCATTCCTAACAAAACCGGAGAAAAACCATGCCCTATACATGCACAACCTGCGGAGCGGTGGCCGAGACCCCGGGGCATCTGTGCAGCCCGTGCGATGACGCCTTGCCCTGTTACTCTTGCGGTCCTTCGGAAGCCAGCGCACGCCATGTGTGCCGGGAACAACGTGTCGCCGTGCAGTTTTTTTGCACGACCTGCGGCCGGGTGGCGGAAGAAAAGAGCTTTCTCTGTGCCCCTTCGCCCATCACCGAATGATCCGCACCTCGCCGACCTGCTGACCCCGGCTGAGGATCAGCCTGTGCTGATGGCCCAGCCGGCATCCGCCCCCGATCCCCCCGCCTTCGCTCATCGCCGTCCGCCGGCCGGCGCAGCCGATTCTTCTGTCCCCAAAAAGAGCTTGCCAAAGGAAATTTTCCGCCTATCATGATCGGATTCACCACGCGGTCCTTTTCCCCACCCATAAGGATCGGTTTTCATCAGCGGTCTCAGCAAACGGTGCAGCCATGGACGATCATATTGCCGACGAACTCGTCACCATCATCAAAAAACAAAAGAAATCGGAATATGAAGAGGCCTTTGAACGGGCCTTCGAACTGACCAAGGCCTACGCCGGTTCGGCCAACGCCCAAGCTTCCACCATCCCCTTTGTCTTTGAAAAGCTGTTCGAACTGTTTGTCACCGGCAAGACCAAGTCGTAATCGCCCCCCCACCTCCTTGTGACCGGCAGGCTGCCGGCATTGCCCCCGTGTGCCTGCGCGGCCATCTACTTCGTGCCGAAGATCTTATCCCCGGCGTCACCGAGACCGGGGAGGATGTAGCCGTTCTGGTTCAAACATTCATCCACTGCGGCAACATAGATGTCGACTTCGGGATGGCGCTCCGCAAGCCTTCGAATCCCCTCGGGCGCCGCGACCAGAAAAATGCCGACAATGTCCCGGCAACCCGCCTTTTTCAGCAGGTCGATGGTCGCGATCAGGGTCCCGCCGGTGGCCAGCATCGGATCGAGGATCATGGCCTGGCGCCGGTCGATATCCGGGACCAGCTTCGCAAAATAGGGCACCGGTTGCAGCGTTTTTTCGTCGCGATACAGCCCCACCACCGAGACCTTGGCGTTGGGCAGGGCCTTCAGCACCCCGTCCATCATCCCCAGACCGGCCCGCAGGATGGGAACGATGGTGATCTTCTTGCCTTTGACCCGATCGACCGTTGCCGGACCGGACCAGGTTTCGATGATGACGCTCTCGGTGGGCAGGTTCTTCGTCGCCTCGTACGCCAGGAGCATGCCGATCTCCGACGCCAGTTCGCGGAAATCCTTGGTGGATATATTCTTTTCCCGCAAGAGTCCCAGTTTATGCCGGACCAGCGGATGGGAAACATGGTGAACAGCCATGCAGACCTCCTGACAAGGCGAGGGATGGTTGAGTAGTGCCGGAGACCGTCCGATACGACCCAGAAGCCTAGGACCAACGGCCTTTCGAAGAAAAAAATGAGGCCGACCCTTGCGGCTACGACGCCAGCAGCCGCCGCTGGATCATCTGCAAATCCTGCCAGGCCGCTTTTTTGAACTCCGCATTCTTGAGCAAAAACCGGGGATGGAAGGTCACCATGACCTGGAGGGGCGAGCCCCCTTCCCCGGCAACCAGATACGGGTGGAACCGGCCGCGTAAGCGAACAATCGACTCGCCGCCGCCCACAAGCGAACGGGCCGCCGCCTCCCCCATGGCGCAGATGACCCTGGGCCGGACCAATTCGATCTCCCGGGCAAGGTGGACCCCGCATTGCCGGAAACTCTCCTCTCCCGGTGATTGCGTGGGCAGGGGACAACATTTGATCGCGTTGGTCACATAGACGTCCTCCGGAGCCAGCCCGATGGCACGCATCATGTTCCACAGCATGGCATCCTCGGCCTCCCCGAACAGGGTGGCGGTCGAGAAACCGCTTTTCTGGCCGGAATAGTCACCGACCACCAGCAGGGGCGAGTCCACCGCGCCGCTGCCGAACATTATTCCCTGCCGGGCCGAGGCCAGGCTGCACCTTCGACAGGTTTCGATATCACGGTGCAGGGCATGCACCTGCGCCGCGATGGTATCCTTGTTGACGGGTCGGGGGGAGGGGCGCTCCAGCGGCGGGGCAGCGACCGATTTCGGCACCGCGGGTTGCACCGGTTCCGGCTTTCCTCTTTGAGGGTGCAGGCACTGCCTGAGGGCAGGGGTCAGGGGATATTGATCGACCCCCATCTGCCGATGAAACCGCAAAGTAGTGCGGAACGCGGCGGCCAAATCCAGAACAGAGGCGCGCTCAGGCACTACTGTCTCCCGAGCCCCGCCGCTGCCTTCCCCTTCCGGATCAGCCGTCACCGGTGCCACCCTTTCGTGTGCGATGCCAAAGGCCGCGACCAACCGCTCATCGGTTTATTCCTTTTTCTTTTTGGGAGGCTCAAACTCAAAAACCGTTTCATTCTTTTTCAAGAGTCCATGTTTTTTCCGCGCCACCTCTTCCAGATACCGGTCATCGGACCGCAGTCGGTTGATATCCTCCGAGAGCTCTGTATTCCTTGTTTCCAACCGGCTATTCTCCTCGGTCAGGGCGGCGATCTCCTTTTTGAGTTGCAGGTACTGCAGGAGGCCTCGTTCGGGCGCGAACAGGACCCACAGCAGGAAAAAAACAGCAACAAGCGCCCCAAGAATCCAGAGCATCTTCTTGTCCTGCCGGTTATCCTCCTGCTGTTTGCGTGCCACCATCTGCTCTCTCGCTTGAACTTTCTACCTGTTGATTGTTATGAAACATCCGCCCCCATGCCTGGTCAGCGCCTGCCTCACCGGATTATGCACCCGCTATGACGGACGGAGCAAGGCCAACCTTGCCTGCCTCCGCCAACTGAGCGATTATCATTGGATCCCGATCTGCCCGGAACAACTGGGCGGCCTGCCCACCCCGCGGCCCGCTGCCTACCTGACGGGTGGCGACGGCTACGGCGTGCTGGCCGGCACGGCCCGGGTCATCGACCGGCACGGCAACGATCTCACCGAACAGTTTCTCCGTGGCGCCGCCATGGTCCTGACCATCGCCCAGGCGCAGGGCATCAATCTCTGTTTGCTCAAATCCGGCAGCCCTTCCTGCGGCCATGCGCCGCTTGCCGGCGTGACCACCGCCCTGCTGCTGTCCCACGGCATCGAGGTGGTCTCCTTCTGAGGCAGGTGGAGGCAACCCCCGGGGTCATGACCCTCTCCGCGTTCAGGAATCAATGGCGGCAACTTCCCCTTTCTTCTCCTCCAGCCCCATCAGCCTGATCAGGAGAATGCCCGATTCGTAAAGCAGATACAGCGGCAGCCCCATCAGCGCCATGTTGACCAGGTCCGGGGTCGGCGTCAGCACCGCCGCCAGGATGGCGATCACCAGCACCGCATACCGCCGGTTCTTCTCATAGGTTTTCCGCGAGATGACCCCTACCTGGGCACTGAAGACCATGAACACGGGCAGTTCAAAAATCACCCCAAACCCGAACACGAACAGGGTGACGAAATTGACAAAGCGGTCAACCGAAATAAAGGCCTGGAGCTCCTCGGACTGAAAGCTGAGGAGAAAGCGGATGCCGAAAGGCAGGGTCACCAGGGCGCAGAAAATCGTGCCGCCGTAAAAGAGCACACAGGTGGCGACCACAAACCACCACAGCTTTTTTCCGGTCACGCCAAAGGGCTTGCCCATGGCCTTCCACAGCACGTACATGCAGAACGGCATGAGCAGATACAGGGCCCCGAAAAAGGCCAGATCGACATGGGCGAGGAATGGCCCGGCCACGGAAAAAAAATAGAGTTTTTCGCCCAGATGGGCCTGTAAACCGGTCAGCAACCGGCTGGAGACAAAAAAAAGGGCCAGGGTGGTGACTGCGAGCGCGAGCGCGAGCGATTTCAGGAAACCGCGCAGTTCAAGCAGAAAAAGAGCAAAGGATTTCAGCGGTTGAGCCATGGCACCGGGAAAAACAGACAGATTGTTGCACGACGGACGAAAGCGGGAAAAAAGTAGCAAAACAGAAGGATAAAAGCAATGGTCGTTCTCGTAAAAAGCCCCGAGAACGACTTCGGCACTCCGCAACCCCCTTTTGGGTGCGCCGCTGGCCCTCTCGTTCACAGGTTTGCACGAGGGGAGCACCATTTGAATACCCGTTGCGTTTCCCCGGAGGCCGTGATAAAAACGGTTACACTTGTACCCCGCCGCAGATCGCGGCATTCGCCCTTTCCCCTTTTTTCAACCCATCCACACCGTCATGCTCGAATTACGCTTTGTCAGAGAAAATCTGGACCTGGTCCGCAAAAAAAGCCTGCTGCGGGGAGTTGACCCGCTCCTCATCGACCGCTTCGCCGAAACCGACAACCGCAGGCTCGCGGCGCTGGCCGAGGTCGAAGGCCTGAAAAACCGGCGCAACACGGTCTCCAAAACCATCGCCTCGCTCAAGCAGGCAGGCAACAATGACCAGGCCCAACCTCTGATCCTGGAGATGCGCCACGTTTCCGACCGGATCAAGGAGCTGGACGGTGTGCTGGCGGAAATCGAGGGCGAGTTGCAGGACGTGATCATGTCCATCCCCAATCTCTGCGATGATTCCGTGCCCGAGGGGCGGGACGAACAGGATAATATCGAAATCAAACGATGGGGCGAGATTCCGGCCTTTGCCTTTCAACCCCTGCCGCACTGGGAGATCGGCGAGCAGCTCGGCATCCTCGATTTTGAAACCGCCTCCCGGCTGGCCGGGGCGCGCTTTTCCCTGTTGAAAGGGTTCGGCTCCCGGCTGTCGCGGGCCCTGGTCAATTTTTTTCTCGACCTGCACACCCAGCGACATGGCTATACCGAGGTCCTGCCGCCCTTCATGGTCAACTCGAAAACCATGACCGGTACCGGCCAGTTGCCGAAATTCAAGGAAGACCTGTTCAAGCTCGACGGCTGGGACCTGTGGCTGATCCCCACCGCCGAGGTCCCGGTGACCAATATCCACGCGGAAACGACCCTCGACGAGGTCGACCTGCCGGTGAAGTACACCGCCTACACCCCCTGCTTCCGCTCGGAGGCCGGCTCCTACGGCAAAGACACCCGGGGCCTGATCCGGCAGCATCAGTTCGAGAAGGTGGAACTGGTCAAGTTCACCACCCCGGAACAATCCTGGGACGAGCTGGAGCGTCTGCTGGCCGACGCCGAGGCGGCCCTGCAACTGCTGAAACTGCCCTACCGGGTGATCAGCCTCTGCGCGGGCGACCTCGGTTTTTCCGCGGCCAAGACCTACGACATCGAGGTCTGGCTGCCGGGGCAGAACAGCTACCGCGAGATCTCTTCCTGCTCCAACTTCCTCGATTTCCAGGCCCGCCGGGCCGGTATCCGTTACCGGCCCAAGGGCGAGAAGAAGAGCCGCCTGGTCCATACCCTCAACGGCTCCGGTCTGGCCGTGGGCCGGACCCTGCTGGCCATCCTGGAAAATTACCAGCAGGCCGACGGCACGGTGCGCCTGCCCACAGTGCTGGAACCCTATTTCCAGAGCCGCTTCTAAACGTTACCCTTGCAGACCGGCCGGTTTTTCCCGGGCCAGTTCGATCAGCCGATCCAGGAGGGCGCTGAAGGAATACCCCGCCGCGGCCGCGGCCTGGGGCAGGAGGCTGGTGGGGGTCATACCGGGAATGGTGTTAGTTTCCAACAGATATAACTCGTCACCCGCCAGGATCATGTCGGTGCGGCTGTAGCAGCGCAGTTGCAGGCTGCGATGCGCCCGCACCGCGTAGTCCTGGGCTTTTTGCCGCACCACCTCGCTCACCGGCGCCGGACAAACCTCCCGGCTGGCACCCGGCTGGTATTTGGCCTCGTAATCGAAAAACTCATACTTGCTGTCGGGGATGATCTCGACCAGGGGCAGGGCCAGCGGATCGGCATTGCCGAGCACGCCGGCGGTCAGCTCACGCCCCTTGATGTACCGCTCGACCATGACCGAACTGTCGTGCTTCAAGGCCAGGCGCAAGGCACCAGGCAGTTTTTCGATCTCCCGCACGATCGACATGCCGATGGACGACCCCTGCCGCACCGGCTTGACCACGCAGGGCAGCCCAACCTCGGCGACGATCCGGCCGGTATCCTCCAGATCCCGCCGCTCCACCATCACCCAGGGCGCCACCGGCAGCCCGTGCAGCCGGTACATGATCTTGGCCAGATTCTTGTCCATGGCCAGGGCGCTGCCCAGAACCCCGGCCCCCTGGTAGGGGATGCCGAGCAGGTCGAGAAAGCCCTGGATGGTGCCATCCTCGCCGTTGACACCATGCAAGAGGAGAAAGGCGACGTCAATTTTGGCGGCGTCATTGGCGATCCTCGCCAGATCGGTGGCCGGATCGTAGCGGACGACCTCGTATTTGTCCAAATCAAGTGCCTGTTCCACCCCGGCCGCTCCCCGGAGCGACACCTCCCGTTCGTCAGATGTACCCCCGGCAATCAATGCCAATCGAATCTTCGCCATGGTCGACCTCCCCGTTGAATGAACATGGTTCGCTGCCCTGCCAAAACTGTCGCCCCCATGTTACCATCCGGACAGAGAAAAACAATCAAAAGGGGCATGAAATGCGGCAGGGAAACCCGGCTGACGGAGACCGGAGGAATCGATACCCCCTCCGGGAGTGGCCCCGGAAAAATGGCTCCAATTCACTTATTTGATTTGACAAGCACCGGCAAAGCGGATAGTTTATTTTGTTTTTTTAAACCCCACTCTTACTAACGGCCCCGGCCAACCACCAAAGGAAGTGATGCAACATGATCGAAGTAGATGTCAGAGGTGACCTTGAATACGCGATCAGGCAGTTAAAGAAAAAACTGCAAATCGACGGTATTAAACGAGAGCTGAAACGGCGGGAGTATTACGAAAAACCCAGTGTCAAAAAACGCCGCAAAGCTGCCGAAGCCCTGCGTAAACTTCGCAAGTTCAACCGGATGAGAAGCCGGATCTGAACTGCACGCCCCGACGGCCCGCCGTTGGGGCGTTTGTTTTTCCCCTTTTCGCACACACGCCCCTGCAACCCACCGCCTTTCTTGAGCACCTGCGGCTCTTCCTGCAATACCTGACCATCCAGAGACGGCTCGCCAAGAACACCGTTGCCGCCTATCGCGCCGACCTGCACGCTTTTTTCCGCTTTCTCACCCATTCCGCCTCGCCCTTCCCCGAGGTGATCGACAAGGAGCAGGTGCAGCAATTTTTCCAGCATTGCCACCAGCGCCGGATCAGCACCCGGTCCAATGCCCGCCGGCTGGCCGCCCTGCGCGCCTTCTTCCTCTTTCTCCAGGAGCGGGGAGTACTGGCGGTCAACCCTCTGACCGAGATCGATAGCCCGAAGATCGGCCGCAGCCTTCCCAAGGCCCTGACGATTGCCGAGGTCGACACCTTGCTCCGTCCGCCGGAGCAGCCCTCCCCCCTGGCGCTGCGCAACCATGCCATGCTCCATCTGCTCTATGCCTCGGGGCTGCGGGTTTCCGAGCTGGTCAGCCTGCCGGTGAGCGGCTGCAACCTGAGCAGCGGCCACCTCCGCATCCTCGGCAAGGGCAACAAGGAACGGGTTGTTCCCTTTTCGGCTCTTGCCGGCGAGATGGTGCGGGATTACCTCGAACGGGCCCGGCCGCTGCTCCTCAAGGGCAAACCGAGCCCGATGCTGTTCTGCTCCAACCGGGGGGCCGCCATGACCCGTACCCGTTTCTGGCAGATCATCCGGGAAATCGCCCTGGCGGCCGGGATCGGCAAGGCGATCAGCCCACACATGCTCCGCCACTCCTTTGCCACCCATCTCCTGGCCGGCGGGGCCGATCTCCGTTCGGTGCAGATGATGCTCGGCCATACCGACATCGCCACCACCCAGATCTACACCCATGTCGACAGCGATCGCCTGAAATCGATCCATCAGCGGTTTCACCCGCGCGGCTAGCCCTCCTCTTCCGAGACCGTCCGGGCGTCGGGCAGGGTCGCAGCGCGCAGGGTGACACTGAAGATGGTCCAACCGGGCTCGGACCGAACCTCAATATTGCCGCCATGGGCGCGAACGATGCCATAAGAGACCGGCAGGCCAAGCCCGGAGCCCTCGACCGCGGCCTTGGTGGTGAAAAAAGGCTCGAAAATTTTTTCGAGATTCTCCGGTGCGATTCCCGGGCCATTGTCCTCGACAGCGACCATGACCCACTCGCCGCGTCGAACGGTGCCGAGGGACAGGGTGCCGCCCTTTTCGATCATGGCATCGGCGGCATTAATGATCAGATTGATGAAGACCTGCCGCATCTGGTCCTCGACTCCGGCCACCAGCAAGGGCCGCTGCGCGAATACCCTGACGAGCGTAATCTTTCTTTTGCTGAGGAAGTTGCGATGGAGCGTCAAAATCTCTTCCAGGGTCTTGTGCAGGTCAAACACGGCCTTTTTGCCGACAGACGGCTGATTGAGTTGCTGCAGATCACGAATCAGCTTGCGCATCCGGTCGCATTCTTTCTCCGCCAGATGGAGCAATTTTTTATCCTCCGAATCCGGTTCCAGCCGTTGTTGCACGTCTCGAAGGGCGAAACGGATGCCCAAGAGCGGGTTGCCGAATTCATGGGCGATCGAGGCGGCGAGTTTGCCGACCGCCTCCATTTTTTGCGCATGGTGGAGTTGCTCGATCAGTTGCTGTTCGCGGGTGATATCCCGCCCCATGGCGACCACGTTGGTCAACGTTCCCCGCCCGTTGATAATCGGGAAAATCGAGGCCTCCAGAATTACCCGGCGGCCATGGAAATTATCGCTGGTAAAGGTTCCCGTCCATGCCTCGCCCCTCTCAATCCGCGCCCGGACCCTATCGACATGGTCCTCGATGCGCAGGGCCTGGAACGAGATTCCCGCGGGCTGTCCGACCAGACCTTCCGCCGAACGTCCCAAGACCTGTTCGAAAGCGGCATTGACATACTCGATGACCCCACTGGCATCGGTGATCACGATCAAGGCCGGCGCTTGCCGGACCACCTTGGCAAACAACTGTTTTTCCTGTTCCAGCTTTTGCTTTCGGCTGATATCGGCATAAAAGACCACCGCGCCCGTGCATTGCCCGTCCTCGAAAACCGGATAGGAGCGCAGGCTGACCAGCAGAGAGGAGCCATCCGGCAGACGAAGAGGCATTTCATCGGCCAGCAGCGCCTCTCGCTCGGCAATGGTGGCCCGGACCAGACCGCTCAGGAACTGGGAATGCGCCGCCTCGGGCTCGCCGGAAGCAAGCAGCGTCAGAATATCCTGGCCGATAAAGGCGCTCGGATCGGTGCTTGAGAAATGCTCCAGGCCGGCCCGATTGATGAACGTGCAATGGCCCGCCGTATCCACCCCCAAGACAACCTCTTCGGTGGCATCGAGAAACAGGCGCAACCGTTGCCCCTGGGTTTCGAGATCGAGCAGCGCCTTGTGGCCGCTCTCGCAGAGAAAGTTGAGGGCTGTTGTCACCTGATCCAGCTCATCGGGACGAAGTGTCGCCGGCCGTTCCAGCCGTAACGGTTCCGGCTGCCGGCGGGCGAGATCGATATTCTCGGCATACCGGGCCAGCCGGACCAAGTGTCGGGTCAGGCTCTTCTGGAAGAGGAGGAGGATGAAACCGGAGACAAGAAAGGTCTTGACCGCATTACTGACCAGCAGGACGATGATCCGTTGCAGCAGACGCTGGCGGATGCCCTCCAACGAGGCGGTCACATGCAACCGGCCGATCTCTTCGGAGCGGCCGCGAACCAGATGGTGGAGGGGAAAGACATGGGAGATGCCGTTATCGTGGGTGGGCGTCCCCCGGGCCCAGGCGATCTGGCCGTCCATTTCCACCGCGGCATGGACGACATCCTCGCGCTTGATCAACCCCTCAAGCTGCAAATTGACCTGCAACTCGTCGAGGATCCACACGCTCTCTTCCAGCGGGCGGAGGCTGGTCGCTTCAATGACGGCGAAAAAGGCGTTGATGCCCCGGATGTCCCGGCGGTAATCGAGATACAACTGGAGGGCGGTAGCGACGCAGGCCACCATGGTGCTGAACAGGATCACCAAAAAGGTCAGGCGATAGGCAATGCTGTTCTTTTTCCACCGCGTCAATGCCACAACCTCACATGCAATAGGGTTCCATCGTCTCCCGGGGCCAGAATGAGCCGGTCAGCAGGTCGCTGTCAAGTCGAAGCCAGCGCGGAGGGGTTCACGGCATGATTTCCAACAGCGGCCCGGCCTGCCCCTGGCCGGCAAGCAGCAGCCGCAACGTCTCCCCTCCGGGCAGCCGCTGGCGCGCCTCCCGCAGCACCAGATCAGGATGGTTGTTGATCTCGCTGAGGTGGGCGAGCACCAGGAGCCGCAACCGCTCCTCGGCTAATTCGGCGGCCAAACTCAGGGAATCGGGATTGGCCAGATGTCCCCGGCTGGAGAGCACCCGCTGTTGCAAGGGCAGGGGATAGGGGCCCTCTTTCAGCATCCGGACATCGTGGTTGGCCTCCAGAACCAGGGCCTGGCAGTGGCGGAGATGATGGCGGATCAACCGGGTGATGGTGCCGGTATCGGTGCAATAGCCCAGGCTCTGCTCGTCGTCGCTGACCACGAAGCCGACCGGATCAACGGCGTCGTGGGAGACGGCAAAGGGGTGGATGCGCACCCCCTCGACGACGAACGATTCTCCGACACCAAACTCCTGTGAATGCGGCAGCTTGCCCATCCGCGCCGCCGCGGCCCGGTGGGTGGCCTCGTTGGCATACACCGGCAGGCCCAGCCGCCGCGCCAGCACCCCCACCCCCTTGACGTGGTCGTCGTGTTCATGGGTGACGATGATGGCGGTCAGGCTGTCCGGGGCGATGCCCAGCCCCTGCAGGCGACTGACCAATTCCTTGCCGGAAAAGCCGTTGTCGATGAGCAACCGGGTCGACCCGGCCTCCACCAGGGTACAGTTGCCCTTGCTGCCGCTGCCGAGGACCGAGAATCTCACTATTTCCCCAGGCCGGAGGCGGAACGATCGTCCCGGCGCAGCCCGGTATGGCCGAAACCGCCGCTGCCCCGGACCGTAGGCGCCAGCGTCGGCACCACCTCAAGAACCGCCCGGACCACCGGTGCCAAAATCAGTTGGGCAATGCGGTCGCCACGGTGGATGATGTAGGGTGCCCGGCCGAGATTGATCAGGCCGATCTTGACCTCACCCCGGTAATCGGCATCGATGGTGCCCGGGGCATTGATCACGGTGATGCCGTGCTTGATCGCCAATCCGGACCGGGGCCGCACCTGGATCTCGTAGCCCTCGGGGATGGCCACCGCAAATCCGCAGGGGATCAGCCGGATCTCCCCCGGCGCCAGCACCACCGGCTCGACAATGGCCGCGCCCACATCCAGACCGGCGGCCAGTTCGGTGGCATAGGCCGGCAGCGCCAGGTCGGCTGCCGGTTCCGGGTCCAGCCAGGTCAAGGCCACAGGTATCGTCGTCATCGTTGTTCCCTATCCATCCGCATCATCTCCCCTTCCCCCCAACAAAAAAAAAGCCGGTCGCCGCTTGTCTGCGGCCACCGGCTTGTTCTTGCTACCCCGTCACTCCATCGGTCGAGGCTTATGCTTCGCCCTCGGCCAGGGCCGCCTTGCGGCTCAACCGGATCCGGCCCCGGTTGTCGATATCGATCACCTTGACCTTGATCACGTCGCCTTCCTTGACCACGTCGGTGACGTTCTTCACCCGCTCGTTGGCCAACTCGGAGATATGGACCATGCCGTCGGTTCCGGGCAGGATCTGGACAAAAGCGCCGAATTCCTTGATGGTGCGGACCTCGCCCTCGTAGATCCGGCCGACCTCGGGCACTGCCGTGATCTGCTGGATCCGCCTGACCAGGGCATTGGCCATCTCATTGCTGTTGCTGAAGATCTTGATGGTGCCGTCGTCCTCGACGTCGATCTTGGAATCGAACTCGGCGGTCATCTCGCGGATAATCTTGCCGCCGGGGCCGATGATGTCGCGGATCTTGTCGGGATGGATCTTGATAGTGACATACTTGGGCGCATGCTCGGACACCGCTGCCCTGGGCGAGCTGAGGGCCTCCTCCATCTTGGTGAGGATATGGATCCTGCCCTTCTTGGCCTGGGCCAGGGCCTGGGACATGATCTCCCGGTCAACGCCCTCGATCTTGATATCCATCTGCAACCCGGTGATGCCCTCGCTGGTGCCGACCACCTTGAAGTCCATGTCGCCCAAGTGATCCTCGTCGCCGAGGATATCGGTGAGCACCACCACCCGGTCGTCCTCCTTGATCAGCCCCATGGCCACGCCGGAGACCGGGGCCTTGACCGGCACGCCGGCATCCATCAGGGCCAGGCTGCCGCCGCAGACCGTGGCCATGGAGGAGGAACCGTTGGATTCCAGCACCTCGGAGACCACCCGCAGGGTGTAGGGGAAGGTATCGCCGGCCGGCAGCACTGCCTCGATCCCGCGGCGGGCCAGGGTGCCGTGACCGATGTCGCGGCGGCTCGGACCGCTCAGGCGACGGACCTCGCCAACGCAGAAGGGCGGGAAATTGTAGTGGAGCATGAACCGCCGGTAGACGTCGCCGCCCAAGCCTTCGAGGTGTTGCTCGTCGCGCTCGCTGCCCAGGGTGCAGATCACCAGGGCCTGGGTCTCACCCCGGGTGAACAGGGCCGAGCCATGGGCGCGCGGCAGGATGCCGACCTCGCAACTGATCGGCCGGACGTCCTCGAAGGAGCGGCCGTCGAGCCGCTGGCCCTTGGTGACGATCCGATCCCGCATCACCTGCTTCTTGTAGGCGCTGAGCAGATCGGTCACCTGGGCAGGTTTTTCGTACAGCTCGGGCTCGATCTGGGCCAGCACCTCCTCCTTGAGCCGGGAATAGCGACTGGAACGGGCCATTTTGTCGGCGATGGTGACCACCTCTTCCATGCCGGCGGCGGCAACGGCCTCGACCTTCTCCTTGAGGGAGACATCGATCACCGGAGCTACAACCTCCCGCTTGGCCTTGCCGGCCTCGGCCTGGAGCTTGAGCTGGAGGTCGAGCAGCGGCTGCATGCCGGCGTGGGCGAAAAAGATGGCCTCAAGGACCACATCCTCGCTCATCTCGCCGGCCCGGCCTTCCACCATGACCACGGCGGACCGGGTGCCGGCCACCACCAGGCTGAGCTGCGATTTCTCCAACTGACTCTTGCTGGGGTTGAGCACATACTGCCCGTCGATATAGCCGACCCGAGCCGCGCCCACCGGACCGGCAAAGGGGATGTCGGAGAGCAGCATGGCCATGGACGCACCGTTCATGGCCAGGATGTCGGGATCGAAATCCTGGTCCGCCGAAAAAACGGTGGCGATCAACTGGGTTTCGCAGGAATAGCCGGCCGGGAAGAGCGGCCGCAGGGGCCGGTCGATCAACCGGCAGGTCAGGACCTCCTTCTCGCTGGGCCGGCCGATCTCGCGCCGGAAATAACTGCCGGGAATGCGGCCGGCGGCATACATCCGTTCCTGGTATTCGATGGTCAGGGGCAAGAAGCCCATGTCCTTGGACTCGGTCTCGGCAACCACCGTGACCAGCACCTTGGTGTCGCCGCTGGAGACCACCACGGACCCGTTGGCCTGTTTGGCCATTTTGCCGGTTTCCAGGGCGATGGTCCTACCGCCGACCTCAGTTGTAACTGTGTGTATCATAGATTCTCCTGTTCCGGTCTTCCCGGAATATGCGAAGGACAACAATGAGACCCGATGCAGCTCAATTCCGTCACAAAGGCACAAAGGATGCAGCGACAATCTCTTCTCGTCCGCCGGGGCAGAATGAATTCTGTTCCCCGGAGAGTTCCAAGATTCTCTCGGTCTCCTTTGTGTCTTTATGACTTTCCCGCTGCCACAGCGCGGTCACATCGCGAAAAGACGGACGGCGGGCCACAACGGCCCGCCGTCCAAAAACGACTTGTTACTTGCGGATGCCGAGTTGCTGGATCAGGGTCCGGTACTTGGAAACATCCTTCTTTTGCAGGTATTTGAGCAGATTGCGGCGTTGGCCGACCAGCTTCAACAGTCCGCGGCGGGAATGATGATCCTTGGCATGCGTCTTGAAATGCTCGGTGAGATAGAGGATCCGCTCGGTCAGGAGGGCAATCTGCACCTCGCAGGAACCGGTATCGGTCTCGTGGGTTTTAAATTTTTCGATCAATTCCTTCTTTTTTTCCGCTGTTTGTGCCATGGGGCACCTCCACTTTCCTTCTGCTGCCAGAAAAGCACCTTCCCTCAGCCTCTCTGGAGTCTGGATAGATTGTCCCTGGTCCCGGGTCAGAGGGGCGACCCGGGGGGAACGACATGACCTTCTATACTCTACGCCGATCAACCGTGGCAAGTGGAAATGGACGGTTGCCCGGCAATTTGCAGTACCTCATCGATGGAGCGGCGGCTCGTCTGCAACAGGTGCAAACCGTCGTCCGCAAACAACGCTGTTCCCGGCAGGCTGTCTTCCACCGAAAACGGGCCGGACCGGGTCCGCCGCAACTCGATCAGATGGGCGCCGCAGCCGAGCGCTCGGCCAATATCGGCCGCCAGCACCCGGATATAGGTGCCCCGGCTACACTCGACCACGATGGTCAACTGACAGGTCGCCGCCTCATAGTCCACATACTCGAGGCGATAAATCTCGATCGGCTTGGCTGCCTTTTCGATCAGCACCCCTTTGCGGGCATAGGCGTAGAGTGGCTTTCCCTTGTGTTTGGCCGCCGAAAAGGGAGGCGGCGCCTGCAACTGCGGCCCGACATGGTGCTGGAGACAGGCGGCAAGCACCGCCGGGGCCAAGTCCGGCACCGGATGCGTTGCGGTGATGGTGCCCTCGGGATCCTGGGTGGTGGTCTCCACGCCCAACTGGAGCCGGGCGAGGTAGGTCTTGTGCCCGCCCATGAACAGGTCGACATGCCTGGTGGCGGCCCGACCGGCGCACACAAGCAGCAGGCCGGTGGCAAAGGGATCGAGCGTACCGGCGTGCCCCACCTTTTTGATGCCGAGCAGCCGCCGAATCCGGCGAACAATGGCAAAGGAGGTCAATCCCTCCGGTTTGTCCACCAAAAAAACGCCGTCGCTCCATGCCGGTCCGTCCCCGCTGCCAGATGCAACCGCTATCATGGGGCTAGACCTGAACCTCCTGGCGGAGCAGCGGCAACAGGGCGTCGCGCACCGTCTCCATACTCTGCCCCTTGACGCGGAAGCCGCTGGCGTTGCGGTGGCCACCGCCGCCAAACCGGGCGGCAATCAGGGAGACATCACACTTCCCCTTGGCCCGCAGACTGACGGAGATGTGATACGGTTCGACCTCCTTGAGGAACACGGCCACCCGCACCGAGCTGACCGCCCGGGGCAGGTTGATGAAATACTCGGTATCCTCCAGGGTGGTGAAGGTCCGTTCCAGCATCTTCTGGCTCACCCGGATGACGGCGATCCGGTCGCGCTCATGCATTTCCAGGGTGGCCAGCACCTCCTGCATCAAGCGCAACCGTCCCAGGGTGTAATTGTCGTAGAGATTGCTGGCAACCAGTTCCGGCCGCACCCCCCGGCGCACCAACTCTCCGGCCACGGCAAAGGTGTGGCTGCTGGTGGACTCGTAGCGGAACGAACCGGTATCGGTATTGATGGCCGCGTACAAACATTCGGCAGCCTTGCCCGAGATGTCCGCTCCCAAGGCCACGGCCAAGTCGTAGACCATTTCGGCGGTGGAGGAGCGATGCGGTTCGATCCAGGCGGTGTCACCAAAGCCGCTATTACCCTTGTGATGGTCGATCACCAGCAGGGGCCGGAACCCGGTCAACTCCGCACTGTGCCGCCCCAGCCGTCCCGCGTCGCCACAGTCGAGACACACGGCGAGCAAATCGTCCTGGGCCTGGGCGGCGAACTCCCTCACCCGGGCCATCTCGCTCTGCACCTGGCCGCAACCGGGGAGAAAACGATAGAGGTGGGGAACCGGTTCCTCGAGATAGCGGAAGACCCGCTTGCCCAACCCTTCGAGAATCTCGGCCAACCCCAGCAACGAGCCCAGAGCGTCGCCGTCGGGATTAAAATGGGTGGCCAGGAGGATGTGCCCTTTATCCCGAACCGCCGCCAGCACCGTTTGTTCAGGACTGCTCATCCTTCCGCTCCTTTTCAAGCTGCCGAAACAGGGAGTCGATGCGTTCCACCTCTTCATTGAGGGTGTCAAAGTAGAAGAGCAGCTCCGGGGTATAGCGCAGATTGAGGACCTTGGCCAAATGACTGCGGAAAAAACCCTTGGCCCGATGCATCCCCTTGAGCGCCGGGCCGGAATCCTTGCCGGCCGGCACGGTGAAGTAGATCTTGGCCTGCTTGAGGTCCGGCGTCACCACCACCCGCGAGATCAGCACCCCGGTCAGCCTCGGGTCGGCGACCTGTTGCAGCAGGAGCATGGTCAGCTCGTTTTTGATGGCCTCGGCCACCCGTTTGGGCCGCGAGCTTTCCGGGCGGCCCAGGCCGGGCAGTTTGAAATCGAATTCCATAGGCATAGTCGGATCGATTACAGGACCCCCGCAACCTCATCAAGGACAAAGGCCTCCAGATTGTCGCCGATCTTGAGGTCGTTGAAATGCTCGACGCCGATACCGCATTCAAAGCCGGTCAGCACCTCCTTGACATCGTCCTTGAACCGCCGGAGCGACGAAATCTTGCCGGTATAGACCACCACCCCTTCCCGGAGGACCCGTACCCGGGCATTGCGCTCGATCTTGCCGGCGATGACCGAACAGCCGGCAATGGTGCCGACCTTGGGCACCTGGAAGGTTTCGCGCACATCGGCGGTGCCGATGACCCGTTCCTCAAAGGTAGGCTCCAACATGCCCTTCATCGCCTTTTCGATATCTTCAAGGGCGTGGTAGATGACGTCGTAGGAGCGGATATCAACCCCTTCCCGCTCGGCCAGTTCCTTCACCTTGACCGTGGGCCGGACATTGAAGCCAATGATGACGGCGTCCGAGGCGGCGGCGAGATGGATGTCGTTCTCGGTGATCGAACCGGTGCCCTCGTGCAGGGACCGGACCCGGATTACCTTGGTCGACAGGTTCTCCGCCGCCTGGCCAAAGGCCTGGAGCGTGCCCTGGACATCGGCGCGGAGGATGACCCGCAACTCCTTGACCTCCTGCTCGGCCATCTTCTCGAAAAGATTGTCGAGCGAGACCTTGGTGGCCGAGGCCAGTTCGATTTCCCGCGCCTTGAGCTGCCGGGCACTGGCCACCGATTTGGCCATCTTCTCGTCGGTGAGCACGACAAACTCATCACCTGCCTGGGGCACGCCGGAGAGGCCCTGGACCTCGACCGGGATGGAGGGGCCGGCCTCCTGGACCTGCTCGCCGCGCTCGTTGATCAGCATCCGCACCTTGCCGCTGTAGATGCCGGCCACGAAATGATCACCGACCCGCAGGGTCCCCTCCTGAACCAGCACCGTGGCCACCGGCCCCCGCCCCTTATGGAGCTGGGCCTCGATGACCGTGCCCTTGGCCTTGCGCGACGGATCGGCCCGCAGCTCGAGGATCTCGGCCTGCAACTGGATCGATTCGAGCAGCTCCTCGATGCCGATGCCCTTCTTGGCCGAGGTCTGGCAGTAGATGGTGGTGCCGCCCCACTCCTCGGGGATGAGACCGAAATCGCTCAGTTCCCGCTTGACCCGGTCGGGGTCGGCATTGTCCTTGTCGATCTTGTTGACCGCCACCACGATCGGCACCTCGGCGGCCTTCGAATGGGCAATGGCCTCCTTGGTCTGATCCATGACGCCGTCATCGGCGGCCACCACCAGGACGACGATATCGGTGACCTTGGCACCCCGCGAGCGCATCTCGGTGAAGGCCGCGTGGCCGGGGGTGTCGACAAAGGTAAGGTCGCCGGAGGGCGCCTGGACATGGTAAGCGCCGATGTGCTGGGTGATGCCGCCGGCCTCGCCCGCCGCCACGTCGGTTTTGCGGATGGCATCGAGGATCGAGGTCTTGCCGTGGTCGACATGGCCCATGACCGTGACCACCGGTGGCCGGGGCTGGGCCTCGCCGCCCATCTCGACCTCGTGCTCCTGCAAGGCCTCCAGTTCCAGCTCCTCGGTCATGGCCTGCTCGACCTCGTAGCCGAAATCAGCGGCCACCAGGGCGGCGGTGTCGACATCCAGGGCCTGGTTCAGGGTGGCGAGCACGCCCAGGCGCATCAGGGCGGCGATCACCTCGCTGGCCTTTATCCCCATGCGCTTGGCCAGATCGCCGACGCTGATAGTGGCCACGACCTTGATCCGTTTTTTGATCGCCCTGGTTTCGGCGACCTGCTGCATCTGCAACTCTTTCTTGTTGTCCTTCTTTTTCTTGCCCTTGCGGGGCCGCATGAATTCGACGTCGCCGTCCGGGGTAAATTCGACCCTGCCCTTCCCCTTTTTCAGGCCCTTGGCACCTTTCTTGCTCAGATCGTCGTCATCCGCCTGGATGGTGACCACCCGTTTGGCCTTTTTCTTGCCCTTGTCGCCGCGAGCCGCATCGTCCTTGACCACCGGGACGTCGACGGGCGCCTCGCCGGGAAGGGGGCGGGCCGGACGAACCGGTTTTTTCACCGCCGGCTTGGTGCGTTTATCCGGGACGGGAATCACCACCCGGCCCACGACTCTGGCCAGTTGTTTCGGTTTTTTGGCCTCTTCCTCGACAGCCTCTTCGCTGGTGGGCGCAGGCGCTGGTTCGAGTTCGACAGGCCCGGCTGCGGCCGCTTCAACCGCCTCGGCACTCTCCGCCCATTCGGCCGCTCCAGGCTCCTGGCCTTCGGAAACCGGCTCGCCGCCCGCCGATTCCCGGTCAGTAGCGGCCTCGTCTCCCCTCGTCGTCACCGGTTTTTCTGCCTGGGCCACGGCTTCCTCGGCAACCGGCAGCGTTTTGACGGCCTGCGTTTCTTTCTGCAGACGGGCCTCCAGGGCCTGGACCTCCACCTCCAGAGCAAGGGCTTCGGCTTCCTCCAGTTTCTTGGCGGCCTCTTCCTTGTCCGCCTTGGAACGGCGGCGAATAACGGTCTTGCCTTTAGCTGCGGGCTCGGGCCGGTTTCTCAGTTCGATCCGCCCTTCCCCAGGATCGGCGCCCATCCCGCCTTGCAACTTCCTTCGAATATCCGCTGCCATATCATCGTCTACACTTGAACTAGGACTTGCAACGGGGTAGCCCATTGCAACCAGCCTGTCTGCCAGTTCCTTGCTTTTCAGCCCGAATTCCTTGGCGAGATCGTAAATACGAACCTTGCTCATCAAACGCTCCCTTCCTCTGTAACCCGCCAAGCATCCTCAGCCCGCTTTCCGGATCTTTTTGCTCTTTGCCAACCGTTCACGGCAGGTAATGTGGTTGCAACAGTATACACCTCTGCCGGCCAGATCGCCCCGCTGATCCTCGACCAGTTTGCCCTCGACCACGACAAACCGCAGCAGATCGAAGCGGGGCCCCTTGCGGCCGCAGCCCCGGCAGGTCCGTTCCGGGACGTGCCCCCTGCGCATCAGGCCGGTTCAGCACCCGGCTCCCCGGACTCGTCCTGCTCTCCATCTTCCGAAGAGGCGAGCGGAGGCGCCGCGTCCGGTTCCGGCGGCTGCACCTGGGCGGCCATCTGCTGCAGGGCCTGTGCCTTGTCCCGATCCAACCGCGCCAGGGCCATCAACTTTTCGATTTCCATGCCGGCCAGTTGTCCGGCCGAGGTGACGCCAGCGGCGAACAGCCGGTCGGCCAGCCCCTCGTCCACCCCTTCGACCTCGGTCAGGCTGCGGTAGCCATTATTTTCCAGATTGGCGTAGCGCGACTCGCTCTTGACATCGATCTTCCACCCCAACAACCGGGAGGCGAGGCGGACGTTCTGCCCCTGTCGACCGATGGCCAGTGATAACTGATCGTCAGGCACCACCACCAGGAGGGCTTTCCGATCGTCGTCGATAATGACCATCGACACCTCCGCCGGGGCCAGGGCATTGTAGACATATTTGGCCGGATCCGGGCTCCAAGGCACGATGTCGATCCGCTCACCCTGCAATTCCTGGACGACGTTCTGCACCCGCGACCCCTTGAGACCGACGCAGGCGCCCACCGGATCGACATCCGACTCGATGGAGGAGACTGCAATCTTGGCCCGGAACCCTGGTTCCCGGCTGGCGCCCATGATCTTGACAATGCCTTCGGCGATCTCAGGCACCTCCATCTCAAAGAGCTTGATCAGGAACTCGTTGCAGGTCCGGCTCAGGATCAACTGGGAATCGCGGAACTTGCCTTCACGGGCGTCGCGGCGCACCTCCAGCAGATAGGCGCGGATGCGATCCCCCTGTTTGTAGGAACGTTTCGGAATCTGGCCGTCACGGGGCAGGATGGCATCGGTGCGACCGAGGTTGATGATCATGTCGCCGCGCTCGAACCGCTGGACAATGCCGTTGACAATGGTCCCCTCGCGGTCACGGTACATCTCGTAGATAACGTCACGCTCGGCGTCGCGCATCCGGTGAATGATCACCTGCTTGGCCGATTGGGCGGCAATGCGGCCGAGGTCGGCGATATTGTCCAATTTTTCACCCAAGTCGTCGTCCAGCTCGGCATCCGGGTCGAGGCGGCGCGCCTCCTCCAGCGAGATCTCGGTCTCCTCGTCGAAGACCTCGTCCACCACCGTGCGGTACTGGAAGACCTCAACCTCGCCTAGGTCCTCGCTGAACTGCACCTCGATCTCCCTGCGATTGCCATATTTTTTCCGGACAGCGGAGCGGACGGCCTCTTCGATGGCATCGATCAGCAGGGCGCGATCGATCCCCTTGTCCCGGCAGATCTGGTCGACAATTCGTTTGAGATTTTCTGTTCCAACCATGTTTGACTCCAACTCAGACAATCGTTTGCGTGTTTCCGCAGCCCTGAGGCCCTACAGCGTCAAGCGTGCCTTTGCAATATTTTCCAGGTCGATGCGGACCGTTTCCTTTTCCATCGCCAGAACGACGCTCTCCCCTTCCAGACCGAGCAGGGTGCCGATCAGCACCCGCTGCCCCCCCAGCGGTTCCCGAACCTTGATCCGCGCCAGCCGATCGGCAAAGCGGACAAAATCCTCCCGTTTCCTGAGCGGTCGCTCCAGTCCCGGCGAGGAGACCTCCAGGTGGTAGGCGTGATCAATGAGGTCTTCCACTTCAAGGTAGGCGCTAATTTCCCGGCTGACGGTGGCGCAATCCTCGATGGTGATGCCGCCTTCCTTGTCGATGAACAACCGGAGCACCCAGCCATGGCCTTCCCGGCGAAACTGGACCTCCACCAGCTCCATTCCCATATCGGCCAGCAGGGGTTCGGCGAACCCCCGGATGGTCGTTATCAATCGATCCGCCGCGTCTTCCACTGCTCTGTAACCGTTTTGTTTGATATTTGGCGGGAAAAAGATGCGTCTTCTTTCTCTGCCGATGCAGATAATCCCTGGGAAAAGGCAATAAAAAAAGCGGGCAGAGCCCACTTTCACGTACCCCGGCGCAGCCGGCACTGCCGATCCCGAAGGATCAAGGCGGCCATTGGCGCCAAGCCAACTTCCGTCTGGAGCGGGCAACGGGGCTCGAACCCGCGACCCCAAGCTTGGGAAGCTTGTGCTCTGCCAACTGAGCTACACCCGCTCTGCTGATCCTCAGGAAGTCCATCAAAATAGAGCATCAGCGATCAATTGTCAAGCAACAACAAAATGATGCTCAACAATTTTATCCCGGTGGCACTGCGGTCATGACTGCGGGCGACCCCATACAATTAAAACGAAACCAGGTAGTTGGCAACCACCAGCAGCGATCGCAACCGTCGCTGCCAGCCCGAACCCGCTGCGCCGATCGATCGCCCCGGGCTGGCGACCACGCGCCTGGCCCGGCCTTGCGGTTTTCTTTACAGACAGCGCCTTTAGTGTATAATCGGCGCCATGGACATCATCACCACCCATATCACCGCCGATTTCGACAGCCTGGCCGCCATGGTCGCCGCCAAAAAACTCTATCCCGAGGCCGAGCTGGTCTTCCCGGGCTCGCAGGAAAAGTCGGTCCGCGATTACCTGGCCCAGGAGTTTCGCAACATCTACGAATTCAAGAAGATCAAGCATATCGACCTGACCAGGGTCCAGCGGTTGATCGTGGTCGACACCCGCCAGGAGGAACGAATCGGCAAACTGGCGGAGTGCCTTAACAATCCCCATATCATCGTCCACCTCTACGATCACCACCCCAACGCACCCGGCGATCTGCACGGCGCCCAGGAAACCATTGAACCGTTGGGCTCGACCACCACCATCTTCACCCGCCTCTTCCAGGAGCGGGGAATCGTGCCCACCCCGGACGAGGCCACCCTGATGGCGCTCGGCATCTACGAGGACACCGGCAGCTTTCTCCACTCCTCCACCTGCCCCGAGGATCTGGCCGCCGCCTCGTGGCTGCTGGCCCACGGGGCCAATCTCGACATCGTCACCCAGTTCGTCTCCCGCGAACTCTCCTCCGAGCAGATCAGCTTCATCGGCCAGTTGCAGCAGGAGGCCCAGTCCTACGTCATCCGCGGCGTGACCGTGGTGATCAGCAAACTGACCACGGCCGACTACATCGACGATTTCGCGGTCATCGTCCAGCGATTGATGGTGATGGAAAACATCGATGTCCTCTTCGCCCTGCTCAGCATGGGCGAGCGGACCTACCTCATCGCCCGCAGCCGCATTCCGGAGATCAATGTCGGCACCATCGCCCGGGAATTCGGCGGCGGCGGCCACGCCTCCGCCGCCTCGGCCACCATCCGCGACCTGACCATCGCCGAGGCCGAAGAACAACTGGTCGGCCTGCTCCACCGCCACATCCGCCCCAAAGAGGTGGCCGGCGAACTGATGAGCTCGCCGGTAATCACCGTCACCCCGGAGGTGAGCATCGACCAGGCCAACCGGTTGATGACCCGCTACAACGTGACCGTGCTGCCGGTGGTTCGCGCCAACGGCGGCCAGGAAAACGGCATGCGCCCCACCGGCCTTTTGGGCATGATCTCCCGGACAGTGGCGGAAAAGGCCATCTTTCACAAGCTGGGCAGCCTGCCGGTGGTCGACTACATGACCACCGAGATCGCCACCCTGCCGGAAAGCGGGACGCTCGCCGATATCCAGCGACTGATCATCGAGAACCGCCAGCGGCTCATTCCGGTGGTCCGGGGCGAGGATATCGTCGGCGTGATCACCCGCACCGACCTCTTGAGCCTGCTGATCCACGACCCAGCCCATCTCTCCCCCGACCTGCTGCGCAGCGACGAGCGTCCCTCGGTGGAACGGACCCGCAACCTCGCCAGCGTCATGGCCCAGGTCCTGTCCCGGGAGATCACCGTGCTGCTCCGGGAAATCGGCGAGACCGCCGCCGGTTTAGGCTGCAACGCCTATGTGGCCGGCGGCTTTGTCCGCGATCTGCTGCTCCATGTCCGCAACACCGACATCGACATCGTCATCGAGGGTGACGGCATCCGCTTTGCCAAGGCCCTGGCCGCACAGCGGCGCGGCATCGTCCACCCCCACGAAAAATTCGGCACCGCCACCGTGATCTTCCCGGACCAGTCCCGCATCGACGTGGCCTCCGCCCGTCTCGAGTATTACGAACACCCGGCGGCCATGCCCACGGTGGAACACAGCTCGATCAAGCTCGACCTCTACCGCCGCGACTTCACCATCAACGCCATGGCCATCCACCTCAATCCGCAGCGGTTCGGTATCCTGGTCGATTACTTCAACTGCCAGAACGACCTCAAGGAGCGCCGCATCCAGGTGCTCCACAACCTGAGTTTCGTCGAGGACCCCACCCGGATCTTCCGGGCGATCCGTTTCGAGGGACGGCTCGATTTCACCATCACCCGCCACACCGAGAAACTGATCAAGAACACGGTGCAGATGAACCTGTTCGACCGCTTCGAGGAGCCGCGCTTCTTTCACGAACTCAAGCTGATCCTCTCCGAGACCGACCCCGCACCGGCCCTGCGGCGCATGGCCGCATTCAAACTCTTTCCCTTTCTCTGGCCGGACCTGCGCCCCAACCTCAAGATCGACCGCCGCTTTCTCCACTTTCTCACCCAGGCGGGCCAGGCGGTCTCCTGGTTCCGACTGCTCTACCTCCCGGACAAGCTCGAAACCTGGATGGTCTACCTGTTGGCGATCATGAGCCGCTCGCGCACCAAGGAACTGATCGCCTTCTGCACCCGTTTCGGCATCCCGCCCAAGCAGCGGAAAAAACTGATCCTACAGAAGACCGAGGGGGAACGCATCGCCCTGGAGATGCAGAAACGCCCCTTTCTCAAACCCAGCGAGACCTACTGGCTCCTGAGCGTCCTCGACATCGAAGGCTTGCTCTATCTGATGACCATCGCCCGCAAGCGCTACATCCAGCAGGCGGTCTCCCTCTACGTCACCACCCTGCGCAGGGCCACGCCCCTGGTCGGCGGCGACGAACTCAAGGCCCTGGGCTATATCCCCGGCCCCCAGTTCCGGGCCATTCGCAATCACCTGATCGAGATGCAACTGGATGGCGAGGTGACCAGCCACGACCAGGCCCTGGCCTTTATCCGGACCACCTACCCGGTCGCCTCCCAGCCGCGCCGCTGAGCGGGCCGTTCTTTTTTCTCGCTTTTCATTCGTTCCGCCTTATTTTCTCCACTCGACACCGTTCCCCGGACCACATCCAAGCACCAACCCCTTCCCAAGAGAGTTGATTTTCCATGGAGTTCGACTTCTACACCTTCATGCAGCAATTGATCATCCAGGCCCCGCCCCTGCTGTTCGCCTTGACCGTGCACGAGCTGGCGCATGGCTATGTGGCTTGGCGCCTGGGCGACCCGACCGCCAAGAACGAGGGCCGCCTGACCCTCAACCCGCTCAAGCACCTCGACCCCCTGGGGGTACTGGCCTTCATCATCATGAAGATCGGCTGGGCCAAGCCGGTGCCGGTCAATCCCCGGTATTTCAGACATCCGCAGCGCGACATGCTGCTGGTCGCCCTGGCCGGTCCGGCATCGAATGTCGTCCTGGCGGTGGCCAGCGCGGCCCTGGCCCATCTGTTCGTCGCCCTGCCCTTTCTCCCCATCTTCTTTCTGCAACCGCTGGTGGCCATGCTGGCGGCCAGCGTCTGGATCAACATCATGCTGGCGGTCTTCAACTGCATCCCCATCCCGCCGCTCGATGGCTCCCGGGTACTGATGGGCCTGCTGCCTCCGGAGGCAGCCCAAGCCTACGCCAAACTGGAACCGTTCGGCTTCCTCCTCCTGCTGATCCTCTTCTACACCGGGGTGATCGGCCGGGTGATCATGCCGATCATCCGCTTTTCCAACGCCCTGCTGCTGGGATAACCGGCATGGCTGGACCAAATTGGTCGGCCACAACGAAACTCTAGTCATTACCGTAGAAGGCGTCTGGAGAGGCGAACGGGGAAAATTTTGAAGGATTGCAGGATGCTCACGGACAACACTGCCCTGGAGAGAGATATGGACGAGTATATTTTTCATCGGCTTGTTGATCTTGCGCAGGTACGACAACTGCTGGAGTCTCACCACAATCTTTCGGGATTGACCTACAGCCTTTCCGATGCCGAGGGAAATAATCTGATAGCTGTCGGCTGGCAGGATATCTGCGTCCGATTTCATCGGAACAATCCTGTCAGTTGTGCGCGCTGCCGCGAGAGCGATGCTTATATAAAGAAACATTTGCACGACGTTGCGGGCGAGTTCCTTGAGTACCACTGCCAAAACGGCATGATCCATATTGCCATGCCCCTCGTCATCGACGGGAAACATGTGGCGACATTCTTCACGACACAGTTCTTCTATGATGACGACAGGCCCGATAAAAACTATTTCCGAATCCAGGCCGAGGCGCTCGGTTTTGATCAGGATGCGTATCTTGAGGCCTTGGAGCGGGTTCCCGTATTCAGCCGTGAACATGTCCGCGACAACTTGTTTTTCCTGCGCGACATGGTGAAGATGCTGGCGGAAATGGGACTCGGCAACCTCAGACTTGCTGGTGAGGTAACGGAACGCCAGCGGGCCGAGAAACGGCTTGCCTTGCTGGATTTCGCCCTGAATCATGTCCGCGAAGCCGCCTTCATGATCGATGAAAACGGTTGCTTCCGTTATGTGAACGACGGCGCCGGCCTGGCCTTGGGATACAGTCGCGATGAACTGCTGGGATTATCCGTGGCCGATGTCGATCCTGACCGACCCTCGGAGCGCTGGGCCGATCATTGGCATGATCTCAAGGCCTCTGGTTCGCTCACCTTCGAAGGCCGCCACCGCACAAAGGACGGACATATCTTTCCCGTGGAAATCAATGCCAATTATTTCGAGCACGAGGGGTGCGGCTACAACCTGGCGCTGGTGCGCGACATCGCCGAGCGGAAACGCCTGGTACAAGAGATCAACAACTCCAGGGAGTATCTCGCCAACATCATCAATGCCATTGCGGATCCCGTCTTCGTCAAGGATGCGGAACACCGGCTGGTTCTGGTCAACGATGCCGAGTGCGCCCTGGCAGGCCGCTCGCGGGAGGAGTTGCTGGGCAGGACGGATTACGATTTTTTCCCCAAGGAGCAGGTCGATGTGTTCTGGAGGATCGACAATCAGGTGCTCTCCAATGGCGAGACGAATATCAATGAAGAACAGATCACCGGCGCAGGCGGCCGGATACGGACAATCGTCACCCATAAATCCCGCTATGTGGACCATCTTGGCAACCCCTTTGTCGTGGGAGTTATTCGCGATATCACCGAGCGCAAGCAGGCCGAGGAGACGTTGCAACGGCTGAATCGCGAACTGCGAGCCATCAGCGACTGTAACCACGCTATTACACGAGCTGAAAACGAGCAGTCTCTGCTCAGCGATGCCTGCCGCATCATCTGTGACGTGGCTGGCTACCGCATGGCCTGGGTGGGATATGCCGAAAACGATGACGCCAAGACCGTCCGCCCCGTAGCATGGGCCGGACTCGAAAACGGTTATGTCGCAAACGCCAATATTACCTGGGCAGACGACACGGAACGAGGACAAGGCCCCGCTGGAAAAGTAATCCGAGGCGGTGAAACGATCTATGTTCAGAATTTTACCACCGACCCCCAAGTGGCCTCGTGGCGAGAAAGCGCCTTGCAGCGCGGATATCGTTCCGGTATCGCCCTGCCTCTCAAAGATGAAAACGCTCAGGTATTCGGCGTTCTCATGATTTACTCCTCAGAAATCAATGCCATTACGCCGGAAGAAATCCGGCTCATGGAAGAGCTGTGCGGCGACCTTGCATTTGGTATCATGGCCATGCGTGTCCGCATCGAGCGCAAACGGCTTGAAGATGAATTGCAGATCAGAGAGCAGTATCGGCGGGCGCTGTTGGACAACTTCCCGTTCATGGTCTGGCTGAAGGATACACAAAGCCGTCTGCTCGCCGTCAACCGGCCCTATCTTGAAACCGCTGGTCTGGGCGCGGCCGCCCCCTATTTCGGCAAGACCGATCTGGATCTGTTTCCAGCGGAACTAGCGGAGCGGTATCGTGCCGATGACCGGGAAGTCATGCGCACCGGGCAGAAAATGACGGTCGAGGAACTCGTCGGTGTACCGGATCAGCTGCGCTGGCATGAAACCTACAAGGCGCCGGTGCTGGATGCCGACGGGGAACTGCTGGGCACGGTCGGTTTTGCCCGCGATATTTCCGAGCGCAAACAGACTGAATGCGTCAACATGGCACGCCTGCGCCTTCTCCAGTTCGCGGCAACGCACACTCTGGACGAACTGCTCCAGGCAACTCTGGATGAGGCGGAAGCGGTGAGCGGCAGCCTCATCGGCTTCTACCATTTCCTCGAGGCCGACCAGAAAACCCTGTCGCTGCAGAACTGGTCGACCCGGACCATGGCCGAATCCTGCCGGGCGGAGGGGAAAGGACTGCATTATAACGTAGCGGCGGCGGGGGTCTGGGTCGACTGCATCCACGAACGCAGGGCCGTCATCCACAATGATTACGCTGCGCTGCCCCATCGCAAGGGGATGCCGCCGGAGCATGGCCAGGTCATCCGGGAGCTGGTCGTGCCGGTCTTGCGCGGGGAGAACATCGTGGCGATTCTCGGCGTGGGCAACAAGCCGCTGGACTACACCCCACAGGATGTCGAGGCGGTTTCCCTCCTCGCCGATCTGGCCTGGGACATTACCGAACGTAAACGGGCGGAAGAGGCGCTGGCTGCTAGCGAACGGGAATTCCGTACCTTGGCGGAGAACGCCCCGGACAACATCGCCCGCTTTGATCGCCACTGCCGCTGGATATATCTTAATCCAGAAATGGCAAGGACGCTGGCTGTCGATCCTGCGCTCTTGCTCGGCAAGACCCCCACGGAGTCGGGGCCGGGCGACTCGAAGACCGTTGCCGGGTACGAGCATTCTATCCAGCGGGTACTGGAAAGCGGTGAGCCGGATGAAATAGAAATTATCATGCCGCATCACACCGGCAAGTTCCACACCCATCTCATCCGTCTGGTGGCGGAACGGGATCTGGCGGGGAAGGTGGCGGGCGTGCTGGCCATTGGCCGTGATATCACCTCGATCAAGAACATGGAACGGGAACTCCGGGATATCCAGAGCCGGATGTCTGCGATGTTTTCGACTCTTCCCGACCTGGTCTGGCTGAAGAACGAGCAAGGTGTCTATCTCGCCTGCAATCCGGCCTTCGAGAGGTTTTTCGGAGCCACGGAGGCGGAGATAATCGGCAAGACCGACCACGATTTCGTCGATGCCGAACTGGCTGATTTTTTTATCCAAAAAGACCGGGAGGCCATGGTTGCCGGCACGGTTTGCATCAACGAGGAGGAAATCGTCTATGCAGCCGATGGCCGCCGGGCGCTTCTGGAAACCCGTAAAATGCCGGTTTACGGCCCGAATGGTCACATCATGGGTGTTCTCGGCATCGGGCGCGACATCACCGAGCACAAGCAGGCCGAGGAGCTGTTGCGCAAACGCGAACAGGAATTTCGCGCCCTGGCGGAGAACTCTCCCGACATCATCGGCCGCTATGACCGGGAATGCCGACGTATCTACATCAACCCCGCCATGCAACGTCTGTTCGGCCGCCCCGCGGCAGAGGTGCTGGGCAAAAAGCCTACTGAGCTGTCGCCTCTGCCCGAGGTGGCTTTTTTTGAACAGAAGCTGCGTGAGGCCATGGAAAGAGATCAGGAATTTCAGATGGAAACCTCGTTCCGATCTGCAGAAGGGGAACTCACGTGGTCACATCTCCGCATCGTCCCCGAATTCAGCCCTGACGGAAAAGTTATAAGTGTTCTGGCCATTGGCCGCGATATCACCGAGCGCAAACAAATGGAGATGCAACTGCACGCCAGCGAGCAGCAGTTTCGCGCCCTGGCCGAGACCTCGCCCGGTGTGATGTACTCTTTTCTCCTGAGACCGGACGGCACATCATGCATGCCATACGTCTCTCGCCGCATCGAAGAGTTGAACGGCCTCCGTTCCGAGGAGATGGCGGCGGACACGATCGAGGTCAATGCCAGGATTCATCCCGACGATCGAGATCGCGTGGAAGAGTCGATTGCCGCATCGGCACGCACCCTCTCGCCCTGGCATACCGAATTCCGGATACGGCACCCCGAGAAAGGGGACGTCTGGGTGGAGGGGCACTCGATACCCGGACCCCAGCCCGACGGCGCCATCCTGTGGCACGGTTTTCTCCACGACATCACCGAGCGCAAGCGGGCAGAGGAATCGCTGCGCAGGAAACGGGAGCAGCTCGCCGCCATGGCGGTCGAACTTTCCCTGGCCGAGGAACGGGAGCGCCGCCGCATCGCCTCCGAGCTTCATGACCACATCGGCCAGACCCTGCTGCTCGGCAGGATCAAACTCGGGACTTTGGCCGAGACGTGCGAATCCGGCAACGAGAGGGAGACCTATGAGGAAATCCGGTCGCTCCTCGACCGGACGATCCGCGACATCCGCTCCCTGACCCAACAGTTGCATCCGCCGGTGCTGGCGAGCGTCGGCCTGGAGGCTGCGCTGGAATGGCTGGCGCGAAGGATGGAGGCGGATTATTCCCTGCGGGTGGAGTTCCTCGACGACCTGAGCCCCAAGCCGCTGACCGAGGAGCTCGCTGCCGTTGTCTATCAATCGGCACGGGAACTGCTCATCAACGTGGCCAAACATGCGGGGACCGCCGAGGCCCGGTTTGCCGTCGGCCGTGAGGCGAGGATGTTCCTGCTCAGGGTCGAAGACCGGGGCTGCGGTTTCACGTGTACACACCATCCGGGTGAACACATGCCGTTGGACTGCTCCTTCGGGCTCTTCAACATCCAGCAGCGGATCAAGCTGCTCGGGGGTGAGGTCATGATCGAATCGGCGCCGGGACAGGGAACGTGCGCCACCATCCGGGTCCCCCTCGCGATGAGCTGAGCAAGGGGGTGTTGCTTTTCCTCTTTGCAACTGCATGAGAATTCGCATTTCCCTTTAAAATGACACATTTTTCCTGTATAAGGGGGCGCGGTGTGCGCCGCTCAAGCCTGTTGTGGCGCGGCTCTGCGCACCTTACTGTCTACCGTCCCTGAATAGTTACCAAGAAAGAGACAGATGCGTATCACAGTGCTGTTGGCGGACGATCATACAATCATGCGCGAGGGCTTAAAGTCCCTGTTGGACCGGACGGCGGATATCGAGGTCGTGGCCCAGGCGGCCAATGGTATCGAAGCGTTGCAGCAAGTCGAAGAGTACCGGCCCGATGTGGTCGTCATGGACCTGACCATGCCCGGAATGGGGGGCATTGAGGCGACACGGCGGATCACCGCTGCCTACCCCGAGGTCAAGGTGCTGGCCCTGTCGATGCTCCAGGACAAGAGTTGTGTGGTGGAATGTCTGAAAGCCGGTGCCCAAGGGTATCTCCTCAAGGATTGCGCCGGGGGAGAACTGGTTGACGCAATCAGCGCGCTGGCGGCAGGAGAATTTCATCTCTGCTCCAAAATAACGGAACTTGTCATCAAGGAGTACACCCAACACGATATCGATGGCGCATCTCCTTCCACCCACACTCTCTCCAAACGTGAGCAGGAGGTGCTTCAACTGATAGCCGACGGAAAAAACACCAAAGAAATCGCCTTCATGCTCGGCGTCAGCGTCAAGACCATTGATATCCAAAGACACAACATCATGAAAAAACTCGATCTCTACAGTATTGCCGAACTCACCAAATATGCGGTCCGCGCGGGACTGACATCCATCGAGCCTTAACATGGCGGTAGTCAGGTGAATACGCGGGGGCGAAGCCGGAACACCTTGCTTTGCCCCTGCGTTTCATTCACTTTATGCCCCCCATTCTCTCCTCTTTCCGGACCACCTTCGCATTTCTTCACCCTTCTATAAAGCATTTCGTAGCCGTTTTACGAAATTCCTGAATATCCATTCATCAGCTCACAGGATAAACAACTGTCCTCGGTACTTCTTCACTGAAAATTTGTTCGCGCCATTTTGCCGGAACCTGCACGATCCGGCGGTTACAAACGTTTATGAAACCAAGGGGGCCCGGTAGGCAGGAACAGGTATCGCATCTGCAGATTGGTTGAGGCTGGGCAGGAACGGTTACGGCAAGGATCGGATTACACCGAGCGGACGGAGAAACGAAACATGGCCAATTACACCTTTGACCAGCTTGTCGATATAACGCAGGTGCGGCAACTGCTGGAAACTCATCATACTCTTACCGGGATGGCCTACGGCCTCCTCGACACCGAGGAGAACAACCTTATAGCCGTGGGCTGGCAGGATATCTGCCTGCAGTTCCACCGGGTCCATCCGGTCAGTTGTTTATATTGCCGGGAGAGCGACGCCTATATCAAGAAACATTTACACGATTTCAAAGGGGATTTTCTGGAGTATCGTTGCAAAAACGGGATGATCGATGTCGCTATACCCATCATTATCAATGGGGAACATGTGGCGACCTTCTTCACCGGCCAATTCTTTTATGACGATGACAAGGCCGACGAATATTTCTTCCGCACCCAGGCCCAAACCCTCGGTTTCGATGCCGACAACTATCTCACTGCCCTCAAGCGGGTGCCGGTGTTCAGCCGTGACCACGTCCGCAACAACATGCTCTTTTTGTGCAACATGGTAAACGTCCTGGCGAGATGTGGCTTCAGCAACCTCAAACTCACCCAGGAAATAGAAGAGCGCAAGCGGACGGAGCAACTGCTCTACAGTCGCGAACAGGAGTTCCGCGCTCTGGTTGAAAACGCCCCTGACCCCATCATTCGCTATGATGGGGATTGCCGCTGCCTCTATGTCAACCCGGCGGTGGAACGGTTAAGCGGAAAGCCGGCTGCCTCCCTGATCGGGTCGGAAATTAAGGATGCCTTGCTCGCTCCTCCTGCTCTAGGCAATAAGGTGGTTCAGTGCATCAGACAGGTTTTGGCGACAGGCCAGTCCGTCGAGGCTGAGGTTGGAATTCCGGATCAAGACGGACATCTGCAATATTTCCTCAACAGCTACGCCCCGGAGTGGGGAATGGACGGCAAGGTGACGAGCGTCCTGGCTTTTTGGAAGAAAATCACCGATCGCAAACAGATGGAAGAGGCCCTGCTTGAGAGCGAAAAAAACCTGCGGGGATTGATGGAGTGCATGCCGGCGGGGTGCATCTGGACGGATATCGACGGCCATGTCGAATACGTCAATAAATATTTTGTGGAACTCTTCGGTTATACCCTGGATGAAATTCCAACTCTCCAGGTGCTCTTTGAACGTATTTACCCAGACCTGGAACAGCGGAAACGGATCCATGCCGCTCATGCCAACGTATTCTCCAATGCTCAAAAAATCATAGAACCGTTTCAGTCCGTGGAAACCTGGATTACCAGCAAGGACGGCGCTGTCCGGCATGTTATCGTCAATACTCATCCGGTCCGGACCTGCCTGTTCGCCGTTCTTACCGACATCACCGAACGCGAATTCATCCACAATGAACTCCTGAAGGCCCATAAGCTGGAAGCCCTCGGAGTTCTGGCCGGCGGTATTGCCCATGACTTCAACAACCTCCTGACAGGGATCATCGGAGGCATCTCGATTGCACAGGACTCGCTCGATGCCACCTCCGATGCGCATAAATCCTTGGGAATCGCCCAAATAGCAACCCAACGAGCCACTGAACTTACGCGGCGCCTCATCGCCTTCGCCAAGGACGACGTTCTGAACAAGAAAAGAGTTTTCGTCCGTCATCTGGTTACTGAGTCGGTTTCACTGGCGCTGCAAGGGAGCAGTGTACAGGGAACCGTCCATATCCCGGATACGTTGCACGATGTCGCGGCGGACGCAGGACAACTCAGTCAGGTGTTTAACAATATTATCACCAATGCTGTGCAATCGATGCCAAAGGGGGGGAGGCTTACCGTTCAGGCGGACAACGTCGATCTGGATGAACGTAAAGCGGTGAGGCTTCCTTCGGGTCCGTACATCAGGATATCGTTTACGGATGAGGGGTGTGGCATCACCGAGGAGAATCTGCAAAAAATTTTCGACCCCTATTTCACCACCAAAGCTTCCGGCACGGGACTTGGACTGGCTTCGTGCCAGTCCATCGCCTTCAAACATGGGGGGCGAATCTCCGTATCGTCCATTGTCGGAGCCGGCACTACCTTCACCATCTACCTCCCCTCGCTGGGGAATGCCCCTCAAGAGGATTTGCTGCTCAAGCCTCGTCCGGGCAAAAAGGAGCCCACCATAACCGTTCAGGATCGTCAGGCGGTGGTGGACAAGACCTCCTGCCAGCTCGATTCGTGACAATCTGGCTCAATGCTTCCCGAATTCAGGGGCAAGGTATTACCTTCTCTCGCCTCAAGGAGAGAGATTTCAACCATCCCAAATGGGGACACCAAGTTCGATCAGAACAAATTTCAGGAGGAGGGTGCTTATGTTTAACAACATGAAAGTAGGAACAAAACTTTACGCCCTTATAGGTTTCCTATCGGTCCTGTTGATCATGATTGGCTTTTTGGGACTGTATAGTGCGAAACAGGCTGCCGACGGACTTGATACAGTCTATAAGGACCGCGTTGTTCCGCTGAAAGATCTGAAGGTCATTGCCGACATGTATGCGGTCAATATTGTGGATACTTCGCATAAAGTACGTAATGGCAATATGAAATGGGCCGATGGACGGGAAAATGTGGATGTTGCTGTAAAGACTATTGTGGAAAAATGGAAGGCCTACCTGGCGACTACCCTGGTGACCGAGGAGAAGAGACTCGTTGCCGAGATTACGCCGTTGATGAAATCGGCGGATACCGCCGTGGCTGACTTGGTCGGCATCCTGAAAAGAGAAGATGGCGACGCCTTGGCTCGATTTACCATCTCCGAACTCTATCCCGTCATCGACCCGGTGTCAGGCAAGTTCAGCGACCTCGTGGACGTGCAGCTCAAAGTGGCAAAAGAAGAATATGACAAAGGTGCCCGAACCTATGAACAGAGTAAAGCCATCTCCATTGCAGCGCTCATCTTGGGCGTATTGCTGGCGAGCGGTTTTGGTTTCATGATCGTTCGTTCCATCACCGGCCCGGTGGACAAGGCCGCCGCCCTGGCGGAAACCATGGCCAGAGGAGACTTCACCACCATGATCGACATCAACCAGAAAGACGAGATTGGCCTGATGGCGAAATCGCTCAATTCGATGGCCCAACAGGTAGGCGCCATGATCCGGGATATCGTCAATGGCGTCACCCACCTCACCTCCTCGTCGAACGATCTGGCCGCCGTCTCCAAGCAGTTATCGTCCAATGCCCGGGAGACCACGGAGAAATCCGGCGCAGTTGCCGCCGCCACCGAAGAGATGAGCACCAATTTTCAGTCGGTCTCGGCGGCCATGGAACAGTCGTCGAGCAACGTCCATATGGTGGCCTCCTCCACCGAGGAAATGACCGCCACGGTCAACGAGATAGCCCAGAGTGCGGAAAAGGCCCGTGCCATCTCCGAGGGCGCGGTCAAACAATCCCGGCTGACCTCTGAGAAAATGGTCACCCTGGGCGAATCGGCCAGGAAGATCGGCCGGGTGACCGAGACCATCACCGAGATCTCGGAGCAGACCAACCTGCTGGCACTGAACGCCACCATTGAGGCGGCGAGGGCCGGCGAGGCGGGCAAGGGGTTTGCAGTGGTGGCCAACGAGATCAAGGAACTGGCCCGGCAGACCGCAGCGGCCACAGTGGATATCAAGAATCAGATAAAGGAGATGCAGGACACCACCGCCACCACGGTTGAAGACATCGAAAAGATTTCCGCGGTAATCGCCGAGATCAACAGCGTGATCAACGGTATCGCCACCGCCGTAGAAGAACAGTCGGCCGCCTCCAGCGAGATCGCCGGCAACATCTCCCAAGCCTCTCAGGGAATCGCCGAGGTTAATCAGAATGTGGCGCAAAGCACGGTGGTGATCAATGACATCACCCGCGATATTGCGGGGATCAATCAGCAGTCAAGGCAGGTGGGAGACGGCAGCGGCCAGGTGCAGTTGAGCGCCCAGGGGTTGGCCGCCCTCGCCGCTCAACTGGAAAACCTGGTGCAACAATTCAAGGTGTGATTTTCCGGCGGCACGGCATCCTCTCCCTGTGGTTCGGTGGGCACGCGGTGGAACTGGCAACTCGGATTCTGCAAACGCAAAGGACAGTACAGTCTGAGTTGACTCGCCTCAGGAAAGAGAATCACCGCCTGAAGCTGGAGCGCGACATCTTAAGTGCTTATCTATAAATAAATTGCTCGCAATTTTCCCGCTGCCAGCTAATATCCGTTGAAACCAAGCAACGGAGGCAGAAATGGCACGCACCAAAACCTGGGAAATTCCGGATGCATTCTGGGCGAT
>Ga0074193_1000181_pt1 | contig 116944 bp, 87 predicted proteins | sample EPASupsiteHSE605_FD_64523 | JGI IMG/M metagenome (GOLD analysis project Ga0074193, IMG submission 64523) | Bioremediated contaminated groundwater from EPA Superfund site, New Mexico - Sample HSE6-05 | ecosystem: Environmental > Aquatic > Deep subsurface > Groundwater > Contaminated ... | reverse complement strand
CAATCTGATCATTTCTATCACTAGGAATACATCCTGACACAAGAAAATCAATGAAATGACAAAAAACATCAAAATCACACGAATCACTCAAAACAATCCGATCTTGGCCCGAAAAATTATTTCTATATTTCTTTAAACACAACAAAGCATCCTTTTCAACATTCTTCGTTTCATTCTGATATTGAAAAACAATCTCTGGCATTAATTATTATCAGCGATATACTCACAGCATTAATACCAATAATAAATAGCTTAGTCCAATTCTCTCTTATGTTATTATCGTTTTTTAACCTGAAACTGGAAGTTTAATTGAAAAATTGACTTACTCTGTTCTAAGCTAAACTTAATGTTTGCCTGTGGTCGCCTTGTAGATCAAGCAACTGTTGACAATGATCTTCCGATACCTGGTGCTGTATTAGCAGAATCGATTCAGTTATGCAGAAAAGATGCACAAAATGTAACCCGTTTTGTTACAAACGCAAAAAAGAAGCTCGAAAATCAATTGGTTATGGTTAGACTAAAGGGTGTTCGCTTTTTACTTCACCTTGTTCAAAATGGGCCTCCATCTGTGGCTAATGAGCTCAAACTTTATTCTCAAACAATTTCTGCATGTATGTCATGGAGAGGATTGCCTCATGGTACCAAAGGATACGAGCCATACCAGGAGTTGAAAGATGCAGCACAAAGTCTCCTCGATTTTATTTTCTCATCTCCAACTAACAACGGACCAGTAACTAATTTCTCTGTTACTAATGCTCCCACAAATGCTGGGAACTCATCAAGAGTCGCTGGTATTTCCAATATGGAAGCATATGGTTCTGGACCTGGCATTAACCAATCAGTATCTCTTGAACCAAGAAAACTTGATCAGCCACAAGGAAGCGATGTCATGGGATTCTTTAAGAAAACTTTCGGAATGGATAAGAAAGAATCTACTCAAAGCAAATACGGATCTTCATCTAATGATGGAACATACACCCCAGGATATTTCGAACAAACTAACCCTCCTCCTGCTCCATCACCAGTTCCAGCGCCAGCACCCATACAACCAATAGTTTCTACCCCATTTGCTCCCCCATCAAGAGGACAATTTGATAATCTTCAAAGGGATGTTGACTGGAGTAACAAAAAAGTTTATGATGCTCCAGCACCTAAGCCAAAGAAAGTAGAGACACCAGTGGCTAAATTGCTTAAAGTTACTGGAAACAGAGCTTTACCAACCAACGGTGAGATTAATGCATTCAGAGCAGCTATTAGTACTGATTCAATCATTGAATTAATAGCAGCTTTAAGAGATAGTGATTGGAAAATCAAAGTTAGAGCTATATCTGGATTAGAGGTTGCCGGTGAACAGTTTGGATTCGGTGCTGTGTCTCAATGCAAATCAGAAATCGAACCATTATCCAAGGCTCCTCAGGCTTCATTGAAAACTATTGCTGCTCGTTTCTTCGAAAAAATCAAAGATGTGCAACCAACAGGAATCCCAGAAGAGCCATCGGCTTTTGATTTTGCATCTGCACAAGATGAGCCCCAAGAGGGAGAAAACGAGGTTATCGTATTCGCTGAAGAACCTGTTAATACCGAAGCTAAAGAAGAAGAAGAAAAACCTGAACAAATGGAGTAAATTCAATCTTGAACATTTTATTCATTATTAAGTTTAACAATCAACAGTGTCGAGAATGCTTGAGACTGAAGGAACACTCCAAAAGTAACAGCAATTATGGTTGACACAAATGTCGCAGAAATAGACCTGATAAGAATCATAGTCATCATTTCTTGTTTGCTGGCATGATCGAACAAAAATAGAATCACGACTGTTACAAATGTAGACAGTGATTGAAAGATTGGAAAGAGCTTTTCAGATATCTCAGTGTTAAGATCGAGTGAGTAAATTGTATTGCGAAGATATTTCTCAGATATAAAACTCCATTGCATCGAAACTACATATGATATCCCGAAAAGGGTGAAAAATGCAAAAAATATTCTTCCAATCAATAAAATCTGAGAAAAATCAGTAATGTGGAGACAAAAACAACATATTGTCGATATTAAAGAAAAAGATGATGCTAATATCCGCATTACCAGCGATGTAACATTCTCTCTAGAGTCTATTGCAAAAAATATGTACAAAACTGTCACAAAAAGCATAATTAGCCCGAAAAAAATGGAAATATAGACACTATAAAGCATCAGATACATTAAAACAGATGTCAATGCAGTAGTAGCGAAAGAAAAAACACCAAAAACAACAGCTGTTTTCATTTTTTAATCGTCTTGTGGTTTAATGGCGGAAAGAGGCGAGAATTCTAACCCTAGCGACAAAAGCATTAAGTTGTTTGTCGCAAACTTGGATTTCAGTGTTGGAGAGAAAGAGTTAAGGGATATTTTTGTTCCTTATGGAGATGTCAAGGATGTTCATTTATTAATGAACAGAGATGGGAAACCGAAAGGACAAGCCTTCGTAACATTTAGCGATTTTGAAGATGGCATGACTGCAATGGAGAAATTGAATAGGTTTGACCTCAAAGGAAGGCCCATTAGGATTGAACAATCCAATCAAGCATCCAATTCTCATCAAAGCAGACCGAGTAGGTATATGGGAGAAGAAAGAGACTACCCTCAAGAAAGATATAGTTATCGTAGAGATCGTAGAGAAGAAGACGATAGAAAATACTATGATGAGAAATCTGATGATGAGAAAGGAGAAAGAGAGAAGAAAAGGCATCACCACCACCATAGGCATCACCATCATCATAGGCATCATCGTAAGGAGAACTACGATTGATTATATAAAATTCGATGTAAAATATTTTATTAACCAATTCAATTAGAAATGGATTTTATTGAATTTTTGAAAGAACTGTAACAGTTTTTTAATGATAACTAGATTATTGTCACTTGTGGCTTTTTGGAAGCTCTCCAGTCTCAGGAGTTCCACTTTTACAGATTTTTATACCAAGGAGAACACTAATGGGGTGAGTAACACCAAGGTAGATCAGGTTTTAGGAGAGGATATGTGCTATTGGATTAAAAACGTTGAATTTTCCAGTTTAATGAATAATAGGGGTATGAGCGATTATATGCTTGTTTCTGGAGCAATATACTTTAAGTCTGTTTTGCCGCTTAGAGTGTTGATTGAATCTTGTATGCTCTTCAATTGTTCTTCAGGAGGAATATTTTTCCAAAATTTCAAAGATGGAGAGTGTGTATTGTATAAAGTGTGCGGAGGAAGGTGTCATACCGAGATCAGTGATATGACACATGGACAGTTTGGATGGTTTCAGGTTCACGATACACGAAGACTAATTATTTTTGATGTATCAGTTTATAAATGTGCTCCATCAATGACTGATGTATTAAATACTCCGATTTACGTTCAAAACTCATTCTTAAATATGAAGAATGTGAATTTTTCACAGAATAATGCGTATCAGTATTCTGGCATGTACATGTATTACCCAAATAACTATACATGCAACTATACTATTTTTGCTGATAACTTTGTCACATATTCAAATTGTTTATATGTTTATAATGGAGGCTATACTGCTAGAAGAAACTTTTTCAATTGTTCGTTTTTAAGGAATAATTCCCCAAATAACGCAGTCATCGAATTATATTCAAGTACAAATGATTATTTTACTTTTTGTCTTTTTCAAAAGAATATGAATGCCCTATTCAAGACTGGAGGTCTTACTTTACAGATATCATTTTGTTATATTTATCATACATCTACACTTGTGTTATCAGGGCCAGTAAGTGGATATATAAATTCTGCAACTACTACCCAAGAAATGACATATTCGATTTTCAGCTCATATCATTGCGATCCTGTCAACCACATACCTCAAGATGTTTCTCCATGCCAAACACTCCCTCCTGCAGCCTCAACTTGTATGATTAATATTTCTGAACAAAGCTCACAAACACTCCTCAGTGTATTCCAATTAATCATGTCACAAACCTCAATTCTAATTCTCCAATAAATTAATTCAAAAAAAATTTATTCTAATGTTATAAATTGCTTGATTCTATCCCATCTTGGATCTTTTTCCAGATAGCTATTTAGTTGTTCAATGAAAAACATCTTCATCTCTAGAAATGCTGCTTTATCATTAATAGAAACGGATGCAAGAGTTATATTCGCATATACATGCATTATATCTCGCAAGAGTTCAAGGGCATTGGTAACAGTTCCATTTATACATCTTGCGGCAACAGTTTTGATTGAGATATCCTGTTTCCCAATAGAACTAGCTTTTTTGCATACATCATACCATTTTTTATTTTCAGCCAACGTAAATATTTGAACGAAAGGATTAGGAGGCACAGATTCTCGAACTGCCATTTCATCAGGAAATCTGTACCATTTGAGAGAGTAATCATATTTGTGTTCTTTTTGGTGATGCATCAAAATATAATTATTAAACCTCATTTGATTGTTAGTTATTAATAGCTCGTGTCTTATTTGTGATCGCCTCATTTGAATAATCTTATCTTTAATTTCCTGAGATGGAGGAGTAAGCGGATCAGAAAACGACCTAAAATCGCCAAATTCGGCAAGTATCTGCAAATAAAACAAATGAATCTTTTTTTCGCTAATTTGAAGCGGAAACTTCAATAACGTTTTGCATAATAACTCGAATTTTTTAATAATCGGAGCCCATCCTTCCTCAAATCCACATTCATCAATAGATGCTATTAAATAATAGCGGAATGACCAATTCATCGGATCTATTAGCTGGTTGAACCCTTTTTTCATTCTGATTTTTACCCATTTATCCCATGTCTGCTTCAGTATTTTTCTCCTCTCCAAATCTTCCTTCTCATGTAGATATTAACGAGCTGAGTCCTTATTTATTAGTTTTACCCGGTAAATTTGCAGATTCTCCTTCAGATTATCAGCAAAAGTTGATGGAGCATTTTAATGAAGCTGTGTCAATATTGACCAAACAGCTAGAGGAGTCTTACGAGTATGTTGCTAAAACTCGTAAAAGATGTGAAGATATTTTGCGTAAAGAGCCCCCAATTTTATCATTTCAAACGTCTTACAAATACCAAATTAGGAAATATATTGTTTTGAACACTAAAATGAACAAAGTTAGAGTCCTTGTGGCATCAAACAATCTTCATGTCGCTGAATCACAATTCCATATCATAAAATCTTTGCTTGCTTTTGCTCAGTGGCTTGTATTGAACCCACATACAGTGTTTATTAATCTGAATCGAGCGCTTCCTGGATTAGATGCTCGTGCTTTCTCATCGAACCAAAAGCTTTTTAGGGAACATAGGGCGTTTAAAATGGCATTGAGCGAACAAATAAAGTTAATCAATCAATTGCCTCCATTTTTCCGAACAAATAGTGAGAATCGTAATTTTTTAAGGTGTGCTGTTGATTCTGCAATGGCTTCTCGAAAAGCAGGAACGACATATTTTGAACCTTTAGCAATTGAGGAGTCACTATTTGCATTTCTCGATTCAACTGTGTCTCCATTGGCAAAAACGTCACTCTTGCCCATACAAATCGAATCTGATTTCAATTCTGTGTCTAACTGGATTCAATCGGCTGTTTCTGTTATTACTAAGTTTGATTCTATAGATAATATTGAGAGAAAAGAGGTGATCAATGTATTTGCAATGAGGTTTCTTTTTGAAAGAACATATCCCCTATTGCGCCCAGAAAACCAATATAGTGTTTCCTTTTCAAGAGCAATGCAGACAGCAACACAAAAAAGTCCACTGGAAATGGGAATTCCTGAGAAATACATACCTGCTCAATGCATGAATGTACCTGTTGCTGAAATGTTCTCAGTATCATCTATCTCCTCTGCACCCATCGAGTGGTTGAGATATGCTCAGTTTAAAGTCTCTCCACTTGATGTTGCATTTTGCATTTTTAAAGTTCATGAATCACTTTCTATAATGGCCACATTACAAGCAACAAATATGAATGAATCACAAGATAGTGAAGAGTTTTTTGCAAAAATGCCAGGATTTGATGATATATTTGATTTATGGTTGAGTTCAGTCTGTGTTTCTGGTGTTACAGATCCTAAAGGGATATGCGAATTTATCTCTAAATGGTCTCGTTTGCAAGGGTTTCCCTCTAGGTTTCTCGCATGTTGTGCCTATCTTGAGGCATCTATCTCACAGATTGAAGAGAAGTTTCATCCAAAACCAAATACATCTTTTTTTGAATAAAACTCGGAATATAAGGGATTATTTTACTTCAGATACCCCATACAGCTTGTTTTCGGCGTGCAATGATGAAAATGATGGTCCATAGACTTGGTTTTTCAATTCAAAAAACACTTTCAAAGTTACATATGCATCTGAACCTGCTTGATGTTCTTGTCCCACTCTTTCAACGCCATACTGATCAGCAATACCCTGTAAACCATTCTTTATATCTCTATTTTTAGATGTGAAATACTTAATATCATAGAAACTAGGGAAATACTCTATAAGAGTATCTAAAAATTGTTTCTCGTGTTCTGGAAGTGGTTTTGAGGTAATAATTTTTAGCAAATACCCAAAATCATGAATGCTGTGAAATGTAATCCATGTTATTTTGGGGTTTAATATTAGACCACTCGGAATAAGCAACCTAGCAAAATCATAGACATCAATACCATCTTGGTTGAACTTGCCAAAGTCAATACCACTTTTTTGAAGCATATTAATAGCCCTTAAAAGATGCGGATCAGAAGTAATATCGAATTTGAAATTGAATTGCCATGTACAAACAACGTTTGGGACATTTCCTTGAGAATCTCCCAATGATATTCCAATTTGAATGATTTTTAACAAATCAACATTACATTTCATTGACTTGTACTCAAGAGTTTGGGGCGTTTTAAACAATCCAACTGGGCGCGCAATATTACCAGGAAATTCCGTATCCATTGCTACATAGGGGTATTTTTCAATTAAATCTGATATTATTCTAAGTTCCTTTTCCAAATTTGATGCCCAAACATCCCTTATCATCTAATGATTTTTTGGCACTTTTAAAATCTAACTAACATTTACTAACATACAAATCTCGCCATAATCTTGATTCTGTTCAGCCTTACATAGCGAATATCATTTATATCTCCTTTGGTAGTAAGCCTATAACCTCTAATTCTAATAGGATTTGTCATTGATGCAGTTCTATTCAATTCTATTACCTCATTGATTTCATTGATATTATGATCTTCATCAATGAGTTCAAGATTAAAGTAACCTATATCATCATAGACTCTTCTCACTCCATCTGTATTATAGACACCTCGTGGTATACTATTAAACTCTGGTGTTATTGAGTATAATTCAATAACGCTTGATTGAATATTTGATGAAATCCATAATGGCTCTCCATCCTGGTTAAATGATGATGCCAAAAAGTATTTGTTTTCATTGAAAAATAGATTTTCTATTCCAAATGAATGAAATGTTAATGTTGAAGAGGAAATCATCGATAAAATATTGAATTTTGTTGGATTAATTCGGTCAATATATCCACCGAGCGTAGAAACATAATCATTCAAATCAACGATCGGAAGCTCTCTATCTCCTTTTGATTCATGAATCAATGAGAGCCAAGAATACAGAAACATATTGTTGAAAAAGTCTTTTCCACTTGTGTCATCACCCATTTGGTGTAATGTGTTTCTTCTATTATCCAATATTCGACCTAAAATCTCCCTGCTATTGGATGGCAATACCCATTCACAAGAGTGATTCACAAATAAAGAACAAGATTTTTCATCATTCCAATCAAATAAACTCGAAAAATCCGACCTTGATGATTCGGAGAAGATTTTTTTTTCATTATACAAGAAATCAATAGCAGCAATTTTATCATCTTGTGTTATATTAGCCACAATTAATATTTTGTACAAAAATTTGGGACATAAATAAGAAACCATAGATGCAATTTTATACTCACTGTAATGACGACCCAAGAAATCCAAAACAGGATCAAATGAGTCTAATAAATTATTAAAATTGTTATCAAATTGCATATAAATAGATGAAGCTAAAGGATGGACCCTGAAGCCAGAAAACACTTCAAGAAAAGCTACTGATTGAGATACTGAAAGGTTATGATACATTTGAGGGAATAAAATTTTGTTTAAATCATCTATTTCATATATTATTGATAAAAAATATAGCTCAATGGTGTTCTTGAACGGTATTTTCACTAAATCCAGATACATCATATCAATCATCAATGAAAAAGTCCTGTTCTTTGTATCAAAAGGTATTATAACATTAATTTCCTTGTTTGAACAAAAAAATCGAGCAAAAAACTTTGATTTCAAAGAAACGACAATTCTATGGCATTGACAAATGAATCCATCAGCATCATAAAATTTACAATCAATAAAAAGCCCTTTATCCAAAAAGCTCTTCAGTTTAGTACTGTTACTGTACCGATCCTGCATCAACAATGTTTTTGGTTGGGTCCAATCTGAAAGCACTTTACAAAGTTTTCAATTTTCAAATTAACATCACGCGCTCACAAAATGTTGAAGGAGTTCAGATCTACCTGATCTGTTAGAGAAGCATTAGTTTGATTCGAATTCATTATTAAATGTTCCCAAATTGGGTAAAATATTATTGCAAATCGAGAAATTCTATAACAAATTCACCAGATCACCATTAAAATGAGTCTTTATTTGATAAATCAGTATTGTTTCTCAAGTGAAAAATCAAATAAGGGATTATCAAGCTTGTATTTTTGAATAAATAATACGTTTAAGGGTGATTAAGGACAAAATGATATTGACATTATGTTTTGCTCTTAGTTTAGTGGAACATTTCTCATTTCAAAAAACTGACATAATTCATCCTGAAACATTCAATCAAGCTTTGTGAGAAGACGCCATTTTTTTCTTTGATGTTATGTTTTCTATTCGTAATTGCTCAATCCCAGAATTACACAGTTACAGTTCTGGCAAAGCCTCTTCCACAGGGATTCAATATCCCGGTAAGAACAGGCGATCAGATTTCAATAAGGGCAACAGGAAGTTGGTGCTGGGGCGGTGGAAATGATTGCAGTACTGCAGCTGGTACATATGGAAGACCTTTGAAAAGTGAACTACCAGTTGATTGTTCAGACGCTCGTTTCGGAGAGTTAATCGGAAGAATCTCATCAAAGAACAGTTATTTTAGGATTGGTACAAGCATGAATATAATCGCAAAATCATCAGGATATTTGATCCTAGGCCAAAATGATAGGATATTTTATCGATCAGACAACACTGGTTCTATTAATGTCAACATAACGATCATTGAATCAGCAAATATCACAAGTCCCAATTTGATATTAGCTTTGCCAATTGTGGTTTTTCTACTTGTTTTATTAATCATAGCGATAAAAGCAAAGAAAGCACAGCATTCACAATCATCCTCAACATTATCAAGTGCTGAGACCACAATAGTTTTCAAACAAGAAACATCTGTTTATAATGACTATTATGACAATAATCCATATACATACACTAATCAAGAATCTGTGATCATTTAAAGTCTTCATTCCTGACTTACAAGAATACTGATGATACTGTGATTGTTAACATCCAACTCTCTTTAAATTAATTAACTTTCTGTGTGGATATCTTTGCCAATAACCGACATAATCACTGAAGAAGGGCAAGAAATCTATTTCCACTTAAGTATCCCTATATCCATATATCAAATTTGAACAAAAAGAACAACCAATTCAAACATGAAAACCTTACAAAAAATGACAGAATAACTATCAATGTGACGACAAACAAATCCTTACAACATTTCTGATGGTTGAGATTAAATATTCCTTCAAAGAAGACAAAAGTTGTAACGTGCTTAATCAATTTTGATAATTTTTATAACTTGTTCAGAGAAATATCCACAGAAATATTTGAATGTTGGATATTTAAATCCTATTTAAAATTTGAGAGAATAAATAATCATATTTATAAAATAGAACAGCATCAGGTTAAACATATGGATATTGAAACAGATCTTCCCGGATATATGATCACAGGGAAAGGTTCTTTAAATTCAAATGGAAACTCGATATTGGTTCGCGATAAAGAATCGAACGATGAATATGTGATAAAAATTATTGAAGTTCAAAATTTCCAGACTGAAAACTCAAAGAATGCATTTTTGAAGTATATTAGGGATGTGCAATCATTTTCAAGTATGTTTATTGTTCCGCTGAGGCTTTTGAAAGAAACTGAGCGTCGAATATATTTAATAAGGCCTCACATTTCTTCTATACCACTTAACACATATATTGTTAGGGGGCTTCAAACAGACAAGAATATTTTGTTTGTTATATGGAAGTTAATTGTTCGAGGATACTCATTACTCGAAGCTCACCAAATTTATCCGAACCCCGTCAAGCCTTCAAATATATTTATTAATGAGAATTTATCGATACATATCACTGATTTATACTGGCCTCCTAATGATATGAGTTTTGGTTTTAGGGCTCCAGCAATGTCGGAATTTGCATTTTACCCTCCAGAGTATTTCTCCATGGCTACCAAATTATCTTATTACTCTGATGTATGGTCACTTGGAGTTCTATTATATTATATTATGACAGGTGACCTTCCATGGGAAGTAAGAAATCCTCACCATTTAGTGTATTCAATGATCTCATTTGATCCATCAAGAAATCAAAAAGTACTTGCGTTGCCGGAATCAGTGATAGCCATTATAAAGGATACACTTGTTGCTGATCCATCTCATCGGATTTCCATACGTAGTATTATTGATTCGAGTTCTTGTTCTTCGCTAAAATCTGAAAAAATCAATAAAATCCCATCCTTCAGTTACAAAATAAATCTTCCTCATTCAATGGTTCAAAGGAAACAATTAATACCTTGCAAAGCTAATATCCTTGTTCCCAGGTTCAAATCAGTTCCGGTGACGAAGCCTCTTTTTAACAAAATTAGAACAAATTCGGTGTAAATATTTTATAAATGTTAGAGAATAATATGAATGTTTTAATGTTTTTAAATAGTGAAAAATGGAATAAAATCTTTGCAAAAGAAGAAATGACTAGAGATCCTATTAATGAATATATATATCAAGTTAATAGCGGCTACATAATGGCACGGGAAGTTTTCATTAATAATTATCCAGGAGATCTTTCGGATAAATTCCATATTAATCCAGAATTTAGTTTTTTAGAGATTGCTTTGTCTGAGTGCGAGAAGAAAAACCCGATGGCTGTATTATTCATTGAAACAACTATCCGGAGGTATCCATCACTATTTCATGATTTTTCAAAGAAAATCAATAATCTAATGCCACAAATTCAGATATGTTTTATCGAAATCGTTATTAATGTGTTTTTTATATATGATTACCAATGGCTAAAGTCATATATTTTAGAGTTTAACCAAGAGGTTGTTGTATTATCGCTTTTAGCAACTTTTGATTCAATGATACATGACTACAAGAGTACAATATTTGATCTTTTCAACTCTATCCTAGTTAAAAAAGGTGACTTACTGTTCCTCCATCCTTTCATAAAAGCATATATTGATTCTGATGTAATTGGAAGTATATTAGATTTCTGTGAATCAAACGTAATGAATGGAAAAATAAATTACGAAACAATGTTTACAGAGTTATTTGTTCCTGTTTGTAGTCCGCACTTTGTAGAATTGTTAACAAAACGATTTGATCCAAATATCCAAGAATATACCAGAATTCAATCAAGATTAATTCCAGAACCATTATCACAGCCTTTAAAGTCCCTTTTTGGAAAATATGATTATGTATTAACTAATGATAATGAAATTATCAGTGTTGCGGAATCATTTAAAACCACAGGAGTATTTCCAAAATTACTGAGTGATATTCAGACCAAAAACAAAAACTATTATGAAGAAAGCCTTTTACCATCAATTCAAAGACTAAGCAATTCCAATGAGGCGGTATTGTTTCTATGTGAATACATTGTTGGAAAAGAGAGGCCAAAAATGAAAATTGAACCAATAGATTTGAGAGAAATGGATGCTTATAGTAGGACCAAAGAATTGTCACAACAATTCTTAAAAAGTGTTTACATGAAAGGATCAAATTTGCCTAATTTAGTACAGGCTTTTTATAATGAAGTCATAAGCATATACTCACAACAATCCAAAAAAATGATGGCAAAAGTGTCTATAAATGTTATTTGCGAAGAAAATGGGATTAATATTTTCTCTTGGACAATGTTTTCTCTCTTATTACCTATTGAAGATTATTTAAGCAAAGTTTTTGAACTTAATAAAGAAGTCGAGCTAAGAATTCTCATTGCGTTTCACAATTCTTATCTAAGAGGCTTTAATACTCAAAATTCAAATTCTTGTTTTGATACCAGACTAGTTTTAAGATTAAGGTGGAGGTATTTAAGAAACGATACCATGCAAAATATATCTCAAAATCCTTTGTTTTCAACAATGATAGTATCTGATGAAATAACATTTCTTAAATGGGAACTCTCATCCAATGATATAATTGATTATTCTGAGATTTTGACAAAACTTGGGATTGTTCCATCACATTCAATAATAGATGAACTTATAACAAATCAAAATACTAATATTCCTTTATATGAGGCAATTTTGAAAAGTGGGTCTTTATCATTTGATTCAATCCATATATCCGAGAATCCAAATTATGATTTTATATTTAGAACTCAATTGATTTGGGATCGTAGGATAATGCAAAAGCCATTTATCAAAACAATTCTTAGAACTCCTACGATAGAACTCACAAACTTCTTGATTAAAAGCCTTCCTCAAAACCATATTCCCTTATTAACACAGTTCCCCCATGCATTTTCTTCCATTATGGTTCATTATGACCATATTAATACATGTGATATTCCCCTATATATTAAGGAAGCGTATGATATCATGAATAATCGTTTAAAAAACTCTACTCCAAGGAAAAATGTTGCATATGCAATAATTAATGCCATCCTTATTAAAGAAATGCCTCTATTAGAGTTCTTAGATACCCATAATGAACAAGAATGGTTAATACCATCAGTAACACTATCAATATGTATTCACAAATTCGATCTTGCCGCAAAAATTATATCAAATTGGCCACTATCAATGTTTGGAATATCTAAATCAATACCATACGAAGATATATTCTTCGAAAGGGGTACATGGGCTTCTTCCCTGAAAATGTTCATTGTGTTTTGCGCATCAAACAGGATTGTTTTTTCCGAAATTGATCAATGGACATCAATAGTATCAACCAATATCTCTGATTCTTTAACTCAAGATTTCGATGCTATACGTAATTATCTCATCCAGATCAGGTCCCCTAATAGCAATAGCCACCCTAGACAGGTACTGGTTTATCGTTAACTTATCGTTATTTTGGTCATGTCTGATTTTTATGCAGATCTCTTGAGCAAATTTGAAGCAGTTCCGCTTCCATATGAATATGTCAATGTTCCTCGGGCCAATGAACCCCAGGCTCATCATGACATTCCATTATATTATTTTGTTAATAAAGTTATTACTAATTTGACAAGAGACGCTTTTAAGCATGCTGGATTTAAGTCTACTACTGATGAAAGAAGATGGAATGCATCTTGGGGTAGACAATACTTACCAAATGAGTATAAGAGATGTGAATGTTGGCAAAAGGTTAATCATTTTGCCGGTGCTTTTTTAATGGGCAGAAAAGATAATTTGCATCTGAGAATGAAAGAGCTATATTCTCGCAGGCCCGAACTTGACAGATTTTATCCAATTTCCTATTTGTTACCAGATGAGGAGAATGAACTTCTGGAAAATTGGGCAAAGCATCCTCTTTGGATATTTAAACCTTCTGCATCATCAAGAGGCAGAGGAATCAGTTTATGCAAATCATCAGAAATGTGCAAATGTGATAAAGGAATTTATCAAGTGTATATACATCCCCCTTTACTTGTTAAAGGAAGAAAATTTGATATTAGGCTTTATGCTCTCGTTACATCAGTATTTCCGATGAAAATATATATGCATGAGACAGGACTTGCCAGATTCTGTACCCATCAATATGATATTAATGTAATGGATGATCATTCTCATTTAACCAATTTTTCTCTTAACAAAGATGATGCTTCTTTCAAAAAATGTGATGATACTGTTGAAGACATTAATAACTCCAAATGGTCTTTAGCATTTTTCAAGCAATACATTATTTCATGTGGAATAAATTATGATAAGCTCATGTCTGATATTGAAGCGGTTTCGATTAATACAATTATCTCTGGAATGAATGAGATACGTAAATACCATTCAGAACACATTAAACATCGTCATACATCTTATGAAATGTATGGGCTTGACATAATGATAGATGAGGGTCTCAGACCTCATTTAATAGAAATAAATATATCACCATCCATGAGTGGCCAGGACTCATTATTGGATTATGATCTTAAGTATCCTCTCATGCTTGATCTACTTCATATGGCCCGCATTGTGAAATGCAATGTCAATTCTCCAATTACTTGCCCTGCAATTAAGAAAATTGATGACCTTTGCATTCCACAAAGTCTTACTGGATGGGATAACCCATCTTTTGGTGACTATGTAATGATTCGTGATTTTGTTGAAGAACAAAGCAGGCTTAGAGGTTTTCGTCATGTATTTCCTGTTCCAGAAACAATGGATAATTTCCTTCCATCCTTTGAGGCTCTTCACTACCGAGATGAAATGTTCCAGAAATGGATGAAAATGGATAATAGCCAAAGGTTGGCTGTTTTAGCTCAAAAATGGAATGATAACTATCTTGAACCAATGAAAAATCTTATGATATAAACAGTTTAGATGAGCATACTTGAATCTGTTCTATACATCAGGATTAATAACAAATGAATCAATAAAATGTGATGAAGGGTTCGGAACATTAATGTTTGTTCCAACAAACAATAATTTTTTAGTGCTCAAAAATGAGCATGAAATTAGATGTATGAATTCTTCATGATGAACAATAGGATCAAACTCACAGTGGAGATTACCTATGTCAGAAGACACAGAAAGAAAATAAGATGGAATTGGGTTAATCTTGGATGCGATAGCCAGACATAAAGGAGATTGAGATATTTTGTGTGATTCAACTAGGCTCATGGCATCAGTTGATTCATTGTTAGATATGATATGTTTTAAATACTGAACTCTCAGCAAATGAGGATCCTTCTGAATAAAAAATTGGAAGTGATATGATTCATCAAAAAATAAGGAACAAATTGTGCATATTAAATCACTCTCATTATTATGTGTATTGCACAACTTGTTCGATATTTTACCTCCATTTGTAATGAACAACTTTGATAAAGATTTTAGAGATGAAGAAGGGTGAAGCATCAATATTGCTATTAACGCTATTATCGAAGGAGACCTGCCTCCCATATGAATATAATTCATTAGAAACGAGGATATTGAGCGAATTCTCTCTTCAAACATAATAACAAACTGATGAATCATTGTGGAATTTTTAAAAACTTCAAATAGAGTAAATATCGACAATGCAATCACATCAAAGCGATGAATAAAATACTCTACGTGCTCAAAAAATAATGAAACATCATCAATTGGTATTGATTCAATTGTATCCAGTATTGAAGATATAATAAAAGAACATGGCGATAATTGCCCAGTAAAAAAGTCATTATTAGAAAGGAAAAAATTGACATAATTCACGGTCGAATACTCAGAACAAAGAAAAGGAATAATTCGAATGAGAATTGAAGAAGAATTCCTTCTAATCACAGTTTCAGGCGATAACAAACATTGCATACACATAAATAAAACATTAATCACATTATTTCCGTGAGTCTCAATAAAACACTTAAGTATCTTAGGCGAAACCAGCATTATTTCACCAACACTATTCGAAGATTCTATCAAAGAGCGATAAATATCATCGTTTTGATCATATTCTTTCTCTGAGAGATCCAAAAAAATTTGCTCAATCCAGGAGTCTACTGACACCGATATCCCCATTGTACACTTATGAAATATTGATAAAATGTAAATTCAGACGATAAAATAAATCATTCAAATATCTTGCAACGGTTATTTCATTTTATATATGATTTTGTTTCTTGTTTTTGCTGAATTCTCTTTTTCGATTGTCAAGTTTGGTACCGTAATAGATGCAGGTGGATCGAATACTCAAGTTTATGTATTTAAATGGAATGATGCAGATCCGATTCCTGCTCCATCATTGATTACTACTACTGACCCAACTCAAAATAAGAGCGTTTCTCTCGTGTTAGATAGGTGTTTGTATGATCAAACAATTATACCTTCAATTTTCCCGGAATTGTTGTCATATGCTCGCGCAGCCATCCTTGAAAATGGAGGAACAGTCGGGGGGTTAAATAGTACAGAGCTTTATGTGAGGGGAACATCTTCGATGCGCGATCTAAGTGAGCGAGAGCAGGAAACTGTGATTAATAAGACACTCGATTATTTATATAACAATTCTGATTTTAATGTTACTGATGATTCTGTTGCTGTCTTGGATGCAAATGAAGAAGCAATTTTCGCTTGGGTTTCTGTGAATTTAGCCCTTCAGAAAACTCAAGGGCAAACAGTACCAGTTATTGGAATTTCAAGAGGTAATAACTACTATGTTATTGAACATGGAGATACAAAATACTCGAAATACATACATAGTATTAATTTTGTTGGATCAAATGTCAAATTAGTTGTTTATGTTGATACAAAGAAATCAATTGGAAGAGCAATTGTTAATCATACTCTTCAAGAAGCCAGAGTAATTGGTAGAGCGGATATTAATAGTAGTTGCTATGTTGATGGATCAACCAACGAAGACGAAGATGATATTATTATTTTAGTTAATGGAATTGGTGGATATAATCTGTGTAACGAATCATTGGCAAAAAGGACATTGTCTCATGAAGCCAATTATCCATATCCATTGTACTTCTTTGACAGAGTTTCTCTTCCAATACCCACAGATAAAGTATATGCAGTAGGGAGCTATTATTCCACATATGAGTACATTTGGAATAACCTAACATCCACATCTGGTATTTATTTGAACAATGCTACTGTGGATCAAATGATCACTATCGGGACCGAGTACTGCAATTATGACCTTACAGAATTGAAAGACAGATTTCCAAATGTTGCAGAATCATACTTAGCTACAGATTGTTTTGAATTTGTGTACACAAACAGGTTACTTAAGTACGGATATCAAATCCCATCAATCGAAAGAGTCAAAAAGATAAACGGAAACTCGATTGGTTGGCAACAGGGAGTCATTCTATCGCGGGTTTTAGGTGAACCAGATGAAGAAGAAATTGAGCAAAGCCAAATCTTCGGAATAGTAACAGGAGCAGTAGTATTCTTGATTATTATTGTTCTATCAACTATTCTAATCAGAAGATGTACTAACAAAAATAAGGAGGAGGCACAAAAAAGATCCAAACGCCCTGTTTATGACAATGATTAAAAATCATTTTTTGGTCGTATTAAGTGACACTTTTTAAAAATGTTGGTCTTGTTGTTAGCTTTTGGCTTATCTAATTGGAACACAGAGCATTTAGGCCAACCAAAAATCTCAATGATCCAGGATGGCAATATATTGTTGTATTCGGAAAATAATATGGTTGCACTTCTCCAGGCTAATGATGGAGAGGTTGTTTGGCGGCAGAGGATTGAGAAGATCAAAGCTGTTGATATGAATGAGGCTGTTCTTGCTGTTTCAAATCACTATTTCTTTGTTTTAGATAACGAAACGGGTATTGTTCTTAAACAATATCCACATAATGTGAAGAGTGTTATTGGCGCTGCTTATTATAATGGGCTTGTTGCTATCAGAGGGAACAAGCAGCTCACTCTTTTTAACGGTACAGAGATTATATGGTCAGTTCAATTTGAAAGTGAAGATAAGATTATTCAATTTTCAACAGATGGAGAATTTTTATTGGCAAGCAATACCAAATTTAGCGCCATCGATGGGCAAATCATTGGAAATCAGGAACCTGCAAAGAGAGTTGAACCTCAATTCAAATATCATCCAACCGTTCTCGAATACTTCGAAGATGAAAAGCTTGTGTGGAGGAAGGATGAACCATACTATGGATCAAAATTATTGACATCAGTAGATTCTGATGTTGTAATGCTTAGTAATGCTACACATCTTTTGTTACTTAATTTGAAGGATGATAAACTGATCCTTGTGAAACCAGCAGTTATTCTTGGGTTTAATAGGCAATCAAAGAGGATCATCCTTTATACACCAGATGGGTTCTTGACTCTTGATTCAAAATCCAAAGAGATTGAAGAGTTCAAAGGGAAAGTACAAAAAACCATTATTGCTAATTCATCTGTAATTAATGGCCAAACAATTTTTGCATTCCCATCATATTGTAAAGTTGCATGTTCAACAGAGGTTCATTCATCCACACCATCGTCATTTGTTGTTGCAGACTGCGGTGATAGTATAGCTTCAGCACTTGTAGATACAAAAGGAAAAATCAAATATCATAACATTATTAATAATGCTAAATTCGGCATTTGTTGGTCATCAGGTGATTCTGCTTCGTTATCTTATGTTAAAGATAAGAAGACACCCTTCGTAAGTTCATTTTCCGCTTCTACAAATTCTCAAAGGACTTTTGAGACAGATTCCCTTGTTATCGCAATTGGCCATAGTACAATAGCTTTGGCTAATGGTCAGTTATTAAGTATCCACCCTGAAGGACTTAGTGCTACAGTTCCATTTGGAGATGCCCCTGCTCCATCTCTATTCGGTATTGGAGGAGCTGGACCAGCAGTATATATGCCTCATTTTCAAGGTTCAAGAAATGATGGTTCTTACAATAAGATTAAGTCAATTGCTGACCAGAATGGAAGGGTAGTTTTACAAGGAGATGATATTGTTCTTGTTGGCGAACAAAAAGATGGAATAATGCTACACCTTATTATTGTTGCTGTATTTGCCCTCATGGTCTTATGGGTAACATATGATCATTACACATCAAAGCAAAGTTCTTTCTGGAAATAAATAACTTCTAGGAATTTATGTACGTTTATAATTAATGAGTAAATCAGAGAAAGACGCGGCAATAATAATTCAAAAATGGTGGAGACGATTTATTACTAGAAAAAAACTTGTTATTGATGTTAGAAAAGAGTTTGAAAGTATTTGTGCTTCAATTGGTGATTATGACCCAACATGGGAATCTCCAAACATGTCATCTCCTAAATTTCCAAAAAATATTGAATCCGAAAAATTATGGATACAAGGATCCATTGCAAACAGAATGGCAGAGTTGAAATACCAGCAAAGTCTCCCTAAAGAGTAAAACATGTTTTATTTAATCGTCTATACGTTATTGAAGATCAATGGCATCTCTACCAATCAAAATATATATACGAACACGCCCAACTACTGATTTTGCGAGCGAAAATATAAAAATTTTAGATGATCATCAAACTGTAACAATTAATATAGATAAATCAGATCCATTAAATTTTCTTAATACTCCTGAGTGTAATTATTTATTTAAATTTCATAGCATATTGCATAATGTGAGCCAGGAAATTGTTTTTGAGGAAGCAGCTAGAGAAATTGTTGATTCTTTTATTCAGGGGTATAACGGGTGCATTTTTTCTTTTGGGCAAAGGGGATCAGGAAAAACTTTCACAATGTTTGGAGGTATTAGGCATTTTAAGTATAGAGGAATAGTTCCCAGAACATTAGGCTACATATTTACTGAGTTGGAAAAGTTTAAGACAATCAATTTCACGTTATCTGTTCAATATTTTCAGATATTTAATGATATAGTATATGATTTGCTGAGTGATGAAGAGAAAGAAATGCAAGTTGCAGAAGATGAGACAGGGAATACATATGTACAAAACCTATCTGCGCATGAAGTATCCGATGTTCATTCTGCCATTAGTCTCCTTATCAAAGGAGATTCTAAACTTTCACTTGGTGAGCATAAGCATAACAGATCTATTCACAGGAGTCACTGTGTTTTTGTTTTGGATCTTGTTGGAAGGAAAGGCACCAGAATGACTAGATCCAGGCTCTATCTTTTGGATTTAGCAGCCTCTGAAGAAGCTAGTGATTGTGCCTATGTTAACAAATCCATTTCATATATGCAACAACTAGTTGTTTCTTTGGTTTCAAAAGAAACCAAACATCTTCCATTTAGGAGGTCAAAGCTGACATATCTACTGAGAGAGGCCATAGGGGGAAATTGCCGTACAGCTGTTTTGGCCAATGTATGGCCAGAGAAGGAGAACAATAGAGAAACAATATCTACATTTCAATTTGCAACAGAGTTAAGCAAAGTCATGAATAACTCAAAGGTGAACACAATGGAACCAATAGAGTTGAGAATCGAGAGGCTTCAAGAAGAGCTTAAAATACTTGAAGCCGAAGCTGAACTTCAGTCAGAGCTCGCAGGGAATGTTAAGATAGATGGTTTGAAACAAGAAGAAGAACAACAAGTGTCCGAATTAGTTTCATTGTTTTTATCAGATGAGATAGACTCACTTCCTTTACAAAGTGTTGCCCACGCTAAGGCAATTTTTTCTGAAATCAAAAAGAAGTATCTAGATATTCCTAATGCTGTTATGAGAGAAGTGGGAGCCAATTTCATATTGACAGAACGCGTCAAGAATATGAAAGCTCCTAAGGATGTTGGAACTATTGATGGTACAGGGTTTAGTATTGGTGTTGCTCCAAGCCAAGATCGCCCAATTAATATTCGAACAGTTTTAAAGTCAGATAAGTCTTCTGTTTCTGGGAATAGTAGAGCAGATAACCCTCCAGTACCGACAAAAGAGCAGATGTTTGAAATATATAAACTCCGCGACGGGAAAATTACTTCATCAGAACTTATTGATGCGAAGAAACAGACTAAAGATCTCGTTGCTAAAAAGAAAGTGGTTGTGGAGACTGTTAATAGACTTCATGATGAAATGGTGAACCTATCTAAAGATATTGAAGATAAAGGACTTAGGAAGAAGGATAAATTATACGAAGAAGAAGCAGCTTTGATTACAAAAGATATTGAACTCAAGAATGAATACAAGAATTTATACTCAGAGATACAAAAGATTCAATCAGAAATTGATCAATTGAAAGAGAAATGTGGTGTTATTCGAAATTCTGTTATGACATCGTTTGATGAATGGTACAACAAATGGATCAACGATGAACTCTATACAGAGCTTCTTGTTGCTTTAAGCAAAGATTCTGATGGGACTCCAAACGGAAAGGAGTCTGCGGCATCAAGGAATAATAACAAGGGTAAGGGTAAGGATCCTGTTAAACCTATCAAAAAGCCCCCTCCTCAAAAAGTGAAAAAGTAATAAAGTATTCAATCATATTTTATGAATGAAAATACCGAAAAATGGATTAAAGAATACAATGAGAACCTCCCTCTTCCTGAGCCAGAATATACTAGTAAAATGTTTGGATGGACCATAACGATACAAGAATTGCAGGATTTTATTATATCCAAAGAAATTCAGAGCACTCCTGATACAGCAACGTTTGGTATAAAGGTATATATTTCTGTTTTTAATACCAAAACGGGCCTGTTTCATGGAAGAACATGGTCTTCTCCGTTAATTACCAATATTACTGTTAACTTTTTCAATTTAACATCTCATGGTATTCTTGTTGGTGCTGAATGTTTAATTGTAATTGAGTTTTCATTTTGTATTCAGTATTATGGCAATGAAACATCTGAGAATTCGTTGTTTTTTACTGTAGTTTATCCACAAACAACAGTGCAACATATATGTCCTTTGTTTTCTGGGTCTCCTCGATTTCTTCTTCATAATCCTACTGATTTTACCAAGGTACTAACTACAAGACCAGGGCAATTGATCATTGATTTGCAAAAAAATGATGACCTACTAAGGGCCTCATCATACATGCCCAAATGTACTTTTATGCACAGGCCCCCTCCAGGTGTTGTGAAGTTATCCCCATTATCATTAGAAGAAACTAGGCCTTTGATTATAACTGATGTTAATGTTTTGGCATCATCAGATTTCGTATCAAATCTTAAATCTGAACTGATCAATATGTTCTCGATTAACTATAAGCAGCCTCCACAGAATTTTATGATGACAATATTGAAATTTGCTGTTCATTTAGGAGTACATAATTCATATTGTTTGATAGCAGATTTATTTAAGGCCGAAATCAGCGAAAATTCTAGATGGAAATTTGATGGACAAATAAGGATTCCTAACTATGTGAAAGACCCTCGATTTGCTCTTATTATCCAATTTGTTGTGACAATCGAGCTTAATACTGATTTTCTCAATCTTCAAGAATTTAGCGGTTCGTCGAGGAAACAAATGATAGATATTCCTTTAGGATATAATGTAATATTTCCCACTGTAGGATCGCAAGTTACTGTTAAACTTTCTCGCGATGCCCAGTTTTCTCCATTTGGATCTCGAATATGTAAGGTTCCTGAAACAATTCCATCGATTTCTTTTTTGATAAGGGATACTCCTATTCCTGAAAAGCAAAATGATTTCTCAGTTCTGCCTGTTGAGTTTAAGCCACTTATTGGATCAGATGGAGGTTCTCTTATGCCATTTGATCCTCTTACTGCTCCTGAGGATCCTCTAATTATTAGCGAGATCATGGATAAAAACAATCATAATCACATTAGGCTTCTTTTCAAGTTTATCACGATCACAGCAGATTTCTCTTCAAGATTTCCTCTTAGTACATTTCAGAGATTTATTTTTAGAACAAATTTCTGGCCAATTGGAGAAGTTGAATCAAATACATGCCTAATCACTGTTTTAAGGGAAGGTGTTTATTATTTTTCCGAAACTAATTCGAGAGATGGACAAAAAGGGTCTTTTCTTAATGCAGATATTGACTTGATATCCATAGATCATATAATCAACTATTTTGTTTTCATGAAAAGTAATGAATTAAGGGTTCAGATGATTGATGCTGAATCAGGAATAATGATTGGGTCTTTTCAAATCCAAACAATGTCACTCTTGAGACAAAGAAGACAATCATTGCAGTTTAATTACCAGTCTAGTTTGATCTCTGTTGATGGAGAAAATCTTGGTTCTATTCACATGATATGTGGTTCATTTGGAACAAAGGATGGTGTTGTTGATGAGTGCGAATTCAACCTAAGGTATCCTCCGACCAAAAAACTGATTGTTGCCGAATCTTTGATGAGTGTTGACAAAGATTTCAAAGAAATGGTGATGAAATCCTCCGAATCGCCAAGTGAAATGGCTATTAGATACAGGAACGGAAAAAGGAGACAATTTATTTTAAGCGATTTACAAAGAAGATTTTTACGATCCAAAGTTATATATCCTATACCTGGTATTGAGAATACATTCACATTTGTTTCAGCCTTCGAGCCTCAAAGTAATATGTTCATCACATTATCAATAGATGATGAAAGAATTCGATTTATTGGAACATCAAAATCGAATTCAAAACGACCTGAATATGAACAAAGTGTTTTGTTGAAAAGATTTGCTAAAGAACGATTCAATTTGTCAGGAGAATCATTGATTGATAGAATGGCTTTAATCAAACCTCCTGAAAGGTTTTCTGTGGCTTCAAACCAGCATTTATCATTGGATTTCTCATTTTTTACTCTTGATGAAATTGAAGAAAAGGAAATTTCTATTTCGATCCTTGATGAATCTTCAGAAATACTGGATTTATTCACGATCCAAGTTCGTAGATCAAATATGATCGTCCATGACACAGTTATAATATCAATTCCAAATGGGAATCCTTTTAGGCGTAATTTACCAACAATAAGGAAGATTGATAATGTTATTTCATCTTCTCAGTTGATCAGGGCTTCGAATTCTCAGAATGGGATTGCTATATCATCACCAAATGTAGCAAATCAAACGCAATCATATTTATATATATATGATAGTGAAGGGGGGCTATTAAAGGTTATAAAACTAATAATTAATACAATGAGGGCCGAAACACAATCAGCTGGGGGCAGAATTAAGCTCAATTTAAAGCATCACATAGGTCACTCAATTTGCTGTAGAACAAGTGATTTTCGGATTGCCAGGTTTGCTACTTTTGAAGAACCAGGGGAAATAAAAGATACAGCAGATGTTTATGCCCTTGCAATATCTTCTGGAGTGGTTCAACTTCATATATGTGATCAAAATAATCCAGGACAAAGCACGTCAATTTTGCTAATGATCAAGGATTCTCCACAAAATCCATCTGCAAAAATTATGACAATCAAAGAACAATTAGTTTTCAAAGTTGGAGATTTGAATGATAGAGTAATAAGCTATAAAAATACATCCAGTGAACCACAGGCCTACAAAATATCGACAACACATCCTCATCTTGTTTCGTTTGAGCAACAATATTTTGAAATAGGAGCTTTGGGGGCATGTAAGCTTAGAATATTATTCCTTCCAAATCAAAATGAAGAATGTGTGAGTATCAATGTTCTTGTTCAGGAAAAAAACAAAAACTCTCAAATCGATTGTTTCGTTTTTAGTGTACAATATGTAAATTAATACTTATTATATTTGATATTTGCCTTATTTGTTCTTTTTAGCTCGGAATTCATTAATACTTTTTTCCAATTTTGAATTTTCTTCTTCAAATCTCGAAATAAGCTGACTTATATACTTTAATGTACTCTTTGCAATTTTGTTCTCTAATATAATCTTCTCTGTTAATGAATCATTCACATATTGTGATTTTGATAAGTCTGTTTTGCTAAACTCATTTGGATTCATATTGATGATTTTCTGGTTTATATTTACCTGTAAATTGTTAATATTCATAGAAAGTGTGTCAATTGCTTCCTCTAATTCATTGTTCTCATATAAGAGTTTGAAATGCTCGTAGAAGTAATTGCCATCTCTTTTCTTCATATATTCAGCATTCTTTTCGCGTGAATTCTTAAATTCAGCCATCATTAAACAACAAAGTTTTTCTGCATTTTCGTCCATTTTTATGTTTTGTTTTCTCCTGATTTGTTCCATCTCCCTCTGTCCATCTTCGAGAATCACAGGGAACAGTAATGGATACGTGAATATAAGTGGGTGCACATTTGAAAAAATGGGCACGAGCCAAACGGGCTCTGTTGTTTTTCTTCAGGTCAGCATTGCCATTGAATTTGTTGTTGAGAGGTCAATTTTCTCATCTTGCTATGGTTCTAGTGGAGCGGGTGTTATTTATTTTAACTGTTTGAATGGAATTTCGAGCCTTAATTTCGTATGTTCATTAAATAGTTCAATTATCTCTGGAACAATTCATAACTCCGCAGCATTTGCCTTTATTTCTTCATCAACGACTGGGAAAAATAATGTTAACTACTTATCCATTTCAGAATCCCGAGGTTTGATATCCCCATTTGAGATTCTCAAAGGAACACAGAGCCACCAGGGTGTTAACAGCTCTTTTAACTATATGGGATATTATTCAGGTGTTGGACTGCAATTATCTGCACAATGCCAATTCAAATTTTCTACAGTATCAAGTACATATGCCACTCTTCATACAAGTATTTGCTTTTACAACAAATTATCTATTTCATCTTCGTATGTTAATTTTTGTAACAATAGCCAAACAGCAAAAAGTTCATGGGGCTTGATTGCAAACTATATAACATCGACTACATCAATATATAGTTGGGTTTTTTACAATAATGATAGGCTTTCAAAGCTTTTTGCACAAGAGGATGGTACATGTATAGTTAGATCATGTAAATTGGATTATAATCATCAGAATTCTAATATTATTATCACTACACCATCAACTTTCGACCAAACATACAATCTAGAGCTGCTTGGTGATAGCTTATGTTACCGAAATGAATACACATATATCATCAGCAATCGAAACAAATCAACATGGGCCGTTTTTCTAATACATTGTATTTTTTAATCCATCATATAGAACTCATATCTTACTATATCATTGTCTGGATGCAAATAAAGGTACTTTCAACGTTTTCGGAATGAATATGATAATTAAAACATTAATCATCAGTAACGATGGCAGGCCGAATATAATGCCAAAAACAATTCTCCAAAGAACCAACTGATAAATAAAAGATGTGAATGATGAAAAATAACTTGAGAGATCATCAATTCATAAAAAATTTCATTGTTTTTCAAAGAAAAGTACTTTAATTATTTCACAGATGTTTTTATATGTTTTAGCAAAAGATCAATGTTTAGTGAAAAAACCCTCTCCAGATTTTGAAAGTATTAAAAACAATGTATTTTTATGGAATCAGAAAATATCATTTTGTTCTTTCAGTTACACATTGGATGAGAAAGAAACTGATCAATTAACCAACCAAATAAGCACTTCTATGCGAGAATTTATTTTGAAAATCATTATCACATTATTCATTTTTTGGATTCATGGCTGTTTTGGAAATCTAAATAAGAAAGAAACAAGAAAACCAGAACTCAAGTATTCCCCAAAACTTTTTTGTGAAGTTGAAACTTCTCAAATTGAGTCTCTATTCTCGCTGAATGAGAATGGTATAGTTTTGGGTGCTATCTTAGTGTGTGAAAAGGAGAATATTGCTTCAGGAAGGTCATATGTTGAAATCAGTGTAAATATTACCCACTGTTTTTTCTCAAGATATTCATTTCACTACAGCGATGGTGGTGTTATATATGTAAATGGTGGGTCTTACTCAATGAATGTTAATTTCTCAATGTTTTATAACTGTTTAGCCCAAAGTGGAGGGGCAATATTCTTTGTTTCTTCAAATGCAAAAATAAAAAAGATATGTGCTAATAGATGCTCTTGTGGAGATTATAATGGTGGTCATTTTGCATCTATTTCTGCTTCGCAGATGAATGAAGTGGAGTATCTATCAATATCAAACTGCTCTGATTCATTTACTGGTGAAGATTCAATTGAATTGATGGGAGGATTTCAGAGAGTTGACAACACAAATAGTTCAATGAATAATGCTAATAGGGGCTCTGGTCTTACTATCAAGTCTCCATCGTTATTCACAAGCTCATTCTGCGTTTACTCAAATAACATTGTATCAGAATACAATTGCTTATACTTCTATTCTAATTCAGGAACAATATCAATGTCATATGCTAACATTGTTCATAACAACAGTCCTTATGATGGAGTTGTATTTGTCGATGGAGATGGAATAAGAAAGATGAATTATTGTATATTCCAAAATAATCAAAACTATCTATTCTGTGTTTGGTCGGGATCTCTTGAAGTGTCTCATTCTTTCTTTGATTTCTCTGGATCATTCTCTACTTCAACTGCTGTATCCACAACAAATGATTCATTTACCATAAGAATGACATATCAAATACAATTCTTCAATTCTCTTCATTGTAATGCAGATATCTCAGAAAGGACAATTAGCGAAACACAAAATACAGTAACATCTGAGATTTCATGGATTGTATATTCCGTTTTTAGCTTATTATTTGTCGTCCTTCTTGTGTTTTTAGTTTTTTACAGAAGCATTGCTACAAATCTCCTTGCGAGACATCAACTTGAAGACAGTTTGCAATGTGATTTTGGTTGATTGAATATTTTTTAATGTTTTTAAATTCATTTGATTATTTGCATAATGTTATCCTTCTCAAACATCTCCAAACAATCCATTTGGTATAGTATTTTTAAAAACAACCTCATTTCTTATATTCTGAATTCTCGAGCAATTAGAACATATAAGAATAAAGGAATAGAATAGTTTTTGATGTTGTTTTTGAATCTTTTGCGATAACAACACCATAGTGAAAGAGAAGATTGAACCAACAATGATAGTACTAAAAAACTTGAAACATCAGTCAAAACAAATGATATCCAATACTATCAACAAAAAATTGAAACCATCATCCTTTTGAAATAAGGCATTTTTTTTATTATTCTAAGAACAAATCATATTTGAGACTGTGAGTGTTATTGGTGTGCACAATCCATTAACTTGTTTCCCTTATTATTTTCAAAGTTCTCGTTGATTTTTGCCAACAATATGGAAAAACACAAAGTGAAAACTATTCAAACTGGAAGATCATTTTTTGTATTATCTATCCTGTTAACAGGGCTCCGGTGTTATTTTTACCATTTTTACAAACATGACATTTAGTATTATTTTTTTAGTCTCCAATTTGAAAAATCAGACCCTACAATATTCTCCATTATAACGCCTCCCAACAAGTTACTGTAAGGTTTCGAACAGTTTATTTAAATTTGATTTTTTTATTTGAAAATTTTAACAAGATTGAATAGTATTCAAATTTATTGTAAAAGGGACTTTTTCATTACCCCATTTTTAAGATAAAATGAAAACATTCTCTTTCGGGTTTAAAAGCATCCCAAAGAGTATATTAACATGGAATCGAAGAGATATATATTTTTCTTTGAGTTTCCCCCAAATTGAAGTGAAAATCGATAAAATTTCCAAACAAATAGGCTTTTCCTTCAGACTTGAATTATTTTTGAAGGTTATAATGGTTTTACTCATTTTTTTGATTCATGGTTATTTTGTAAAGCTTAATGGGAAAGAAAAACGCATTTCAAACCACAAACAATTAACCAATTTATTTATTGGATCCCAAATTTTCGGATTTGTTCCTTTCTCCTATCAGAATAATCATAATCATATTATTTTTTCGAGCACTGGGTGTAAAAATGAAAATATTGAAAATGGAAGGTCATATTCTGACGATAATATCACTGTTTCTCACTGTTTCTTCTCAAGATCTTCATTATTCGCTGGTGATGGTGGTGTTATATATGTAAATGGTGGGACATACTCAATGAATGTTAGTTTCACAATGTTCTATAACTGTTTGGCAAAAAACGGCGGGGCAATACAGTTTGTTTCTTCTAATTCACATCTCAGAATGATTTGTGCGAATAGATGTTCTTGTGGAGCTAATTTTGGTGGCCATTTTGCTTATCTTGTTGCTACTCAGATGAATCAATGTGAATATTTATCAGTATCATATTGCTCTCAAACCACCTCTGGATATAGTCCTCTTGAATTAAATTCAGGATATCAAGTTGTTGACAACACAAACAGTTCCATGAACAATGCTCAGCGGATTTCTGGTATTAGTGTCATATCACCATCATCATTTACAAGTATTCACAGCACTTTTTCCAACAACAAGGTATCAAACGGCATTTGTTTACAATTCTTTACCTTCCAAGGAATAGTATCAATGTCATATGCAAATATTGTTCATGATAACAGCCCTCAAGAATATGGAGTTATTTATGTTCAAGGATGGGCACAACAAACAATGAGTTATTGTATATTCCAAAATAATCAAAACTATCTATTCTGTGTATGGTCGGGATCTCTTGAAGTGTCTCATTCTTTCATAGATCACTCTGAATCATTCTCTTTAAATACATCAGTATCCACAACAAATGATTCATTTACCATAAGAATGACATATCAAATACAATTCTTCAATTCTCTTCATTGTAATGCAGATATCTCAGAAAGGACAATTAGCGAAACACAAAATACAGTAACATCTGAGATTTCATGGATTGTATATTCCGTTTTTAGCTTATTATTTGTCGTCCTTCTTGTGTTTTTAGTTTTTTACAGAAGCATTGCTACAAATCTCCTTGCAAGACATCAACTTGAAGACAGTTTGCAATATGATTTTGGATGATATTTGATCAATTCAATAGTCATGATAATATTTTAGATGTTGGTTTATAAGAATCCAACCACCATCATGCATTGTTTCTTCTCACATGCCCTCATTAAGTAACTAAACACTCATCTCTCACTGGCACATTTTTATTTTCTCTGCAGAAAAATGGGAAATCAAATTGTTTGTCCATCAGGCCAGGAATGGTATGAATCCGATTTTGAAATATTTAATTACGAAATCGATAAGAGCTTGATGGATGGAACGTTTATGCTCTGTTTTCAAGTTCGCACACCGAATTCAAAATTCCTGCATGTGATTAAAGCTTTTCGAATTCCAAATCAGGAATATGAAAAGATTGTTAAATTATATTACGATACTTTTTCACATATGACTAAAATCCCATCCCATCAAGTTTTCGGGAATTTAATTTCTCAGCCCATTCTAACACAATATGGCGCTTATTTACTACGGAAAATGATAGATTTTCCTTTACAGGAAAGAATATCAATGGAACCGGTTCTAAATCATATTGAAAAATTATGGATTTCTTTTCAATTGATATTAGCTGTGAGAAATCTCCATATGTGCGGGTTTTCTCATGGAGATATTAAACCAGAAAATATAATGATATCTCAAAGGCTTATGATGACACTAGTTGATCATTCACCCTATAAACCAAAGACAATTGGGCCTAACCAGACACATTTTTTTATTCACTTCTTTTCATCAAGGAGATCGTGCGCTTATATAGCTCCTGAAAGGATCACAAATGAAATATCCATTGATTATTCTGGATTCGAATCTGATCTGTTTAGTGTTGGTTGTGTTATTGCATATTTATTTCTCAATGGAAAAGACCTTTTTAATTTTTTAAATATTCAAGATCCAAATTATTGTCCTGATCTAAGCTCAATTGAAGATAAAAAGATTCGTAACCTAATTAGTGGTTTGATATCAAGGGACAAAGCTAATCGAATTCTTTCTCACAACATGGCTATGGAATGTTTTCCTGAGTGGTTTCGAGAGTATTATGACTGTTTTGTGAAATATGATTTATCCAATGTATCTGCTTCATCAATAGTTAGTTCTTTTCCAGAAGTTTTTCCGATATTTCAGAACATTAAATGTGATGGCGCGCTCCTATATCTTGAGGTAATTAGTGACTCTTTTAATAAAGCCGCAACGCCAGAAACAGTGATATTGCTGATAAAATGTTATGTTGATATTACAATTCAACTTAATTCTATTGAGTTAAAATTACATAGAGCTCTTCCTCGTCTCTTATTTTTATTTGGGTATAAGAGTGTTACTATCAATGTCAAAATTCTGGATGGGATTATGTCGATTGTTGACTCAATAAAAGATGTTCCTTTGGAATACATAGATTATGGTAAGAGAATTATTATTCCATTTTTAGCAAGTTCGATTGATGAACATTGGATAGAAAGCTTAATGTGTCGATTGCCCCAATTTGCACACACTTTATCTCGGATTTGGCCATCCTTCCCAGATGATCTTTTTGTGAAACATGAGTTATTCTCCAGAATTCTTCTTTATGATTTGGAGAGCCAACATTCATCTGAAAAGCCTAATGATATCGTTTTAAGACGCTTTTTTGATTGTTCAATAAGAGCTGCGTCAACAAAATCCATTTTGCTATTTAGAAGTCTCTCAACAATTTTTTTTAATTTATTATCCTCCAAGAATTATATCGATGATATAATAAGCTTCGTTGAAAGCTTTTATTCATCTCTTGATCAAGAGTTTAAATATGGTATTATTGAAAATACCTTAATGGAGTTCTCATCTGTTTTGATTGACTACTTGATAAGTGGATTTGTTACTGCTAAGATAATTAGATCAATTAAATGGATGATCGAGTTAAGTATAATTTCATTAAACCAAATTTCAATAATTGCTGAAGTTCTGGTTTCATATACAACCAACGATAAAATTGTTATGTATGAAATAACTCGTTTGCTTAATGCATTACCAGATCCATATCCCATTTTTAATTGTGCTGAATGGTATAATAGAACTATTAATACTGCCAATGTAGATATGTGTAATCCCGTGAAACATCAAAACCTTAATACTAAACCATCAAGAAGGAATTTTGCAAGAGCTAGTTTTCTTCCAGCTCAGTGTGGTTTCTTTAAGGGTTCCAAGCTATTTCCCACCAGTATATCGTCAATGACTACAAATAGCACTCAAACAATAATTTGCCATCATGACAATAACTTCCTAACTCGTGTTAACTATGAGAGTATTATTTCTGAGTTTGTATGTGAGAATACCAAAGTTTTTCCTGAGGTTTTTAATTTGATTGAAGGGATTCCTAAAACAACCAATATCCTGGCTTCAGACTCAAAAACTTTTAGGATACTCGATGGGGATCTCAATACTGTTTCTCAGTCAAATATGCCTCATGAAAGCATGATCAAAGTATTTGATTCTGAAAATGCGTTGCTAATAACATCTGAAATCCACTTATTTAACATTGATTCACATAAGAGGATCTTTTCTGCAAAGATTGGAGATATTAAACCTGTTTGCTCAACCATAATGAATGAGACTAACCTTGTAGCAATTGGATCTTTGAATTCGGTTACCATTTTCGACATGAGAATTGAATCGCCTGTTTATAGTTTTAACATGAAATCCCCTATTTCGATATTATCGCTTGAACCAAATTCAAATATCGCTATTTCTACACCAAAAACCATCAATCTTTATGATCTAAGAACAATAAAACCATATTTAAGCATTGATGGTTCACAACAGTCAATGTTTCTCAATCGAAGAAAACTATTTGTTTTAAATGAAAATGGAACCTTTTCGATTGATTATAATGAACCAATGAATAGCCTTTGTCTCTATGACAAGAATGTAACGACCTATCTTGAAACAAGCACAAATAATGATATAGTATTCTTGCCCAAAAAATACTCTCATTCTCTTCATGGTCACATCCATACACTGACATCAGCTATCCCTAAAGGAGATCTTGTGTTTTCTTCAGATGAATCCGGATTTCTCAACCTCTGGTCTCCATATTTGGAGAGAATTGCCCAATAAATTGTTATTCATCAAAAAAATATTATTCCCTGTTGATATTTAGTCCATACGGGTTTTAATCTCTCGTGTGATTATCTGATCAGGAGTAATAATGTGAACAATGCCACCCCATCCACTGATGGAATCACGTTCTACAGCAGCAATAAGACACTTGGAAATTGTCTCGAAAAGCTCATTGGGATTCATTTTTGGTCTCCACAAGCTCTCGCACACACCGTATAGCATTTCTTCGGCGGTTCCAGCAACAGCGAAATTGTTAGGAGTAGCGAAAGCTCCGATTGAATCTGATGTTGCCAAAAATGGCTCGTTTGTTTCTGGAATCAATCCTGCTATAACTGGCGATATGAAATATGGTCCAAACCTGTGTTCATATAATAATGATCCAACAAGATTCTTAAATCTAATAGGTTCAACAGGCCTTTCTTCTCTTAATTCTAGTAAATTTACATCAAAACGTAGCTTCTCATGAACTGTGGCAACATCAGTAGCGAGCCCACTCAAGCCTAGGAAAATTCTATCATTAATCTGGAAAATTCGTTTGAAATCATTCGAAACAGCCTGCATTTGAACACCAAGATGGCGATCTGAGGCGATTGCAACACAATGATCACCTGCCATTGCAACTAAACACGAACCATTGTAGCTGAATATGTCTCCCATTAAAATGAAGATTTTGAATAAGTCCGGCTGACCAATTTGAGAAAGAACAATTTACATCCTTGTTTATTCTAGACTAGGTTGGGCTCAAGATTGCTCAATGATATAGAGCGCTCATCTATTTTTCTTGTCTTGCAATAAATGCAGCAGAGTATCACTAAGAATATGATAAAAACAGACACTATGGAGAGTGTTTTGGGATCAAGGATGTGTCGTATGCTTTTGGATTCAGTTTTAATTTGAATTGGTGATGGAAAAGGAGTCATTTGATTTGTTATGGCATTATGAGTTTCTTTTGATGTTTCAACAAGAGTGTTAAATGGAGAATATTTGATTGTTTTTGTTGGAGTTTCTTTATGAGTGCTGATTGGGGTTTCTTTATGAGTACTGATTGGGGTATTCATTGGAGATTTCTGTTGAAGAGGAATATCAGCATTACAATGAAGAGAATTGAAGAATTGAATTTGATAAGTGATTCTAAATGTCATAGAATTGTTTGTTTTTGTTGATACTGCATTATTATTTGTAAATGATGATGATGGATGGTCTATAAAAGAAATAGACACTTCCAAAGAACCTGAATAAATAAAGAAGAGGTAATTTTTGTTGTCATGGAATATGCAATATGTCAACTTTTTTGTTCCAGATCCTTGGCAATATAAAACTCCATTTGATGGACTGTTGTTATGAACAATGTTCATATATGATAAGAGTACTTCATAGGTGCTATAAAAAATGTTAATACAAATGCTATTAGCTACTTTGTTATTAGAGAATGAACAGTAAGAACTTGTGAAAGATAATGGAGAATTGATCCCAATACCAGAATATGAATGAACATTGTTCATTGAACTGTTTGTGTTGTAGACCCTCTGATTCCCTGACTTTATGAAAATTGGACAAAACCCAGATGAAAATATTGGACCACATGATAAAGAAAGATATTCCACTTGGTTTTCCAGAGAAGAATAAATATTGGCAAATTGGCCCCATATATAATCCCCAAATTTGCAACCACAGGCACATATCATTCTGAGAAATGAATTTGAAGAATCGAAATATATTGCTCCTCCCTCATTGGAACACAAACAGTTATAGAACATTGAGTTACTAACATTCATTGAGTAAGTGCCACTCTTAACATATATCACTGCTTTCTGAATATTTAGATGATCTTGAGAAGAAACAGTCTGAAATATGGATGTTCATTTGAGTATAAGACCTTCCTTTATCTAAACTTTCACTTTCACACTCAAGAACAGTATTTAAAATAATTGTGATGCCTGACATAAGAGACATAATCGAGAGGATTTGGGCATTTTTTGTTAATTTGTTAATTGGGCTTATAGCTGATATGTTATGTGAAAACATCAAAGAAACCAACAAAGATGAAATATTAAATTTCAAAACTGACTTTTCATGAATTATTTCCTTGAAAGAATTGAGGATCACGAGGTATGATCTTGGATTAATTCTAACTGGAATCTGATAATGATGAGGAGTTGGTTCAGAAAAAAAAGTCTGATGAAGTATTATTGATTAAAATTTATAAACAATTGTGTTTATTCTATTAGACTGTTTCAAGAACGTTTCCATCACTAATTGAGAAACAAGCACTAAACTTAATGAATTCGCACTTGAGCTATTTTGAGGTTAATTTATATGTTCATTAGAGTATCTTATGTAGTACTCTGAGGAAGAGGCATTGAATATGTTTAGAGGTAAAGTATCAGGGTCGATTTGATAATATACTGAAGATTTGATTCTTTTTCAATGTTTGATCAGGCACTACGATAATATAAATATGAATTCTTTCAATTTTTCAGGGTAGTTTTTTTTATAACAAATTTGTGAATCTTGATGGTCGAGTTCTCAAAAATGGATAACACACAATTTCAGTTCACTTCTCTTATGTCACTTTTCAAGCACATCAAGCCTGCTCCTCCAGATCCAATTTTCGGTGTAGCAATTAAGTATGAAGCTAGCAAGCATCCACATAAGCAAATCTTTGCTGTGGGAGTTTATCGAACAGAAGAAGGTAAACCTTATGTTTTTCCATCAGTCAGAAAAGCCGAAGAACGAATTGCTAATAAGCATTTCAAAGATTATTTGCCTATGACAGGGCATCCCCAATTTGTTCAAAGTGCAAAAGAGCTCCTATGGGGAGAATATTTGCCAAAAATTGGAGACAGAATTGGTTCTGTTCAAACTATTGCCGGAACTGGCGGTCTTTCTGTTGTGTCAATGTTTGCAAAGAAGAATCTTGATTTCCCCACTGTTATGATTTCTGATCCAGCTTGGCCCAACTACAAGTGCATTTTTGGCGATGTTGGTCACCATCTTTCATACTATCCATGGGTAAAAGATGGAAGACTTGATCTTAATGGTACTCTTGACTCTCTGAAAAATGCACCAGATGGATCTCTATGTGTTATGCAAGCATGTGCACATAACCCTTCTGGTGTTGATCCTAACAATAGTGAATGGGAGGAGATATTTGATATGGTTAACAGGAAAAACCATACAATTTTCTTTGATTTCGCTTATATGGGATTTGCCAGCGGGAACATGGATAAAGATGCAGAGATCGTTCGAAAGTATGCATTGACTGGGAAACAGTTTTTTGTTTCTTATTCATTCTCCAAATGTATGGGTTTATATGGGGAAAGAATTGGATGTCTTCATGCTGTTTGTGCCAATCCTTCAGAGGCTAAAGCACTCCAAACAAATTTCGCTTCAGTGATGAGATCAACCATCAGTGTTGCTCCACAAAATGGTGCTTTGATTGCTCATGAAATTCTTAGTAACCCTGAGCTCAAGAATCAATGGGTAGGAGAACTCAAATCTATTACAAATCGTATCATCGATATTCGTGGAAAGCTGTGTAATAAACTTGAGAAGCTCACATCAAGGGATTGGTCATATCTTAAAGACCAAAAAGGTATGTTTGGTTATACAGGATTGACCAAAGAACAATGTGATAGGCTTGCTGAGGTTGAAGGTGTTTTCATCACTGACAATGGAAGAATTTCTGTTCCTGCTCTAAACAATAGCAATGTTGATTCTGTTGCTAAAGCCATTGCAAACGTGGTTAGGAAGTAAAACATCAAGATTTATTCATTTAACATGGAATGTTGGTTATCATTAGCCTATACTTATTGTAGTTTCTTCCTGAGATTTCAATAATTTCATTCTCATTGACAGCTGTGCATCCATCTATTTCGCTATATCCTTGCCTAAACACTTTCTTCCATGATGATAAATCCATTACAAAGCCATTTGTATCCATCATTGGAACCTTAATGGGATCTTTTGTTAATGGATCAAGAGCTCCATGCAAAGGACATTTGGAATTCTCTTCCTCGAAAATTAACTTTTCTTTTTTAAGATTCCTGAATGGTGTTTTTGCTCCACCCGAATTCATGTTATTCGAATCCAGAGGGCTGATCCTCCTTTCTTGAAGTCTTCTTGAGTGTCCAGTTATTGGCGTTCCGGAAACTTTTACTTCTTCGTTTGATTGATGGATTTGCTTACTTGTTTGTTGCTTTGGCTTTGAGATAGGAGGGGCAACTCTCACTGGTTTCTGCATCTGAGGAGCATTACCTGTATCAGCACCTGATAAACAAGATTCGATAAATGCAAATGCCTCTTTTTCTAATACTTCAATACTTGAAGGATCAATAGATTTCTTTTGGCCTCTTTTGAAATTAAGTTTACCGTCCACAATCTCATATTTATCATCTTTGAGTTTCCCATCTTTAATAAGTTGTCGATAAAAATTACTGCATTGATATCCAAGCCTTCCACGTATTGGTACAGAAAACAATCCCCATAAACCATCATCTATTTGAAGAATATCCCGAAAATAGTTGATTCTAGATATGAATTGTTTTTCTTCTTCAGCTGTAAAAGGACCCACTTTCTGTGGATCACCTGGAGGCCTATTGCGATAGAAAAAAGTATTTGGATTCTTAATAATTTGTTTAAAGGATTCTCTCCGTATTGGGCTCCAAGAATTCCATATATCTTGGGATACATATATTTTAAGTTTTTCTGGAACAACATCATTAGATTCGGCTTTCGGTGTTTCTATCTTCACCTTCTCTTTCTTTTCTTTCTTAGACATTAAAAATAAACGTACAGCTCAATTTTATCTACAATGGATGATTAGGGAAATTTGTTCTATATAAATCGCGGAACTTAGAATACAGTGAATTCGCGGCATTAACATATATAGTTCCGGGTTGGTTAAATTGTTTGCAATTATCAACAATCTGTTGAATATCTGCTGCAAACATTTCTGGTCTTTTGTAAAAGTCTAAGAATCTTATTAGCCTTTTTCTTATGGTCCAAAAGTCCATTGGCCTCTTAATTGCTTCAAAATAAGTCGGTGCAAGATCCTCAGTAACAGGTCTCTGGAAAATAGACTTCAATCTTTCATCATTTTCAAGTTCATTGAGTATATTTGTCAGCTTGGTTCGATATTCATCCATTGTTTTGTTATAGTGATCTATTTTATCTTTGTCTTTATCTGTTCGCGGTAATTTATTGTCAGTGTTTTCTATAATTTGAGAAAGAGGAACGGATACAAATGTGGGTGACTCTTTAAATGATAAGAATGCACTCTTCATATCCTTATGGGGCAATATAAAATGCTTTCCAACAACTTTTTCCACAAACTGTATTTGTCTATCTATTACTTTGTGAAAATTCATGTAGTCGATTCCGGGATGTATTTGGCAGTGAACTAGAGTTACCCCATCATAATCTTTAATTCTTCCAACCCATCTGCTTGGATCCATGAATATTCCTTTATCATTAAAGCCTTGCTTCTGGAAATATGTCACTGCTTCATTATCAGCACAGGCCAGCATATCATATAGTGGATAAATCTGAAGCAGTGATTTCAAATAGTTCATTGCTAGTCGCCCATATCCTTTTGATTGCATTTTGGTATCTACAGCCAAAAACACAATCTCTATAAATTCTTCTTTAAAGAAAATCCGCGAGCATATCGCACCTGTAACAATCCCATTGTGCAAAATAAAAACTGATTCTGCGTTAAAATCAAAAACTAGACGAGATATATACGCCGCACCCATATTTGGAAGTTGACGAGAAAACAGGTTTTTAGAATCATTCAAAAACATTAATAACTGGGGATGTGCTGTAGACGAGTTACGAGCCATCCTCAATTGAGCTTGAGAATAAAAATCGTTGGGTCTCTGAAATGGAACTGCAGGAGTAAAAAGCCGCGATGGATGACGGATACATGGATGAATCCTCCTATTTCTAACATGCGGAGGACGTTTAATCCATATGGGCTGACGAAACTCGTCTTCCATTTGTCTGACACTTTTAAAAAACCAGGGTTTTTAATATATAGATCTCCTCTTAGTGAGAACTGCCTCCATCTGCACATTGTAGTATTTTGGATCTATGTTGTGTTGCCGTAGGATTTGGTCGAGTTGTTCTCTTGGTATTCTTAAGTGAACAATTTTTCTGTCAGCTTTTTCGGGTTCGTTACTTGGATTTCTGCTCTGTGTTAGAGTTTCTCGCTTTTCCTGGACAATTTCATCGAGAGATTTATCAAGAAGGCTGTTTTTAGACTTCGGCGTCTCTTGTTCAACAACAATTTCAATTTCGTCCATTTTGTTTCTGACAGCAAAAAGCGTTAAATTTTATGGAGATCGAAACATTTAATGTACCTCCTGAAGTCCTTAATTGTGTTAAAATCGAGACTGCTTTCATGCATATTGATCATGGAGACTACAATGGTGCGGTGAATTTGCTTTTGGAGTATGGAGATATTCCGTTTTTGTGCTATGAGATTTCGTATTTTGTTCGAATAAGGCCATTTTTGTTAAAGGAAATCTCGAATGTTTGTGTAGAAATTTTGAAAAAGTTGAATGATCATGATACATTCAAGCAAAGGTTGATGTTTTGTTGTTTCAATGGTTCTTTTTGTTTAATCTACCAACTTTATAGGCAAGGAATATATCGAATTGATGAAATAATCAAAGGAATAGAGTTCCGTCCTTTGATATCTGCTGCTATTTATTTTGCAAGAGACATTCCTGATTTTCTTGAGTATGCCTCAAGGCTTGATAACTATTTAAAATGGGCAAGCTTTATGCCAGAGCTTTTTGGTGATAATTATCAACTTCTTGATGAATATATTGAGTGTCATTGGAAAAAAAATACTATTGGGTACTCTTTGAAATACGACGACCTGAATATGTTTCAACAATTCCAAATAATACCTGGTTTTTCCTGGGAAAATGAAATTGAATGGAGCCAATTTGAACCAACATTGATACCTAAAAGTCGCAGTCCTTTGTCTGTTTCTGCCTTATTTTCAGCTGTAAAAGTTTTTAGATTTGCACTTCTAAATGGAGCCAAAGTGAATATAGAGGTTCTTAAAAGCTCTCTCCATGGAGGAAATTATGATATTATTCACTTCTCTGAGAATCTTTCATCAAGTATTTCGTTGCTACTTTTTGAAGCAGGAAAGTTTTGGAGGAATGATCTATTTGACTGGATAAAAGAAAAAAATCCAGAAGTTAACATATATGATTCTCAGATGGCAGCCTTTTCATTAAGGAATATTTTGTATCAAATTCTAAACGGAGGAGATATTAACCAAAAGAGCCTTTTCAATGATACTCCTTTAATTAAACTTGCTTCAATGGGAAGCTTGCCAATTATTCAATACTTTGTTGAACTAGGTGCTCAAGTCAATACATACAATATTGTTAATGCTTAATTTTTAAAATTTTCGATTTGATTTCAATAAATCTCCTCTTTATAAAGCAGCATCTTGTGGCCACTATCAAGTATGTGAGTACCTGTTATCAAAAGGGGCTGAAATTCAACCTGAAATTTGTAGTTAATATAGTTTTTATTTGTTAATATCTGTTTTATAATTGGACTCCTCTTCATGTAGCTGCTTATCGTGGATATTTAGAGATCTGCCAGTTATTCATTAAAAAAGGAGCAAACATTAATAATTATAACAAGGAATCTTAAATAATCAAAATAATTGATTTGATATTTTAGCTGGAGTCCTCTTCATGCTGCAATAAGCAGGGGGAAAACTGATATTGTTGAATATTTCCTTAATGAGGGAGCTGACATCGAATCAACCAATGAAAATTTGAATTTTTTCTTAATGGATTTCTTGATTATTTAATCAAACACCTCTTCATTTAGCTTGTGAGTACCGTCACCCAAGTATTTGTAAATTACTCATCGATAGGGGAGCCAAAATTGATGCAATTACATCTGTTCTTTTGAATAATATAATTTTTTATCAATTATTATTTGGAAACCCCCCTTTTAATTGCTGTTCAAAAAGGAGAGGTAGCAATATGTAAATTACTCATATCTAATGGTTCGGATGTTAATGCAGCCAAATTAATTCTTATAATATTTATGGTGTTCAATAAATTGTTTTGATGTTGCTCCCATTCATTATGCCGCTTCGATAGGCTCGAAGGTTTTATGTGAGTTGCTAGTTCAAAATGGGGCTGATATAAATGCGGAAGATTCTTTGTATAATACTCCCTTAAGAATTGCATTAGTTGAAGGTTTCTCAGCGACTGCCGAATATATCCAATCTGTGGGAGGTGTTGATAGGAGGTCTTTAAGCAAATCTGAAGAAAAAATGAGAGAACAATTCAGAATAAGATTGAATAATCTATAGTTTTAGTAAAGACATCATTCGACAAAAGAATATTATGTAAAGCACTAATCGTAATAATCAGGGTAACCAAATACAAAATCATTGTTGGTCAATTCATCAATGGATATGATGGTTTGGAAATAATCCTTATCATGCAATAAATCATGATAAGAAATATGTTCATGACAAAAAGGACATTCCCATATTCCATTTTTGATTCCTCTTTCAATAAATGATCTGATATCAAAACAATTCGAATGTTTGCATTTACATCCCCGTCCTGGATAGACAATTGTGTTATTCGATATGGGACATATTTTTGACATTCCTGGAGAGGGAGGAAGATGCATTGGAATTTGATTGTTTGATACAACACTTTGAACAAGGTCATTGATTGATCTGGCTTCGGAAATTCTTAGTTCAACATATATTGGGGCAAAAAAAACCACTGTACTAAACATTATTGTGTTCTGTCCAGAGTTGAGATAGCTTGTTACCTCAAAAGGAAGCCTTTTCGAGTTGAAAAACACTCCATTAATATTGAAAGTTAATGCCATTACTTGATTTGAAGAAAAAAGTTGTACTTTTTGGTTAAATTTTTCTTCATAAGCAAAATTATGCAGTATTTGATGCCTACCTGGCAATAGTGTAAATGATATTGTCTGATTGTTCACAATTGGTGGAGGGTCTTGTTGAAAAGGCATTTGAGGATAAGGAACCATTCCTATTGTTTGTATCGATGGATTATAAGTGGTCGCACTTGGAGGATAATGGAAAAAATTTGTTTGTGTCTGACTTGGATTCATTATTGGAATACCAACTAGACGAGCTTGACGAGCATTAGAACGGCGACGATTACGCTGTTGTGAATTGTCTACAACAGGAACTTCGAAGTTTACATCAACTTCAATATCAGCTGCACTCCTCGTCCTCCTTTTCTTTGCAGACATTGAACTTTACAAATCGGTTTTGTAAAGACTTTTTCTAACAAAGTTATCGTTAAGCTACAGTTGTGGGGATAAATTGGCATTATTTCTAAACCCCGCCAATATGATGAGGAAGACTAATGTGTTTGCATTCTTGGCCCCTGTGACTAAACTGAAATCTTTTAGAGACGGAGAGTATATGAATGTCGCTTTTGATGCTTTCGAGTGGGTTAAGGCAAGATATAATACAATGGAGGTTAATTTGGTTAATTTCAAGAATGAGGAGATTTTAAGTCATCTGGTCAAGGATATCGAAAAACTTTCAAAGTTACTCACTAAAATGATATTTGTATTCGATGGTGAAATTATGAATTCGAGGAAGAAGAAGTTAAGTGATCTGAAAAGCTCCTCAATCATGGGTATTGATGATGCATACGAGTATAAAAATAAAGGATATACGAATATATTCTTAGGAGAAATGAAGAAATATTTTATCCCAAGTATTGAACTCATGGAACTTTTATTTGACAAACTGAAGAGTAAATCGTTTGAGGTAATCAAAGCACCATATGATTCTGTTGCGTACCTCTCGGCATTGGTTAATAATGGTACCATAGATATGGCCTTCACCGATGATCCATCAATCCATTTGTTTCAGCCATCAGTTGTTGGTTTCCATTTCTTAAATGATTATACATACTCTTGTGTATCTCTTTCTGATATTCTTGAGTTTTACTCATTGAAAAAAAAACAATTAACAGAATTGTTATGTATTAGTGGGCAGGGACTGATAAAGACACCATCATTTTTAGGGTTAACGGGGTTCCTGAAACTATTTCAAAAAGGAAATACATTAGAGGAAACAATCAAATCATTAAGTCTTCCTAAAGAATTTATATCTAATCTCAATAAAGAGATCTCAGAAATCGAATTCCGAAAAAACAAACTCGAAGTTGTTGAGCAATCATCTTTGCTCGAAAAAAATTCCTCTCCTATAAAGGAAAAGATACAACTCGATCTATTTGGTAACGAATGCATTAGCTCACCATCAAAGAAGAAAAAGAAAACAGCGCCACACCAGCAATCAAATACTCTGGTAAGTTATTTCAAAGAGGAGAATTAATACCATCCTCGATGGGCGATCCAGCTATTATGAGGATGATTCATTCTCTTATATGGTTGAGTCTTAATAATCATTGTCTCTGGTTTTTCTGAATCTTTTTTCTCATCAAGATTGATTGTTTCCCATAAATTGTTGTTTTCTATTCTTATTTTGCATCTTTCATTATGACTGATTATGAAGAATGGATTATCGCAAGAATCAAATGATAAACACTCTGTTTTTGGATCTTCTAAAGCATTCTTCGTAACATTATATATTGTTGTTGTTAGAATGCAGAAGTAGGATACTAAAATCAATGGATAAAAGAAATAGTTTTCATTCCTTGGAAATATGTCCCCTCTCTCACTTTCTATTCTTATAATTATTGAAGAATCCAAACTAAAGTAGTTTCCAAGAACTAATGCTTCAGGATGGTTTAAAAGAGTATTAAAAAAGAGTGTATGATAAACACTATTCATCAAAATATCTTTTATTCTATTGCAGTAATAGTGTCAATAAAACTCCATACTCAATCGTAAAATCCCATTTATCTCGGAATAAGTCACCAAATGATAATCCAAATGTTACTGCTGGGGATACTATTAGTGATCTCATTTGAGTCATGTTTTGTGTGATTTTTGGTGATGAAATGGGTGTACGATTATGTGTCGATTGAAATGTTTTAGCTCTATATCCTGTTTTTTCCGGAGAAGGCACAGGAATGGGTATATCGGCTCGACAATAATAAGAATTTAGGTACTTGAATTGGAAGGTTGGCTTCAATGTCATGGAATTATTATTCAATGTCACATAAGAGAAATTTGATATGAATCCTTTATGTGATATTGAAGAATGTGACACATGAAGAGTGCCATCATGGAGAGAAAATAATGCATTTTGATTATTATTGAAAACACAATATTGAAACTGATATTTTCCATGAACATGAAAAATACCCAAATTTGGGCTATTATTATTGATAATATTAGAATATACTATAGAGCCCAAATTCCATTGAAGGTATATACAAATACCAACTTCTACTTTGTTACTTGAAAAGGTGCTAAAGGAACATTTAAATGATTTTGGATTAAAAAGGTATAACCCTGAAATAGCTACAACAGTATTTAAAGAGTTATTATCATTTTCATACAATATGTCTCCATTTGATAATGAAAAAGACCAACTCTTAGTGGGGGAAAATGAACATAGTGCAATAGACGAATATTCTACATGATTATTATTTCTTGTTGAAATTTCGGAAAAGCAACTATTAGATGCTGAACATCGATTTGCACATATCAATTTGAGAGTGGAGTTATTTGAATTGAAGTATATTGCTCCTCCTTTCTCACTGCATTCACAGTTATAGAACATTGAATAATATATACTTAGGCTATGTGTTTCACTCTTTACATATATGATACCTCCACTACCTGAAAAAACTGAGTATCGTTGAAAAGAGCAATGAGAAATGTCAACAGTGTTATCCAAATATGACCTTCCTTGGACTTTGAACTCTTCAATACAACCTGTGTTTACTGTACGTATCGAATCGCATGATGATTGAGGAATAATGATAATGGCTTTCTTCTTATTTGTGGAATGTTTCCCTAATTTGCATATTATATTCAATAATTTTGGTGGAATATTAATCCAGCCTTTTCTTTTCTTCAATGAAAGTAATTTTTTAATTATTCTTTTTAGTTTATCCCGAATTAAATATATATCTTTAAGAAATTTGTTCCATTTCGGTGTTTTACTACCTATGCTGCAAAAAGAATATATATTGTTCAATTTTCCATTTGGAATTATTACTTCCAAATTCTTAAAATCTCTCATTGAACTCAAGAATTGAAAGAAAATCAACACGTATAAATCAAATGGAGCATATAACATTGGGAAAATGATTGCTCTCAATATTATAATGTCAATTCATAAGATTTCACAATACCTTTTTCAATTAATGAGTTATTAGAATAACTTGGGAAAACTTTGCCAGAAAGTATTTATTTTAATTATGAAAATAATTTGGACAACATTGTATAAAACAAATCACCATTGTTTTTAAAAGACTTACTTTTTAGAGAGGGCGTGGTTTCCTGGTGTCAATGTTGGACCTTAGTTTTGTAATAAATTCAGCAGCCCTTCCAGAATATGTACTTCTACATAAATCAGATAATTGCTGCTTACTGCAATAATTATTAATTATTTTGTTCATTTCGGAAAACCTCAGGGGAAAAAAATAACGTCATGCTTCATTATTAATTTCCCTATAAAAACCTTCAGTGATTGATGAACCAAATAATCCAACAAAGTTCTCCTCCATCCTTCTTGGTTTGACAATTCTTCTCATCCTTATACGTTGAGGAGCAATTGCACTGATTGTTACAATTAATAAAGCAAGCTGACCATTGATATGAGGGTTTGTTGGTTTGATTAGTCCAAAAATCGACTTATCACTATCAGAATTTCTTCACAATTAATGAATAGAATTTGAATTCTTCTTTACACCATATTGTACAAAGTTATTTTTAAATTCTTAATGGCAATAATCAATACTTAAACTCAAAAGTCATTTACCCTTTAATATACAAGATAATGTCAAATAAAATGTGAAAAAAGCAGATTTTTATTTGTATAAAAAGTTTTCTGAGCTTATTAAAAATATTCATCATTATCCCCCATTTATATGCAATTTGATTCGAATCTGGGCTATTTTGAGGGCTGCCTGGGAGGATATTCAAAATATTGGATAATTCATTAATTCTCTTGATCAATCCTGTCACACATCTTTATATCTGGTTTTTATGGATACTTTGGGAAATTCTCACAAGTATTGTAACTTGGTTCAAACATTGACAAAGAAGTTTAAGAATTCTAATAATAAACATTAGCACTAATTGTTCAAGATGGGGCAATGTGTAAAGAAAGCTGTGAGAACCTCTTTATGTAGTAAATTTTATGAATGAGTTTTACTCACTGAAAATTGTTTTTCTTGGAGACAGTATGGTTGGGAAAACTTGCTTAATTGGCAATTTTGTATCTGGAAATGCTCCTGATAATGTTATTCCTACTATAGGTGCAGCCTTTGTTTCAAAAGAAATCGAAATAATGGGAAAACAAGTGGAGGTTTTAATTTGGGATACCGCTGGGCAAGAACTTTATAGAGGTTTGGCTCCAATATACTATAGGGATGCAGATATCGCAATAATTTGTTTTGATGTCACATCATCTCAGAGCTATGACTCCATTCAGTATTGGATTTCAGAATTAAATAAGAACTGTGAAAAAAACATAATAATTGTTATATGTGGAAACAAAATTGATCTTGAAGAAAAGCGGGTTATACAGTTTTCATCACCACAGGCAGCAGCAGAAGAAATTGATGCTATTTATTCTGAAACAAGTGCTATTACTGGTTTTGGGGTTGAAAGAATGTTCCAGACTGCTATTTCGAAGTATATTGATATCAAAATGAAGGAAAATGTTTTAGAACCTTTGCCTCTTTCTCTTAATGTTACTTGCGATCCGCCTAAAAAGAAATCATGTTGCTAAAAGCTTTTTAGTTTTTCTTGATTATTTTCAACATTTTTATTCTCACAAAATGAGGCGTTTTGCTTGAGCTCATTTGGGTATGAATGGGTGATAAAACTCAAGGATGAAAATAAAATTGAAATACACCAATTATTTACTAGATACTCTCAATGTGAGAAAAAAATGATTTCCATGTCATGTTATGATGTGTACAATGAAAGATGATAACAAAATTTATTTTGGAGAGAAAAAATGAATCATCCAATAGTGGTAAAATGGTCAATTTGAGATAATGTGATCCAATTCTTGTGGATATATCCTGAGGCTAGTAAACACAAACGATTATTATTTACAATTTTTAGAAATAATGATTGAACCTATGAGAAATCTTCTAGTAGAAAAACTTCAAAGTCAAGCTCAGCAACAATCATCCGAACAGTACTTAGTTCCGAGGAATTGCTGGATTCAAATCTCTAAAATATCAATTAAACAACAAACATTTGAAAAGAATCAGAAATTGAGGGTTAAAATTAGTGTTCCGAATAGTGGAAGGGTTTTAAAATCTTCTCAAATTCAAATCGATGATCAATTTTTATCTCTTTTCGAGAACAAACCATCAAATTCTTTTTCAGATATTCCCGTTGATTTGATTGCTGTTTGTGAATACCTTCATGATGTTAGAATTGGCCATTCTTCAAATCTTGAAATCGAACTTGAGTTAACTTCTTCTATTTTATCGAGAACTAAGTGCTTAGGAATTGCAGCCATTGATTTGGCTCATGTTATTCAAAAACCTCACCATATTGTTCTTTCATTAACCAAAGATAACGTAGCCACATCATCAATAGATGTTCAGCTTCATTCTCTATCGCTTTCAAACATGCATCCAAAGTTTCCAATTTCCCCTTCTGCTAGTTTGCTTTCTGATAGCGATAGCGAGCCAATACCATCAATTACTCCTCAAATCTCATCTCAGATAAGCCAGGTTTTATCCACATTATCTGTTCTTGTGATTGATGCGACATCTCCACAAGGACAGATTCTGAAGAGGTCTGTTGGATTGAGTGATTCTGCATTATCTATTACTGAGTATCAGGTTATACAGCATACTTTTGAAGTCGCATCACAGCAGATCTCAAATCTATCAGGCCTCAGGTTTATTATTGGCGGAACTAACTATTTTATTAGTAGGTTTTTGGTTGCATTTTTAATCATGAGAGACCGAGGAATATTCTCAACCGATTCTTTCTCTTTTGTGATTCTCCCATTAAAATCTGAGCAATCAAAGATTGTCGAATCATTTATTTCTAACGCAGTACACTATGCCGAGAGTTTTCTAGACCCTAGTTGGTTGTCAATATTTGATGAGGATTCTGCTGTTCAGAATGCAGCGGCTTTGATATCTCCTAGGATTTCATTTCTTCAGACATGTGAACTTTCTGCGGTAACAATGCCGGTTGGTGATGTACTTTTAACAACAGAGAATAGTCAATCGGTTGTTCCGATGCTCCTTGATTTAGTAATAGGTGATGAAGCACGGTTTTTATCTCAGATGCACAAAAGTACAGGAAACGTTTCTCAAATGAAAGGAGTGTTTTTTGGGAAAAAAACCAAAAATATTCCTATTAAATTCCACCATTTTGAGTGTGTTATTCGTGAAGGGGCTCTTTATTCGAAATGGAGAGAAATCACCAATTCCAATATTTTGCCAATGATCCCATCACTTGATAAATATGCCGTTGAAGAAACTAGAAGGCAATCATCCAAAATATCTCTTAAGCTTCATAAAGGGCAACCACCTATTGATGTTCGGATTGACGGGGTGTTATTCAGAAGGATTGTTGAACTAACAATCACAATCAGAGAACCCGAAGCATCATTGTTATTAAGTTTTCCGAAGTAATAAGATGGTATTGATTTATTACATATTTAAAACTACTCTTCGTTTACCTGGAATGTAACATTATATCTCCTTTTCCCTGTTTCTTCTCTTGTGGCCCTTAAAAAAGATTGGGTCTTATCATTGCCTCCAATGCTTATCTGTAAATGTCTATTCTCAAATTGCCGTATTTTCTCTCCTCTAAATCTATCAGATTCACGTTGTCTTTCAATTTCAACGCCTTGCTTCTCCATTGAAGGAAGCATTAAAATCGAAGTTCCATCTGCCGAATCATTGGGTTTGGCAATAAATTTGGTTTTTTTGAAGTCCTGAGATGAAGTTTCTGATGTGGCTCCTTCTATATCTGTTGTTCTTAAACTTAGATCAACATTATCTTTCCTAGAAAGATAATTGCTATGCTGAATCCCGAAATCTTGCTCAAGTTCAGTACCATGAATGTAATACTGTGGATTCAAAGGATTGGTGTTTCGTTTTGATCTAAACACACCTCCAGTGTTAATATCCTTGACATCAAGAGCTCTATCGCCCTCAAATTCCTTAATAAGCTTTTTAGGAGCTGACCCAGGAATATCGCTTGTATCGAGAAGATCCTTAGCTGGTTTGGTAGGTTTGTACGATTTTGGATGCACACCAGGAATGTCATCGTAGTTAATGTTGTCTCTTATGAATTTGGGGACTGGAAGAGGATCCTCTTCAACCTTAGGCAATTCATACTCGGGTTTTAGAGGATTGGTGTGCCTCTCAGAATGAGGAAGACTTCTTTGTATCTTTGGCGTCGCTCCATCAATATCATTCACAAAAAAATGCTTATTTGGTGGTTTCTCCCTAGAAAAAGATGGCGCTGGTTTTGTCCCGCTAATATCATCTGTAAAGAAAAAATCCTGGCGCTTTTGATCCCTTGGTTTGCGGGTTTGAGCACCAGCAATATCATCAGTTCTAAGAGAAAAATTCTCATTTCCATGGCGAGTTATAACACGATCTTTGGGAATAGTGTTCATTGTCATCGTTGTGAAATCCCTGACACCACCATCACTATCAAAAACAATCTGGCTCCGATTTTTGTCACTAGGATAACGTCTCGACATCTGAGATACGTTATTTAACGGACAAACGATTATGTAAAGTTTTATAAACTTAAGAATTTATTTAAAGAACCTTTTCTCTTGAATTTGGTGAGAATCGAATTCCAAATCGTGTCTCATTCCGTTTGGAGCAAACATATCGCAAAAATCTAGCTCGTCGATATCTCCAGTAGAAATTTCTAATCCAAGTTTATTTGGTCTTTTTGTTGGTAAATATGCGATTTCTGTCGATGAAATAATTCTTCTTTCGCGTTTTAAGTGATCAGCAAAACCTTTGCCAAAAAGTGCTGATGTGGAAAATCCATCATTCTTTGCTTCATCATGATAATAATTCTTTATTTGTATTTCAAGTGGATGCAAATGAGATGTACCATGACGTAGATTTGGCATACCTTCTCTAATTCTATCAACAGGCTCAGGTGCTACAAATTGCTTGTACATAATGAGTCAGACAGACCATTTCAAACGAATTCAATTAAACCGATAAAAACGATAAAATAAACTGTAGTAGTGGCAGATTCTTTTTGACACAATTCTACATGTGTCTTTCTCATTATTACTCTGTTTTTAAAACAGATATACTGATTTCTAATTGCTATTATAGCAATATCGTATATAGTGGTGGATCGGGCGCTGTTGTTATTATTTTGAGCACTGTGTTATCATTGAGTATACTGGGTTCTTCTTTTTTCAATATTAGCCTAACTGGCTCTGATAATGGCGGGTGTGTTTATTATTATCCTTCAAGTGGTTTTTTAATTGTCAAGATGACTTGTTCTCAATATTGCATGTGTGGTTTTGATGGCTGGCCTCATGGACAATTTATGTGGGCTAGAATTTCTCAAAATGATAATATGATTAGTGAATCGGCATTTAGTATGAGCGAAAGAAGGGAAAATGGGCTTTGCACAACGGCTCAATTCGGCGGGAACATTATTATAAAACATGCAAATTATTCTTTTAACAATCAGTTTAGATGCACTGCTGCATTATTATCTGAAGGAAGCACTCAAAATGTGTCATATACTTCTTTTTTCAACAACACTGTTCTGGAATCTAGGTGCATACAATTTCATTCAATTGAGTCCTATTTGCAGTATTCCAATTTTGTAGGAAATGATTCCCCTGTTTATGGAATTATTACTACTTTTAATAATGCCAAACTATTTGTATCCTTTTGTTCATTCCAAAATAACTCTGATTGCATATGTTACTGTTATCTTGGTTCGTTGAATGTTGACAATTCATATAGTGACAAATCAATTTTTATTCATGTAGGGGCTATTATCAACTCAATGTCAATAGGTACTTACTTGTTCCCAGTTTCTTATTTGGATATTTGTTTTAAAGACCAAAGAACAATGTATTTCCAAAAGAAATTCTTTATCACAATGTATTTTGTTAGTTTTATAATTTAATATAAAATGTTTTCTCATTGGTTTTTAACATTAAGAATCATCTTTTTTCAAAAACATGTGATTGTTAAAAAGAATTATTTATAAGTTTAACAAGTATTCTAGTATACTTATTATTCTAAAACACTGTTTCAATCATCAATAAGCCTTAAAAGGACATGTTCCAATCCTTCAACAGTTATATTCATTGAAGTGGCATTGAATAAACTTAATTTCGATTCAATATCCTCGATTAGAGTTACAAATCTATCATCAACTGGAACCAGTATACTATCATTTCTGTCAGCATCCTTTGTTGATTCAGGTATGAATTTATTTGTGTATTCCAAAAAAACATCAATATTCGGATTTTCTCCAATTAATGAAAGACGATATCCGCATTTATATTGCCTTCGGAGATCACTAGATGTTCCCATAAAAACCATTTGACCATTTTTCATAACAAACAACCGACTAGAAATAGACTCTGCTTCTTCTAATGAATGAGATGAAATTAACGAAGTGCAATCTTTGAATTGACTTATTGATTTCCATATTGTTTGTCTTGCATTAGCATCAACTCCGGCAGTGGGTTCATCTAGAATAACCAATTGTGGCGATCCCATAAAGGCAAGAGCAATGCAAAGTTTTCTTTTTTGACCTCCTGATAAATTACCCGCAGCAGTGTTCTTTGAGCCAATCAGGTTCAACCCTGAAAGTAAACTCTCAATTTGGGAATAAGCTTCTTCGGTTCCTTGGCCTCTAATACTAGCAAAAAACAACAAGTGTTCTTTGACACTTAGAGAAGTAAAGAATACATTATCTTGAAAACAAATTCCAATCATGTCTTGGAGAATGGAAAACCCGATAACAGATTTCTTCCTGTTTATATAGAGCTCACCATCATCAGCACTTATTGTCCCAGTCATAGCATTGAGCAATGTACTCTTCCCGCATCCATTGGGTCCAATTAAAATAATGGATTCTCCTTTATCAATTTCAAAACTTATGTTATCCAAAGCATGAGTAGTGATTTGACCATAAAATGTTTTTGAGATATCTTTAACTTCAATGAATTTCGAATCATAATCATTAAAAATTTGTAGTGTGGTGTTGACAAACAATCTTTTCCAGGCATTCAGACGAAATATATTTCTCCATCCAATTGGAGCAGTACCAATTTCCCTATTTTTAAAAAGTATGATCACCAAAAACAGAAACACATATGTTAGCATTGATATTAATAAATATATTAGAATGATATCTGTATCAAGAATCATACTGTGTTTTAGATTTTCCCAATTCAGAACTTTGAGATTTGGACTTAACAATGCTATGTTTTGATAAATATATGTTATTGCTGATTGTGGAGCAAAAACCAATATCATTTTCAAGGAATTCTTGTTGGCTCTTTCATTAGATACAAGAAGGACAGCTGGAAGGACAACTGACAATCCAATTAGTATTGACACCACATATTTGAAATGTTTGGCTTTCCCTAAAATTAAGGAAAAGCAAATGGTAAAAAAATAAACAGAGAGAATTTCAGCCAGAAAGAGAATTGTGAGTAAACTTATTGATGAACCTCTTGAAAACTCATAAAAATGCATACAAATGCTTTGATAAAGAGCAAATACAAGAAAAACAATGAAGTCATATAAAAAAGTCGTTATCCAGATAGTTTGTTCGTGAATACCAGAGATTTTCAATAATAAATGAAGCCTTTGTTCTTGAAATTCAATAATCTGAAGAACATAACTCCAAATAAGTAACATTATGCACATATTTGTACTGATTGACAACCCCGTCCCTATGTAATAGTTTGGAGAATTTTTTGCCTGTCGAATGGATTGATGAGTTGCTTTAATACTTACATTTATCTTTCGGTATGAAAGAATCCCATCCATGATCTGGTTCATATACATTGGCCTATAGTATGATGATTCTGATCTAAAAAAACTAGGTTTTATAACATTGCCACTTGATAATACATTATCGGGAAAAGAAAAACCGTATGATTTGTTTTTTTCCAGCTCACTGATCCTTCTGGAAATTGCTTCTTCTGTAGTCCATTCTTTTATTACTTTATTCTTCGGATCCATAAAGCTTTGCAGAAAGAATCTAGTAAAATTATTATCATTTGCAGCAATATAATACTCTGCACTGTTATGAAATAAAAATTCTGAGGGGCCATCTGAGTAAGGATATGAAGAAAAAAATGAAAGATTCTGATATTCATAAAAAGTTTGCCCTTCAGCCTTATTTGTGTCTTTTCCAAGCAGAAATATTGCACACGCAATGATAAACATGGTTAAATAAATTTTATCATGAGTCCTCAGCTTAAACAATAGTTTGAAATAATTCAACCCGATACCAAATTGGTTTCGGCGTTTTCTTTCCTGATATCCACCTATTAGCGATTCACTTATCGAAGATGGGTTGTTACTCAACTCCATAAAAATGAATGTGTAATAATTCAAAATTTCAAAGAAAAATTCATTATCGTAATATCAATTTGTAAGAAGGCCGTTGAGGCAGTTTATCGGGTGTTCAAATCTGATCACTACCAAAGAAAAATCAGTTCAAAGACCTGTGAAAGGTTCAAAATATAATCTTTTATAAATTAATCAAGATAATCAATAAGTGATGAGTACATATGATATTCAAATCTTGTTGTTTGTATGAGAAATAGGGAAATTTTCATTAATGATATGCATACGAAACCATTTTTCCAAGGATCTTTCCAATCCTAAATTTGCAGTATAAAATATGCCAATGCCACTCTTTGTTTTTTGTCACGGTCTTGGAGGTTTTGGTAAAAACTGCTGGTTCCCCGATGCAAGATCTTTCATTGCAGAAAAAGGGGTCGAGTCTTATGCTCCAGACTTCCCAAACTCAAGTGATCCGAGATATGAAGCATGGAAGCAAGAAATGAACGAATCATTAAGAAAACAGTGGAAAGGAGAAGAAATAGTGTTTGTAGCGCATTCAATGGGTGGGTATTTCATTATGAGATTTTTGGAAGAGACAAGTAACGAATTATGGGCTGTTAAAACCGTAGGACTGGTTTTGGTCGCTCCTGCTGCTACAAAAAGACCAGAATACCGGCCTTTTTATGATAAAGCCATTGATTTCTCTGTTCTCAGGAAATTTTCAATGAAGACTACTCTTCTTTACAGCAAAGACGATCCTATTATCGGAAAAGAGCATATTGAGCTTGTTAAAGCCGGATTTGGCGAAGTTCCTAGCTTTTCTTATCGTGAAACGACAGGGTGGGGGCACTTTACTGCCTATGAAGTACCAATAATCAAGGAGATACTTAATGAATATATCTCTGCCTAAAACACTGATAAAACATCTCTTTAATGTATTGATTAGAACAGGATTTGGAGGAATAAAACCATTTTTACCATAGGTCGATGAGTGAATGCACTTGTCATTTCTGATCCAATGTTCAATACAAACAATCCATTCTTGGATTTCTCTCCGCAATTATCAATTCTTTGCAGATCGTCAATAAAGAATGAAGTGGTTCCGTTTCTCACTAAGGAGCTATGGATGAAACCTGATCCTCCTCCTCCAGGGCCTCCTGCATAGTTTCCATTTGTACCGCCTCCCCCGCCAAAATAACCACCACCACCGCCTGATCCAGAATAACTTTGTGATTGTGATAGAGCACCACGCCCTCCTTGTAATGGGGATCCATTTAAGCTTCCATAATCCCATCCTCCAGTCCCTCTTGATCCTCCAGCTGCTTGTGTTCCTCCTCCGCCAGCGTATGTTGGGTGTTTGGGGTAATACCCTCCTTCTCCATTTATTCCCCCTCCATTCCCTCCTCGTATGACTCCGTAATAATCATAAATCATCCCGCCTCCTCCTCCTCCTGCAAGGATTATGCAGTTAGATTGAGAAACAGAACCTGCAAATAAACCAGAATATCCGCCACCAGTACCAACATAAACAATACTGGACATTGTTACTCCCGCATATCCTCCCCTGCCAAAAGATTCTTGTCCTCCATTCCTTGTTTGGATCCCTCCTTGTCCAACATGCAAAATATATACCATATTTCTATCAAAATATACACTTCCTGATGAATATCCCCCTTGTCCGCCATTTGACCCTCCTCCAGCTCCCCATAATTTAATCTCTCCATAAAAAGATATCTTAGGATAAACATAATACTCGCCAAATTCACTGATTTTCAATGTGTTTCCTCCAAAATCTAGTATACTATGATTACTCCTTTCCACTCTTACAAAACTATTTAGATAACAGATCAAAGCCCACCAATACATCAATATGCCAAAAGACGATTAAAAGGGACTTTCTCTGACAAAATATTTCAATTACTCTGTTTGCATTTTGAGAGTATCTGATTAGAATCGATAAAAGTGACATCCTTTTTAATGTTCTCTCTATTTCAGAGCAAGAAAGAAGTACTTTTAAGCGAAATCCACACTGTTCACGCCGGGCTACATGCTGCTGGAGAATCCAGGATGAAATATGCTGATAGTTGGACAAAATTTGGTCAATTCGTCAAGAGTTTAGTTTTGACACAAAACGGAGATATTGAATCATATATGGATCGCTTAATATCTCTTTTTGAACAAATTTCTGAGAGTCAAAGAAGGCTTGCAGCAGCCGAAATCAGGAATTCCGAAGATTTCAGGGATGTTGCCGAGAGGTTTTCCGTTGTCTTCCGTTCAAACGAAGAATACATTGAAGCCAAACGAATTTTCAGAGAATTAAAGTCTAAACTTAAGGATGCAATTCAACTTAACGATACCGAATCGAAGAAACCCACATATGAGAAAAACAAAGCTAAATTGGAAGCAAATATTGAAAAATTAAGAGAACAATCACGTCAACAACTTGAAAAGACAAAAGCAACTCTTGATGTTCTCATACAAGTCCGAGAAAAGTATAATAAGTTCAAAGTAAGGAGATTTACCCAAGGCTGGACACTTTATGGAAACGCTTTGAAAGTTGAAAGTGCAAAAGAAGCTGAACTTCTTGGACAGGTTGAAGAACTTCTAAATGAACTCAAGGCTCGTCTCGAGGGCAAGGAACTTGATACTGTAACTGAAGCGCTTCAGAACCAATTAACACAGCAACCAGCTCCAATGGAGGCTATGCCTGAGATCAATGATAAATTAGCTGATGGAGATGAACAAATCACCACCAATCCTCAGTTCGACTCATACGAGTAAAACGCAAAAATTATATAATCGGATTTCAATGCTGAAAAACCGAGTTGTTCTTTGTGGACCCGCTTGTTCTGGGAAAACTTCCATTTTTAACCAGATGAAAGGGGTTGATTTCTATGATAATTATCGTAAAACGATGATTACTTCTCATAGTTCAGTTATTTATGATAATGGCGGAGACCTTTCAGAGATTAACGTTTGGGATGTTACTGGAGATATATCTCTTATAGAAATCTTGAAACCCTATTTTCAGAATGTCGACGTGGTTATTTATGTCTGTGATGTAACCAATAATAACGCTTTCACTGATTTAGCCATATGGATGGAGCAATTCGCTGATTCTACATCAATTGTGTTTGCTAGCGGCATTTTGGTTTTGAACAAAATTGACCTTATAGAGAGCATTAATAATGTGATTCAAAATTCCCAATCATATGCACAAGAACACAATCTTGAGGTTTTTAGGATATGCGCCAAGGACGGAAATGGTCTTGATGCTCTTTTAAAAAGATGTGATGAAATATGCAAAGAAAAAGCGAGAGAAAGATTGTCGATGGTCCAACTTTCCAATAATGTTCCGCATGAGGAACCAAAGTCTAAATGTTGCTAAATAAAAAGGCGGTAAATTTCTTCATTTTTGGTCACTTTTCGATGAGTTACCACAATATATATGTTTTCTTTGCTTCTTTTTATGGAATTGTCTTTACAGTAGCATGTTTTGGTGTTGGTTTGTATGTATATAATTGGTGGGATCAAATACACATTTTATATCCTGCTTATGGAGGACTATACCTGAAACTTTCCAATATCACACAATTTACTTGGATTTCATGTGTTTTAGGCCTTTCTTTTCTTGTAATAACTGTTATTGCGTCAACTTCATTGATATGTGGCCAGAAGTTTTCAACTTTTGCTACAGTTTTATTTGGAATTATATACATCGGCGTCTGTACACTCACTGCCCTCTTAATACTTGCTTCAACCAAGCAATCATGTGACAAAATGAATAACTCTCCTAAAAATGAGGTTCAACAGGATATTTATCATAACTATATACAATGGCTTCAAGATTTCACAAGGGGGTGGACAAAGAGCGAACTCACCGAGTATGAAAAGAACTATGAATATATTGTATGCGAACAAAGCGGCCGATCTTCTTGGATATGGTACTGTTTCTTAATTGCAACTCCTATTCTAGCAATAATCTCATTGATTTATCGATACCTCGAGAAAAGGACAGAATATGATGAGATTATGGATAGGACTCCAATCTCACATGATGAAAAACATGGGTATAGATACATTGAGAAAAGAACAGAAAATGGGCCTAAGGTATCAAAAAAATAGATACTGATAAACTCTAACAATAATTCACCTAGTAAAAATCTATTTTAATTAACAAAAGATGCTTTTTCTCTTGCTTCATTTTGATGAAAACTTCTTATCCTAAGATCCATTTCAAAATACTTAAAAAATGGATGTGATATACATTTTCGACATGACAATCTAAAAGCTGGATTTTTCTCTGTCATCTTCAACAAAAGGTCATATAATGAGGGAGGATAATGCTGAATCATAAATGAATGAAAACTTGCAGATGATGGTTGGACAACCTTTCCTTTCAAAAATGAAGAAAAAGACAACCCAAGAGAATAAATATCAGCAAGCTTTGTATGTTTCTGTTTCTGAATGATCTCCGGAGCAGAATATCTAGGGGTGCAATTCATACACCGACAAAATTCATCTGAATAATATCCAAAACACGAAGAATACTCAAAATCAATCAAGAATGGTTCCAAAAAGCCCATATGTGTCAAAAAAACAATATTGTGCGGCCTTATATCACCATGCATCACTCCTTTAGAATGAATAAAATCAATAGAACTTAATATTCGGTAATATATCCTCCCAATCTCAGCAACTGTCATTGATGATGCATTTGCCGAGTTTAATGAACCATTATATGCATAAGGCATCAAAATAGAATGACTTATATCATCATTAAACACTTTTATTACCTTTATAATCCCAGGATTCTTCATTTTATTTAGCAAAATCACCTCGCTGCATATTCTACTACCTGAAAATGTTTTCAAAACAAATGATTCATCAGATCTAGTATAAATACAAACCTTAGAACCACTTATTGTCTCTTTATATTTATATCCTTCTAACTGTTTCTTGGTTGTTGATTTCATTTGACCAATCATTATTGAAATTTCAAAATAATTCTTAGAATGAATATTTTGAATTAACCCATCTGTCTTACAATATGGGTTCTTTTATTCATTGCCCATTTGGATCAAAATGAAATGAGAATGTTATTAGCATTGATTTTTATAAAAAATCCAAATATGTGCGTTTTATGAATGATCCTCTTTTTAACCGAATTAAACTAACAAACCCCAATACTTCACATAAGTATTGTTAAGCTACAAAAATCGACAATACTGTAACATTTTTGTTAAAGATATTTTTCAATTTAATTCAAATTAATTTAGAAAACATATGGGCTTGAAACAGAGTCATCATAATGGTTACTTTTTGGATCTCTCTTACTTTCTATTTCATTAAGCATCTCTTTCTTGGTATTTTCTTGGCTCTTGGTTTTAATGTCGGAAAATGATGAAGATGTACTGCGTTGCTGATTCTTTTTAGTACCAATAATTAAAGAAAGTATCACTACAATTATAATCAACAAACTTACAGTTGAATACATGAACACAGAAAAAGTTTTGTTTTCTTCAACATTATTGTTTGATTGTTCACTTAAAAATGTTCTTCCATCAAAATCTAATGGAAATGATCTATGATTTGTTCTTTCTGGAAGATGTGAATGATAGGGTGTATGTATTGGGAACAGAGACTGATGAGGTGTCGGTTCTGGAAAGAGAGTTTGGTGAGGAGAATGATCTGGAAAGAGAGTTTGGTGAGGAGAATGTTCTCCATATGTTCTCCATATGTTCTATATGGAGTAAGAAGTTTTGAAATTATTGGTGTCATTTCTAGCGATGGTTGTGGAGAATCAAATGGGGTTTTTTCTATTGTATTCAATGGTGTTGATAATGGAATATCTGCGTTGCAATAAAAAGATCTGAAGAACTGGATTTGATATGTCATTCTATTTGTTAATGAATTATTATTTGACGTTGATACAGCCGTTGAAGTTGAGAATGAAGATGATGGATGATCTATAATAGAATGAATCACCTCAAGAGATCCCGATAAAACACAGAATAGATAGTTTGAATTGTATTGGAATATGCAATACATAATTTTTGGTGTTCCTCCAATTACATCTACAACTCCCCGAGATGGACTGTTGTTATGAACAATATTCGCATATAACATCATCCCTGAGATAGAAGAGAAGCAGATGCACCTACTATCAGAGGAATTGTTGTTTGAGAATGTGCAGTGCGAGCTTGCGAATGATGATTGAGTATAGACATAAATACCAGGACATCGAATAGCATTATTCATTGAGCTGTTTGTACAGTCAATACATTGATGGCCATTGGATAACTCCATCGAATCCATTCCTAATGTAGAATGAGAGCAATTTGAAACAGAGAGATATTTCATCTGATTCTCATTAGAAGCAGAACAAAATGCAAAATGGTCATATGAAGAAGCAGAGCATCTATTAGCGCATATCATTTGTAGAGATGAGTTATTAGAGACGAAATATATTGCACCTCCTCTGCCAGAACATGCACAGTTATAGAATATTGAATAACTAATATTCATTGAGTAAGATCCACTTGAAACATATGCAACACCTCCATCACTTGAGTATGATAAAAACCTTTTGAAAACACAGTTCGTAATACTGATACTTTTTCCATAATATGACCTTCCTTGATCGATACTTTGGTTTTCACACCCTAAATCGGCACTCAAAATAAAGCAATTTCCGCTCAAATGAGAGATTAATAGGGAAATACTCTTTGCTACAAAAAGCACATCATTATTCCGAATATCTGATAGGTATTGTTTATGTAGAATAGAATTCGCATTACTAACTATATGAATTATGGATAAAGGGAAAATAAATGATGATGCTCTATCCTGTTTAGATAATATTATGGAATCACCAATGGACGATAATTCGGAGTAATTACTAAGAAACAAAAAAATCAGAATAACACTCACATAAATGTCAATGCTTATGGTCTTCATGACCAGAGTAAATATTTGTCTATTAATTCAATAATAATTGTTAAAAAAATCTATTAAACCAAAGTCTTTTGATGAATTGTTAAGACTATCATTTAATATTAATTGGTACGATGAGGCAGTTGGTCTCCTTTCTAATCTAAATGTACCATGGATCTTAAATGAGAATTGAGTTATTTTGCAGGGCTAAGATTAACTAGGTTTCGCATTATTACTATTAGAAAAAAAACGCATTGTGTTTGTTTGTTTATAATTAATAACATTAAGTCATTAAAGCACATAGTCAAGAGTTTTGATAAATTATAATTGAGGGAATAGATGTTCTAGGAATTCTCTCAAAAATGGGCAATAAAAAAGAGACTATTTCTTGAATTGTTGGATCAATTGGAAAGTTTTTTCTTCAAAAAAAATACTTTTAAATCTGAGTTTGGCTGATCAGTATCAAGTAATAGGCATGGACAACTTTTTGGTAATCAGTCTTCAAAATACAACTGGATTCTGCTAACTTTTGGTCAATTTTACATGCATCTTTGGATAGATACCGATTGTGGAGTTGATGATTCTACAGCTATTTTATTGTGTTTAGATCATCCAAATATTGATATCGTTGGGATTTCATGTATTGGAGGCAATGTTTCATGTGAACAAGTGACCAAGAACGTTAGAAGGACAATAAAAGTGTATGATAGCAAACTCTCGATTCCTATTTTTCAAGGATGCGAACGTGGACTTGTATCAGAACCAATGCATGTTCCTTTTATACATGGAAATGATGGGTTAGGTGATATTGATTTGGATTCGTTTGGAATTTGTGATATTCCACCAATAATGACGGAAAATTCTGTATTTGCTTTGATTAAAGCTATTAGAGAATATCCAGATCTTACTATTTTGACTTTGGGCCCATTGACCAACCTGGCACTTGCTATTCGAATAGACCCTGGTATTATTCCTCTTATAAGTTCATTGTATATAATGGGCGGCGCAGAAGACTGTGTTGGAAATATGACTCCTTATGCAGAGTTTAATTTCGTATGTGATCCTGAATCAGCCCATATTGTGTTTTCATCTGTTCCAAAGAGTCGAATAACCCTCTCGACATGGACTCTTACTAAAACTCATGGATTAAAAGGTGAAATTCTTCAGGAAATATTCCATAAAGATACTTCAAAACTCCAAAGATGGATGGCAGCAACATGGTCAAATGTAATTAAATACGATGAAAATCAGGCTCTAATGGCAGATCCAATTGCAGCATTTTTGGCAATCAATGGAAAAGATGCCATTGAAGAAACCGAACCAATGGATGTGCAAATTGTGTTAAATGGAGAGAAAAGGGGAGCAACACTATGTACCCCAATCAAAGATGGTGTTAATATCGTTAAGAGAATTAACTTCGGGTTGTTTACTGAAGCAATCCAGAAGCTTTTTAAGCACTAAATTAATTTTGGTTGAGCAATTTTTTTATGGAGCTAGAAAATCTCAGAGTTCAACTTGTATCATCATTAAATGCTCTTAGGCAACAAGAAAATGCTTTAACCGCATCGATAATTAATGAAACAGAACAAGCATCTTCTATTAAAACTTTTCAGAACCAATTAAGTACGTCATTATCGAATCTATCTTCAATACCGACTTATTTTGCATCGGCTTCCAGAACAATATCAAATGTTTATTCTTTGGCAAGTGATTTGTCTTGGAGGATTAAAGAGGTTGATATGGCCAACTCCAGATGCAAAGAAGCTGCACTGCATATTAGGAGATTTGCAGATCTTTCGGAATGTATGGGTTCGATTGGAGGGGCTATTGAACAGGAAAATGTTCCATTGTGTTGTGATTATATAAAAAGATTATTGGAGATTCCCAAAAATTTATTATCGGCAGAAGATTGCTCAAAAATTGAGGGTTATAGAACTGCAACACTTGAACTACTTCGTAGGAAGCTTCAAACAGAAAGTGATCCTGCTCGAGTTTTTGAATATTTTGCCGACTGTGGTGCACAAACGGAAGGTATTAAAGAGTACTCCGTATTCCAACATCAACAAATTGTTTCAAAAACTGATTATGATAGGGTTGTGCTTACTCAGCAAAAACCAATTCAAAATGATGAAAGTCGAGCGCCTCATATCGAAGTCTTCATTAAACTATTGGATGTTATATCATCCCATATTTTGGGATCACTGTCTACTTTAAACGACAGTGGGCAATTTGCTGTTTTTATTAGGTTGATTCTGGAGCTCAATGACCAGAAAATAGAAGGGATAATTCAATTGTATAATCAGTATAGGTCTCTAGAAAAACTCTCTCAAACCACACCGCCTGCATTTCTTGACATGGTTAACGATGAAATAAGTACCATCGCTCATCAGTTTTCACTCTTTGAGAATTTTATTAAGAACAGAATCAAAAATGGTGTATCTTCCGCGTTTTTTAAGAATTATTTGTTCAAATATCCAACTATACTATCAAGTGGCATGCCTCAACACACTCAATCAAGGAGATCAATACAAGAACTTCTTGCCAATTTTGTAGTGATTACCCAGTTTTATACCAATGTTGTATCAGAAGAGCTTCTCTCAACAATATCATCAATGAGCAACCCAGAAAGTGTTATCAATTCCGTGGAAGATTTATTTTTTGTTTTCCAAAGACTCCTATCGAGGTCAATAACAACGAATTCTGCATCCACAACCTGCTCTGTTTTCAATATTATGACAAATATTATACGTGATAAATTAGTTTCTACCATTATTCAGCAATCAAACAGTGTGAAAAATGCTGATGTTGGTGGGAAAATTAGCATTCTTCTGAATACCTATGATTTAACATCTGTATATTTGACAAAATTATTGGGATCTGTTGAAACATCTGTTATAAAAATATTCTCTGGTGATGATTTAGTAGCTATTAGACCAGGAATAGAGGATCTTAAGAGGTGTAATGATTCTCTTTTGGCAACAAGAGAGAAGTTATTTGACGAACTGATCAAATCTGCAAGAAATCAACTTGAACCCTTGATTGAAGTATTTAAAGTACAGCAGTGGACAAATGAGCAAGGGAAGCAAATCAATGTTGAAATGGAATCCCTTCTTCAAGGATCTTTCTCCAAGCAATATCAAGCATTCATCCAAACCTACAAGAATGCTTTGAATAATTCCAATTTCGAAAAATTCAGAGTTATATTTTCTTCTTTGTTTGCAAAAAGATTTGAAAATCTTCTTCTTCAGAAGAAATTCGATTACAAAGGTGCAATCTTATTGGATAGAATTATCAAATTCTTTGTCAGTTCATTCTCACACAATGACGCTTTCTCTAGGTTGAAGTCAATTGCTTATGTTATTAGCAGGGAGAGCTTTGAAGAATTAGCCGATATCCCACCTCAGCCAGATGCATCATTCGATGCTAAGGAAGTTAGGCGATACGTCGGATTAAGACTAGACTGGCAAAATGCAAATCTTGCCTTGATATCAAAGTTGTAAAAATGGAAATTGTTGTTGTTTACCAAGACCAGACACTCAGTCTTTCTGTTCCTGCTCAGTCTAGTGTTAATGTAATAAAAGAAATTATTAAGAAAACACTTAATTTGGCTAATGAATTTGAGTTACATGACGGAATCAAACTCATTTCTGGAAATGAGACAATAATTTGTGAAAAGGGACAAAAAAAGCTAATTTTTGTTAAAATGGAAATGCCCGATGAATTATTACGAGTGTCTCCTGAGAAAACATTGTTTGATGGAGAAGGTTTTGAAGAATACTATGATCCTACTCAAATAATCAAGAAATTATCCAAAAATAGCGTGCAAAAAGTAGATTTTAACTATTTAACTATTCAAGGAACTAAAAACATTATAGAAGGAAAGAGAATATTAAGGAAGTTTGATATATCTGTTTTCTCAAACATGTGTTTTGATGATTTTCCATCAACAGAAGATGTTATAACTAAATTAAATGATTTAAACGAGAAAAAAGAGCCCAAAAAAGTGAAACACTACCTACTGAGATATATGGATGTGAATGAGGCCGCAGAAGAGATGATCAATTCTAAGAATTAGTTAAAACTATTGTTTTGTGTTTTATACTTATTCAATCTAATACCAATAAAGATGTTTAAAATAAAGAATCTGAATACTACCATGTGAATCAAACATATCATATAATGATCACAAAAGATAACCTATTCTTCCCTTCTCTATGGGGATCAATTTGAGAAGTAAGATTATTTCTCTTTAAAAAGAAGCCTTTATGGCTCAAATGGCAACCAATATCATAATTCATAGCCTTCAGATTGTTTTATTGATAAGTTTTACTATAACCATCCAGTATTGGAGGACAAGGCATAAACAAGGCTACTTAAGATAATATCACCAGGTTCTTCAATGGTTAACAAAGCTGGTTTATTAATCGTCAAATCATTTTAAAATGATTTTTTAATTAGATTTAATGATTTCGATCGATTCTGTTCCGGAACAATACAGATTTGTATTTCCTTATCCTAATTTTAATGAAATGCAATCTATTTGTTTTCCAATAGCAATGCATAGTGATTCCAATATGGTAATCAGCGCGCCAACTGGTTGCGGAAAAACTGTAGTAGCTGAAATGGCCATTATACGCAGTATTTTGAAAAGAAAATTGCCTTCAATAATAATATATATTTCGCCATTAAGGGCTTTATGCCAAGAAAGGGTAAGAGAGTGGTCAAATAAGCTATTAAAATGCTCAATCGTTGTTAAAGAATATACAAGTGACAATTCTTCGTCATTTCCATCGTCAATTAAAGAACACACACTATTATGCACGACTCCTGAGAAATTTGATTTGGCGTCAAGATCATGGAAGAAAAGGACTGACATGTTTTCCAATATATCATTGGTTATTGTTGATGAAATACATACACTTGGTGATAATCGTGGAGCGGTTCTTGAAACACTGCTATCAAGAGTTTTGTATATCAGTGATCATAATAATTCTAGGGCTGGAAAAGCTGCCATAAGGATTATTGCATTATCAGCTACTGTTCCAAATTATCATGATTTTGCCAAATGGCTTAGAGTACCTAAGGAATTTATTGACAAGACTTTTTTTAATGATTCCTATAGAGTATCACCAATTACCACAAAAGTATATGGATATGTATCGTCAATGAATGAATGGATGTTTGAATCATCATTAACGTCTCGAGTATCTACAGTGGTTCGTCAGCATATCGAACTTGGACCTGTTTTGGTTTTTTGTTGTACAAGAAAGAGTTGCGAGAAAACTGCTGTTCAATTGATTTGTGCATTCCCAGAAATCAAAGCGCCAAGCAAAGATGTTAGCATGATTTCTGATAAATCACTACAGCTCTCTTTGAGAGGGGGTGTTGGTTTTCATACCGCTGGGCTTTGCCAAAAAGATAGAGAATATGTAGAGAAAATGTTTAGAGAGGGGGAACTTAAAATTTTATGCACAACATCAACACTTGCTCAGGGAATTAATCTTCCAGCTGCTGTAGTAGTAATAAAGGGAACGAACCATTTTTGTGATGGATATATGCAAGAGTATGACTCAACACAAATATTGCAAATGATGGGGAGGGCAGGTCGACCTCAATATCATAATCATGGAACATGTATTATAATGACAGAAAAGGATAAAGTTGGTAAATATGAGAATATCGTTAACCATAGTACTCCAATTGAATCTGTTCTTCACAAACATCTTAGGGAACATTTAAACGCCGAAATTGCATTGGGTACGATATCTTCAAAAAGCGGTGTTATTCATTGGTTGCGTTCTACGTTTTTTTATATTAGGCTTCCTCAGAACCCTCTTTACTATGAGGTTTCTTGCCTCTCTAAAATAGAATCATTTGTCGAAATGGTTGGATTCAAAACCATTGACGAATTGGAAACAATTGGTTTTCTAAGTGTTCAGGATGATATTATAACTCCTCAATCAATGGGAATGATATGCTCCCAATATGGTGTTCATTTTGAGACAATGCGCCTTTTTTCCAATTCATCAACAGATTCATTATGCAATGTATTAGGTTTACTATCAAAAGCAAGTGAACTATCTGAATTTATTGTTCGGAGTGATGAGAAACCCAAGCTCAAACTATTAGCTTTTCACGAAAGTATTCGTTTTAATCATTTTTTTAAAGATCCTAATGAAATATTCACTCCCAGTTTAAAAGTTAATATAATTATACAAACTGTTTTAGCTCGAGGATGCATTGATGATTGGGGGTTTTCCCAAGAGTATTCTCGTATAAAAAAATTATCTGAAAGATTGTTAGCGTGCCTATTTGATGTCATGGTTATTCAAAAAAATGCACAAGGTAGCATATCTTCACTTTTGATGTCAAAATGTATTAAACATCAGTTTTGGGAACATCTAGAAGAACGCTTTTCTCAGCAGATAAAAGGAATTGGGGAGTCATATTCCAAAAAAATATTTAATTTTGGATACAAAAGTATTGATTCTCTAAGGAATATTACATTGAGTGAACTTGATAGAATTACTGGCCATAAGTCAGGATGGGGAACTTCAATAATTGAATCGATATCAAAAATTCCTAAATACGATGTGACTGTTGCCAATGATTCAAATGGGAAAATGACAATAAACGTTTTCAACAAAACTCAACTCGATCCTGTTGATAAATATCACAGTGCGCATCTTTTTGTGATCAATTCTCCATCAAATCATCTTATTTCGCACTATTTCATTCAAAAAATTATTGGTCATTTCTGCAGCTCATATATTATCTCAATACCACAAGATATGAATCCCTTGGATATTTCTATTCAATTAATTGATTCAGAATTTATTGGAGTTGATATTCACATAAATGTAGGTCAAAAAGAAACATTTGTCGCACAAATATGCACAAACTCGATCAACAGGATTCATGCAAGAAACAATGAAGGTCTTGAAGATGAAGTAGTTTGGGAAATGAAACCATCTTTTTTGAGTATTTCTCATATGGATTCTATTACTAAGAAAAACGGGATGTACACTTATTTGTCTGATGATGATGCTTCATCTTTGAGTGATGCAACATCACTTAGCGATGATAATGATTTTTTTGAAACCAATGAAAATGTTTAACTAAATCAGACAATATGAAAAAGACGTTTATTTATTAAATGATATCGAATCATTCGAAAACACCAAGAAAAAGTGTGGAGCCTTCTCATGAAAAAACGAGCCTGCAAAGTCCAATGAATGAAGACCCTGTTATGTTTGAAAATTTTCAAGAAGAGATCGATTCAATTAAGGAAAAAGGCAAAGATCTTAAAGGAGAAAAGAAGAATTTTTTTAATTCCATTGTTCAAAGGATAGAAAGTAGTGTTCAAATACTCTCAGATTTGCGAGAAGAACACTCTGGCTTAAGAAAACGTCTTGGCGAATTGGTTGAAGCCAAAAAGACTCGAAAGGTAAGCCATAGTGTTCAAAAAGTTACGAAAAGGGTTCTTCATGATGTAAATTTATTAAAAAAGCAAATAGATCAACTTAAACACTCAAAAGAAGAGGCAATTAAGAAGCAAGAAGAACTGAAATTAATACTTGAGAATTATAAAACAGCTCTTGAAGAAGAGATCAAAGATGATAGTGCATCATCAACAATAAGAAGTGAACTTGATAAAGTGTCTATTAGAATCCATGAAACAAATAATCTAATCAAGGTTTATTCACAAGTCAAACACCTGATTTCTAGGCAAAAGATGTGGTGGAATCCAGATATCTCTGAAAAGCATAATAAAATTGAGAAAAAGGAAAAAGACATTGCTGAGCTGGTGCTAATTTCCAGGGATTCTAAACACAGTCGAGATGTTGCCAGCAACGAGTATAAAATGTCTGATACAATGATGACAGAATCAAGGGCAAAAAGAGAAATTCAACTTGATACTCTGAAAAAGAAATATAGGGCAACAATGAATTATCCTCAGAGAAATGTTAGCATGGATGATAATCCAAAAACACAACCAAGTCAAAACTTAGGCCAACACAATTCAATACTAAGAACCAAAGCAAACAAAGTAGCAAGGGAAAAAAAGGAAGAGAAGTTGAATTCTCAAAAAGGACTGCTTGAACAAATATATAGTGTATTCGATACATCATCACCTGATGAAATTAACAATTTAATTCAAACAAGACGGCAGACATCAATTACTTTGAATGAACAAATTGATTCTATTAAGAATGAAACTGATTTGCTTACTTTTAGTTTATCAGCAATGAACTCCGAAATTGAGAATCTTGAGTATCGAATCAAACAAGATGCAGGAGGAAACCGTGTGCTTAATGAAGGTAAAAGAATCCTTGATTCGACAAATCTTGAACTTGAGGAGTTGACAAGGGTGCTCGATTCGAATATGAAATATGAAAAGTATGTGGAAAAAAGTATAGCCCATCTCTATGATCTCTATGCACTAGTTACTACAAATACCGATTTTATTCCATCTTCACCACTTGAGATAGTTAAATGGTGTCAGGAGAAAGCTTTATTTGTTGACAAATCTCTGAAATGTGAAGATACTTGTTATTCAGAAATTATTAATCCCCAGGTCTTTTTACTTCATCAACAAATCGAAGCAAATCTTGATTTAGCCAAAGTAGATTCTTCAAAGAGAATACAAAAGAGAACTGTTGACCCACTAAGGAGACCGGCTAAAGAACAAAAAACAGAAGAAATGAGGAGGGTTTTAGATAGACTTGCTGTCAAAAATCTCTCAACAAAGGTGTTTATGAATTCTCAAATCAAGAAACCTGTCGTCAAATGACGATTAAAAATGTAAAACAAACGTTAATGAGTACCTCCTTCCCGAACATCATTCACACAGGCTGGGGGGTAAAAAGGGGATCAACCGTTAAGAATTGGAAAAGGAGATGGTTTGTTTTGCTATCCAATGGATTGCTTCGATACTTTACAGATAAATTAGCAATAGAAGAACAAGGTCATGTAATCATAGATGCTCAGACTAATATCTTCACATCACCTGCAATTACAGAAGGTAATCCTGTACAGATAGTGAATAAGAAGCGGCTTTTTTTAGTGACTTTTCCAACCCATGATGAAGCAGAAAAATGGAAAGACATTCTCAATGCTCTTAAATCCGATCTCTTCTCGCCACAACAGTGAATAGTATAAATAAAAACTTATTTTAATGCAGCTTCTCTTACATCATCATCAGTATCGTTTTTCAACTCAATCTTAAACCGAGGGAAACATTTAACAAGAACTAAACGAACATTAGAAACAGGGTCTTTCACATAAATATTTAAACTGGGATGATTTTCTCCAATTGACGCAAATGATTCAATTACAGTTTGTCTAATTTGATAATCTTCATCATTCATTAATGATTTAAGAATAGAAATAACATCATGTTTGTTTTGGATAAATGCTTTGAGCTCTTTAACCATTCTTGAGCGAACTGATATTGATTCATCTTTAAGAAGGAGAGATATAATGTTTTTGGAAAACTCATTTCCATTCTTTAATAGCTTGGGCAAAGAAGGAATTAATTCTATTTTTTGTCTCCAGTCGAATCTCTGAATGTATTCTTCATGAATAATGTCATCACAATCATGAAGATTATTCATTGCTTCGAAACATGAGAAAACAACATTTTTGCTTTCATGTGTTGAGTAACTCATTATTGATTTGTGGATGAAATCCGCCCCAAGAATCTTTTGAAATGAAGGCAAGGATCGAATGGTGGCGGATTTTACATAAACATCTGAATGTGGTAAAAGTGAGTCAATAATTTCGCTGGCATATTTATCTGTCATGCCTTTGATTTGAGCCAACTTAGGCAAGTTTTCGGCTAGTGCAACAACAACATCATTGTCAGGATCATTGATTATCATATTAACAATATCCCTCAATTGGTCGATTTCAATTCCTCTATGTATAAATGAATCAGGAATACTTGTAATAAGGTTAAACCTTGTTCTCCAATTACCATTCTGCGCCATTTCGTTAACATAAAACTTAATATCGCTAAATTTTGCTCCATTCTCAAGGTACTTCGAGAAAAAAAATGGCACCTCACATTGAACAGAAGGACTAGAATCTTGAGAGTACTGGTTCATTAAATCTGATAAATTATGGTCTAGAGGATAAGATGGCTTACTCACTATTGAGAAAGCAAGGCGGACTATTTCTTGCCTCACCAATGGAGGTTGATCATCAAGTTCTATCACTTCGTGAATAAGTTTGTTGATAAAATCATTTGGAGGAGAAACATTAACAAATGATGAAATTATCATAACGGCGGTTGATCGAACTGTTGCCAAATCATCATTGAGCATTCTTGAAACAATCTCCGAAACAATATTCCAAGTTTTATAAGCGTTACAAACAGTAGAATATGCATCTGCAATAGCAATTCGGACTCTATATGATTCCATACAACTGAATAGACTAAGTTTGTCTAAATAGTGTTGAAAATCTGTCTCTTTATAGTGTTCCATTTTAATAGAAGCGATACTTTGGATTGCCTTTATCCAATGAGATTCATTAATAAAATGGCTCTCGTAGATATATGGTATCAACTCATGAATTGTTCTTTCGGGGCCCAGATTTCGGGAAATTTCTGGAATCTTTTGAATTGACTCCGTCTTCTCTGTTGGGTTTCCTTTTCGGATCTTAAGTATTAATTCATATGCTGTTGCTGGAGACAAAACACTCATTTAATATACGTTTAAAATTTATATGAAGAGAGAAAAAACAGAAACAATAAAGTTAATCTTCAGATTTGATGAATGTGTAGGCTTAATATCAGCATATTTGATGATGATGATTCCAGACCCTCCTTTTCCTCCAAAATTTCCATTATGACCCCCGCCGCCACCACCACTTCCAGTTGATTGAACTGCATCATTTCCTCTTACAATTAGCCCACCATCTCCTCCTCCCCCTGATCCACCTATTCCGCCTTGTATAACATAGCAAGCTCCTCCTCCTCCTCCAGCAACAATGCCATTAACTCCAAACCCTGTGCCAAATATGTGCGAAAAATCAATACCATTACCTCCATTTCCTGCCTTTGACCTTGATGTTGGTGGAGATTCACCAGGAGAGCCAGCACCTCCACCGCCGCCGCCTTTTCCACCATCAGTACTCGGACTTGGTTGAGCTCTGCCACTTCCTCCAGCATTTCCATAAAAAACCCCACCTTCATTATTTCCAACTAAACTACTCCCTCCTTCTTTTGAGGACTGCGATGCTGTACCTCCTCCTCCAGATCCCCCATGAAGGCCCAGATTACCACTTGGACCAGATGGAGTATATCCACCACCCCCTCCTCCTTTAGCAACAATTTTATCAAAAACAGAATCTTCGCCATTTGATCCAAATCCAAGAGATGTACCTCCATTTCCGCCTGCTCCTACAGTATAGACATATATATTTCCAGCCTTCACCGAATAATTTTGATGATAAACAACACCACCAGCTCCTCCTCCTCCTCCATAATGAGTGCCGCCACCACCACCACCACCTGCAACAACTAAAACTTGAATACTACCAGATATTGGAGATACCCATGAATTGCTTCCAATATTTTTGAAAATCAAAATATTTTGATCCCCCGCCGAGCTAAGGACTCGATGCTTTCTGTCAAAATCGAGATCAATATATATGAAAAAGATATAGAAAACAATCATTTTTTAAAAATGTTGGAATAAATGCAGAATATCTATATTCTTCTATAATGGATCATTTAATTGATGAATATGTACAATTTCTAACGATAGCTATGATTACATTAGATTAAAAAACAGTTTTTATCAATCGTAAAAGTGACAAAATATTTTATCTGTAGTTCTCAAAACATTGAACATTTTTTGAAACAATTTTTGATAAGAAAAATAAAGATATGGTGAAATAGCGATCAGTATTTCACTTAAATATTCTCGGTTTTATGTCAATTTGGTTTTATGAATTTCATTTTTTCCCACAAATTTGAGTATATCAGTTGGGATATCCATCGAAATTGTGAATGAAAAAAAAAAACATGAACTAATAATACTTTTTAGATATCAATAAATAATATCTATAAGAACTGGGGGTGACTTTCGTAGGATGAAAATAAATCAACAATATCTTGACGAGAAAATATTTCCTCAATCAAGCCTGTTTGTGGTTGTTGTTCAAATTGTTCTGTACTGCTTGATCGACTGGGATAATCATATGGAACTGGCTTTGCATTGTTGAAAGATGATTGTGGTTGAAATGAAGGAAATTGAGAATTCTGTCCGCCATGCCTTTGAATAGTAAGGATTCTGTTTCTAACGCTGTTGCCAGATCTCCCAGGGAAGCATTTGGCAATAACATTCCAGTGTGCACCTATCTCTTGGTACTTCTCAATCAACAACAAATCTTCTTCAGGAGTCCAATTGGACAAGTTTAAATTGGGATTTAAATAATTCTGCCATCTCTCTCTGCATTGACGTGCATTCCTATTTTTCATTTGTTTGGAAATCACGCTCCAGTCAATTTCCGAACACTGAGATACAAGTTTTACAAGCTTTGAATCTTCTTCAGCAGTGAACTTGGCTTTACTATGCTTTTTATTAGAATTATCTCCATTAAAACATTGATAACAGGAATTAGCACCAGAAGACATCCTTGATATAAAAGTTGTGTTAGCAGTTTTGGTTTTGAATATTGAATAAAGGGTTTCAAATTTGAACTCTCAGAAATAATAAAATGTAGAGGTAATTTGTAAAGAAAGTGGAACAAAAATTCACACAAGGTATATTTTATTGGCCTATGACCGATCAGCGGCAAAAGGGTCTCACAAATCAATTCATTAATCATTCAAATTTATTAAAATGGTGAAATATTTGAGAACAGTATCTTTATTGACCTTCGGCTTGTTTCCGGTTATTTTGAATCTCCTTATCAATATTCTCTTTCAATCGTTGTGGAAGTTTATCAAGGTATCTATTTATCACAGATCCAGCAAGCATTTCAAGGGTTACAACGATGTCAATACAGGCCTTTCTCACTTCGTCATTTGGTGATTCGAAGTTAGAAACTATGTAAACCATCATACTTTCAAGTGTAAGTCCAGGTATTGATGAATATTCACCTTTAGCTAGGATTAATTTGTGCAAAGTTTGGATTTGTGCCAAGGGGATTTTCCATTGGTTTGGCTTCACGGTCGGCCGTAATAAAACTGGAATTACTTGATCATGGCATCCCTTATCAGCCATCCATAAAAGGAATTTGCATGCCATCTTGGATAATGCAAGTTGAGTGCATCCAACTTTTAAAGCAAGTTGAGGCATAAACTGGCTATAAGAACGAGAAAGATCTTGAGGAGAAAGTTTAAGCGTATCTGTACACATTTTCAGGGAGTCTAAAGATGTAGAGAAAACAGCTTTATGATCCTCTGCAATTCTATGTCTCAATACATGGCAAAACCTTGAAAAGGCTTCCAGTTTTTGGTTCTTAAGTCCGCATATTAGCTCACATATCTTCTTGATACCATCAACTTTCAAATTCCATGCCTTACTGAAAAACATTGCTATTACGGCATCACCAAAAAGTTCAACAAGAATCCCTGCTTCAATCTTATTGTTTGGATTCAATTCATCAGGTGTTGTATTCATCTCGTCTTTTGATTGAGCTGGCCCTTTTGAATCATCATCATCCTTCGCCGGTTTAATGGGTCTTTCTTCATCAAATCCTTTTGTTGCCTTCATCCCTCTATCTTGTGATCCTCTAATTGGTTTATCATCTGAGTTATACATGTTTGATGCTGGTGGTTTTGATTTTACTGGAGGCAAATCATCATCAATAAACATATCATTAGCGATTTTCTCAACTGGGGGAAGCTTTTTGGATGGAGGAGGGTTATTTTCTTTTGGAGGAACTGGGTTCTTTTTAGGGATGGGTCTCTCATCAGGATATTCAATTGGCTTTGGTTGATTAGAGATTGGATTAGAATTAGATTCCCTGTTTTTCTCTCCATTAAGCAAATAATCGATCTCATTTTTGAGTTTTTGGGCGGTAACATAATCTTCCTGGGCAATTGCTTCTTTCTTTTGTGCCTGAAGAGCAGAAATTTGATCATATGCCCTTCTGAGTCGATCTATTTGCCGTTTAAGCTGTTCGGCCCTTTTAAAATCTTCTTGTGATACAGCTTCTTTCTTCTGCTTCTCAAGCTGATCAAGCATGTCTAATGAACTGGATATCTCCGAACCTTGTGATTTTGATGGTGGATTAGATGATTTTGGAACGCCTCCTCTCCCCAATACGTTAAATGAAATCAATCCAACTTGATTGGATGGGTTGTTTTGGTTTGAATGGCAGCCTGGTATTAAAATTCGTATGTATTGAGCTTTGATACCATTTAATGATGCACTTTTAAGTTCTCTTGATGTATACTGGGTATGAGAATTATCGCTAAAGGTAAAAGAACCCAACGCTTTAAACTGCATATCTGGACCAGAAACATACAAATCTATTCTTGTGGCAATCTTAAATTGGTGACTTACAAACTGTAGTGTATCTAACTCAACCAGATTCATCAAATCAATTACAATCTCAATTGGAAACCTTGCCCCAGGGGCAGAATGCCAACCTGACGAATGTAATGAAGATGAGATTATTGAGATGATGGGATGAGATGGATCTTCACTGCTGCAACTTAAAATCTGATAACTTAGACTCGCTGAAGTCTTCATATATAAATCTGATACGTTAGTATTGTTTTACTCTTATTCAGCACAACATTATTACATAGAATCATTTCCTGGCATTCTTGGAGATAATTACTGGCTTCGATGCCCTTAAAAACTCAGCATTCTCTCCTGGTTCCTCTTTTTGGAGGTCTGATGAGGGATCATCATATGAGTCGTAGGCATTTCTCTGAATTATTACGCCCTCATTGGTTTGGAAATCATGTGTAGCTGGCATTTCGGTACCAGTCATTGTAAATTCTATGTCAGATTCAATGTTATACCATCCTTGCTTGAGTTCAGCATCAGAATCGCTAGAATTAATGAATCTTTGGCGTATTAATTTTTGTATCATTGGCCTTGAGTCATGAAGCTTAAGAACTTTTAATGAAACATTATCGGTAAATAAGTTGAGAGGATCTTCAATTTCATGATTAATTGAGTCTTCTGTAAGAACAAACTGGTATCTCTGCAAAAAATCATAAACAAGTTTTGAAGCAATTATGTTTGGTAGGTCATTTCCGAGCTTCGTCTTGTTATGGAAATAATTATTTCCACTCATTGAACAAGCCTTAGAAATGTCACGAAAATATCTGGCATACAACTGGTTCTTAACACCATCATTAAGCATCTGTTTGCATACCTTTTTGTTGAGTTCTTTTGGCGCTTTGCGCTTCATCCTAAAAAAATCCTAAACCGTTATGTACCTTGAGTCTCATCCAGAAAACCTGGATCTTCCCAGAATGGATCTGATGGAGGTGGAATGTGTTCCTCGTTAATTGAGATCAGTGATAATCCTATGAAAGCACCATTTCCATCAAAAGAAAGAGGCAGCTCATTATATGATCTGTTGCTACATAGTCTGAAAAAGAGTTTTGATGAAGATTCATTGTGATATCTGAAGAGTCCTGAGTATGTTTCAAAAGAGTTTCCAATTATTAGGATGTTTTTAAAACTTTGGAAATTCCAATTTGTCGAAAGAAGATTATGATATAGGAATTTGGGGCAATGCGGCATAAAGAAGAGTGTATCGTTTTCAGAACGGTATGATCCTTTTGCATTTTCTGCTAATATGGTAAATCCCATTAATTTAAGCGAAGTTTCACAGCCTGGACAAAGTGTTGGATCATAATACTCAATTTTTTCAATATTTTGAGCTTTTGCAATGTTCAATACAAGTAATAACTGATATCTAGCAGATATTGATACGCATGGATCTCCAATACCTAAACAAATAATTCTTTTGACCCCTTTATCATTCATAAAATGTATAATCGCATTTTGGGCATCACACTCTCCAATGTGCAATTCTTTCATCGAATCCAAGACTTCTTCTGGTCTGATAATCTTGTTTTCGGAAACAAAATGCTTCTTATTCGCTTTTCTTTTCGACATTTATCTAAACGTCTTAATGGATCTAGAAATCGAAGAACAACAGAGACTTGTTGAAGTAAATCGAAAACTAGCGCGGCAAGTTAAAGAATTAACTGAGAAAAATCAAGAAATAGAAAAAATAATTGGAGAAAACTCTGAATTGGTGAAAAAGGTGAACCAAATGAATGAAGAGCATAATGTTGAAAAAGAAGAGTATAAAATAAAGATTCAACGCCAAATGGTAGAAATGAATAAGCTAAAGGATGATAACCAGCACATAAAATTGGTTTATGAAGAAATTATTAAAAAGGAGAAGGAAAAAAGTCAAAAAAGCAGGTTAAATTTTGATTCTATTGAAAATGAATACAATGCAACAGCAAACCAGCTTGCTATTATAACAAAAGAGATCGGTACTATAAAAGAGAATATTGCCCAATGTTTATCACATGCAAGTCGCTTTTTTGGCCAAAAAGTTGTTAGCATGGATGATATGATGGAATTAATGAAGAGAGATGTATGCTTATCCATTTCTTGCCCCGTGTCTGGTTTTCATGGATCAACAAGAGATTATTACATGTTGTATCATGATCAAAAAAAGAAAACCAAAGAGATTAAAGATGATTTATCTCTCGAAACAGAACAAATTAATAAGTTTTTTCAAGAAGAGGTGAATGAATTAAGAAGTAAGCTAATAAGTTGTGAGTGTGATATGGATATGTATCAAAGACAGAAAGATGAAATGAATGCTTTAATTGAAGATCAAAAACAACAAATTATGACATTACGGCTTCAAAATGAATCCAAAACCAAACAATACCAAAAAGAAATTCGAAATCTTCAAGATTCTTATAGTGAGTATATGGAGAAAAGCAACAGAATAATATCTGAACTCACATCGGAAAAAGACAGTATTTCAAATCAAACAAACTCTGTTTTGTCCAAATTGAGTATTCTTAGAGATAAAAAAAGGCTTCTTAAATCTGAGAAAAGAGATTTGATTAAAAATAATAGGATAAACGAAATGAATATTGAAAAAATGACTGAAGAGATTAAGTTCAAAGAAACAATTATTGAAAAACAAAAAGAAAGTTTAAAATCTCTTGATTGTCAACTGAAAGAGAAGAATGCTCAAATTCAGGTTCTGATTCAAAATGAACAAAAAACATCTCTAAGATGTGAGCATTTAGTTAATGAAAACCAACAAATGTGTGTTAAAATTGGGGATTCTGATAACAAACTATCAAATGCCAACAATGAAATATGTTCACTTAAAGATGAACTTAGAGATAAACAGCAGACAATTGACCAAAAGCTGAATAAAGAGAGAATAAATGAACAAGAAATACATAGGCTTGAAGAATTGATTCTGGCTCAAAAAGATGAGTATCAAAGGCTCTGGAAATCTCAAATTGATTGCTCTTTGGTTTCATTGACGATATCCACAATAAAAGGATTTCCGAATGAACTACTTGGGCTGATTGATGATGAAATGAAGAAAGAAACAAAATCAATACCAACAAGATTGAAGACAGTCTTTTCTTTGATATATGATTGGTACACATCTCAATCTAAAAGACTCGAATCTGTTCTTGATAATGTAAGAGAAGGGAAAGAAATTGCTGAGAAAAAGCTTTTATCATTAATCGGGCTAATATCTTCATTATTCAATGAGATTGATATTGATCTATCAACTATTGATGAGGACCAAAACACTCAACAAAATTTAAAAGATTATTTTTGGCAAATCGTCAATAAAAAGAACTCAATACACCAAGAACTACAATCAAGAGATAAAATAATTGCACAACTCTTATACGATTTGGAAATTAGTGATTTTGATGAATCTCCAAAGAAGGTTCAATATTTACTATCAACTATCAAGAAATACAAAAAACTATCAAAGAAAAATCGAGGGAAGTTTACTTTAATAATCAATGATATGAATGAGAAAATTAATAATATGAATAGCTTTATTGAAGAACAAAAAATTCAAATATCTGCATTGAACCAAGTTTTAGATGAAAAACAAAAACGACTCGAAGTATTGACTCATGAAGTTTCAAATAGAAAACAAAAAGAAACTGAGTTAAGGTCAAAACATGAAATTGAAATTCAAAGCCTAGAAATCGAGTGTCAAAGCAAACTTTCATCACTTGAAAACAACAACCAAAACCTAGTTATTGGGATTGCGGATGAAAAACAGAAAGTTACACAATTAGAGAATACAAATTCACAATTACAAAGCATTATAAATGGAATTCAAAATGATAACCAAGAATTATTAACTCGATTAGAACAATCTAGATCACTATTTAATGAAAAGAAATTAATTTATAAACAAAAAGCGAAGGCGAAAATGGAAATTCTAAAATCATTTAACCAACAAACAATAGATGAAAAAAATGCAATCGTTATTAATTCCAAAATTGATATTGATCATCTTCGAACAACAATATCAGATTTAGAAAATCAAACAACATTGTTAAAGCAAACAAAATCCCAAAATGAACTTATCATTCAAAAATTAAATTCCCAAATGAATTCTATTAAAGATAAAGCATTACAAGACTTAGCTCAATTTGAATCTCAAAAGCAAGCAAAAATCTTTCAAATTGAAAATGAATACTCTCAGAGGCTCGAAAAATTGAAAATACAAATAGATAATACCAAACAAACCATATTTAATACGATTTTCAAGATTTTCATTCATTATTCTAAAACCAATAAAGTTGAGGAGAATAATTTTGAAGGATTTCTTCATCAAATTAGAAACAGATTGGATTCTTATGTGCTTCAGGAAGAGAAACTGAGGAGCCTCCTCCAAATTAATTCCACTCAATCTGTGATTGATGCGGTGTCAATTCTAGTCTTGAAGTTTTATAATCCAAAGAATGTATAAAAATATGTTTTTGAATTTTTTATGTAATTTTTAGTATTTTGATTAGTCTCGTATATGCAAAGTATGAATAATAATAAGCATATATGGGACTAAATCAAATCGATTAGAAAAAGATATAATTACATATCAAAGTTAAATTAAGAGAAATCATAAAATTGGATGCTCTTATTTTAACTATATTAAGAGATTGACAATTTTATGAATTGTCAACATATGAAAGTTGAAAAAAAACTAAACCAAAATATTTTGCGTTAAATTTGCAGAGAGATGACTAAGTATTGGTTTTGTATTATGATGGGGATGAACAAGAACACTTGAATTAAATCTAATTCTTCCCATTGATTTAGGTTTAAAAATTATTGTGCCTGGTTTTCTTAATGATCCGCCACATGACAAAGAAGATTCACATTTTTTGGAAAACAATGAATTTTCTTTGAGATGCCTAATTGTTATCCTTTTATTAGGATTCAAAACTATCATTTTCTTAATAATTGAAGAAAACTCCGGGTGATCACTTGGAGGAACAGAAAAAAGTCCCAATAATATCGACTCTTTGGCTCCCTCAAAGGATGATACAGGCCATGGAAGCTCACCAACAAACATTAAATAAAACACTACTCCTAAAGACCATACATCAGCTTCAAAGGGAGAGTGTGAAATGCGTTTGAGAACTTCTGGTGGGGCATAAAACATGGAGCAATCACCGTTAGTAATCCTGTCTCGGGAATTCAATTCAACAGAGAGGCCAAAATCGGATAATTTTGGCCTGCCAAATGAGTCAATCAAAATATTAGATGGCTTAATGTCTCGGTGTGCAATACACTGAGAGTGACAATAATCCAAAGCATCTAATATTTGTCGACACATATACAACATGTGATCATATTTAATTCCTTCATTATTGCACAGGTAGTCTGCAAGCGTGCCTTTCTCACAATATTCCAATATTAAAACTAATCTGTTCTTATCTGTAAAATAAGAATACAATTGGATCACGTTTGGATGATCCAGTTTTTTCAACGCCGCAATTTCGTTTTCGTAACTTTCTAAAACCCGCTCATTTGTTTCACAATCAAAAGTAATCATTTTTGCAGCAAAAATAGTCCCATATCTTTCACTTTTAACCTTATACACTCGAGAAAACCCTCCACTTCCTATCTCTTCCAAAAATAAATACTCATTAATTTTTACAGGTAACTCCATCAAAAATTGCCTTACAACAATTTGAATTTATGCTATTGAATTCATTGAATAAAATAATCAATGATGTATTCAATAATTAAATCGATACAGATATTTTTGTGAAGGATTTCATATAAATTTATTTTGCACGTTAAATATTTCGATTATTGTTCAACCACTATGAAATAAATGTCTCATCTAACAATTTTAGATAGGAGGTAGATAAACTATTAAAAATTGAAAGAGATCAGAATAAAAGTTTTCAGAAATAAGTGTTTATTTAATTGAGACAAAAATTGACTTTATTGAAAGGATTTGAGGAAAACTTATGGTTTGACTTTACCTTTTATAGGCAGCACCAATAACATTTTGTACCACAAAATCGACAAAAGATGCCTCGAAACTGGATGATGAGGTTGAAAACATTTCCCAGTACGCATTTGGGGAATCTGGGTCGATTTGGTATCGAGAATACCAATCGCAAACATTTTTAAATGTGTTGATGGCACGCTGTTCAAGGCAAAATCCTCTGAACATAATCTTTTTTTCAATGCATTGTCTAATGTATCTTTCTAGTCTTGTCATATTTTCATAATGCTCCCCTGCATCTGCCAAGTGAAATATTATTTTCTGGGAATCATTTCTCCATGATATGGAATTCAATACAGTATTGTAACACCCGGACCAGTCTTCATCACCACCGCCACCTTTAACTCCCTTGGAACGAAGCCAATTTTGCAAACTATCAATACTGGATGTCAAATTGAACACTTCAGGATAATCTGGAGAGTCTTGGGGGTCATAATAAAAAACTGATCCATACATTATCTTAAATCGAGACAGTCTTGATTGGATTTTTTTGGCAATTTCACAACACTTATTGGTTACAGCACTGATCATACTTCCCATTGATCCTGTGCCATCAACTACAAATAGTACATCGAAGCTTGGTATTATTATTGGTATAAACTTACATATATACGATTGATTATAATCAAATCTAAATTTAATGTTAATTGGTTTCCTTAACCCAGCAAAAGAATACTTTTTCATAATTTTTTCAGTTCTCAATCCCCAAAAAGCAATATTATTTATGTATCGAGAGGTTCCAGTATCATCCTTTTGAGATTGCTTTGGGATGTAAAAGAGTTTTGTATATCCACAATCGATAACTATATCTCCTAAATCAGAATTAAAAGGAGGGAGATAGTATAATGAACATATTTCAGAACTTGAATTTCTAGCAAAAGGCATAAATGGAGAGATATTGTCTTCGTTTTCAGGATGAGAAATAGTTTCCCCTTCATCAAGTGTTAATAAATTATATGACAAGGAATATCTTTCAACTTCACCCCAATCGATAATATCTCCTTTTACCTTTTCAAAAACACCTGTATTCCGACTTTGTACATCCCCGGGTTTTAACTTCTGCGTTCCCATATCATTACCAACCAGTTTTAATTTAGTAAACTCCTTATTATTCATCTTACATCTTTGAAGAAACAGATTGGCTTCATACACATATGGTTCATTATCAGCCCATAATACAATAGTCCCACCACGAGTCCAGTATTCAATTGCACAATCAATAAATGGAATAACCAAATGTGGGTTTCCATTTGATGGTATTTGGCCATGCCCACACCCACTAATAATCCAAACAGAATAGAACTTTCCTGAACACATCTTTTCGATCCCTTCTTTATAATCACAAACAACGTCTATTTCAATGCCAACTTTTCCCATTGTTTCTTTTATGCATGTGACTTGATTAGAATAGGGTACAGATAAATACTTCGGATGCACATATGGTTCTTCAATTTCAGGGCACAAATCATAGCTCCAAAACATGCAAATGAGTATTATTTTCCCTTTTAGAATATCTCTATCAAATATTTCTCCTGAGGGATTAACTCCTTTTAAAACAGAATTTGATGGATTGTTCAGCAAAGATGGTATTGGTGTGATAACTTTTGATAACTCTGGAGGTATTAATGGTGGTTCAACAGGATTCAACAAATGTGTTGATGGTTTCAAATCTGGAGGCAAAACGCATGGTATGAAAGAGTTTGATTCATGTCTGCCTTCCATTAGTGGATAAAGTAAATCACAATATTTTTGGGTTTTTAGAAATATGTCTTCCAAATTAAAGTATTCAACAATTACTTTCGATTGTGAATGTAATCCTATCCCATTCCAAAATTCGGTAAACTCTTTGTTAAGACTAATTCCATGAGAAATAGAAATGAAAAAGCAATAAGCTTTGTTTCGATTATTAAATACACTCTCGATCCATAGTTTTTGATCCTTAATAGCTAAATCAAAACCGCTTGTTAAAAATATAAATAAATCAGCTTCATTCATTGTTGAAACTGCGGTTTCAAAAATGGCTGGCTCGAACCTTTTCAGGGAAATCAGTTCAAATAATTCATTAATTTGTATTTCAACGCTACCACTTTTGGAATCAACAATAATATACCTAAAATAAATATCGGCAAAAATAGCTATCCTAACATGAATCCCTGTTTTAATAAAGTAATTATATAATCCGATTGCTGTTATTATGTTAAAGTTCTTCTTTTTATCTGTGAGCATTTGTGTATATTCAATCAGTATTAATACTCGAGAATACTCTTTTTTGATTCTAACCCCTGTGAAATTACTTAATAAACATTCGGTAATAGCGTTTGAATATCCATTTGATTCCCTTTTTGATCTATTTTGATAATTTGTGAATGGATTTTGTTTAATTGAATCATGATTTGGTTTCAAATTCCTAATTTTATTTTTGTTACAAAAATTACTTAAGGTTTTGAGGTGCAAAACTTTCAATTCGCTTTCATTATCATATTCAATTTGAGAAAAATTAATTATCTCATTGCGACGCTCTCGTAGTAACTCAAGCTCTCTTTGTCTTTCTCGTTCTCTTTGTAACTCAAGTTGGCGCTGTCTTTCTCGTTCTTGTTCTATCTCAAGCTCCCTTTGTCTTTCTCTCTCTCGTTCTAACTCAAGTTGGCGCTGTCTTTCTCGTTCTTGTTCTATCTCAAGCTCCCGTTGTCTTTCTCGCTCTTGTTGTGCTTTTTTTGCACGATCAAATTTCATTAATTCAAATACAATGTTAAATATATCCTTTTTCACTTTCCTAATCACACTATCAACATCTGCTTGAACCGTAATTCCCATTGATTCCCGCATGTGCCTAATTATTAGATCGATATTTTCCCTTTTTTTGAAATAATTATCGAGTTTACTTCTGGGTAGAATACTATGTTGACTCTCTTCAATATGTCGTATCAATTCAGCCATGATTCTTCCATCATTCAATTCTTCACACATATCAGTTACTATTCTGTCTGGACCTAATTTAGAATTAACCCAATCCCTTAATTCATCTTCATCATAACAAGGGTTGCCTTTATACATATAAAAATCTGTTGGCAAATGTATTATTCAAAAATTGAGAGCATCATTATATAGTCAGAGACAATGTTTGGGACAAAGTTGATCGTTGGATTTGATAGACAGAAAAATTCCATAAATTAAGAATTTTGGGGAAAATATATACCGATTAATCCACTTGCATTTATTAGTATATTTCTCGTGTTGAACTTAAAAAAAACAACCATCTTAATCCTATCATAACCTTTTAAACGCAATATGGCATTGTATCCGAAATTTCTGCGCTGTTTTTTCAAATTTTTGACCTAAGAATTCAAAATATTAAGAATTTAATTTAATAAAAAACCATAATTATATTCAACCCGATAAGCTTCTCTGAATTAATCATCTTATACACCATTATTTCTTTAATTGCAATCAATACCCTTAAATACTACACAAAACTGACTTGGAATTGCCTAATAAATTTTAAAATCTAATAATTACTACTAATTGAAGTTGTCTTTCAATAATTTTATTTCATATTTGGTTAAAAGTAGTACTATGACTTTGTATCACAAGAACTTGTAGCACAAAAACTCAAAAGGAGATATTTTGATTTTACATCCGTCACATTTTCAAATGGATTTTGAGCAAAATCTGGCCTTTGAGGAATCTCTTTTTGGTGATAATCCAGTATTTGAAAGGATAGAGATCGCTAATTTGGAATTTTGGGTTGATAGATTATCTGCACTTCCTCAGTATCGCCCTCTCTTCCTTGATAATATTGTCAATCTCTGTCAACAGTATTGTGATTCTGATAATTTCCGAAATAGATTATTAGAAAAGGCTATTTACACTTGTCCAGTGCTAATTTTTCGCCTTTATTTAAAAGAAATTTATGCTCTGAGTGAGATTATGGTTTTTTTAATGAGTAAACTGGCATATGTTCCCAGCTTCTATTTTAAAAAAGGCATTGGAGATTTCAAATCATTTATAAAAGAAAAACTATATCCAGAAGAATATGATAAATCATTCTTTGAAAATGATGATGAAATTGACTTCAGAATACAATATGGATATATTCCTCATTCAATCGAGTATTGTCTGAAGTATGATGACTTACAATCCCTTAGAGTATTCTTTTCTGAAATTCTGTCTTTAAAAGAATATTCAATATCAGGTAGTCCTTTTGAGTGGGCAAAAATACCAAGAAAATTGGGTTATTTAGGATTCTCTGGCTATTTTGGGTCATTGAATTGTTTTAAATACCTATTAATGAATGGTTTTGAGATTGATGATTCTGTAAAAGATATTGTGGTTTGCAGTGGTCATACTGATCTATATCATATGTGTAATTGTTCAATAACAAACATTTATGAGAAAGTTTCTTTTGCATCAATGTTTTGCCGGATATCTCTTTTGAACTTTCTGATTGATAGTGTTTCAGATGTATCAATTTGTGATAAACAATTTTCTGATAGTCCACTTCAAATTGGGGCTAAAGAAGGCCATTTGAGAGTTGTTGAGTTACTTATTACGAAGGGTTTTAATATTGAAAAAACAAATTATTTGTTAATTAATGTTCTTATGGTCGAACTCCCCTCATATGTGCATGTCTGATGGATCATCTTTCAATTCTTCAATACCTTTTATTTAAAAAAGCTAAAGTATATACAGTGAATTCTTTGGCTGGAAGCTATCGGACACCTCTCCATTATGCTGCCGAAAATGGTTATATTAGAATAGTTGAATGTTTATTAGCCCATGGAATTGCAATTAATTCTAAAATGATAAGTGGTGAAACGGCTCTTCATGTTGCAGCGGAGAATGGTCATCATGAAATTGTACAATTACTAATAAATAATATGGCTCAGGTAAATCAGCAAGACTACTTTGAACGTACTCCTCTCTTCCTAGCTTCTTCAAATAATCATATTTTGGCTGTGAAAACCCTTTTAAACCATAATGTTGATATTAATATTGCAGAAATTCATGATTTAAACTTATTTTTGGGTGGAATCCAGTTCATATTTCTGCTAAAAAGAATCATCATGAAGTTTTTTCAATTCTTGTTGAAGCTATTGTTGATATCAATACCACAGATTATCATATTTGTTGTTTTTATTTAAATGGACCGCTTTACACTATGCAGCTCAACAAGGAAATATAGATGTTGTTAAAAAACTTATTAATTTAGGAGCAGAATCCCAATCAATGACAATTAAAGTAAAAATAGTTATTATTGGTGGACTCCTCTTCATTTAGCAGCAGCAAAAGGGCACAATAATGTAGTCGAATTCATTATCGATCACATGGTAAATGTTAATTTAAAAACCATTATAATCAAATATTTATTTTCGGATGGACTCCACTTCATATAGCGACCCACAATCGTCATTTTGGAGTAGTAAAGATTTTGTTGAATAATAAAGCAGACATTGATTCAAAAGATAAAAAGGCCTAACACAAAGTTTTGGTTATTCACCTATTCATTATGCCGCTAGGGATGGGCATTATCATATTGTTGCGTATTTGGTGAATCTTAAGGCAAATATGAATAACAAAGGAAACGAAGGCTTTACTCCTCTTCATCTGGCTTCTCTCACAAATCGTATTGGTGTGATTAATCTATTAGTGCATAATAATGCTGATATAAATGAAGTGAGTAATAATGGTGACACATGTTTTCATTTAGCAGCACAAAAAGGGCACATTAATGTTATACAATATCTATTGTCCCAAAATGTTAATATCAATGTCAGTAATTGTGATGGGATCACCCCTATTCATGTTGCTGCTGAGAATGGATATATTGATCTGATGAGATATCTGAAGAAAATGGGTGCAAACATGGAAGCGAAGGATTTGAAGCCATTATGTTTCTTAATGGGAACTCTCTTCTTCATATAACTGCCTCAAAAGGTCACATGGCCACTTTTACCTATCTACTTACAGAAACAATAAATATTTATGAAAAGAATTCTGAAGGCATGACACCATTTCATATTGCTGCTTTATACGGTCACACAAACATTATTCAGTATCTCCACAATAATAAATATGAAATCAATAGAAACGATTCCAAAACAAATCATTTTCCAACGGAAATACTCTTCTTCATCTAGCAACAATAAATGGGCATCAAGCGTTAATTAATTATCTGCTTAATCAAAAACATGAACTCAATGTTTGTGACTCTAAAGGGTTGACTCCCTTTCATATTGCTATTCAAAAAGGAAAAAAAGAAATTATTACTCTATATATCGATAATGGAGCTGATATTAATTCCTTAAATCCTTTTTATAGATCATTACTAGATAGAATATTGAGTAACTGACTTTCATTGAGCAAGAACTAACAGTAACAAATAAACATTTTGAAATAGTAATATTTTGATCTACGTAAGACCTTCCTTGATCTATTCTTTCACATCCCAAACCAACATCAAATTGTGAGTGGATATTTAAAACAGATAGTTCCTTAGCATTGTTCATTGAACTGTTTGTGTTGTCAACTATCTGAGTTAAATAATATTGAGTTTTATCCATATGAAGCTAGAGATCATTTTGGCACTAAAAAAAATAGTGATACTTTGGCACTTTTAAATAGTTTCTTCAAGTAAAATGGATACAGAAGTTAACCCTGAATTGCTTAGTATAGTTGAGAAATTGTCGAGTAATCCTAAAGATATAGATAGAGAAAAGCTTTACCAATTTTTGATGACATATACAACAATTAATACTGTAGAAATCCGGCTTATTGGGTTTATTTTGAGGAGTATGCTTGATTTTGCCGAAAAAAGCATTTGTAGCTTTTCTATTGATGAAATATTAACCATTATTTATTCGAATGTTTGCCTTTCGTTTTTCCCTTTTGAATATGATATCACCAAGTATTCTAGAATGACTAACAATCCAGTAACATTGCACATTATCAACGAATTCCAAACATATAAGACTCCTAAATAAATAATTTCCATTTATTTTTTTTAAATGGCTGATTTGAAACCTGATTCGATTATGGAGGATATAAAATCAGGGAAATATGTTCAAGAAAACATGCTAATTCTCTTATTTAATAAGCTTAAAGATCTTTTGCTGCTTGAAAACAATATTGTTGAACTTGCCAGTCCCATTACAATTGTTGGTGATATCCATGGTCAATTGTATGATATGCTGCAAATGTTTGATAAATCTAATTCTAATCCATTGCGTGGCAATAAATTCCTATTTTTAGGTGATTATGTCGATAGAGGTAGGAATTCTATTGAAACCTTTTCATTTTTGGCATCTATGAAAGTTAAATTTCCAAAACAGGTTTTTCTTCTCCGTGGAAATCATGAATGTCGGCAGATTAATCAGGCTTATGGATTTTATTCTGAAATTATGCAGAAATATGGTCACTCTGGCCTATGGACACTATGCAATCAGATATTCGATCTTCTTCCGGTCTCTTCTGTCATTGATAATAAGCTTTTCTGCGTTCATGGAGGTCTCTCTCCAAAAATCAAGCACATTGAAGCAATTGAGCTGCTTAATAGGAACGGAGAGCTTCCAACAAGTGGACCTCTTTGTGATTTATGCTGGAGTGACCCTGATTCTGATTCCGCCGAATGGAAACTGAATGAGAGAGGGGCTGGGTATCAATTTGGGATGAATCAGGTTAATGAATTCTGCAAAATGAACTCAATAGACTGCATTGTAAGATCTCATCAGTTAGTACAAGAAGGCTACCATTGGTATTTCGGAAACAAGTTGGTAACAATATGGTCTGCTCCTAATTATATGTACAGGGCAGGAAATAAGGCTGTATATATGAGATATGAACAGGGGCAGGAGCCTTCATTCGTATTTTTTGAACCTTCTCCAAAAAGTAACACCGTGGATACAATTTCTGAGTCTTCTTACTTTGCATAAACACATTCTGTTATTAGATAAGTACAACTATTTTAATCCACCCAAGCAATATTTTTTTTCATGATTTTCTTTTTAATATTTGCAGCCGAGAGCGTGGTTTATGGTATTGATGTTGGAACAAATGGGATACGTATTGGTGTTGGATCGGCAGAGAATGGGATAGGAATTCAGCCTGGTTTGTGGGGGCAGAGATTCACTCCTAATGTATTTGGTTATTGTACTGATGAAGAAACTATGAACAAGAAATGGGAATTTGGATTTGATGTGGTGATTTGCAAAAGGACAATGAAAGGAGACTTTGTTACAAACCCATTTTCATATCTAATTAGACCTGAAGAGTTTCCTTTTAAAGAAATACACCCATTATGTGCAGTTTCAATAATGCTAAATCGGCTTGTTCCTCAATTTGTCCCAAAAAATGATAAAATTATTTTATCCATCCCTTCATATTCTACCCCCCAGTATAGATATATGTTGCAAGAAGCTTTTCAGCTTGCAAGAATAGAAAATTTTGAAATAATCGATCAAAGTACTTCAATTGTATCATTGTATTCTGTTGAGCATCTCAATAAAACATTGAAGAAGCCAATGGATGTTCTATTTATCGACATTGGAGCAAACCATTGTGAATTCAATTTGTGGAAACTTTCATCAATCAGCAGTTCGGTCACAGCAAAGCAAACAGATTTCTTCTACACTGATAAGATCTCAGGTAATATTATAGATGATCTCATTTATCAGGGAATTGAATCACAATTTCCTAGGCAACCCAATTCTGATGAGAAATCATTTATTCTTTCACAGGTTAAGAAAGCGAAGGAAATTCTCTTATTTGAAGAAAACACAACTATCGATTTAATGGGATTATTTAACACTTATATTGATATCAATAAGGACCAGGTAGCAAAAATTGTTTCAGGTCTTATGGAAAAATTTGGCGACATTTTGAAGCAATTTAGTAATTTGGATAGCATTGAGTTTGTTGGGTCTGGAAGCAAGTTCTGGATGTTTAATAATACTCTTAAGAGTGTTCTTCCCAATGTTATCGCAAAAAGAAGCCTAAATAACGATGATTCTATTGCTACAGGTACTGTATACTATGGAGCTCTTGAACTTAGGTTAGTATATGGAATGAAGATTGCATATGAGAAGAATTCATTATATGGTTACAAAGTTATCAAAGGACAAAAGTCAATGTCTCTATTAGACTCTGGTTTTCCTTCAAAAATGAAAATTGTATCTGTTTTGGAAAAGGACTGTTTTGAATTTTCATTAGAAGCTTCTCTATCAGACGCAATTATTCAAAAAGTTAATATTGACAGTATTCATCATATGTTTCCATTTGCCACATTCAGTGTAATAGGATTTGATAAAATAAAAAAGTCTTGGGAAGGAAAACTAGTCAAAGAAGAGTTCTTCATCAACATAACTTTTGATTATAACCCAGAAATTGGAGCATTTGGGGTTATTCAAGCTAAGGGGTCAAATTCTGTTGAAAATGGAAATGGTGGATCCAGTATTAAAATCTGGACATTTCCTTTCAATGTTCAATTGAATGGAATTAAGTATTTGCCCCCAGTGCATTCGCCAACTATTGTCTCAGAATCGATTCAATACATTAAAGCGAAAGGAAAAAAGATTACTCCTTATCAAGAACTTATTGCCTACTATGTGGATGCTCTTGAAAAATCTATTTATGATTCTGATTATGAATATGTCACACCAAATGAAGAAAGGAAGCAGATTTCATTGTATTTACAGGAGATAGCATCATCATTTAATTCCAAACTCAACAAGTCAACAATATCAAAGCTATTTAGTTCTCTAAAAATGAAAGTGAGAGGTCCAATCATGAGAACTGATGAAAGAAAAGAAAGGCCAAATTCCATAACATTATTGAAATCTTCAATCTTTAAAGCTGAGGAGGAGTTACCAAAAGCAACTACAGATGAGGTAACTGTGCAAAAGTTCAAAGAATATCTTGAATCAACAAAACAGTGGCTTGAATCCGCTTCAAAAACGGAGAGATACTCAAACCCAATTATTACATGTCAAGATATAGTAAGAAGAGCAAATACTTTAATGAAGAAAATATCAGATCTATATGGGCCAGCAAAAACGGTCACCCACTTTAGAACAGCGCCACCAATCACTCCTCCGCCGGAAGAACCAAAAGATGAACCTAAATTAGAAGAAAACAAAGATCTTTAGTTCATATCACAAGACGTTTAAAAACAAAAATATATGAATAGTGATTCTTTTTCCTATCAATCTTCGGCTAAAATAGATGAGTATGAATTCATGAAATCCGAAATAGAAAAGTTGAGGACAAAAAACAACAAGTATAAAACGAAATACAGAGAAATTAAAAAAAAAAATAGTGATTTAACTCTTCAAAATCAAATATTAGAAGATGAAAAAAGGGTTCTCACGGAGATTAACAAACCTTATAATGAAAAAGTGAAGAAATCAGTCCCAATGGTGGAAACTGCAAAAGTATCCGAACTATTTTCCGATTTTGAAACAATTTTCGCATCTCAAAGCCGCGAGATATCAGATTTGTTGAATAACAAAGATTCATTATCGACAATATGCTTCAAACTTTTAGCTATTGTTGGTCACCAAGACTTAACAATACAAAGGTTTTATCGATCTATTAATAAATTTGTAGCATACTTGGAAAATAACAATGAATCATTATCTTCTGTTCATCAAGATTTTCTTACCCTCGGAATTGATTTATCACACTGTCTCAGAAAACTGGAGAAAAAACAATATTTTCATTCTATTCTTGGTGAAATCGGGAATCACTTTGATTCCAAAATTGAGATAGAAGAAATAGAAAGGGTACTTAATTCCATTCCGAATTCCGAATTCTCTTCAGAATCCATGTCCATTGTGACCAAATATTTGTTGCATCAAATACAGAACGAAAAAATATCAAAACAAACAATACGCGAACTACGAGAGAAATATTCTATCATAGAGACACAGTATTTGGATATTATTAGTGAGCTTCCAAGAAATGGAAATCGAACACCTGATCACGAAGAAGCAGTTGACGTTATAAGGAAATTGAAAGATGAGAGTCGAGTCCTTAAAAATGTTGAACCAACATTGTTTTCCATTATTGAAGCATGTTTGGCTTTCGGAGCAAAACTCAATGATGATCCTGATATTCAAAGATGCATTTCTAGAGTTAATCTATGGAAACAAAATGGTTCAAAAGATGTTGATATTGCTCAAGAAATAGATTTTTTATTAGGATTATGTTATATTGGTAAAGACTATTTGCCCAAACAACAACAAACAAGGGCTTATATTCCAAATGAAGAAGATATGAAATCCCAAATTCAACAACTAAAAATTACAGTTGCTGATATGAGACAAAGGATTAAAGATGCTGATATGGAAAGATTAACATTTATTCAAAGAAATTTTAATGGTACAATTCCTTTATCTGCACAATGGACACAGATTTGTGAGCACTTAATCAATCGGCGCCGTTCCAAGTAGTGTTCTCGATATCTCCTAATGATCTCCCTCTTCCTCTAAACTGTTCATGGGTATTTTCCTGTTGCTGTTCCGGTTCTTCGGGTTCTGTATCGCCAAAAGCATTATTAAACAGAGCATATGGAGCAGGAGGTGCCTGCCTTTCCCCATCAGAAGCAATGTAACCATTCGATTGGATGCAACATCCACAAAGCTTCCTTTCTAATGATATAAAGAAAGAAGATGATGGGATGATCCAATTCAAAACTCCAGATTGATATATTAACCCAATTATCAAGCCACTGGCGTGCCCAAGTAAAGATACATGGGGTAAGATCAAAGATGTTAATACCAACATCACCCATGGATAATACTCAGTCGGCACCAAAAACAATCCAAAAACAGATCGTTCTGATCCACCAGATGCTGCGTTATCAATAACCATTAAGCAAAACAAAACACCACTGAAACCAATTGCACTTCCAGTCCATTCATTTAATCTGCCTCCAATATACATAAACCCTGCTATTAAAATATAAAGGATATTCGAAAGTATTGCAAAAATAAAAACGTGATAGAAGAATGAACATGTACCAACAGTTCTTTCAAAAGTAACACCTAATTGGGTAAATGTAAGCATATTCATAGCAATATGAAGTATGTCTCCATGAAAAAATGGAGCCGTAATAATTCTCCAAACTTCACCATCCATAACAAGTTTAGGGCTAATGGTAATATAATTGACAAATGATCGATCAAAAGCTGCAAATTTTAGAATATGCAATATGATCATGATGTAAAACAAAATGCGAGTTCCAAAAGGAAGATTACGAATGAAATCTAGCATTATTAGTGTACAGAACGATTAATTTGTTTCAATCAAGCTTTAAAATATAAATTAATTATTAAGTAAAAATCATCAGTCCGATATCGTTCAGCGGTTAGGATATGTGGTTTTCATCCACAGGATCGGGGTTCGACTCCCCGTATCGGAGAAATTTTTTTGTTTTTAATTTTTATCATAATATGAAGAGAAAATCCATAACGATTATTTCAATTTTTTAGTACAAAAAAAATGAATGATTAGAATATATTTATTAATAATCTTGTATCCAATCTCTGTGTGTTAGTAAGGAAATAGTGGCTCAGACATATCAAATCAGCATAATCAGAGTGAGCTGAGTTTGAGTTCATCAGAGCATAAGAACACATACATTAATTACAAAGTACTTTATGGCCCAAACAGACCTTCTCAAATTAATTTGGTCAGACAAACCGTAATTTTCAAAGAAAAGATGAAGGGTAATTTTTTGAAACAATCAATCATATTCTGAACTTTGAGTTTCATATCGATATCATGGATTCTCGTTTTTGAATAATAAGAGGGGATGAAAATTCTCTTTGTTTTTGATTTGGTGAATGGTTTTTGAGTTCATGAGATAAAATCTGAATGAAGTGTATTTGTCAAATGAATGATCGATGAGATGAATATATTATGGTTTATTATGATAGAATATCACAATGACTTATCTTATAAAAAAACAATCTTTCTTTGCTTTAAATTTTTGTTTCCTCGATTGGAGCAGAAATGAATTCATCTGAATTTGAGCCAGATGAGTTGGAACTTTCTTGAGAAATGAGAAGAAGCCCTATTGCATAGATTAGACTAATAATCAGTATAACAATGGAAAGAGAAATCAACACCACTCTGATTGATACAAAACTTGTGATATTATTCATTTGCGTTTCTTCAGGGGTTTTAAAAAGTGTTTCTTTCGGGGAATTCTTTGGTGTTTCATTTGGAGTATTTTGTTGAGTGTTGATTGGTGTTTCTTCTTTTGAAATTATTGGAGTTTCTTGGAGAGTTTTTTGTTGGGTATTAATGAGAGTATCATGTAGGGTTTCTTTGTAGGTATTCATTGGTGTTTCATTTGGAGTTTCTAGTTGGGTATTAATGGGAGATTCATGTTGAGTTTCTTTGTAGGTATTCATTGGTGTTTCATTTGGAGTTTCTAGTTGGGTATTAATGGGAGATTCATGTTGAGTTTCTTTGTAGGTATTCATTGGTGTTTCTTGTTGGGTATTGATGAGAGTATCATGTAGGGTTTCTTTGTAGGTATTCATTGGTGATTCTTTAGGAGTATTTATACGAGTGGCTTCAAGAGTATTCTGAAAAGTCATTGATTCTATTAATGTTAAATCAGGTGTCCTCACTGGGAAGGTGATATCAGCATTACAATAATGAGAATTGAAGAATAATATTTGATATGGTTCTGTTGTTCCAAATGTATTATTTGTTTCTGTGATTATTGTTATCGAAGTTGAGAATGATAATGATGAATGATCAATCAAAGAATGAGATATATCAAGAGAGCCTGCTAAAACACAAAAGAGATAGTTTTGATTGTTCTGGAAAATACAATACATCATTTTTGGTGTTCCCCCTCCAGTTACATATACAACTCCATCAACAGGGCTGTTATTATGAACAATGTTAGCTGATGATATTGATATTGTTCCTGTGGATAAATATAAGAGAATACAAATATTGCCAGATGCATTATTGTTTGAGAAAGTACAGTGAGAACATGTGAAAGAAGTTGGAAGATAGACCCCAATCCCAGAACCCTGAATAACACTATTCATTGAACTATTTGTGTTTTCAACGCCAGTATTTCCGGTTTCTAAGCGAAAAGCATAATTTCCAGTCGTAATATGAGAACAATAAGAGACTGAAAGGTACTCCACTTGATTTGCCTGAGTAATTTTAAAATAAGCAAAATGACAAGAAGAAGGGTTTCCGCATGAGCACTTATTGGCACATATCATTTTTAGATGGGAATTTGTTGACTGGAAAAAAATAGCTCCTCCTCTCAGAACAGAAGCACAGTTATAGAACATTGAGCTATTAATTTTCATTGTGTAGGATGCCCCTTTTACATAAATAACTCCACCGTCAAGAGAGTAGACTGAAGACCTAACGAAGTAACAGTCTTCAATATTGATATTTTTGTTGTAATAAGACCTTCCCTGATCAATATTTTGGCTTTCACATCCATAAATAGCGCCCCAAATAATATCTCTATTTAAAAAAGGTTCAATTTGGGGAATATTATTTCTTCTATTAATAATAGATATGATGTGTTTCTGCTGATTTGATTTAGCCAAATATCTAAGCTTGGCTAAAAAGAATATGGTAATAAATATCTTGCTCATTTGAAGAAGATTGGACAGAAATATTTCAATGTTGGTTGTTTTGTTGTAATAAGTGTAAGATTCTGGTTTGTTTTCCGAGAATAATACTGAATATTCGTTGGGAATTGAAAATTGTCTAGTATCATATCTATTGAACCAAGAAATCAAAGTTTTCCTGAAGATTTTGCACATTTCCATACATTTCCATAAAACCATATCCAATCCGAAGAAAGAAAATATAAAACAATTAATGATTGGGTTATGAGAATTCAAGAAAACAGAATTGATATTTGACCAAATAATATGTGATGATTCATCTTTTGTAACAATATGGGACAAACAAGATCTTTTCCTTCTATAGATGTAGGTTTTTTCCATTGCTTGTGTAAGTCTTGATGGTGGAACATTAGGGAACATTAATAATATTGATTGAATTTGGACCATGTTGGACTTTTTGAGAATAGTCCATAGAAATAATCAATTCCCTCTTTTTAAGAATATTTCAATGAATTAGATTAAACCCGTTTTATATAATTAAGATTATTGGCAATAGTATTGAATGAATATTTGATATTTTCTCAACATTTAACTGAAACAGACTTGTGAAGTAAATAATAATCTCATTCCCAAAACTCAGTAGTGGTCGGAGGTTAGATGGATTTATTTGAAATATTGAATGTTTATTTTGGTAATTGACTAAAATGCAAAAAAATTGAACACTACTCAGTTTTGAGCAAATGAATTTATTGAAGAAGAATTGAAAAAAATTGAATTGACTATTTTCAAATTTTTGATAATACTTTATCGTTACGATTAAATGAGAGCCAATATTGAGAAAATTTGGTAACTTGTCGAGTTTTGGGCGATTTCAGAATAAAATTAAGAGAATTTTTTGTTATCCTGATAACAAATCTCCTAATTTTGTTTTCCAATCTCAGGATTTCTTTATTGGTCACCACATATTTCAGTAATTGTGTTCATTTGAGTTCTTTATATTCATAAAGATTAGATTGTTCTATTATTCTGATACTTTAAATCGTTTCCGTGTCTTTGGTTAAGATTAATTGACCAAATATGTTCTCACATATAATTTTGGAATGTTTTTTGTTGATGGTATTGAGCATTCCTACGTTTTAAAATAGGAGAATGGCTTTCGGTCTTTTTAAAAATCACAAAATGAGTCCAAAAATTGACCATTTTGTTAAATATAATAAACGGCCACTACTTTGTTTTGGGAATGAGTTTATAAGGGAGAAAACTGATCCTGTGATTCCAATTGAAAAATCAGATTCCGGAGTTCAGAATAGTTTTAACTTTCATAAAGTTACAATTAAATATTTGAATCATGTTGTAAAGAATTAGAATTTAATTAACCAACAGGTGATAAAATTATGCTAATAAATGATTTCTCAATTTTCCAGAATAGCCCTCAACGAGCCACGATATTAGTCTCCATAATTATTACGATATTCATTTGTTCTGTAATGGGTAGTAATGAAAATGAACTTTTTATTGAAATTGAGGTTTTTAGCCCCGAAATCAGTAGGGTTTTTGATTGTTTCTTATATAATGGCGAGAGCCACATGCTATATTTACGCCTTTGGGCACTTTATCCCTTAGTTACAAAGTTTATTATTTCTGTTTCTAAAAAATAAATCTCACCATCTTGATTTATTACATTCAGAATTTTGATTGAAAATCAAACAGAACTTACAAAAAACTGGGTCATAGTTTTTGCCATTTGAAGATAAATTCATTATTCTAAAATTCATAAAATAAAGATATAACAATAATACTATTAAGTGTATTTCTCTTGGTTGAGAATGAATAAAATAATGGGTTGTTTTTCATCAAAATACAAATTTCATAATCAAACATGAATGATGTTTTCGTACTTAGTGAGAAATAACAATTGGCTCCAAAATTAAAATAACTAAACTCGGATTTTTGCCCATCGGTATAGAATTTTGTCACAGATGCTACACACCCGGTTGAAGAAACATATCCATTTCCACTATTCTCAAAGAAACAAATGTTAGAAAGAACGCAATCATTATATGCTAGCCTGATAGTTCCATATGTATAAGAATACGAGCTCTTCAGAATATTGCAATAATCCATTGTTGACCTCGTAATATGAACACAATCTTCGCCACCACTAGATGACACAACATTCAAATAATATATATAACTGGGCAAAGTTTCACCACTTGTTCTGAAAGCAGAAACACGAGGAGAATAACAATTCGAAAAGTTGAGATGTGTTAAATAGTCTCCATTATTGTAGTAAGAACCATATATTTGGGAAGCTCTATTATTAAGAAATGAAGAATAGTTGTGCTGTGATAATGTTGAACAATAAATTGATGTCGTTGGGACTGTAATACTAGAACAATTATAGAAAAGTGTACAACTAATCTTTGAGGATTTGGATTCAAGGAAAATAGACCCTTCACTATTTGTAGAACACCTATTGCTAACAAAAGCGCAATCACTAATAGCAGCATCTGAATTTGTTTGGGAAATATAAATTGCATATCCATTCGAATTGGATGAAAGACCAATAAAAGAACACCTTGAGATAGAAAATGATGAATCAGCACTGATCCGTAAAGATGGAGTCAAATGGCTAAGGTATAATTCTAGGTACAAAATGGTATTCATAAAATTTAAACTGTGAGGTTTTCACGAATAATCAAATAATTCTATGATTAGACCCAAAATCAACTATTAAACTAGAAATTGGGAAAATTAGTATTTTTTCATAATAATATGATGAGTTTTGGATATTTTGGAGATTTTTTCTATATGATTTTAGGTGTTTTAAGTGTTTTTATTGTATTTTTATTCCTTGGTGTACTTAGGTTTCCAAAAAGAATTAAGAAACCTTGCAGTTTACCTACTGCATATTGTATAGATAATGAAAAATCAAATTGGCTCAATATTTTAATGGCCAAAATCAATTCATCACATATTGATGCGGAACTTTTAAAGAAAACATTTTCCATTATATCAGATAAGCTAATAAATGATTCTCAAAAACCCAGTTTTTTGACGAATGCCTCGATAGAGCTCCTTCAACCACCATCATCTGCTCCATTTATCACTGAAATCAACGTAAGAAATGAAAATAACTCAAGAAAACTCTCTTTTCTTTACCATTTTCAAGGATCTGCCTCATGCTCAATTTCATCTTCGGCATCTCTTGGCCTGTTTGAAATATCAAACTTATTTTCATTTTCGATATCAGTCGAAGTGCTTCTTCGCTTGCTTGTGGCTCATGTTGAAATAGAATTTGATGAAAGCAATACTGAAATGTGCCTAAGGATAGGTGATGATTTAATAATAGATTTTGAAGTTAAACCCCTTCTTGGAGACAAAAAAGACTCTACCAAGCATATCAGCTCAATATCAGCATGGATATCAAGCTTCGCTCAAAGAGAGCTGAGGGGGAGAGAAATAAACCTGGCCTTATAACTGTTTTGCCTTCAAAATTTAATCGTTCCTACGGTTTTCAATATAGTTTATAAATGCAAAACAATGATAAAAACCATAGGTCTTCTTTTAAGCGGCGCTCTTCTGCTGTTGAGAGTAATAACGTTAAATCGATTAGAAAACTCGGAGAAATTATTAAAGAGAATGATTTTTTGTTCCAAGATAGAACAACGCTCCCCACTTTGGTTTATAGTATTATTAATTATCTAATATCTTTAATTAATCTCATATTGATTGGTATCGCATTTTCCAAAAAATATATTTCATATTTTGAATTCGTTTTGTATATAGCTGTGTTTACCATTTTTTTAGTATTTAGCATATTTAATCATTTTCACTTATTTAGAAATAGGAATTCTTGTGCATATGCTCAGCAATTGGCGAAGCAATTGATGAATTATAGAACTCAAATTCGTTTTCCTTATGCAAGCAGAATTGAACGGCCTTCATCAATGGATGTATATCCAACATATAGGGACCGGACATGGCAAGCTGTTCCCGTTTATTTCTTGATCCCTGGGGATGTGATTGATGTTGCAAACCTTGAAATCCCATCATTTGCAAGTCCATTATCCAGAAACATGTGGACTGCATACCCAAGAAGTGGGTATATTGAGGCTGAAAACAATGTGAATAATCTCTTGAAAGATGAATCGTCTCCATTTTCTCCCAAACTCTATACAGTTCTTCAAAGCCCATTGATTTTGCATCAAATGTCGAAGTATAATAATGTTTCCAATGTTCAAAAACTATATAATGTGATGTTTTCATTTTTCGCCATTTTTGTTTTATTATTTATTGCCTTAATTCCAATGACTAAGAATTGGGTATTATCTGGAATTCATGTATGTATGCCATATGTTGTTGTCTCAAACTTTTTATTCATTCAAATCTTAAGGAAATTATCTCTCTATCTAATTGATGAGAAAGAGAAACCAACGAACCAAACCAAACAACCTGATTTGGAAGCATCTTCAGGATCTTCTTGGTCAACTAAGGATGGATACTCGGATGATGTATTCCTTTCAACTTCAGATTTTATTGATGATTTTTATTACTCTCCTCAAGTATGTTTTTTGCAAAATATGTCATATGATTGCCCTGAACAAATTGCTTTGGTTTCTTGTTTAACATTCCCTCGGTTTCATCCACTATTTCGATTGCCATTTATGTCCACCAGCTCAGTCCTTGTTTTTGATCAGGATGAAGAAATTGTCAAGAATGTTGATCTTTCTTATAGTTTTGATATCATCCCGCCATTAAACAAATCAAATGTCACCAATTTGTATAGAAACCAGCTTAATGCAATTGGTAGTTCTGCTTTGCAAGGATCATGGAACAAGCTTTCGTTTGATCCTCTTGTTGTATGCTTAAAGAAATGGAATTTATCTCAAATATCATACTCTATGCAGTATTTTGGGATTGCTACAGGAATAACCTCATCTGCCTCAGTAATCAAAGAGTTTTCAATTGTACATGTATCTCAAAGTAATTTATCAACAGCCCAAGTATATTATCTATCTGATCAAAACAGGTCAATTTTAGTATCTAAGGGAGATCCTTCCATTGTCTTTTCTTTGTGCTCTACATATTGGAATGGTTCTTCTTTGGTAGATATTGACCAGAACTTTCTTGATAAACTGAATCATGAGATTGATGAAGTTAAAAGACAGTGTCATGGAACTCCATTTGCAATCACTAACTACCTATTAGATGGGCCTTTAATTGATGATACCCCTCCAAAATCAATTTTCACCTTTGAAGATCTTCCTCCATCAATCCCTAGATGTCAAACATTGCTTGGTGTTGTAATGTTTTCTAAAAGAACATCACCTGAAGCTGAAGATTTGGTCACAAATATGCAATCATTAGGGATTCGGTTTTCAATTTTCTCGGAATATGATGGAAAAGAAAGTTTAACTACCATGGGAAAACTTGGTTTTCCGACAGATTTTAATTGTGTTATTGATTTGAGTGTTAACTCGCCATCAGATATATATGATACCTTAGATGTTCAAAATACTCATATGCCTGTTGGAGTAGAGAATCTTATTTCTTATGTTGATACTCATGATTCTATACCATTGACAGTACCTCTTTACCTTAATGCAGACCATTCTTCAATGGTTACAGTTTTAAATATGAGAGCAAAACATGGACAAAATATTTGTATTATGTGCGATCCTTATCATTTTGATGGTTTTTCTCTTGGTAATTCTTATAAAATGATTACCATTGATTCAAATCTTATACCTTTACCCCCGACCAATCTTCAATCACTATGCCAGGATGATGGAATACCAATAGATAGTATTCCCACTGACATATTAAGATCCAGATCTGATGAAGCTCTTACAAACTCTCTATCAATGATTCATCAAGTTGGGAAACTTGTTTCAAATCACGCTTTTGCCCATTTTTCTTCTGATGTACCTTTAGATTTTTTGAGTGACTTCTTTTTGGATTGTCGACATTTTGAATTACATATGCGTTTGGCAATATATTCATTTTTTGTTTCACAATTAATGTGTATATTGCCTCTCTTTATTCTTGGCTTTTTCAATTTTCCAATTTCTTTGATTAACTGTTTTATTGCTAGTTTCTTCATTATCCCATTTTTATCTTATCTCTCCTTAAAATCACCTAAAGACCTAGATTTATCTAAATCATATCCGACATCATCTGGAATTATACCTAAAATGATGATCATCATGGGGTGTGTTCAGGTTGCCCTGGGTACCATTGCATATATTGTTTGGAAAAATATTTTTGGTATTACCAAATGGTGGGGTGATTTATTTATGATTATTTCTTGTATTTTGCCCATTATAGTTAGTTCAGATCATCCTCATAAACTTGTTGATTTCAGTGATATTAGTATGTTGATTTATGTAGCAACTTTTATAGATTTAATAGTTATTGCTATACATGGTTTAGTTGATCAAAACTTGTATTCTGTGTTATTTGGCATTGGAATTCAAGTTTTAGATTTGATTGCTGCAATAATACTGAAAAGACAAGAAGCTCTTGCCGAAAGCGATCGACAACAACTATACCATTTAGACTTTACCACAAGGCTTGGAGCTTTCTCGCCAGACAGAATATTATAAACTATAGCTTTTATTATTCTTCTATTAATCCTCTTTCTCCTATGCTCGCTAAGACAACATTGTAATCCTTAAATAGACCCCCTTTCGATAAAACATCATTTCCGGATACCAGAACAATACCCCCCATGCCAGCACCACTGATTTTGGAAAACAAACCATTACTCTTGGCTATTCTATCAATGCAATCGCTTTCAACACAATTCAAACCAAATCCACAAAGCAAAGAATTTGCTGCTGGGAATAAAGAAGGGATGGACTTAATTTGATCCTCTTTGCTCAGGTTCAAAAATGTATCTGTGATACTTCCCATTGTCTCGAGCATTTTTGAAAACACACTTGGATACTGTGTATTGAGAGATTTTACATGCATTACTGCTTCTGATGTAGCATGTATTCTTCCCGTATCAACAATCAGCATTGGTATTGAAGGTAATGAGATTCTATTAACTTTTCTATTTTTCATATGAATGCCATTCCCATATATGACTGTTGCAGGATCAATTCCAGATGGATTTCCATGGAAAAATTTCTCCAATGATGTCGCTTTGAGAAAAAGGTCGTCATAATCAAGATCTTTTCCACAAATCCGATCTACTGCAGCAGCAATAACAGAACACAGTGATGCTGAGCTTCCTAAGCCATTTCCAGAAGGAAATTCTTCGGTAATATCAATATTTATAGATATATTCTTGGAAACCTTCCCATGAAATGCTGAATGAATCATCCTATAAACAGGTTTGTTATTATCAATTTTTTCATCATTTGGATTGAATGAAACGACTTTATCGTGAAAATTGACCCGAACTTCTGGAGATATGCTGGTATTAACCGAACAACATGCTTTCATTCTCTTTGATATTGCTGTTGATACTGCAGAGTAGCCATAAACAACAGCATGCTCGCCGAAAAGAATAATCTTCCCTGGAGCAGAAAAAGTAAACCTCATTGACATTGGTTATTATGATTAAAACCAGGATATCATTTACTTAAAACTGCGCATCACATCGATGGCAGTCTTCAGTTCCCTTGCCAGATCATCTGCTTGAGTTGACGTCATTGAAATGACAAATTTGTTTGTCTCTTTTTGATTTACCCTTAAAGTAACTCTGCTCTTAGGGAAATCAGATGCATTTTTCTTCTTCATAACAATGTCAGCTTGAGACTCAATAATAATTGGTTCATTAAACCGGAAAAAATTGGACTTATAAAATGCTCTGAGATTTCTACGTATTGATCGATAGTATCTGGTAATAGTACTAGCATGAGCCTGGGGAGCACCAAGTTGCAATAATTCTTGAGCCAAATCTTCGGGTTCAACGTCAAAACGAACAGTACTCTGGATAATAAATGCTAGAAGTGTTAAAAGGGATCTTTTTTGGCTCTCTGATAATTTAGCATCAAGAAGGTGTTTATAAATCAAATCATAATCAATTGTAGCACCAACCAAAATATTGTAAATCTGAGTAAGAATAAATTTAATACGAACAGATGAAACAAGAGAAAGTGTATTCATTTCAGATAAAAGCCAATCAGGAGCATCGCTATTACCAAGAAACTTGAACAGCATTTATCGGTTTGAAGCTTACATAATCGTTTTTCCAATTTCTTCAAGGAATTCCACAATCAACAATAGTATCATGAATAATAAGGAATTCTAGAGTAAACCCAGCGAGCATTTTGTCTTAGATTCCCAACGATTATTTTGTCTTGAGAATGAAAAATAACAGTGTTAAACCTTCAGAATCGACAGGAGGAATGTTGACTGCTGTTAAAGATGCGCAACCTATTGAAGATGAAAAAAAGATTAGCGAAGTTAAAGATGAAGTATCTGTGATAGAATCGGGAAAATCAAAAAAGACTCCAAAAAAGAAGAAATTATCTGCAAAAGAGAGAAAAAGACTTCGATTAGAGCAACTTGAATTAGAAAGGCAACAGCAAGAAGCAGAAGAAGCAAATAGGCTTGCAGAAGCAAGAAGAATGCATGAAAGAGAAATGGAAAAGAGGGAAGAAGCGAGGCTAATTGAAGAAGATAACCAATTAAGGGGTATAAGGGCGTTTAGAATCAATCAAAGCAAAGAAGAACGGCTTTTTAAAACTAAAGATCAAGAATGGAGTCGTTATAAAAGCTGTGATCACACTACCAATCCTCAAGATCAGGCTGATGTAAATTCATTCATATCTAACTGGAATGATGTTGTGGATAATGATATGCTAAAACTATTTGATCACATTGAGATGGCATGTAAGCTTATTGAGCAGTTGAATGAACACATTGTCTCTGCTGAGGTAGAAAATAATGCAAATGATTATGAAAAGTATTCCAATCTGGTTATGGAACTTAGGAAATTAATACAGCATAAAATTGAAACAATGACTCAACACCATCTTTTATTTAGTGACAAATATACTGGAGTCAAAAATGAAGTTCTATTGACAATGGAGAACTCGGGATACTCATATGGACTTTGGGTTAACCTGGCAAAAAATCCTAGGATTAAAGATATAGATTTTTGCAACATGTCAATAGAAATCTCTAAAAATGTTGCTATGACATCATTGGCTATTAGAATGACGATGTCTCCATTCGCATCAGAGTTTGGAGATTATGTTTTGTTATCTCCTGTCATGTCTTGTGAATTTTTCCAACTTCCATCCCCTCCAAAAAAGGTCAATGCATTTGTTTTGCGTCAGTTTTCAAGCCTGGGCTCTTTAGTTCCAATCGCATACCCATTAAAGAATGTGTCAAATGCTCAGCCTCCATTGTCATTCAAAATGAGAATTGATCCAAGCAGGCTTCCAGAAGACCTTTCCAATGTTACTATTGTAAAAATTGATGACCTAAATCATACAGATGCAATGATTTCAAATGTGAACATTAATGTGACTGAATCGATTGTTACTTTCTCCTCAATTACCACGGGCTTATTTGCATTGGCTGTGAACAGAAATATACATTTTCCATTTCAATTCTGGGAGGTAAATTCTAAAAACCCGGAGTCTGTTGAGATATATTTACAAACATCGCTGTCTAACTTAACAATAATGATCGATAAAAATGGCCTATGTTCAATGGATTCACCAATTAAGTTCTGTAATTATAATGCATCGAAAGCTATTGAAGTACTTCAAAGAAATGGAATCAACCTTGTTTCGCCTAAAAATCTCTCAATTCTTGGAGATATTTCTGCAAGATTGAGTGAAAAACCAAAAGATCTTGAGGAAGCATTTACAAATGGTGTTGCAGATACTGCCACAGGGTTTCGTATTAGGTGCTCAAAGTGGAATTCTCAGATATCCAAAGGTGAAAATGAAGATAAAAGGATAATGCTTCTTGCAAGGGAAATCAAAGAATTCGGAGAGCCAATTACAGATGATGAAGATGTTGAAGAAGAAGATAAAAAAGAATCAATAGAAACAATTCCAGAGCCATCAACAAGAAAAAGGCCCTCAAATTGGAGGTGCATTCAAGGGACTGTTAAACATATTAACGAAGTACCAAATACCGAATTTGCAGATCAATTTGATCTCACAATGATACCAAATACTAATTTCCATCAGCACTTGATGCCTATGTTAATGGATATTGCATCCGAAGATGTGAAACAACGAGTTCTTGATACTCCAAGTTTCATGTCCGAAACCCTAAGATACCTGATTTCCAAAATGAGGTTGTTTTCAAACACATTATAAAAAATATTGGCCGTAATAATACAGTTTTACAGATTATCAACCATCCATTCAATGATTTCGTCAATCTTAAATTTTGTCCTAGCAGAAGCACAAAATAGTTGAATTTGACGATCATCAACTTGTTGAAGCCTCATTTTCTCGGAAATTTCGCTTGCTTTCATTGCTTCAGGTAAATCCTGTTTATTTGCAATAATAATTATGGGAATGTGTCTGATCTCATCATTTTCCAACAAACTTTCTATTTGATCATTACAAGCTTGAATTGATTCATGATCACTCGAATCAATAACATAAATAATCACATTTGAGTTTTTCCCATATACTCCCCAAAGAGATTGATACATTTGATGGCCTCCAATATCAAACAATTTAAAAGTAACACCACCTTTTGTGGTCTCAGATGCTTTGGCACCTATTGTTGGTGATAACGATTCTTCTGTATCCCCTCCAGAAAAAGCTCGAACTAAAGTTGATTTTCCTACATTTGGCAACCCTATAATAGTAACTTGAAGCTCCTTACTCCAGAAGAAACTTAATAACCACCTCCAGAATCGAGAAAAAATACCCATTAAAAATGCTAAACCGACTAAAAACTGGTTGTTTATTTATGGTTGCTTCCAAATATATATACCTCCTTCTGCTCCAACAGACACAATTATAGACTGATCAGGTGAATATAAAGCTTTCTTAATGTTTCCACAGTGTCCTCTGCCAACTGCAATAAGTTCTCCTGTCTGGAAGTCCCATACTTTAACAAGTTTATCATCTCCACCTGTTACTAATGATGATCCATCTGGTGAGATAAATACTGAGTTTGGTTGAGAATTGACAGATGCTTCAAGTTCTCGAATGATATTGGCGTTAAAAGCATCCCAAAAGACGATTCTTTTGTCGCTGGATACTGTAACAATAATTCCTGTTTCTGTATGAAGGCCAGCCCCGTTGAAGAATGCCTGTCCCATAAATCTAGTTCGCGATGCTATCCTTTTTGCATCCCACAAGATGACACTACCATCATGGGAAGCGCTCAAAAACTCATTACCATCAGAAGAGAAACTAATTTGAGAAATCATTTGGTGGTGTTCCTTGAGAGTTTTGACAAGTTTCATATTCTTGGACCCAAGCTCCCATATTGAGAGATCTCCTGTCATGCCTCCTGTCACAATAAAGTTATCTCTGGCAGCTATTGCAGTGACGCCATTTAAGTGAGCTCCATTAATTGTCCAAAGTTCTTTTCCAGTTTGAGGAGTATAGCCTCTAATTCTCCCATCACTCCATCCAGTCAAAATAATCTTTCCGTCAGCTGGAACAGCAATACAATTACATTCACTCCTTGGAAGTGTGACTCTAAGTAATTCTTGGTATGTTCTCGAGTTCCAGACATGGAAACCACCAGAAGAAGACGTTAAGAACATATCAGAACTTCTAACGGGGAAGAATACGTCACTAATAGCAGATGAGTGGCCCTTAGATAAAATTACTGGCTTGAATGTATCTGTATTGATTGAGCAAATATCTGATTCACTTGTGCCACAAAGAATCTCTTGATTAGACTTCGGTACCATTGAAACAGATGTAACACTGCCTACAAGCTCACAGCTGGTTAATCGATGAAGATCGTTTGGATCTAATACGGAAACAATACCACATCCACTACCAACAACAATATCTCCCCATGGAGCGATGTTTAAAGCAGTAATTCCTTCACCAAGGGCTTTTTGTGGGCCATAAGTAACAAGCCTTTGTGATGCAGTCGCTACCTTCATGACATCTCCTGTGGTTGTCCCGCAAAAAACGTAGCCATCTCTGGGATCAAATGAAGCCGATGTTATTGTTCTTTTAGTTTGATCAAGTTTCATGTTTTCTGCTGCAAATGTTCTCCTTGATTCATTAATCTTCCAGAACCTAACATTAGTTTCTCCAGCAGAAACAAAGAAAAAGTCATCAGTGTTAGAAAATGTTACACAATGAGCTCTTCCTGTTGATCCTAAAGTGGCACCTGATCCATTAAGACCTGATTTTCTTTCAATTTCCCATACAACAATCCTATCATCACCACCAAGGGATACCAAATATCTATCTGATTTAGAAAACGAAAGAGAAATCACAGAATCCTTGTGCATTGTCCATTGAGACACAAGTTCCATTTTGTTGAAATCCCACAAAATTATCAAAGATTCCTGATCAATAGCAGAGTATTGACCTGAAGCAATATACCTACCAGATCTTGAAACAGTTACAGATGTGATTTCGCTCTTGTGACCAGATAAAAACCTCTGAGTAGCTGGTTTGCCTTTCTCCATCACTACAAGAATGGAACCAAGCGGATAAATGATATGAATACCATCGGGATGAGCAATTAATCCTCCGGGAACCTTGCCGGAAAACCCAATTGTCGAACAAAGAGTCAACTCTTGAGACATTATATTGTAACGGAAATAACCGCCAAAAAACGATTAAAAAATAAATCTCCACACATTTAACCGAGTAGTCCGTCCAGCCAGGATTCTAGTTGCTGTTGGGACTTTGGTGTTTGTTTTGTCTCGGGCTTGATCTGTTGTTTCGGTTTCTCGGGTATAGTTTGATTGTAAGATGGAAGGGGCACCAAAAACTCATAAGAGAGCTGTCCGTCTAAAGGTAGGTTACTCAGCACTCCACTAAGTTTTTCTATTGTTTCTTGGGTTAATCCGGTTTCTGGGTATTTAGCTATATGCATAGGTAATTCCCTGCTATACGAGTCAATTGTGGACTTAATAAGATCTAAATTTTCTGATTCTTCTGTGTTTTGGTAATCAATTTGAGGATTTATATCACTGTCTGGAGCTACTCGCTTTCCACGGCCCCGGCCACCTCGGTTTCCGCGGCCCCGGCCTCCTCTAGCACCTCTCCCCATATTACAAGCGGTTTTTTGGACAAAGACGATTAATAATGTCTGAGGATCTGGGGAACAGGTTGTACTGGTGGACAATAGCTGGAGAAGAGAGGTTTAGTGGCCCTCTTATTTGATGATCTGATATTACCTCTTTTCCGTGCCTTGAACAATAGTGCATTGTTAAAATATGGGAGTCACATCCAAGGAATCTGGTATTCACACCTTCTCTCTGGAATTGTCCTGTGTGGAGTAAGAAATTGTGGTATGCTTGGTCTAATGAGTGTCTTCCGTTGTTCCAGAATGGGGAGTGCGAAAGCATCGTGTTGAGGTATTTTTTAAACTGATCAAATCCACCAATCACTGTGCCTGAGCATGAAACTTCATAATTTGACAAATTGAATGATACAGATTCATTATATGCCCTATTTAGCCATCCAGTATTCCATGTGGAATTTCCAATTGGGATTCCTTCCATCGCGAAATATAAATTTTGCTTTTCAATGTTTTCTGTAAATGGATCTGACTGAAAATACACATCAAAAGAGTCTGAATGCAGAATACGGTCATAAATATCTCTATTTGATTGAAAAAACTGAGAATATCCAATATATCGAAGAGAGTGGGGATAAAACGTTGTAGAATTATCTGGTGATTTCATTATAAAGTATTCTGCTCCGCAAATTTTGGCAAATTGTACTTGATTCTCTGAAACTGAAGAATTAGATATTAATACCACTTTCGCCTTGCATCCAACAGACCTTAATGAACGCAAAAACACTTGCGCAGAGCTTTCTCTCCCAAAAACACTTGAAATAACCAAATCTCTCGGTGAAGAGTTACCTGTGATTTGTATTGCTTTTTTGCATCGAGGACATTTCGGGAAAACTCTATTTTTTTCGAAAAAAACAGAACAAATAATCGAAAGGGAGAAAATAAAAGCAAAAAATATCAGTAAATATGCCCTGTGCTTCCTTTTTAGAACTCTATACACTTTACTCTATAAGATATGTGATCATTTTCTGCCCTGCAATCTGCATTTCTCCTCTTTCTTTGATTGTGTACCCATACCCATAGATTAGCTCGTACACAGCTCTAGTTATTTGGATTTTCATTGGAACACCATGGTGTTCCATTTGTTGAGCAATCTTAATGGAAGGCCCAAATATTTCGAATGTTGGTTTATCTGTTCCAATTACGCCGGCTACAATTGGACCACCTGTGTGTGTACCTACTCTAATTGCCATGTTATAGTTGTGTTCTTTGTTGATACTGTGGATGACTTGAATCGCTTCTAATCCGAACTCAATTGCTTCTTTGGCATGTGTAGCTGGCTGATTCACATCAACTAACAATCCACCTGCAGCCATATAACAATCACCAATACACTTGATCTTTGTCATTGTAGGCTTGGATTGTATAATATGATCAAATTCTCTAAAAATTTGATTAAGAGTTTTCATCACTTGAGATGCGGGCAAAGAACTGCACCATGGTGTGAATTCTACAATATCAATAAAGACAATTGATGAAGATTTGACTGTTAAGCTAATATTCTTTTCCCCTCCAATTACTCTCCCAACTAGTCTTTTTGGTAAAATTGTTTCCAAAAGCTGATCACTCTTTTTCCTTTCGTCACATATCAGCTGATCATAGAATACTTTTTGAGTCTCATCTCGTGCAGTAACAATTATATTCGTTGGCAAAACTGTGAATGATATTTGTAAGTGAACCTTATTTCCATTTTCCTTATTATAAACATGGAGTCCTTCAAAATTATCCTTTGAAGACAGAGAAACTTTGTCTCGAGTAAAACCAAAGGGATTTGTTCCTTCAAAAGAGTCTCCAACGCTTGAAACAGGTTTTCCGATTAATTCTGAAACAGGCTTTCCATAGGTTATCTCGCATGCTTTATTTGCTTCGACAATTGTACCCTCTTTAGATAGAATCAATATACAATCAGGCATTAAATTAACAAGTTTCTCAAAAAACTCTGAATCTCTATTTGTTGTATCTAAGTTTTGGGCTTCAAAATTCCCATATAATAAATTTGTGAAGTGCTGATTTGTAACAATAATATTCCCTGGACAGTGGAGAATTAGGTTCATTGAAAATCTGAGTGTCTCTTCTGATTCGTGAAGAATCATAAACACAAACAATTCGGTTAAAACATATGCAAAAAGGAGAAATACAGTAAACATGATAACTTTGGAAAGATTTGATGTAATCATGGTGAGGGTTGCGGGAACCACTTTCTTTAAAATCGGGCTAAAGTATGAATCACATAAAATGCTCTGATGAATATGCCATAAATGAGTAATAACATGATCCAATCCATTAATGGGTTTGCTTTTATTCCTATTGAAATCTTTGAGGGTAGAAATGGTAGAAATTTGTGAATATGATAAAATAATCCCAATTGGAAGGCATCCATATACTTGGAAGAAACTGGAAATACTGTCGCTATCAATACAAAGATTTTCTGCTTTTGCTGCCATTAAAGCATTACTAAGTGCTGCAAATGGTTTTGCTTTTAATGAAACATCTCCAAACTTTGCTGCCTTGAATGAATTCTTCCCTTTTAATTGCCAGTCTTCAATAACTAGAGAAATTCTATCAACTGTGTATCCACGTATACCGAAACTATTTACTTCTGCAATTAACATATTCAATGCTATCACTGATGCGAAATCGTATGAGTAAGCCGAAAAAAGAAAATCAATATGTGGTGCAGCATCATTAAGATCATTCCCCGCACTTTTCATGTAATCAGAAAGAAGTAATGTACATGATATATGTAGGATACATATTAAAAATGTAGCCAATACCATTACTCTTGAATCAGAAACTGAAGTAGCACTATCTGAAGTCATTGAAAATGCTTTTAATATATTCTCTTCTTGCTTATTGAGATCATCATCTGTGCTTTTGCTTGATTTGGGATTATCATCCTCTGATTTCATATAACGAAAAGAATCTGTCACCTTTGACACTATATTCTTTGGCAAAGAAATCAAGCACTTATATACCATCATTTTGTTCTTTTTTATAATTGATAAATAAAAAGCACATAGAATAAACTCGAGTATAGAAACAGAAATCAAAACTGTATACATAACATCATTTGTCAAAGAATCCATAATTGCTTGATGATCACTAATATAGTCTCTAATAACTACCAATGCGTCGTTCATCAATCCAATTGATGGACGAACATTGGTAAATGGTGTAGCCAGATATTTGGATTTGACAATATCAGAAGAAAAAGTTTCCATATTAACAATAGCGCTAAACATTAAAATATATTGCATTAAAACAGCCTGAACAGACATCATTTGGTATGTCATTGGTGAGGTAGCATCAATAACTGTGGTAAAATTAACATAATTATCAAACAACATTGTTCTTATTTTGTCCATATATGAGTTTCCGGCTTTGAATGTCATCAATGGACTAAGATTTTGCAATAACCCCGAAAATTCATTTATTATAAATTGGGTGTGATTTCTTGATTCAAAAGTTGAACCAAATGAACTTGGAGGGGTACCTATTTGAATTGGAGGATTTAATACTCCGAATTTTTCCAATACATAATGATGTGCAACACCAATTGCCATAAATATATGTGCTCTTAATTCAGAAATAACATACATAAAATCGATGGGCTCACTGATATCTCCAATATATATGGGCAAATAGATACAAAATGCGATAATTGGAATCAAAAACATAAACAAGGCAGAAATAACTCGGAGAGTCCTTGTTGTTGAATAAGATGGGATCCTAATATGCTTAATGGCTTCCCGAATGGACATTTGGAGCTCAAAATTATCTCCTTCAAGTTGGTCTTCATAAGATATCATTTGAGCAGATTGGTCATCTACAGTTTGGTCATGAGAAACAGTCATATCAAGCTTTATAGGAAGTAATGGGAAAGCATGTAACCCAAATGTGTGGGATAAATCGTTCTTAACATTCAATCCTAAATGCATTTGTGACACATTCTGTTTCCATTCACTATATTGTGCATGATCTGCTTTAACTTCTTTTACAAATCGAGCATAAGACCTAGCAAGAAACCTATTATTGGGGTATTGCTTTAACAGGTGTTGATACTCAGATTCACAGTGATCGATAGACCGTTTGGAAAGCTCAATAGAACTCTCCAGCTTAAAAATGTTCCCTTGGATTATAAGATCCCATGTATGGCGACTTTTATGTTTACAATTCTGAACCTGTTTTGAAACCCTTTCTAAATCAATTTTCAGTTCTGGAATTAGATTTTTCTCTCTCTTCTTTGTTAAAGATATCACTTGTCGAATTGTATGTTTGAGTAGCAATCCTTTCATTTCATTACGACGAAGATATCGAGCAATAAAAATAAGCTCGTTGTTTTGTTCGGGATAAATTGCGGTAATCTTTGAATACAAAAACCAAATCTTCATACTATCTGGCCAAACCTGTGTGCCATTTTTAAATATGCTAGAATCTAAGCAGGATGGGTGAGTGTAAGTAATTCCAATCAAAATAGACTTTATAAACGATCTTTCATTGACAAAAAGAGACTCCACTGTCTCTCCTCCCTCAAATCTATCTAGAAGATCGAGGTTTTGAGATATTATCCTACTGATCATAATAGAACTAAAGAAATATGCAACAATCCAAATTCCAATATAGGAAAAGAATAATACATCCGTACCACGTTTTCCAAATATGTATAAAATAATTGAAACTAAGGTAAAAACTGAACCCGAAAATGAAGTTGCATAAAAAAGTTGTTGGTGAGAAATACTCACAAAGTAACAGTAATATGATACAACATAAGAAGAAGATATATACAAAATGAGGCATAAAACTTGGCACCAAATACGATTATCTTCAGACATAAGATTACCAATTCCATAAATAAACGCTAACAACTGGGTATAAATCAAAAGGGCTGTTTGAGGGGTTGAGAATGCCGACAAAAGAGAGTCCGGTCTAAACAAAAGAGAAACAGAATAAATATAAATAAATAACCACATGTAGAAGTAAAATATTGCGAAAGCTAGCAATACAATTATTGAATTATAAATCACATCTACCTTGTTTATCACTTGCATTGCAAGCTTAGAAACAGCAAAACCTGCCGATGGATGAAGGATATATCCCACAGTTAAAAACATAAAAGCAATTGAATGTAGTGTAAGCGAAGAAACTTTGGATTTTTTGCTAAGCTTATGAGCTGCATAAGATAATCCAATAAAGAAACTAATCATAATAAGAGAATACCCAATAACAATACCTCTTAACACACTATCACTGGATTTTGAATCGGAAAAATAGCAAAAATATGTAATAACTCTTTGAAGATTTCTCATACTTGTGTTATCAGCCCAAACAGAAGGGTACCCTAAAAAAAGAGATGGAACTAATAATAAAAAAAGACGCATTGCTCCTATAATCTGAATGATAAATGTGTAATCAGGGAGAACCTCTGATAAATCATAACATAACTGTGAAAGGTTCTCCTTTGCAACCTTGTAATAACTTTTCTCAAACAATGAGTTTTCTTTCTTCAGCATATCTGTCGATGAACTATTCGATGTGGATGCAACACTGGCCTTTTCTTGAGAAGGAAAGCTCATTTTATAACCCTTCCCACTTTTTCTGTGATTATATCTAAAAAATTGGTTTTTTTATTCAACTCTATCAATTTCCAACTTCAAAAATGTTTCACATTGAAATTTGAACCATTCCTCAAAAGTTTGAATACGTCAATCAACTCAAGAAAGATATCTCAGTTACAATCTGTGAATATCTCCATTATTAAAATTCTAGTTCTATTGGGATATATATCTCCTTTTTGATGGGAGTTCGATTCTTTTGGGTTTTTACATAAGAAATGGTCACTTTTTGTATATAATGGAAAGCGATAATAATCTTTCCTCATTGAGTTCACATCTTGGAGTGAAAGTTTCTGTCTTAAAAAGGCTTATTCATGAACTTGGTTCTAGATCGAATTTCGAATCATTTGTATTGGGAAAAAATAACGAGAGTTTTTGGAGGGCAATTGATATGATGCCAATTGGAATATCTATGGAGCTTCATAGGCTACAATTCGAAACCAATACAACATCTAAAGACTTTTCGTCAGATTTTCTAACTCCTTCAATTCAAGATTTTTTCATTACCAGCAATCAATGCCAAGGGTTATCATCAGAATGCTACGCAAGCTCTGGATTTCATAAAATTAACCAATCAATGGTTGCTGAGTTTCTTTTGACAATCAATGGATGGAGAAAAGAGAATGAGAGCTTTGTTTTTCAAAAATATGTGTTTCCAATCAATTCTCTCACTAATATGTGTGAATCTTATTTAAGAGGGGGGAATCCTTGGGTTCATATTCCAATATCTTCAATTTGTTCAGCATATAATGAGATTGATATGTTTTTGCAAAAGAATTTTGTGGAGAATGTGGATCATATATACCATAAGTTGAAGAGTTTTCAGTATTTAAATGTTAATGAATTTAGGAACGATTTTGAAAAACTTTCAACTCGTTTCTCTTTTCCGCGGATAACGCCATTTGAGATGCCCAAAGATCTCAGTAATGCACTTAATCAATTAATGTGCAAATCTTTTGATTTTTTCACTCAGATTTCCTTGATGACCTCACTGAAGGCAAATGATTGGTCTCAGGCTAGGTTACCATCATTATTAGAGCAGTCTAGTCTTCATTCTTCTGATCAAAAGGACATTTGTTTGACATCAAATGTTATTGAATCAAGGTTTGGTAACTCAGGATCAGGCGATTCTCCCTTTGATACTACTTCACTATTTGAACTACTATTTTCAGGTCCTCAAGGAGAAGCTGCCCCTTTGCCTTTTCATAGTGCAAAAACCGAAATAGTTGGCTCACTACCTGTTTCGTATCCGAAGGACGCAACAAGAAGATTTTTATCACTGATGCTTATTGATCAAGGTTATACCGAAACAACAGAGTTTGCTATTGAATCACTAAATGATGTTCTTTTTAATGAGCTGAAAAGAATTGGAAGCGTTTCTGCAACAATCAAAGATTCTGGTGTTTCATCAAAAAACTGTGTTACACAAGCCCTCAGAAACATTGGATATGATATACACACATTGAAAGAATATATTAAATGAAAACAAATTATGTACTATGAGAATTATTAAAACTCCTTGCATCGCATTACTTTTATTTATATCATTTTGGTCTTGTTGGAGGTCGCCTATTTCCTCCTTGTCTTTTGGCTCTGGTAACAACTGGAGGTGGGGCAACAACTTGATTTTCATCAAAATCTTTTTTAACAATCCTTATTACTCTCTTTTGGATGAGAACTCCTTCAATGATTTCTCCAGTTCTCTTAACTTTTTTAAACTTCTTTTTAATGGGAACACCTGAAGAGTTTAAAAGAGGGACCCGAAATCTCTTTACAAGCTTTGGCTTGGTTTTCAATAATTCCATTTGTTCTTTTGTGTATGTTGGCTTTGATATTATGACCTCTTCTGCTTTTGTATGTTTTTTCAGTTTTGCTGGTTCATCATTAGATATCAATAAATTACTTGGTATCATCGATGGATCTATTATCGGCATCGAAGGAAGGGAATTATTTGAGGGAATTTTCTTAATTTGTTGAGGTGGCTTCACTTCCTCTTCAACTGGCTTTTCGTTAATCTTTTTTGGCATTCCAAGAGGTTCTTGTAATGCTTTTCCAATTAAATGTGATAAAGCAGAAACTTTCGACGATTTCTTGGGAATATTATCAACCTTTTTTGGTTCAGACTCAACCAATTTGTCTTGTGATGACATTAATGCAGATATTTTTGATGACACTCCTCCTGTGGATTTTAATGAGATTTGTTCTGACTTTTTGATTGGATTCTCATTAGTCTTTTCTTGGGCAGCCTTAAGAGCCGCAATTTTGGCACTGAAACCTCCTTTACTTTTAGGAATACTATCTCCCTCATTATCGTTGCTTGGTACTTCAACAGATCCCTGAGAGTTCACATTATCATTATCAACTGGTTTAATTGTCGCTTCATTCTCATAACTCGGTGTTGAAATGCTGTCAAGATTACTACTTGGGGTCTCAAGAATCGTGGCAACTGAATTGACTTCATTGTTTAAAATAAGTGATGAGGGACCAGATAAAGGCTCGGAATCACTGTTAACTGTCGTGGGTTTCTCATCTTCAGATGATTTCACCTCCTTGTCATTATCGCTCATTCGAGT